>Ga0247841_10001460_pt1 | contig 53316 bp, 49 predicted proteins | sample LaCruzMarch2015__2_FD_192410 | JGI IMG/M metagenome (GOLD analysis project Ga0247841, IMG submission 192410) | Freshwater microbial communities from meromictic Lake La Cruz, Castile-La Mancha, Spain - LaCruzMarch2015_18m | ecosystem: Environmental > Aquatic > Freshwater > Lake | place: Spain... | reverse complement strand
TAGGAACTTCATCTCTGATGTATCACCTGAATCGGTGTGATAAGGAGAAAGTGAGATACCACCTTGTGCTGTTGGAGTAATGGTTAGGCCGGCGAAGGTTGGAGCAGAAGTAGTAGCGATATCTTGAGGAGTTGATAAAACCAATGTACTGTTGGCGCCATTATCAGTGATAGAAATCTGGCCGGTTGTGCCAACCATCTTGCGCTCGTTAGTCAAGTCACTATTATAATCCAAGACTAGATATTGACCGTCCTTAGGAGCTGCCGAACCGCCCGTGCCAGTGACCGCAACCCACAAAAGTCCGCCTGTACCATTTGTCGAAAGCACAGAACCGCCAGAACCATCAGAGGCAGGCAAAGTCCAAGTAACATCACCAGCAAGTGCATCTGCGGCTTTAAAGCCAACTGAGTTAGCACCATTAGCGGCTAGCTCCTTGAACCGCAGCTCTGAAGTGTCGCCTGCATCGGTGTGATACGGGTTTAAAGTGATAGATAGTTGATTATTAAGAGTCAATCCGCCAAATGTTGGGGTTGAGGTTGTAGCAATATTTTGTGGCAGTGAGAGCACCAAAGTACCATTCGCGCCGTTATCGGTTAGCGATATTTGATCAGCAGTACCGGTCATCTTTCGTTCATTTGACAAGCCGTTGTCATAGTCTAAGACCAGATACTGTGCTCCCGGTGGAGCGGCTAGACCACCCGAACCACTAACCGTAGCCCAGCTAAGACCACCAGTTCCATTGGTAGTTAACACTTGATTACCTAAGCCATCAGCAGAAGGTAGTGTCCAGACTAGGTTAGAAGCAATAGCATCTGGTGATTTGAAGCCGACATAGTGAGAGCCGTTGGCAGCAAGCTCTAGGAACTTCATCTCTGATGTATCACCTGAATCGGTGTGATAAGGAGAAAGTGAGATACCACCTTGTGCTGTTGGAGTAATGGTTAGGCCGGCGAAGGTTGGAGCAGAAGTAGTAGCGATATCTTGAATGGTGTTTATGGCATTAGAGGTAATTTGTAGGTTAGTAGAGTTGTAGTTAAGGGAGATTGTATTAGTGGCACGTGATAATGGATAGCTGAAGGTAAGAGCGTTTTCCTTAGAATTGAAGGTACTCCAGTTAGCAGATGACAGATAGCCATCAGCGCCAGCTGATGCTTGAGTTATAGAGCCGGATAAGGCGTTGTTACTTAGCGTTAGTGTCAGTGGTCCGGAACCTGAGGCTGAGGTGAAGCGGTAGGTGTAACCAGAATCCCAGTTGGTGGAATTATCTGTTATGGAAGTTACAACTCCAGTGCCGTTAGTAACTTTCATTAGGCCTGTGGTTAGAGCTGATAGGGCTTGTTCTGCTGATAAGGTACCGTTTGATGTTTGGGTAATGTAGGTAGCATCAAGTGGAGCAGCTAGTGTTCCAGCAGAAGCCCAAGACATTACACCACTTCCATTAGTGGTAAGGACATGACCGCTTGATCCATCAGCAGAAGGTAGTGTCCAGACTAGGTTAGAAGCAATAGCATCTGGTGATTTGAAGCCGACATAGTGAGAGCCGTTGGCAGCAAGCTCTAGGAACTTCATCTCTGATGTATCACCTGAATCGGTGTGATAAGGAGAAAGTGAGATACCACCTTGTGCTGTTGGAGTAATGGTTAGGCCGGCGAAGGTTGGAGCAGAAGTAGTAGCGATATCTTGAGGAGTTGATAAAACCAATGTACTGTTGGCGCCATTATCAGTGATAGAAATCTGGCCGGTTGTGCCAACCATCTTGCGCTCGTTAGTCAAGTCACTATTATAATCCAAGACTAGATATTGACCGTCCTTAGGAGCTGCCGAACCGCCCGTGCCAGTGACCGCAACCCACAAAAGTCCGCCTGTACCATTTGTCGAAAGCACAGAACCGCCAGAACCATCAGAGGCAGGCAAAGTCCAAGTAACATCACCAGCAAGTGCATCTGCGGCTTTAAAGCCAACTGAGTTAGCACCATTAGCGGCTAGCTCCTTGAACCGCAGCTCTGAAGTGTCGCCTGCATCGGTGTGATACGGGTTTAAAGTGATAGATAGTTGATTATTAAGAGTCAATCCGCCAAATGTTGGGGTTGAGGTTGTAGCAATATTTTGTGGCAGTGAGAGCACCAAAGTACCATTCGCGCCGTTATCGGTTAGCGATATTTGATCAGCAGTACCGGTCATCTTTCGTTCATTTGACAAGCCGTTGTCATAGTCTAAGACCAGATACTGTGCTCCCGGTGGAGCGGCTAGACCACCCGAACCACTAACCGTAGCCCAGCTAAGACCACCAGTTCCATTGGTAGTTAACACTTGATTACCTAAGCCATCAGCAGAAGGTAGTGTCCAGACTAGGTTAGAAGCAATAGCATCTGGTGATTTGAAGCCGACATAGTGAGAGCCGTTGGCAGCAAGCTCTAGGAACTTCATCTCTGATGTATCACCTGAATCGGTGTGATAAGGAGAAAGTGAGATACCACCTTGTGCTGTTGGAGTAATGGTTAGGCCGGCGAAGGTTGGAGCAGAAGTAGTAGCGATATCTTGAATGGTGTTTATGGCATTAGAGGTAATTTGTAGGTTAGTAGAGTTGTAGTTAAGGGAGATTGTATTAGTGGCACGTGATAATGGATAGCTGAAGGTAAGAGCGTTTTCCTTAGAATTGAAGGTACTCCAGTTAGCAGATGACAGATAGCCATCAGCGCCAGCTGATGCTTGAGTTATAGAGCCGGATAAGGCGTTGTTACTTAGCGTTAGTGTCAGTGGTCCGGAACCTGAGGCTGAAAGGAATCTATAAGTGTAAGCATCTCCCCAATTAGTAACCTGAGTGCTGGTCGGAATTAAATAACCAGATGAAACTGTAAATACTCCTGTCAAATTGTCGTAAGACAAGCCCGTAGCCGAAGATGAGATCGCAGCCCTCGCCTTAGCATCAGTGTAGTATTTATTGACTAGTCCCTCGCTAAGCAAATCAGTTGTACCGGTTGTGGTAATTTTCTTGTTAGCATCGACAAACAGTGGCTTGGAAGCGGTGATGTTAGCCGTGTTAAATGAAATCAAGGTGTCACCAATAGTTAAGCCTGCAAAAGTCGGTGCATCAGTTGTGCGAATATCTTGCGTGGTGTTAATAACCATCGTGTTATTCGCTCCGTTATCGGTTAGCGAAACGCTATTGCCTCCAGTTAATTTTCTCTCAGTTGAAAGCCCCGCGGCATAATCAAGCGTCAAATATTGAGCATCGACTGGTGCGCCACCCGAAGAAATCCATGACAAACCTCCCGTACCATTCGTAGCCAGAAGTTGACCGCTATTCCCGTCGGTCGCAGGTAGAGTCCAGATCAAATCACCAGCAAGAATATCGGGTGATTTAAATCCAACGTGATTATCACCATTAACCGCCAGCTCGTTCAACCTTAACTCTCCCGTTCCAACACTTTGAGTAATGATAATACCCTGAAAAGTCGGCGTTGATGTCGTGGTTAGATTCTGGTTGATGGTGGAATCGCCGGTAATATTTAAATGATTATTGCCTCCCGACAATGCTATGCCTGGACCTGAAAGTGTCAGGGTTCGGGGAGTAGTTCCACCCGTTATCGTAAAGCCATCTGCTTCCGCCGACAAATTTATGGCGTTTACACTAGAGAATGTAGGATTGGCCGAGGTCGCGATCGAGATTGAGCCAACACCATTGGTGATACCGATATTTGAGCCAGCAGTGATGGTAGAGAGCGAATAACCGACGCCATCTCCGATCATCAATTGACCGGCGCTGGGCGCAGCAGTTAAGCCCGTACCACCAGAGGCGGTATTAAGCGCGGTGTTGAGGGTCAATCCGCCAGCTTTGAGGTTAGCAAAAACTCCCCCAGTCACGTCAGAAAATAGATCAAATCGATCGTTAGCAGCGTCCCATTTCAAACCTGCCTGAAGAGCCCCGCGATCAAATTTCAAAAATGAGTCTTCATCAACCTGAGCGTCATCATTGATCGTAAATGAATCAGCCGAGGTACCTGTTACGACCAGGCCACTGACGTTTTGGACATAGAGAGTTTGCCATGGATTTGTCGCCGATCCAAGATCAAGACCACTCAAGATTGGAACGATTGAAGAGCCCGAAGATACCGCGACGCCCTCGGTCGGAGCCAGAAGCCCAGCGGCATTTTTAGCAATCAAGGCTTGGGCGACAGCACCGATTCGCGATCTCGGAGACATTTCTGCATCAGAGCCAACCTTAACCGCTAAGTAAACCTCTTGGTTGAAATTAACATTTGAAAACGAAGAGCTGGCGCCAAGCATTGCGTTAAACACACCAGAAGCAGTAGTAACCGTCTGCGTTTCCTCCCATATAGGAGCCCCACCATTTTCAACATTATAAATTCTAAAAACAACAGTATAATTGCCATCAGGTACAGCAGAACCACTACTCGAAAGTAATGAAGCCGACAATGGTATTTCTTCAGGGAAAAGAGCCTTGGCTGTTTGCTTTGTATAAGTCAAAAAGGCCAACGCGATAAGCGCCAGTACAATGTAGCCAATTTTTTGCTTAATTCCCCTCACTTATTTCCCCTACCTTTACCTTTTTCTGTTGCTAACTTACTCGTTGAATAATTTTGAAAATGGCTCAAATATTTGTTGGATATTTTCTAAAATAATTTGCAGAAAAGTTCTCTTCTGCTTTGGAGTAAGAAGTATATATTCTTCACTCTGCCCGACATTGCCCGTCTTATCCTTGGAAACAGATATCATCTTATAGGTGGTCTGCGGTTTTAGGTCCGGCAACGTCACAAAATGATTTTCAACCAGATCTGGCAGCTCCGCGGATTCAGAATACTGCTCAACATTGCTCTCTTTAAATTTGACCTGAGAAGCAGAGTCTTCATCAGTCTTCCAAGCGATCGTTGCCCTGACCTTGTTTTTACCCGCAATGACGTTAATATCAAATTTTACATTATCAATTTTTGGTGGCTTGGTGTCTCGAAGAGTTGAAAATGAGATACTTGAAGATCTTGATTCGTGACCCTCCTCGTCTCTAGCAATAATAGTACAGGAGTAATTCTGGTCAGAAGTTAAGTTTTGAATCGGAATTGAATGATCTCTGGAAAAACCAGTCTCCGCCGCGGTATTTTTTTCCAAACTAGTGACATTAATATATTCTACAACTGAAGTGGCATAATAGTTTGTGCTAAAAACTAATCTGGCTGAATTTTCGGTAACGTCTTGAATCTTTAGATTGTTGATCTCTGGTATTGGAAGGGGAGTCACAAATTTCTTCTCTTCTGATTCGCCCATATTACCATTAGCATCTCTGGATTTTGCCATGAAAAAATATTCGGTTTTCGGGGTGAGGTTGGTCAGTTCTATTTCATGTGCAGCGGTGAAATCATAAGCCTTCGAGGATTCAAATTCATAAGTTTCTGTTTGAACGCCATAGAAAATTGAGGAGTTCGATTTTTTATCCGTGTTCCACCTGATCTTCGCCGAGAAAGGGGTAAGCTCGACAACTTCCGGACCGGTTCCAAGAATCATTGTCGGAGAAAAGTCAGTCGTCGTAAGAAACATTTGTTGACCAAAATTAATATTATTGAGCTTATAATTGTCCGAGGATGGCTGCGCACCAAACGCGTGAGGCGCAAATAAGGAAATTAGACCACAGCAAAGCAGAACTTTTATGAGGTGCTTTTTTCTTGCTTTTAAGTGTTTTTTTAATAATTGCGGTGCTCTTAAAAACATGAACTTAATAAGAATTACCTCGATCAAAGTTACCCTCATATTATCTAAGAATAATAGGTCTGTGTCAAATAATTTTTTATTCGTAACGAATCGCTTCTAAGGCCGAGATTTTGGCCGCTCTGCGCGACGGATAAAGGCCCGTCACAATACCTAAAATTAGTGAGAAAACAATCGTCACGACAATCATCCACCAATGAAATATAAAAATATTGAAGCCTTCGGAGCCAACCTTATCGGCTAAAACAGCGAGCAATTTATTAATGAGCGATGCGACAATAAGGCCTATGGATGTACCAAACAATCCCCCGCCAAAGCCTATGAGCGCCGCCTCAGTCAGAAAAATATTACGCACATTACTCTTGCTTGCTCCAAAAGCTCTCATAAACCCAATATCTCTCGTTCTTTCCAATAGTGAAATTGTCATCGTATTAAACATTCCAATCGTCGCGACGAAAAGTCCTATCAAGCCGAAAAGGGCAAAGGTTGCTTGAATATAATTAAACAATTTTGATGTTTCTTCAACCATATCGTAAACTGTATTTGCCTCATATCCCATGGCAAGGATTTTGTCTTTCACCTCGGTCATATTTTCGACATCGTTTATACTAATTTTGATGCTGGAGTTGTTTACGGCGGGAGCAATTTCTTTAATTTTAGATAAATCCATATAAATCGCAGGGGACTCGTCATCATCTACAATGCCCACAATTTTTATTTTTTGGGGAATTTCAGCAATTTCTGGTTCGGTCGCATTGCTGTTTGCTACTAAAAGTTTTCTCAAATAAACTTCGCTACCGATAATGCTTGCATTTGGCAAAAAGAGTCTATTTCCAGCTAGCGTAATAACCGCCTCATTGGTGCCCTCGGCATAATTTTTCCCCTCTTTAATTTTGATGCCGTCATACGTGATAAACCTCGGCAAAGTAGCATTAATTGCAATGTCGGCAAAGGTTTTTTTGTCATCTATTGACCCTTGACCACTGAGAATCACAATCGGCACTACATCGCCGACATTTGGGATAATCTTTATCTCAGCAACAGCCGTGTCGTTAATATATGATAATTTTCCGGGAGAAATATCGGCTGTTGAAAGAGTTTCAACCGGCGCTACTCTGTGCATAACCAAGTCTTGCAAACCAAGTACAAATGAAATAAGCAAAAACATCGCCCCCACACCCACACCGATTGCCAGCATGGTCAAAAGAGTTCGTAATTTTCGGGCATTGAATTGTTTTAAAACTAGGAAGAAATAATCGAAAAATCGCATATCTTAATCCTTCGCCGGAGTTAAGAACATCAATTTGTGATTTGTAGTTTCGTGAGTAACTTTGCCATCTTCCATATGCACTACTCGATGCGCATAATCCAGATATTTCGGATTATGTGTGACCATCACGACTGTCTTGTGACTTTGACGATTCATCTCTTTGATCATATTCATCACTCTGTCGCCGGTTTTTTTGTCTAAGTTTCCTGTGGGCTCATCAAAAAATAAAATCCAAGGATTATTGATAATACCTCTAGCCAAAGCAATTCTTTGCTGTTGTCCTCCTGAGAGTTCTTGCGGATAGCGAGTGGCATATTCATCTAGATGTAAGGTTTTAAGAATTTCGATCGCGCGCTTGCGACGGGATGAAAAACTTGATCCTATGAACATTCTCGGCATGCACACATTGTCGATTACATTTAAATTGCGCAAAAAAGAAAACTGCTGGAAAACATAGCCTATTTTGTGCTGATGGACAATGTCAAGCTCCTTGTCTGTCATTTTAAAAATATTTTTGCCGCGCAAAGTAACCGTTCCGCTAGTGGGCGGTTCTAAGCCATATAAAATATTAAGTAGCGTCGACTTGCCACAACCAGAAGGTCCAAAAAGCATCACGAACTCGCCAGCTCGCACTTGGACTGAAACATTTTTGAGTGCTTGGCTTTCGGAGACGGAAGTATATTGCTTAACTAATTCTTTAGCCTCTAGCACTATTTCGTGTTTTCTTTCACTCAAAAAAAACCTCCTTGAATCAAGCTTTATTATACTCGACTATAATTTGCAAGCAAATAAAAAAACACGCCCCACCACTTGCTTGTCGTGATCAACAATCAGAGCTTACGGAAAATCAACTTAAATATTTCCACGACCATGGCAATTGCCGTTGCGATCAAGGCCGCGATAATAATAATCCTGATAGTCAAGTCGGGCATTCCACTAGAATTAAACGGAAATGTGATAAAAAGTGTATACAATGCTAATATTCCTAAGATATTTAAGATTAGGTGATTAAGTGCTCTAAACCAGTTTTTATCAAAAAATAGAAGGAGAAAATTAGAAATTATGGTCGCTACAAAGGCAATATTGAAAATCGCTAAGGCCGGAATAAATGCCGTCGTCAGATAGGGGAAGTTCCAATCCAAAAGATTGTTAAAAATCCAAAGAGTAAATATATTAGCAATAATGGCCCAAATATACTCAGTAGTTCGATTTTTAATTTTGGCCTCAACTTCGCGCTCAACAACAGGCGAAATCTCATCGTGAACTTTTTTGGAAAATTTTTCGGCCTCATCCTTCATTTTCTTTTTAAATTCTCGATCCTTCATCCCTGCTCCTATTTGTCTTTGAAATAATCAGAAACATTTTTGCCAAAATCTTTAGCCGCCATTCCAACATTTCTAAACCTACCTCGGACTTCTTCATCCTTCAGCCTCTTACCGAGCACTACTGCCGAAGCCTTAGCTGACTTGGCGAATTTTTTTGCCTCTTTTTTTAATTGCGGATCATTAAATATTTCAGCAACGGCTGATCCAAATTCCTCAAACATTTTCCCAAAATTTTCTGATGCGTTTGCTTCTTTTTTTACCATTTGGGCCCCTATGATAATTTAGTTTGATTGATTAATTTTATAACTTCGATATCCCCCGGCACGAGCCTTGTCTCAGCAGCTTCTTCTAGACTAAACCACTTGGCTCCCCGGCCCTCAGCTATTTCGTATTTTTCATTCTCGTATTTTGCAATAAAAACATATCGCTTTATATTGGCATTATGGCCCTGTAGTTTATTAAAATAAGTATTTTCAATAATTCCAATTTGATTAAATTTATCCGTCAGGTCTAAATTCATTTCCTCTTTAATTTCACGAATAAGCGCCTGTTCAGGCGTCTCGCCTTCTTCGATTGCTCCGCCAAAAAATCCCCACTCTTCGCCTGATTTGCTGTGCCCCCTTCTATCCTGCATCAAAATTTCATTTTTTTCATTATAAAAAAGTAATAATGAAACTTCACGTTTATACATTTAAAACCTGTCCCTATCTCTTTTGATAACTTTTTTTAGACTGCCCTGAATTGCCTTATCTAGATCGAGATTGTTTGAATTCGCGAAACAAATTAGTGTATATAAAATATCACCGACTTCGTCTTCTAAATTCTGTTTAGCCTCGCTGGATTTCTTTTTCTTTGGTCCCCACAAATGGTTTACCAATCGCGCCAATTCCCCACTTTCTTCCATTAATCTGACCATGATTTCGTGCTGCGACCAATAAGACCAACTATTTTCCTTAAAACACTTATCAAGTTGTTTTTGGTATTTATTCATCGTTTTAATTTGAACTTGATAATCTTAACTTTGGATTTTTCATCAACTTGATCGCCGTAGTAACCACGATATGTCTTAATCATTTCCTCTTTTGATTCGAATTTCTCGTGACCGTCAAAGCCATCAGCGCCCATATCGCCGAGGTTGATCTCTTTCACGCCAACTATTTCCGCTATGGCAAATACATCACCGGTTTTCGCATCAATCATTTCCAAGACATCGCCAACAGATAGATCTTTGTCGTCAAACAATCGCCAAGTCACGTTCTTTTCGCCAGTCAAAACCATTGGAGCTAATTTGGCTTCAAATTTTAGTTTTTTCATATCTCAATCTCTGGGTTATCTCGATCAATAATCGACGCCTCGGTAGAACCGCCACAGTATTTTTCAACTAAACTTCTCAGTTCGGATGTCGCAGCCTCAACTTCAGCTCTGGAAAGTGGGGAAATGCCCTCAATTACCAAAACCGCATTTTTTGTTTGCTCGGTAAGTTTCGTTCTGTCTGCCTCGCGCCAGTTCCACCTGCGACACACGGCGGAATCGTCATCTTTGTAAAATACTTCGCCCTTTGCTGGAGCCTCTGGCTCATGATCGCCCAAAAGTTTAACTGGTTTTTCGACATCAGTTGCAAAAGTTAAGGACAAGTTTCCAATGATCTTGTCGGTGTTTTCCCCACCAACGGGCATCATGTACTTAAGGCAAATAAAATTATATATATCAACTAATTTGTTAATTTTTCTTATTTCAATCCCGCGAGCAACCATCTTGTAAAGATTTTCCACAGATGATTTTGCATCTTTGGGCTTAACCCCAAATGAAGAATAGACTTTGCGCCAACAATTGATTCGCGGATCTTGCGAAAGAGTTTCGGGATCAAATTCTTCCTTTATCCTTTTTTCTTCGTCTCGCAATAACTTAGAGATTGATTCATCTTCGCCCGAGTTATCAATATTTTTCGCTACTACGACACCAATGTAAGTATCGGGGTACTTTTTAAAAATTTCCGCATCTACAACGAATTTCATCAAAATGTCTCCTTTGTTAAATAGTTATGCCTTCCGAACTTTGCGGTTCCGCCCCGCAAAGCCCCAAATGCTTCGTGCAATTAATTAAACAGATCTTGTAATTTCCATCTTCTTTTATTTCAAAGATATTCACCGCAGTATTTTTTTGATTATCGGCTTTGACCATATCGGCAACGGGACGGCCGGAAATTAGACCAATTAAAGATTTATTAACTCCGTTATGACCAACAAAAAGTACATTGTTATGAGAGTGTGATTCGTAAACTCTTATTAAAAGCTTAGTAACCCGCTCACGTATCTGCTCAAGCGTTTCAGCATTAGCCGGTCGATTTGACCAATCAACTTCATCGGATCTTTTGCCGGTAAAATCCCCCGCATCACCCTCCCTTAAATCTTCAGTAAAAACTAGTTCTGCTTCCGGATGATATTTTGCAACAATTTTTGCAGTATCGGCAGCACGCTTTAAATCACTTGAAAAGATGATATCGATTTTTTCATCTTTCAATCTTTGAGCTAATTTTTCTGCCTGCGCTTCGCCCTCTGGCGATAATTTCCCCGGTAAATGAGACTGGATAATCTTCTCAGCATTATCCTCCGTCTCCCCATGTCTAGTTAAAATCAATTTCATGGCGGTTATTTATTCACTTAGTCAAGAAATTCTCTAAATATTTCTTGATCAGTGGTTTAATTTCTTTTCGCATAATAATTTTATTGTATTTAGCAATATTGTTTTTGAAATCTATTTTTAATATTTCCGAGATCATTTTCTGGGTTTCTGCAGTTGGTGCAATAAATGTATTTTCGCCCTCTTCAACATCAATACAAGTTAAAAAAGTATGATCAAAGTGATTATCATCATTAACTTTATTGAGAAAACTAATAATTTCATCAATATGACCAGATACAAACTCATCTACTCCGATTATTTCAATCTGAAAGATACTGACCCTCTTGCCGCCCATAACATCACTCTTTAAATTATCGGGGAAAATCAGTGAAATCGGGTCAGTTATATTGGATTTATATTTAAACATTTTATGAGTAATGTCATCTGGAATAAAATCGAGATTTTTCAAGAAATCCGCTGCCTTATGATCGCGATTGGTCGTAACCGAAGCTTTGAAATTGATCGTGTTTGAAATGATGGCACAATACAGCAAAATTGCTGATTCTCTGGAGGGTTTTAAATTGTTTTCGACAAATCTTTCACAAATTAAAGTAGCACATGATCCAACCAACTCAATTTTAATTTGTGCATTTTTAAAAAGACGAGATGAATTTACTTGTCGATGATCGATTAGCTCAATTACACTATCGGGATTTATTTTATCCGAGAGCATATCGGCCTCGCTTGCATCGACTAAAATGACATCATCCTCCGCCCCGATGACTTCCGCGAGATTAGCAAACTTGATCTTCAAAAAATCTGCTACAAAAAATGCCTCGCTTTGCATTTCCCCAGAAAAGGCAACCCTCGACTCTATCCCTTGAGTGTTTAAAAGCTCTGCATAGGCATATGCGCACGCAACGCCATCTAGATCAGGCTTATTATAAGCAGTAATAATTTTTTTCATTTATTTACACTATTCAACCTGAAAAGCGGTCATTTTACAATAGAGATAGTAGTTATACTTTTTTAACGATCTCTAAGAAAGTATAATCAATAGCCTACTTTAAATATGCTTTGCAGCACCTATCTTCATATCGCAATTAAATCCTTGAGCTTATTAAAAGTAGCTGGACCTATACCCTTGACGCTCTGAATTTCATCGATGGATTTAAACCCACCGTTAGCATTTCTATAATCTATGATCCTCTGAGCATAGGTCGACCCAATACCGGGTAAAGTATCAAGCTGCGACACAGAAGCTGTATTTAGATTTACTTTGCCGCTGACCTGATTAGATGAAGTAGATGCACCCTTTACGCTTGAGGTTGATTTAGTAGTCGTTGTCGTTGTACCCTGCTGACTCTTCGCATCTTCAACAGCCTTGTTCAACGAGTCGATTTTTTTATTAAGCTCATCCAACTGTTGTTGTAATTGTTCAGTTTCCAACTGAGCATCATTTTTTTTCGGATTCTGTTTCTGAATTTGCCAAAAAACTACAAAAGTCCCAGCCAAAATTATCAGAGCCAACAAAGCTATAAGAACAACCTTAAACTTTTCTGATTTTGGCTCTTCTTTTTCACTATTTTGCTTCATTTATAAAATTATGCGACTGAAAGATGGAAAATGCAAATTGTCCATAAAGAAACTTGTTGGTATAATCAATTTGCATATGAGATTTAGTTGGGGAAAAGTCAGAAAAACTCGGACGCTTGCCCAGGCAGCTATTTTTGTTGTTATGGTAGTATCCTTTGCAATATTTTGCGATAGTTGTCCAGAATTGGCCAAAGTTAAAGCTGCAGACGGAGAAGATATTACGATCTCCGCCAACACAACGTGGAATGCCGGTACCTACACATATCACGACATCACAGTCACAAATAACGCCACCCTTACTCTTGGAGGAACTTACACAACCGACTCTGACGGCACGGGGGTTATCATTAACGCCAGAAACATAACTATAACTGCAGGGGCAAAAATAAGTGCTAACGCAAGGGGTTACGCTGCAAATGCCGGAACGGGAAAAGGAAACGGAACTTTTGGATCTGGGGCTGGCTATGGAGGTGCTGGAGCTGTTGGTGGTACTGGTAATGCCGGTGGAATTGTTTACGGATCCCCAATTAAACCGCAGGATTTAGGTAGCGGCGGAGGCGGTGATGCAAATGCTGGTGCTGGTGGAGGTGCTATTAAATTAAGCATGAGCGGTGACTTAACTTTAGGTGGATCAATATCCGCCAATGCTGGAGCTGGAGGTTTTTGGAGAGGTGGTGGAAGCGGAGGATCAGTTTATATTATCGCTAACAACTTAACTGGTGCAGGAACGATAACGGCAACCGGAGGTAATGGCGGTAATTCATCCGGTAGTGGTGGCGGGGGTAGAGTTGCTGTGTATCACAATGGAACCAACGGGCTAACAACTTCCAATATTACAGCTAATGGAGGAACCGGTGGAACAGGCCCCGGAACAGCTGGATCAGTTTTCTTGTTTGATAGGGGCAATAAAGATTTAACAATTTCATCAAACCTGACTTTGACGCCATATCTTGGAATTGACACAAACGGTGATCCCGCAACTGATGGTGTCTTTAATTTTAGAAATTTATCTGTAACAAATAATGCATCCCTAATAGCTGGATCTAAATATACTACAGACTCTGACGGCTCCGGGATGACCTTCAATTTATCAGGAGATTTAACAGTTAATGCCGGATCTAAAATCGACGCAAAGGGGCAAGGATATGCAAAAAATAGCGGCGAAGGAAAGGGTGGCGTATCTGGAAACACTTACGGTGGTGGTGGTGCACATGGCGGTAATGGTGGTCGCGGGGAAATTGGCGCTGGAGGCGCGAGCTATGATTCGACTCTATTTCCCACAAAACTTGGTAGTGGTGGAGTAACTACAAGAGGTGCAGCTGGAGGTGGAATAATTAATATTACTGCGAACGAAATTATCGTTAACGGCTCTTTGGATGCTTCGGCTGGCGCTGCATCTGGAGATGGTGGAACTCAGGGTTCTGGTGGTGCTGGCGGAACAGTCTATCTGGTGGCATCTTCGGTGACCGGTTCTGGAACTATTTTAGCCGATGGTAGCAACGGATATGGCTATAGCGGTGGCGGAGGAGGAGGACGAATCGCAATTTACGGAGATACCTCAGCCTTTACCGCTAACAATATTACTGCTGCCAAAGGCTTGAAGGGCGGAAGTGGATCGTCAGCTGATGGTTCTATCGGTACAGTATTTCTCTACAACACCGCCACTGGAAATGTTATTGCTTCAAGCGATGTAACATTTGAAGCGACGCAAGGAGTAAGTCGTGATGGAACCGCTAGATCCGATGGTGTTTTTTATTTTAATAATTTCACAGTCACAAACAATGCAACCGTAACAATTGGCGGTACATATTCAAATGATTCGGACGGTCGTGGTGTTACAATTAATCTAGATGGAACACTGACGGTTTATAGCGGCTCAAAGATCACAGCCAACGGCAAAGGATATACTGGCGCTAACGGACCTGGCAAAGGAACCGGAGCTAGCTCTACATCTGGTTCGGGTGGTAGTTATGGTGGACTAGGCGGGAGATCATATAGCAATGACATCTCTTCTGCAATTTATGGTGTAAATGAGGCTAATTTTCCTTATAGATTGGGAAGTGGCGGAGGTGCGGGTAATCAAGTCGTAGGGGCGGCCGGTGGAGGTGCAATGACTATTCGAGCTTTGGGCAACATTGTGAACAATGGAACAATAAGCGCTGATGGCTCTGCCAGTATTGCTAGCCCAACCCCCGGTTGGTACTCTGGAGCCGGTTCTGGTGGCAGTGTATTTCTAGTCTGCAACTCTCTTTCTGGAAGTGGAATTTTAACAGCCGAAGGTGGCAATGGTAATAGTGTTAATTATAGTTCTGGCGGTGGTGGAGGAGGAAGAATTTCTGTCGTTTACACAACTACTCAGGGTTTACCGCTGGGAAATTTTTCAGCCGATGGTGGAGCTGGTGGAATAACTCCAACTTTTGATGGTGCAACTGGCTCCGTCAATATAACTCAAAGAATCCTCCCTGCAGCTACATTCACTCTAAAAAATCCAAATAATAATTCCACCGAGTTTACAAATACCGAGAACGTTCAGATTGTTCCCGCAGACGGAACTGTAGAAAAATACAAAGATGCAGCCTCTGTTTCTGAGTTAGTCCCAACGTTTTACGCATCCGGCTGGGCAAATGTTGCTGACGGAAAAGATGTCGGCACTTCAGAAGGGTCAAAGACTGTCAGAGCATGGTTCAAAGACGGCAATGAGTTGATCTCTAGCTCTGTCGGCAGCGCAACCATAACACTTGATAGCACTGATCCTACAGCCGAAATTACAAATAATAATCAGACAACCGCAGAGTCCAGCGCAACTATCAATTTAACGCTTGATGACAATTTGTCAGGAATCGATTACGTTACCGTAAACGGCCAAACTGTAGCCTACTCAAAACTGAAGCGAGTTGCTACCAAAACCAAACCTTCGGCAATAAAAGCCTATGCCGACTCCACCACACTTGAGGCAACAGTCGATCTTGAAGTTGGCAGCAACGAAATTCCAATTATTACTTACGACAAAGCTGGAAATTCTACAACTTCTACATTTATCGCAACAAGAACTCAAATAATTACTCCAACGCCCACTCCAACAGAATATCCATCTTCAGCCCCCGCTGACTCCACGACAATACCATCGGCCGGATCTATCTCAAGCACAAATGAAACAAACTCAGATACAAGTGGTAATCAATCATCAACCAGTACTACAGGATTCAGCGGAGAGATGGCCATCAACTCAACAGGATCTGCCACCGCCAACGCAACCAACACTCCGATTAAAGCCGATCAGACCGACAGCAATACGGTCCCGCAAGATCAAAAATCTTGGTGGGAAGATCTTTGGATGTGGATTGCCGGAGGATTTGTGGCGATTTTGGCAATATTTATATTAATAAGGGTTCTGATCATTCGAGATGTTCGCTCTCGATAAGAGCCAATACCTCATTCTTTAGATTTTCGAACTCATCCAAGCGCTTAAATAAATCACCTGCCACGTTTATCGCTTTTTTCATTAACAGAGAATCGGCAAACCAAAGAGGATTAAGTCCTCCAAATCCAGACTGCGTCTCTCCAAAGATTGCCCCTGGCCCACGTTGCTGCAAATCCATCTCGGCCAACTTAAATCCGTCGTAACAGGAAATAAAAGCCTTCAGTCTATCTCGCGTTTTTGGATTTTCAAGATGTTTTGTAAAACAAAAACAATAGGACTGGATATCATTTCTGCCTACACGACCACGGAATTGATGTAACTGAGACAAACCGAACCTGTCAGCATCTTCGATCAACATTACTGTGGCACCCTTAATATCTATCCCCACTTCGATAACTGAGGTTGAAACCAAAACATCAATTTCCCCACTTTGAAATTTTTTGAGAATTGCATCCTTCTCTGCCGGCTTCATTTTGCCATGCAGAAAATCAATTCGCACATCCTTTAGTGCGGTCTTTTTTAAATTACCAACCTCCGACAATACTGTTTTACGATCATCAATTTCCAAATCGTCTGCGCTCTCAATCAGAGGGCAGACAACAAACGCCTGCTGACCCTTTCGTATCAGTTTGTAGATGAACGAGTATGAATCGGCTCGTTTTTCCTCTGGAATAATATACGACTTAACGGGCAGGCGATCTCTCGGCTTAGAGTCAATGATTGAGAGATCTAAATTTCCGTAAATTACATGCGAAAGTGTGCGAGGGATCGGTGTCGCTGAAAGTGAAAGAAAATGTGGTTTCTTCACCAAATCTGCAACAAGCTTAGACCTTTGCTCAACACCAAATCTGTGCTGTTCGTCTACAACAACCAAACCGAGATTATTCAAACAAACATCCTTCTGCAGGAGAGCGTGAGTGCCAATGAGCAAATTAGCTTTCAGCATACAGCCGTCAGCCGTCAGTTTTTTAGTAGCAGAAGTTACAAGTTCAACATTGACATCGAAATCTGCTAAGAATTTCTTGGCCGTTTCGAAGTGTTGGGTTGCTAATATCTGGGTTGGTGCAATCCAAACAACTTTAAATCCAGATCTTATGGTCAACAGCGAAACGAGAAGACCTACAACGGTCTTGCCCGATCCAACATCACCCTGCACCAAACGATTCATTGGTCTAGCGCCCCCGAGATCCTGCAGAATCTCACTAATTGCTCTTTTTTGACCCATTGTGAGCTCAAAAGGTAGCGATTGGATAAATGTATTGGTTAATTTTTGATCAATAGAAATCTTCGGGGCAGGAGACTCGGAATTTTTTGCACGGAGGTGGAGATTTGCTAAAACTAATCTCAATAAATTATCAAAGAAAAATCTCGAGCGACCCAATTTAAAATCTTCCTCGGAGCGGGGGAAGTGAGTACTGATAAGTGCTTTATCTATTGGCAGAAGTTGATTGTCAGTTAGTATTTTATCTTCTAGATATTCTTTGGGCCAATAACCCACGTCGATTGCCCTCTTGATGACACTTGATATCTGGCGACTAGAAAAATTTTTGGTTTGTGGATAAATAGGAAAAATTCCCGCTTCTCGATGAATTATTGGATTATTAAAAAATTGTTTTTTATTTTTATCTAGGATTACTTCGCCGACAAAGACTAAACGAGTTCCCTTCTGAAGTACTGTTCGAAGATACGGCTGATTAAACCAAGTTGCCTTGATTGTTCCAGAATCATCGCAAAGCAACGCCTCCGTGATCCACATGCGCTTGAATTTTGTCCTAACCACATTAGATGAGAGCACTTCGGCCTTAATAATGCCTCGTTCATTTGTTTTGGCTTTGAGGTCGGCAATCGTTTGAACATTTTGCAGATCAAGCAGCGATCTTGGCATAAAGTTAAAAAGATCTCTGACCCGATAAACATGTAATTTAGCGAAATAACCCTTAACCTTATCCCCGACAAGCGGTATGGCGGAAACTGGGTCGTCAAGACTTATTTTTGACATGTTTGAGGACAAATTTGACTTTGTCTTGAGTGTTGATTAATTCTGCGGGAATATCTTTTAAAATAGGTAAAATCTCTTGTTTTTTTAGTCCTAGCGCTATTAACGCATCGACTGTTTCATCTGATTGATCCAAGAATGATACGCCGATCTCGCCCTTAGAAACTTTATTCTTAAGCTCTACTATGATCTTAGCAGCCACTTTTGCACCGATCCCAGGGATTGTCTTAAAAAGATTTTGATCTGTATCGACGATCGCCTTAATAACCCTCTCCTTGCCCAATGAACTGACAATCGACATTGCTGCCTTGGGCCCAACTCCAGATACAGATAGCAAAAGTTCAAAGATTTCTAGATTGTCAGACTCAGAAAATCCAAATAGATCCGAAGCATCCTCTCGAATATTATGATAAATATAAAACTCTACAGGATCGTCTACATTTCTTAGATCCTGCATTGAAACATTTACCTTGTATCCTACGCCACCAGTATCAACTATGAGATAGCTTGCAGCAAGATAAACTACTCTTCCTTTTATGTATCCAATCATTTTTTCTTGTTTATTTGATTATAGGTAGCAACTACCGCTCCAAGCGCTGCCGCAGTATGTCCAAGTTCGGATTTCTTAACAACAACCTTTAAGTTTTCAAATGCTGGTTTGAATAGAGCATAATTCTCCAGAATGTCCCCACAAATTATAAATGCTTCTGGGTCAAGTATTAATTTTACATTATAGAGGCCAGTTAATAAACTTTCTTTTAGATCCCTGATGATTTGCTTTGAAACCATCTCTGAATTTGGAGCATTTTTTAAAACTTCATATACAGACTTGCCTGTCAGCGCCTCGATCCCCTCACCCGAAACCAGTGACCCAAAACTACCCGCTTCGCTCCTTTTTTCTCTTGTGATATCAACAATCATTTCGGCAATCTGACCCTCTGCAACGCTATTGCCTCTATATATTTTACCGCCGATAAGTATTGCCAGCGAAATATCTCGACCGATTTCTACTAAAACAGCATTTTTATATGATGATGCCGCGCCAAAAGCCTGCTCTGCTAACATCAATGATGTATTGCGACGAAAAGTAAAGATCGGTTTGTCGATTTTTTTGCTTAACATCTGAAAAAAATTTACCCCTTCAAGATCTTCGATCGGGCTGGTTAGGATCTTATTTTCCTCCTTGTCGAATGTAGCGGGCAGTGCAATACCAACTGCAAAAGCCCGATGATATTCCGCGAGTGCCGTAATCGTTTTAGCAAGCCTAACCACAATAGAATCTTTGCCTACCTTGCCAGGATATTCCTTATTCTGCCTTTCTAGAATATTAAAATCACCATCACACAAGATGGCCTCCATACCAGAGAAACCCAAACTCACACCAATGATTGGCTTTTTAGTCACAATTAACTATTAACTCGAATCGGAGGATTTGTAAAGCAATTTTATTCAGTAATAGTTATTCTTTCAACTCTATTCGGAAAGCATTGATTTAGTGAATCGTCCCTACATAAATACAGAGTCATCAGGTAATTTCCAGGTTCATACTGGTGAGTATAGTAGTTGGTGCACGCAGATCTCGCTGGCTCATTGATAACGAGATATTGCGAGCCATCACCAAACGTTATAACTTCTCTAAATCGCTCACTATACGTGCTCCTTCTGCAGACCTGAAAACTAACTGTTTTCTGACTAATCGAGGGATAAAGCCATCTTGTTTCTAGAATACTTACCCCCCTCGTAACTTTAATATTAACCTGTCTGCTAGTGTAAGATCCTGAACCATCACTGGCTTCAAAAACTGCCGAGTACGAACCTGACTGATTTGACCTTGGAGTCCATGAGAATTTATTGTTGGTGAAAGTTGCGCCCTCGGGAATTTTCGTTGCTCGTATTCGTACCGCCCCTGTTTCTCCTAAAGTCCTCATATTGAAAGATAATTTCTGATTGACTTTGGCTGGTTGATCGAGAATATCCTGAAATCTAAATGTTGATAAGAGATCTCCATCTTCAGCATTAGTAGGACTGTTGGTTGCTACCGAAGTTGGAATCATTGTTGCCGCTGAACCCGAGCCCTGTGTTGAGATTGCAGTAGGATTGGGGGTGGCAGTACCCTCTGGAGCTAATCCAGAATTAAACTCGTAAGGACCAATATCTACAGCAGAGCCAGCTTTGCGATTTCTGTTATCTTTGTCGGCCCGAGACATAAAAGAAGTGATTACCGAAGAACCTGCATCAATGACGGGGCTTCCTGATGTTATATGAAAGTCTTTAGTGGAAATGTTCATAAACCGAGGATCAGCCTCGATAGCATTTTCGCCTTTATCCGATGGAATTCCACTACCAAAAAAAAGATTGTGATCGGCGAATTCTAAGGCGCTCACTCCAGTTACATGACCGATCTCATCTGTTATATCTGAGTTATAGAATATATTGTGGGAGATCTTCACCGATTGAGCAGATAGCCCAGAGCTAGATTGCCCAGGTCGGTCTTCAAATGTCACCTTCCCGTTGTAGCTGATGCTGCCGACCATCTTATAATCGGGTAAAAGACCACCAAAAATAAAGTTGGCAAGTTTATTGTTATATGCAATTGAGTTTCTGATTATTCCATCACGCCAAATTTTAAAACCATGACCATTCTCATCGTCGCCATTCACCCAAGAATTATCATAGGCAATACTATTTTCAATTAAGACGTGGCTTTTTATATCAAATCCGGCATCAGTCCAGCCATGAGATATACAATTTCGAAAAACATGATGAGCGGTAGAGCCTTCTATCAGGAAGCCATCCGTATTATGATAATCGCGATATGCTGAGTCTGCAGCTTCGACATTCTCCCAGAGTGTATTCTTAAATTCTGGAACTGGTCCGCTTTCGTTATCTGTCCCAATGTAGGTGGCCCATTCGTTGTTTTTAAGGAGAGAGTCTCTCACTATTAAACGATCCGCTACTTTACTTGCATTTCTTGGATCTACACCCTCGGCTCGAATAGCTTTTTCATGCTGAGTCATCTCGCAACCTTTTATCAGTACATTTCTGACATTATCACTGCTCGAGAGGTAGATACCATATCCACCAAGTCCATGACCCCGAGAAGTTACCGTTTGGATTCCGTCGGTCTTCATATTCTCAATGATTGTATTGCTCTTTGGAACAATGTGGGCGTTATTAACTCCCCCTACCCGTATAACTGGCCTCGTTACTCCAACTCCCCTTACAACCAAGGGCCGATCCGGAGTACCAGCGTATTGCATTTGAATTGTCTCAGAGTAAGTTCCTGATTTGACATAAATAGCGTCTGACTTGTTCGTTTCGGGGTGATATTTTGCTAATGAAGTCGCTTTTGCAAAAGTTTTAAATGGCCTAGACTCAGATCCGTCATCAGAGTCAACTCCGTTTGTTGCTACATAATAAATCCTGCCCGTCGGTTGGTAGTTAGCACCAGGATCCCAACATCCGTCAACTGTTCCGTCGCCATTATCATCGACATTATTGTCGCAAATTTCTTGTGAATCAATTGCTGCAAAGATTGGATTATCATAGACAAGATAAATAAACCCAGATAACAAAAATAACCCTAGAGCTACCATAAAAGCGACTCTATGGGACTTACCCATGAAGAAGTTAGACATTTACCCCCTCTTTTTACTACATTATACAATAGAAACCGAAAGAATTTAACCCTTCAGGCTCTCCACAATCTCTCGGATTCCTTCTTCGAGCTCTACTTTTGGCTTGTAGCCCAATTCGTTCGTGATCTTATTAATGTCAGCTAATTGCGATTTAACGTATCCTTCTTTCACAGGGTTTACAATAAATTCAGGCTTGATATCTGATCCAAGCACTTTATTGATTAATGCAACTAAGTCAACAAGGTTAATGCAGGTTTGAGTGCCGATATTAAAGATGTTAAATCCATATTGTTTTTCAGTATTCATAGCTAGCTCAATTCCCTGACACACATCTTTGACGTTTGTGAAGTCGCGCTCCTGAGTCCCATCTCCATACAATACTGGAGCAACACCCTTTTCCATGTCCCAGATAAATTGCGAAACCAAGTTAGCAAAATTCTTTTTGTGTCCTTCGTTGAGACCATAGACCGACATAAATCTAAAAGCAATTATCTCCAATCCTTCGGCCTTATTGAACACTCTAGAAGCCCCCTCTTGTGCAAACTTGGTTACTGAGTAGTGATTTGGCGGAACAACTTCTTGATCTTCAGTCAGCGGAGTTGGATTATTACCATAAATAGATGAGGTGGAGGCAAAAAGCATCTTTTTAGCACCTACTTTTTTAGCGAACTGCATAACTCGCACATGCCCCGCTACATTATTTTGATAGGCCCAATACATATCCTTTAAAAACATTGGCGCGGAAGACGAAGCGGCTAGGTGCAAAACATAGTCAAAATTATCACCAGCCTTGTCTAGATCCTCTTCTTTATTAACATCACCCTGAACAAACTTCACCGAATCGTCAAGGTTTTCCTTGACCCCAAATGACAGATCGTCAAAAGCAGTCACGTCATGACCTTTTTCGGCCATCATTTTACAAAAGTTAGAACCGATAAATCCAGCTCCCCCAGTCACAAGTATTTTAGACATATTATCCTTTCAATTTCGCTTGTTCAATTATCTGTTTTGCTTCTTCTTCAGAAATATTACCGTATTCTGCAAAGTTGCCCCAATCAAAGCTGTATTCACCCTTCTCTTTGGCAACTTGATTGACCGCCAATTTCATAATAGCGCCACCAAGCTTAAACATCATGTCTGAATCCTCCTGCGTTACCGCCTCCCCTGAAGCAGTAAAAGAAGGCCCGGTGTTGGAATATCTAATCAAGACCATTGAATGTTCATCTTTTGCGGTTAATCTGACTCCACTATTCATCGTCACTATACCAAATTTACCCGTATCGCCAAGTTCATCTTGAGCGATTTTACACATAGCAATCGCTAAGTCATATTTTCGCGCTGCGTCTTCCTTGGCGATAGTAGGCTTATATTCACGGATGATCGTCTTGGGAAGATTATATTCTTTCCGAATATATTCGAGCTGCTGAACTGGATTTCTTCCGTCCCACAAAATATTGATCATGGCCAGCAAATAAACTAAAAATACCGCCGCATCATCTCCACCCTGAACACCCTCATAATACTTTGGCGCACCCCAGATCGGATTCGTCATCGGGGTCAAAAAATGATGAGAGGTATTTTCAATAGCCGTAGCAGCTCCTTTATTATCTCCCATGGCGAGCATGAAAAATGGATAGCCCGGCTCGGCAGCGATAATATTGAGCTTTTTGCCTTTGGCCTCCAATGCCCGCTTAAATAACGCAATTGATACACCCGTTCGCATATCAAACACAACATCATTGGGAAGATTATCTGGGTTATAATTCACAAGGTTCTCAGTCGCAAGTATCAAAAGCTCGGTGCCGGTTAACGACTCAGGCTCACCTTGGGAGTCAAGCGCGATTGCTGTGCCTCTGTCGCCGTCCGGATCAACTGCGAGATAAATCCGCCCACTCTCCTTGGCTTTCTGCTTCATTGCCTCCATCGGAGCGGACTCATGCTCATTTGGATCTACAATATTTGCGATGCTATAGTTTTCGTCTAGTTTATCATTGTCGGCGATTACGTCCGCGCCCATTACTTTCATGATGTCCATAAGATTTTTTCCAACTGGGCTTCCGCACATATTCATGCCAACCTTGATACCACTGAGCAACTCGTTAACAGGCAGCTTAGTTCCCGTTCGAGCCCTGATCAAATCCTCTAAAATATCAACATTGTTTGCAGTCAAATCGCCAACAGTAACAATATAATCATTAGGATTTTCAACTTTAACGAGCTCTGGATATTCTCCTTTAATCAATTTAGAATACAAATCTTCTCTAAGATCTGGTCCGCAAAAAACCCGTCCAAGCATTCCAAACTTCGCTCCGACATAGTCCTCTGCCCGATGAGACATTGTTCCAAACACCCAGTTTCCGTTCTCTCCAGTTGTCGCCCTCTCAAACTGGGCAACGTTTCGAATAGAGCCACCATTCTGGACTCCCCAATAAAAAACTCCACCGCCATCCTGAACAATTCCGGTTCTAATAATAGTGTCTGCGAAAACAGACATTGACTCATAGTGCTTCTTGTAACAATCAACGGCAATATTAATCGTATGACCAGTTTTCTTACCGGTTCTTTCTATCAATACTTGAGCGTATGCCATTGCAAAAAGTGCTGACAACTCTGGATTTTCAGCCCAAACAGAAGATCGAACGTCGTACCACATGACCTGCCCGTTTAAGACCTTTTCCGTTTCGGACCCAGGGGTTTGCAACTCCTTGATGAGTTTCTGAGCATTTTCATTAAGCGCCACCCCACTAGCATCGACAGCCTGCCCATCAAGTTTCAATTGTCTTCCAAAAATATCCTTGAAATCAGGACCAACCTCAATCTTGTCGGGACTTCTGCGTCCTAGCTTCTTAACAATTTCATCTAATTTTTCTTGTGATTCAGTTAATTCTGCCATCTTTCTCCTTAATTAATCGTCCCGAGCTTGCCTGCCCCACGTAGCTTTAGCGAAGCAGGGTCGAGGGACTCAATAATTTGAAATTTGAATTTTGAACTTTGAGATTTATCTTTGATTCTATCAAAGATACAGGTGTTTTCCTTCTTCTTTGAACTTATCAAGAAGTTTTTTGACATCTTGAGCTTTATTCTTGTTAGCAATCAATATTGCATCTTCAGTATCAATTACAACCACATTCTGGAGTCCAATTGTAGCAATCATTTTTTCACCTCCATACACAAGGCAATTTTCTGATCCAACATCGAGATGATAACCCTTTGATATCATAGTTGTGTCATAATTCTCAGCTAGGACATCATGCAACGTTCCCCAGTTTCCGATATCAGACCAGCCCAAATCCGCCGGAATGACTAGAATTTTCTTTGTATCCAATTTTTCTATTACGGCAGTTTCGAACTGCTCATCCTCAATTTTGGTAAAAATTTCTTTAATTTTAGCCGTTGCCGCACCATTTCCACCCTTAACCTTCAGATCATCAACTTCCATAATAGATTTATATGTTGCAGGCACATATTTCTCATACCAACCCAAGAGCTGTTTAGCGCTGAAAAAATAATAAGCTGCGTTCCACAGATACTCCCAAGATTGCAAATATTTTTCAGCGGTTTTGAGGTCTGGTTTTTCTAAAAACTTATCAACTTCAAAGACTTGCTCACCCCCGACTTCACCTCTAACCGAACCCATTTTTATATAACCAAGGCCAGTGTCAGGACGTGTTGGATTAATTCCAACTAAAATTAGATGATCTACATTCTCTTCGGCCGTCTTGAAGGCAGTTTTTAGTGCGGTCGAGAAGACGTCAATATTCTTTACAACATGATCGGAGGCCAAAGTGGCGATAACTGCGTCCTTATCCTTTCTATAAATTTCAGCCGCAACAAAAGCAAGGGCCGGGGCGGTATTTCTCTTGGCTGGTTCAATAATAAAATTATCCGGCTTAACATCTGGAAGCTGAAGCCTTATCTCTTCTTCGTACTTAGTATTGGTTGAGATATAAATATTTTCAGTCGGTATAGCTTTTTTTACACGGTCAAATGTCTCTTGAATAAGAGTCTTTTCACTTACTAACTTATGAAACTGTTTTGGCTTTGCCGTTCTAGACATTGGCCAAAGTCTTGTCCCAGTTCCACCCGCCATAATTACCGCATAATGACTCATTAAAACCTCCGCTCCGTGAATCTCGCTTCAAGGCAGAAAGAGATTCCGGAAGTCCACCAAGAGCGAAATCTACCTGCCTGCCGGTAGGCAGGTTTGCAAATTTCTTACCTGCCCGCAGTTGCTTAAGCATCAGCTTATGCAGGCGGGGATTAAGAATATTGCAAGAGATTGAGCGATGGTGGATACATTATTTTATTTTTTCGTCAGCTTCCGGTTATCAGCCCTCAGTATTCAGTTGCTGATAGCTGACAGCTGATTGCTGACTTCTAACTATATGATAATATCATAAATTTTAAATAGATAGCAACCATTTACAAACTTTACTCCTTATGGTAAGATTTTTCGGTGAAATACGCATTGGCTTCAATAACTAAAAGTTGTACCAATTTAGGCAATCTGCTGATTGAATATAACGCACTTGAACTTCTGAAAAAGAATGGCTTTGGCGAGCCCACTTTTGTCTTTGACGCTTTTGAGGATCCAGACCAAGAAATAATTGCCAAGATCAATGAACTCGATTCTGTTATTGTGCCCGGATGCACTACTTTGACAGCTAAATATTATCCCAAAATTCAAGACGTCTTACCTCAAACGAAGGTCCCAGTTGTGAATATTGGAGCTGCGTTCGGCAGTAAATATGACGATGAATCAATAGAATTTGCTAAATATTATCACCAGCCAGTCGGCACTAGAGACCCTATAAGTAATGAAGTTCTTTCGCGAGCGGGATATCAAACAGAGTTCATAGGATGTCCCACCCTATTCTCTTCAAACGCAACAAAATTCAACTACAATCATTCTGGAAAAATTTCCTTCGGGCTCGGCATTGAAAACATAGATGAACAGCTTAAACTTATAGATGAGGCGATTAAGGTTGGCTATAAAGTGAATGTCATAATTCAGGTTGAAGAGCAAAGAGATTTGGTCGCCGATAAAGATGTTACGATTATTGAGTATGAGCCCAAGGGCGTAATTGAAGAAGTCGGCAGCTCAGACTTCGTTGTCACGGGACGACTTCATGTCGCTTTGCCATCAATCGCCACAGGAACACCTGTGTTATTTGTAAAAACCATAGAAGATACAAGATTTTCGCTGCTCGAGTATCTGCATATCGAAATGTTCAAGCCAAATGAGCTAAAATCGATTGATCTCAATAATATTAGAACGCGTCTAGTTAGAAATGAAAAGATGGTTTACGACAGAGTGCGTGAACTAAGAAGCAGATATCAGGCTTACTTGGATCGACTAGCTAGAAATTTTTCATAACAAGCGAGGTAGTTCTCTGACATTTTTGCTGAGGTAAAATTTTTTTCAATTTTATTTCTTGGCGCAGAGTTGGCGATACTAACAGCTTTTTTAATCCCAGCCGTAATCAAATTGATGCTGTTGTCTTTTAAAATAACTCCATCGGCACCATCTGTAATTATATCGACAACGCCGCCGACTGCAGACGCTACAACAGGCAAACCCGTCGCCATCGCCTCGAGTATCACGAGAGGCATCCCCTCGCTTCGAGAGAGAAATATAAGCACTTTAAATTTTCTATAAATATCCGCTAGCTCATGGTGATCTTTGAGACCGAGGTAATTAGCTCTACTGGTCTTGAAAAAATTATTATCCAAATTTTCGAAGTACAGCTCATCTTCAGGTGTGCGCCCGCGGGGCCCAACGACCGAAACTTTCTCTCCGATTTCCAAGGCGGCCAGTATCGCCTCTCTAACCATCTTATGTTCGATCACTCTACCGACAAACAACACTCCTTCGCGACCCTTCTGGTTATATTCAAACTCCTCTATTTCAATGCCATTTGGTGCATAGCCTAAAGTGGGGATTGAGTTTTCTTTACAAAATTTTTCATTAGCTTTGGAAATATTCATGAATCCACCGCCAACTTGGCTAAGCGCCTTCATTTTCTCGATATCATATCTCGATGGATCGGAAGCCATATCTTCATGAACTGTATATATGACTGGGACATTATGGAGAATGAATAAATCTAAATTGAACCGAAAATCGTGACAGTTAATTACATCTATTTCACCATTTTCATACATCTCTATAGCCTTTTCCGTTAACTCTAAATTATAAGCAATCTTTCGTGCCATGTTAATTTGTTTATCCGAATGTTCAACTGGAGAAATCTTTCCGTTAGAAATAATTTTTCCTGCGACTTTACTGTCTTTGCCCGCAAATACAAAAACCTCGTGCCCCCTATTTACAAGCTCTTTTGAAAGAGATGCAATGACGCTATTCGGGGCACAAATTCCCTTACTAAAGTCTCCAATCGGCCAACCTGCAATGCCAATTAATCCGATTTTCATCTCTTCTCCAAATCGATTTCGATTACTTCGTCATGCATATTAACTACCCTATCCTCGCCAGTCAATAAAAAGACAATCGCTTGATCAAGCATGGCATGACCCACGATTAAAACCTGTTTTGCTCCACACTTAGAGATCTGCTGTAGTGCAAACCCCAATCTCTTGGCGATTTCTTCAAAATCCTCCCCTTTCGGAAAATCCCACTCCTCGATAGTACCTTTGTAAAACTTATTTGATTCGTCAGGATAACTTTTTTTAACACGTTTGGCGCTTAACCCACTAAAAGAGCCGACATCGACTTCATTTAGTTCCGGTAAAAATATCAAAGGAACTTCACTGCCTAAAACATCTTTTATCAATTCTGCAGTTTTTTTAGATCTTTCTATACAGCTCGAGTAGATGGCATCAACCCCACCAAGCGCCTGAATCTTGTTCGCCAGATTTTCAGCTGTTATCACCCCTGCGGCTGTCAGATGGCTCTTTATAACTGAGCCTGCAAAAATCTGCAAATTGAAATCTGCATTATTATGATCAGCTTCTCCATGTCTAACTAGTAGTAGCTTCATCCTTACTCTACAATCGCCAAGATTTCAGGCAAAATTGAGATCGTCTTATCCGCAATATCCTTGACTTCCCGACTTTCCGGCTGATATGCGATAGACATTCCGACCTTAGTCAGAATAACTTTCCAAGCAGCAGAATTGAAAATCATCGCCACTTCAAATGGTTTAACCTTTTCCTTTTTTAAAACCGCCCTAAATACCTTCCTGAATATTTCATTAGGCTCATTCGTTGAGAACCATTTATTGGCCGATGAAGCAGCAACCCTGCCAGTTAAAACACCACGTTTGGCCTCCAGCCCAATACAATCAACCGAACTAATCCCGATTTTAGAAGCAACTGGCTTAACGATCGGGCTAAAATTCATACTAATTAATGCAACTCTATATCTTCGTGTTTTCAGAGCCTTAACCACTTCCTCTGAGTATTTTTGCACTGGCAGACTCAAGGCAATCTCTTCAACCTCTTGAACTGTCTTACCCTTAAATAGTAAGGCCGATTTATTGATGAAGACCTCAAAACTTATTTTGCCAGTGTCTAATTTTTTGTGCAATTCAGTTATCTCATCGTAAAATCCGAGCTTTTCGTAGATCTTTTTCATAGCAATAGGTCGAAGCACCGCTTTGTCGAGAGTAAACAAGATCAACTTATATTTGTGCTGGATTAAACCAGCTTTTTTAATCATAGTTTCCAGAACCTCTTTTGCCATCAGAGCCTTTTCTTCTGTTGTTCTTGCTTTGTGAACCAACTCACCAATCTCAACTTCCATAACCCTAAGTCCAGCGTTAATGGCCTCTACTAAAATACCAATTGCAATTCCCCATGAGTTATCCGAGGTGACTCCAACCAAGAATGATTTATGGCTTGCGAACTGGCCACTAATCGGTTGATTCATTTCTAACTCTGGAAATAAAATCTTCATCATTGGCTTAACTGCAAATTCCGTTACTCGGCCCCTGGCCATATTAAATGATGCCTTTACAAGGTCAGCTTCACCATCAATAACGGGGTCAATAATTTTTTTAATCGCGCTAGGTGTAATATTTTTCCAGTCAGCATCAATAACTGCAACAATTGGCCCTTTGGCCATTTTGATGCCATGATGCATAGCCTTTGTATAGCCCAGGTTTTTGCTGTGATCGATTATCCTGATAGGAAGATCAGAAATATTTCTTCTGGTATTGTCGAAGCTCCCGTCATTTACAACTACAACCTCAGAAACACCCTCTGTCTGGAGGGCAACTTTGACAACCTTGCGAACAGTTCTTTCTTCATTGTAGGCAGGTATGACAATTGTACACAGCGGTTTTTTGGTCATATGAACCAACTAATCATAGTTATATTAATCAATATAAATGACGCTTATTGAAGCCCATTTATAACGTCTAAATCTACCACAAATAAGGAGAAATGTCAATCCATCTCTTGATTGCAGGATAAAATTCTGCTTTGATTTGTTTATGCTAAATAAACCTTCAGTAGCTATTATTACTTCGTTAACTGGCGGGCTTGGTCACTACGCTGCTCACCTAGCTAGCCCTCTTTCGCAGTATTGCGAAAAGGTGAAGTTTATTACCTATCCTCAGATAGATCCCTTGGGAACAATCGTCAAAGAAGTAACCGATCCGATCATTAAAAAATATGTGAAATACCCTCGTTTCGATATTGACGAATCGAGCCCAGCCTCAATAATTAACATCAATAGATATTTGGACGAAAAGGGAATTTCAATTATTAATATTCACGTCGCAACAACCGTTAAGAAGAAAATTAACTATTTCGTAACCTTCATCGACTATTCCAAAAAGATATGCAATCGCAAGATTGTTCTCACACTGCATGACGTACTACCATTTGACGAAGATTCAACCCTCATTCCCCTTCTGAAGGTTTTTTATGGACAAGCCGATCACATAACCGTTGGCAACCCAGAGGAGAAAGCTAAGTTGATAAAACACTTTCAAATTTCCGAGAGGAAAATCTCGATCATTCCACACGGAATTTACAATCTTTTTGATCGAAAATTCTACACTCAAGAATCCGCTCGAAAGTTTCTATCATTGCCTGCGAATCAGCAAGTAATCCTGTTTTTCGGATTTTTAAGGCCGTACAAAGGTTTTGACGTGTTAATCAGAGCCGTGAATGAATTAGCCAAAAAGCGCGATGATTTTGTTGTTTATGTTTCTTCTGGGATTAAATATGCCCCCGAGGATCTGGCCCAGAGATACAGGGATATGATTGAGGAGTGCGGAATCAAAGACAAATTCCTACTATCTCTTAAATATATCGATACGTCAGAAATAGAAGCGGTTTTTAAGGCCTCCGATATAGTGGCCCTACCATATACACACGCCTCGCAATCTGGTGTTGCCATGATGGCTATGGGATTCGCCAAACCGGTCGTCATTTCTGATATCTTTTACGATCGCACATGGATTGGCAATAAAGCTGGTCTAGTATTCAAGTCTAAAAACTTTAAAGATTTAGCCAAAAAAGTTAGCGTTCTTCTAGATAATCCGGAAAAAGCCAAAGCAATGGGAGAAACAGGCAACGCTTTTTCTAGTGAACATCTAGGTTGGGAAAAAGTTGCCAAACAATTTGCTAAAGTTTATCAGTTGTTAAGCAAATGAATGAAATAATCGAGCACGAAGAACTAGAATCAAATCCAGAATTCGCTGCATCAGTTTTGGTTTCTAAGCTATCAGAGAGGCTACAAGAAGGAAAGTCGGCAGATCTAACAATTTTGGATGTTGATGGCACAGTCTATGAAAAAACCAAAAACGAAGAGGGCAATTGGCAGAAGCACGGAGATAACACCGCCACCTCGGGCATACTTGAACAAGAAAATATCCCGTTAGTTTTATGTACCGGCAGGCCAGACTGGAACGAAAAAGCCGACAATGAAATGCAAGGGTTAAATCTAAGCTCGGCTGATGCCGTAATTGCTGGAGCAGGAAGCATCATTTACCTTCGAACTCCTGATGGCCGACTAGAACTTTCCCGTGATTTCGACAAAATTCAGAGAGAGCAAAAAATCTCATATCAATATAATGACCAAAAGGTCGACACTATTTACGATCCAGAATTGATCGCAAACATTCTAAACAACCAACTCACTCAATATCAGGGGTTTGCGGGATGTAGAGTGGATACCAACGCATCAATCGGCTATGCGACAATTGACGTAGAGAAGATCCCGTTTGATGAGCTGTCAAAAATGCTCAGGGAAATAAATTCATCTATAGAGGGGGTAAAAACCACACCATCTGAAAATGCTGAGGATATAAACGATGAATATTTCACCGGCTGGATTATGGTTCTACCTGCGAGCGCCGGTAAGGATAAGGCTGTCAGGTTCTTGATGGAACAGACCGCTAATACAATTAATCCCGCCAAAATCGACCAGAAAAAACCAACTGCCCACACTGTAGGCGATGCGACAATTGATATATGGATGCTATCTCTTGGAACCGGCTCAAAAGATGATTACAATATCAAGGGATACGGACTAGGCAACCTCACTCCTCTCGCAACTAAACGCCTCAAAAAACTGTCAAATGCGTTTGCTCTTAATGATGAAGAACGCCAGCAAATTTTGGCAGATATAGATGCACAAACGATAGAACAGCAAACAGCCCAACTCAGACAGCAATTGCTAACTGGCAACGACGAAGAAAAAGCCGCCGCCTCAGATCAACTTAGAAAAATAAGTGTCGTTCAAGATCCCAACAGAAGAAGAGCCGATTTTCGAATCATCGAGCAAAGCGGACCGAATGGAGTCCTCGAGGTCGTCAAAAATATCTAATCGACTACTGTAGCTTACAGTATCGCGCCTGAATGTCGCGAACTACTTTAGCAGTGTCTACACCCTTGCGTTTAGCGTCCTCAGTAACTTGTGCATCATGCAAACGATAGTGATACAAGATCTTTGGTACCCTTATTAGAGAACAATTTAATAGCACTCTCATCTCCCAATCGATATCTCCCGCAAAAGGCAATGACTCATCAAAATATCCTGTTTTGTTAAGTATTTCCTTGCGAAACATCATCGTTGTATGATGCACATAATATCTATCCTGACTCCTTTTGGATTCTGGCTGGCAATAACGTTCAAATACCGTCAGGTTATCATCATCTGACGACGGTCTATATGCAAAAACTTTTCCCTCGCTATCTATTTTTTCAATATCACCATGTGCTACCTCTGCCTCTGGGTGCTGATCAAGAGCGTCCACCCTCAGCTGTAAACTATCTGGCGTTAAAGCATCATCAGAATGAACCCAAGTAATATACTCTCGATCCGAATTTAGAGCTTCTTTCAATAATATATTTGTCGTCGGATATTCGCCCTTATTTTCCTGATAATGATAAACAATTCTGTCGTCTTTTATATTTTTTATCACCTCAGCAGTCCCATCAGTACTACCATCATCGAGAATCAACAACTTATAGTCGGTAAAGCCCTGACTCAAAATGGACTGTATCGATTGTTTTACATACTTTTCTCTGTTGTAAACCGGCATCAAGACAGAAAGTCTGGGGCTTTTATTCACTGGGCCTCCACAAAAATTAGATTATTCTTTGATGTATTCCAGTAATTTTTCGCTAGAAAAACTATCATTTTTTTCTGCGTGTGCGATTGCTAAATTCCAGATTTTTTCCCTGATCGACTTACTCTCAACACTTCCCTTCCTGTCTTGAAACTTAATATCGTCTTTCTCGACAAAATCCGTAAAGCTTTTTCTCTTCCAGTCCACAAAACCGAGACCCGACTTTAGCTCCTCCAGCAAAATTGCAAAATTTCTGATTTTGACATAAAAATACAGCTCTCTGGGAACCCTCATTCCCGTATTAAACCGCTCTTTAACACTCTCCTCTACCATTTCCTTTAGATTTAGCCCCGTCTGGCCATCCAGCCAGTCGCTACCATCAAACTCGGTCCTACCGCTGGCGTTTCCATACGTTAGATGGACCGAAGCTAGGTTTACATACGGAAAATAATAGATGCTATAGCCGGCCTTGATTGCTCGAATCGCCAGACCAGTTTCCTCGCCATAAGAGATAGGCGAACGATAGTCTGGAAAACCGCCTATGGCCAAAAGCTTTTCCTTGGATACTAAGATATTTCCACCCTGAAAATTCTGCATTACTATAGGCTTAAAGACCGTTTGTGATTCGTATTGTTCTCTCGGTGCATCGTCTAAATATTCCTTTGGAAAACAATTCGTCAGATTCGATGTCAAATCAAGTGAGTCTTTTTCGATTTTACCCATGCCTGCAGCTTCGCACAACGCAGTTGGATGACTAGTTCTAGTATTTTGCGGCAGATCAAGCATAAAACAGTTTTTGTCGTTTTCTAGCACATAGTTGAATAAAAGTACGCCTTTGGAAGTCGTCGAGCGCAAAATACAATCATCATCTACAAAATGAATGATGTCATTTTTAGCAATTTGCGCACCTTGATTTCGAGCGATTGCAGCGTTTTTTCGCTCTTCATTAAAAATATAAACGAATTTTACGTCTTTGCCCTCGCATTTGCCTTCTATCAGCTTCACCATTTCTTGAGTATAGTCTATTGGCTTGTCATCCGAACAGTCGTTTATTAATATTAGTTCTTCGGGCAAAATCTCTTGGTTCATTATAGAGTCGATACACCAAATAAGAGGATTTTTTGCTGATTCATTCAGAGTATAAGGGCAACGATTTCTTGAAATAACTACGGTCGAATACTTTGCCTTCGGCTTAACTTTTGAATGATAGGAGTACTTTCCTTCATTTGCAATAAAGTATTCGAGAGTCTTTTTTTCTTCTGGGTTTAGCATATGGTCTCTATGATTTTCACTTTTTATTCATCCTTAAATACTCCGCTGCCTGCTCTGGAGCGATGATATCAATTATCATGCCCGAACCCAGCTCGTACCCGCCATATAAGGCAAGTCTTGGCGCAACTTCCAGATGCCAATGGTAATATTCCAGCTTTCCGTCGTCATTAACGGGTGCAGAATGTATAAAGAAATTTACTGGAGGATCTCCGAGCGTCTCGTCTAATCTTGAAAATACTTTTCTAGAAATTTCAGCGAGAGACTTCGTCTGGCCTTCGCTCATCGCATAAAAGTCAGAAGAGTGTTTTTTTGGCATGATCCAGATTTCAAACGGAAACCTTGCGGCATAAAATGTAAATGCCACAAAATCATCGTTTTCAAATAGCAGTCTAGTGTTCTGAGCCTTTTCGTGGTCGATCAAATCACAAAATGCGCATGTTTTATGGTCAGAGTGGTATTGCGCCGTATGTGTTAATTCTCGAGATACTGTATTTGGCACAACTGCAGAAGCAAATATTTGAGCATGCGGGTGTTCGATGGACGCTGCCGCTTGAGGCTTATGATTGTATATCGGCATAACATACTCGACATTGGGAATTTTTACATAATGCCTGTATCTGCACTTGAATGATTCAAATAGATCTTCCCAGATCTCTTCAGTGAACTTTGAGATTGACTGATCATGGTCCTTTACGACAATAACATCGTGACCGCCAATGGCAGGCTTCATGGCAAAAAACTCATTTTCAATTAAATATTTCTTACACGAGATATCGGGCTCTTCGACAAAAGCAGGAAATTTATTCTGAATTGCATACGTAAATCGAGACTCACAACCCTCCAAGAGCTCGCAATATGCGGACTTTTTAGAGTCAATGCAAAATGGGCAATCTTTTTTTGACTGCTTGCGCTCTTGGGCAATGGAAGCATAATCCGATGGTCTTTTGGCTCTTTCTGGAGCGAAAACAACCCATTCCCCAGTTATGATATTTTGTCTCAATTGTGGCATGGAAGTCCCTTCTAGCCTTCAGCAATCAGCTGTCAGCTTTCAGTTTCAACATAAATGAATATATCATCTTGCCCAGCTCTTCACATCTTTCCGATAATTCATTAAATTCTGACTCATGAATATAGCCTAAATCATGCGCTAAAATGATGAAGTACTTTGTCTCTTCTAACGAACCTTGCGCGATAGACAGATGATTCAAGAAAATCGGCTTTGATTTTACACACCCCTCGGCTATATTGGCTGGTATTGACGAAGTCGCTCTTCTTAGTTGCGACGTGATAGCATAGATTTCAGATTGCGGAAATTTTGCTGTAATTTTATAAATATCAAGAGTAAGCTCATGACCTCTATCCCAGATTAGAAGTGTTTTAAATTGTCTTTTTTGCATTTAGCTGATTCCTGATGGCTGACAGCTGATTGCTTTTACTAATCTGCAAATGCGTCAAAGCCACGGCTACAGCATCCGCTGCATCGTCCTGTTTTATCTTACATCCTCTGATATGCAATTCAACCATTTTAGCCATCTGCTTTTTATCGGCATGTCCATAACCACAAATGCTAAGTTTGATTTCGTTGGGTTTGTACTCGAAAATTTCAATTCCAGCTTGCTTACCCGCCAACATTGCCACCCCTCTTGCATGAGCTACTGAAATGCCAGTCTTAATATTCTTAACAAAAAACAGTTCTTCTATGGCTAGTTCTGTAGGCTCATACTTTTTTATAACCTCTTTGAGTCCATTAAAGATGAACTCGAGCCTATCGGGCAGGGGAGTTTTTGCTGGCGTTTCTAGCACCCCGCAGTCAATTAATTCAACAGAATTAGAGTTGCGAGTTGCGAGTTGCGAGTTGCGAGTTTTGCTTACAACTCCCCAGCCTAGACGACCTGTTCCAGGGTCAATCCCCAAAACCACTCTTGGGGGATTTTCCATTTTACATTTTACATTTTCCATTTCTACAGTCAGCCCAAATTTGAATTTACCTCGGTTATATCATCTAAATCATCAAGCGCCTCGAGAAGATTTATAACCTTATTCGAGTCTTCCTCCGAGAGCTCGACTGTTTCTTTCGGCTCGAGTGTGATTTCCTTGGATACAACTTCTATACCAGATTTTTCCAAGCCCTCGCTCACTTCTCGCAGACTTTCCGGTTTTGTATAAATTACAAAGCCCCCATCGGACTCCGTATAATCTTCGGCTCCCGAGTCTAAGATGATCATCTCAACATCGCCATCACTCTGGCTAGCACTTTCTGCAACATTTATCGCAATAACACCCCGTCTGGCAAAGAGATACCCAACCGCTCCCGAGCTAGCTAATTTTCCACCTCTTTTGTTTAGTATTGCCTTTACGTCGGCCGAAGTTCTGTTTTTGTTATCAGTTAACGCCTCAGCTAAAATTGCCGAACCACTTGGTCCATAAATTTCATAAGTAATATTCTCTAGTTGTGCGCCCCCGAGTTCTCCCGTTCCGCGCTTAATCGCCCGCTCAATGTTATCCTTGGGCATATTTGCAGCTTTGGCCTTATCAACGGCCAACCTCAAGGAGTAATTCATCTCCATATCACCGCCTGTTCTGGCAGCGACGGATATATTATTGGCTAATTTGGTAAATAAATTGCTGCGCTTAGCATCAGTTCTAGCTTTTTGATGTTTTGTTGTTGCCCATTTAGAATGACCTGACATAATCCACCTAAAATATATTAACCTGATACTTATATCTTTTTAGCATAAATACTGCACTAATAACAGATTGTATACAAATTCCCAAATGACCAATGAAGAATGATATTGGTTTAAAATACCCAAATACCCAAATCCGAATGACGAACAAAATCCAAATAATCAAGCTAGAATTTTAATTTTGTAATTTGGGGCTTTTTTCTGATTTCGGATTTCGGGCTTGGGTAATTGTTTGAATGTACTTTATAAACTTTATGAACTTTTAGCTTTATGAACTTGGCTCATCTTGACTCTCTCGAGTAAATGTGCTATTGTTGAGTCTTTCTTGTAACCCCAGCTCCTTGACTAGACGCAGAAAGGATGGTGGAGCACATGAAGGCTCCCCACAGCTTAGTCGTACTGCTGACCGTTCTGGTCGGCAGCGTCGCAAACGCACAGCAGCCCTCGAGGCTGCACGTCGTAAGGCCACCTGCCGCTGAGGTTCAGCGGTACGTGGATCGGTCGCGGCCGCAGGCCCCTCGGGGGCCTGAGTGGCACAGCATGCCCCAGCGTCACGATCGTGACGGTGGCGGAGGCAACAACTGGGCGCAGGCCGCCCTGCTGCTGCAGCTTCTGGCTGCACAGCAGAACGGCTGCAACCAGCAGCTCGACCCTGGCATGCTGGCGGCGATCATCGCCGCTCAGCAGTCAGGCGGCTGTGGCCCGAACTTCGGCATCGCGCCGGGGATCGGCCTCGGCCTCGGCTGCAGCAACCTTGGCCTCAACGGCCTCGGCAACGGCAGCAACGACGAAGCCACGCTGGCACAGTTGCGCCAGCAGCAGCAGGTTCTGCGCGCGCAGGAAGGAGTAATCCGAGCGCAGCAGGCGCTGCGCAAGGCTCAGTACGGGTACTAGTTGCGCCGAGACCGCCCTACGGGGCGGGTTTCACCTGACGTGCTGCAGTCTAGCCTTGCCTTTGTGGCGAAAGTCGTAAAACAACCCGGCCGGGACAAACCGGAGACGGCCACAATTAACGCTTGCCCTCAGGCAGGGCTAGACACCAAGTTTCGGCGGTGCGGAGGGCTACCAACCCTCCTAAGACCAATCCGCCTCGTACCCGGATGTTGTCACTGGCATGTGGCTGGGACAGCATCTAGAGACGACCTACCAAGACCCCGTACCACCAGCCTGCTGGAGTGTGTACGGGGTCTGTCTTGTTTAAAATTACTTTTTAGTCCAGACTTCCCCGTTTGAAACAAAATCTATAGCTCCCACCTTATCCGTTCTAAAATATTGAATTCCTAAATTCGTAAACGCTGACAACACCGTATCCGACGGGTGCCCATAACTATTTTTGCCAACCGAGACAATCGCAAATTGTGGTTTAATCGATTTTAATAAATCTTGATTTAAACCGTTTATTGATCCGTGATGAGAGACCTTGATTATCTGAGCCATCAAATCATCAGATTTCTGTGAGCTCAAAATCCCATTTTGAGCTTCGTTTTCAGCATCCCCCATAAATATCGCCCTTGAACTGCCGACTGATAAATTCGCCACTATACTACTATTGTTTGAACTAAGATTAGTCGAATTGTTCGGCCGGCCTGCATCAGCTGTGCCCGCCTGCAACGTTGTAGCCACTTCGGGCAGGCTGGAAGCACTGCGGGCAGGCCACAAGATGTGAAACTTTGTATTTGCACTTATATAAACCTCATCATTTGCTCCAACAATTTCGTCACGAATATTTTTCTCCTTAATATCTGTAACAATTTTCTGCCAAGTTTTTGAGTCAGAATCCGCACTTGACCTAATTACTTCACCAATCTCATAACTTTGCGATAAAGCGTCAAATCCTCCGACATGATCAGAGTCAGGATGGGACAACATAACATATTCAATCTTTTTATCGAAAGTCGGCATTTTGGCGGCAACTTTCGAGACAACCGACGCATCGCGGCCCGTGTCTATTACCACCTGCACAGAGTTCGGCAAATTTAAAATCGCGCAATCGGCTTGGCCAACGTCTAAAAATGAAAGTTGAGCTTGGCCATCTTTTAGAGATGCATTAGCGTTTTGATATGCGACAAACCATATAAAAAATGCAAATACGACTGCCGCATAGATCACAATCGAAATCGCCTTATCGAATCTTCTGCTTCTCATTTTGCACAAACCTTCCCAACAAGACTGTTAAATAGATAATGGCAAAATACAGGATAAGAGCAAGCTGTGCGGGCATTTTGACGATCACTGAGGCAAAATTCAACGACCCCAAAAAGTTGATTGTAAACAAAAAGAATTTCAAAAATATCGCGGAAATCGAAGCTATAAAAATCCCTAAAAATTCGCTAATCGCGCCACTGGCCAGCGATGCAGCAACCAACAACATCGACAGGGGGATAAGTGGCAATATTACAACATTAGCCAGTGGCGCTATTAATGAAAATAATCCAAAACTTGCAAGTAAGATTGGCAAGGTGAAAATCTGAGCTGCTATTGTTTCAGAGAAAATCTTAACGACCACAGTTTTTGTTTTAAGGAGTCTTTCTAATAAGTAATTTAATTTTCCTGACATGAAAAATATACCTGATATAGCCGCAAATGAGAGCTGAAATCCAGCATCATAAATTGAGTACGGGTTAAGTAACAGCATCAACGCAAGAGATAACACAAGAAGATGGACAGCAGACACCCGCCGACCAACGAACTTTGAGGTTAAGACTATTAGACCCATGACTGAAGCGCGCAAAACCGAGGCCGAACCACCAGTTAGTAAGTAAAAAACCACCAGAAATATTGGAGTAACAATTCCAGCTACCTTTTTGGAGATAGAGGATCGCAGTAAATCAAAAATTACTATCGTAAGGATGGAGACATTGTAGCCCGATACCGCAACGATATGCGATGTTCCCGAACGCTTGAGATTTACCTTAGTTTGATCCGAGAATCCACTCGAACCACCCAGTATTAAGCCTCGCGCCAAGACTGCTTCATCGCCACCGTAAAACCGCGTCGTAAGCGTAGAGAGATTGTCCGAAAGATTATAAATAGATCGAATAATGCCTTTGCCTGAGCTCGCAAGTTCAACGGTCGGATTTTTGATCAAATATTCGGTTCTGTATTGGGACAGGAGATATTTATTGCTCGCAGACTGGATATTTTTTTCTTCAAAACACACCTTGATCTGATCATTGTATCTGTAAACGTCGCTTCCCAAAACCAATCCAACACCCTTATCGGACTCAACTTTAAATAAAATACCTGATCCAAACGGCCTTTCTCTCGTTGCAACTCTAACTATACTGCACCCAACTGGTAAATTTTTTGGAGCTAGAATCTGATTTGAAAATACAAACAATGCTCCCAATGCGAAGCTCATGACAAGCGAGATCACCACACGCACCCTTACAAAAGCAAAGAGCAATGCAAAAAGAAAAACAACAAATACGGCTCGAGCATCGATGGTCGTAAGCGAAATTCCGAGCACCAAAGAGATTAAGAGTCCTGTCGGCTGAGTTAATAATCGGAGTATGTTTTTTGACACACTGTTCGATTTCATCTACCATTATTATAGAGATTTTCGGGTGGAACGAAAATCAATTAAGGAGAAAAATGAAACTAAATCGCAAAGCAACAAATGCGATGATAGCTGGTTTTTTAGCGGTCGTTGTATTGACGGTCGGATTTTTTGCTTACCAGCAAAAAGCATCTGCTGACACTATCTTGCCCGGATTCGCAACGGCGCATATCGCCTTGAGAGTTACAACCCCAACTGCACAATCAATCAAGTTTCGTGTGGTTTTTAATCCGACCAATGGAACAAAAAGATACTATTTCAAAGAGCGAACATTTGATTTTCCAACTCCCGGCATGAACTCCGTTGAGTGGTATATCAGAAAGCTTCCTGAAGGCACTTTTTCTATTGAAGTAGCCGCGGATGGTTCAACATTGCTCCCCTCACCGATTACCGCAACACTAATAACAGATAAAGTTAACGAAACTTCAAAGTTTGAGCACAATCTAGGTATGCCGCCCGCTCCATCGGCAACACCGACTCCTGAACTAACCCTCGAAGCAACCGATACCGAGACTGCAGACACCTCTGCTGATCTCTACGGAATTGAGCCCGCTACTGGCTCTGACTCGGTTATAGTTCCTCCAGTACCACAGTTACCAACGAATTAGAACTAGACATTTCACTTTAAATCGTTTAAAATCTTGCTGGTTTATTATGGTAAAAAAAGAAACACAAAAAAAGCCTGATCACAATCAGCAGATCGAGGAATATAAAACTGGTTGGCAGAGATGCCAAGCTGATTTTGATAATTTTAAAAAAAGAACAGTGGCCGAGAAGGCCATCTGGCAAGAAGAAGCTCGAATAGACTTTTTGCATGAAATGTTACCCGTTTTAGACAACCTCTCTCTCATGAGCAAATCCAGACCAGCCGAAATCGAAGAGAATCCGTGGGTTCAGGGAGTAGTCATCATTTGCAAACAAATTGATGATGCTTTGTCCGAAATGAATGTTGAAAAAATCGAACCAAATGCTAATGATGTATTTGATCACAACCTGCACGATGCGATAAGTTCCGAAAAATCGCGAGATGTGGAAAGCGATCATATTATAAAAACACTAAAGCCGGGATATAAAATCGGCGAGCGGGTAATCAGACCCGCAGTCGTTGTCACAAGCAGCGGCCAAGAGAGCTAAGAAAGAGGAAGTATGGAAATACAAGGAAGAAAACTCTATCGATCAAGTACCGATAGATATATTGCGGGTGTATGCGGAGGACTTGGAGAATTTTTCAATGTCGATCCACTTGTCTTTAGGCTGATCTTTTTATTACTACTCTTTTTTGGTGGCGGTGGATTATTACTCTATATCATTTTATGGATATTGATGCCCGAGAGAGAAGAGAAAAGGGCCAAGAAACTTAATGAGAATATAAAACAGGGAGCAAATAAAATGGCAGAAGAAATTAAACAAAAAAGTTCTGGCAAGGGAAATGGGCGAGTTCTAGTAGGAACCATTATTCTCGTACTAGGACTTATATTTTTGAGCCGAGAGTTTTTCCCATTCTTAAATATTGGCATGGACAAACTATGGCCGCTGATTGTCATAGCAATCGGCGTCTCAATCCTAGTTAAAAGTTCAGAGGAAAAGGATGAAGATGAGCCAAAGGAGACCAAGAAGTAGAAATTTGACCAACGCAAGGCGTTTACAATTTTCTTCTTGCAAAACAATGTATATCAAAAACAAAAATATTATAGAAAAAATAATCCGTGAAAACAGTCATATTTTCACTTCTTGGGAGAAAAAATGAATCTAGGAAGATATATTTGGGGAATATTTGTAGTATTCGTCGGAATTGTTTTCTTACTTACCAACTTCGGCTATATATCCCCTTCTGTTTGGTCTGAAATTTGGAGGTTTTGGCCAGTTGCACTCGTAATTATTGGACTATCAATAATTTCAAAAGCCCTGCCGTCTGTCATAAGAATTATTGTTAATATCCTAATTATTTTGATCGTAATCGCCTCTTTGACTGGGATAGTCGTGTACCGAGGAAATCTTAGCTCAAATAATACGATCTCCGGTACAATTCAGACCAAAGAGCTCGACGAAGAACTTTTGGGCACTACTAAGAATGTTAGTTATGAAGTCCAAATTGGGGCTGGAAACCTAAATATTCATGGCGATTCAGCGAAATTGATAGAGGGACAAATAGAGACAAATATCGTCAATCCGACCGTTTCAACTACCTCAACTTCTGAAACTCAAAGTGTCAAATTGTCTAGCCAAAAAATGGCTTATTTCCCATTCTTCAGAGGAAAAAACGACTGGAATGTTTCGCTCAACAATACGTTGCCGGTGAGCCTAAACATAGACTCAGGTGCAGTTAGTGCAAATCTAGATATCTCAAAAATCATCCTCAAAGATATTCAGATTAAAAGTGGCGCCTCCTCCTATGACATAACGCTCGGAGATAAATCGGACTTGGCAACAGGCGAAATTAATATCGGAGCTAGCTCAGTAAAACTCAGAGTGCCGAAGTCCGTAGGCCTCAGATTCGAATTAAATGCTGGCGCTACTTCCAATAATTTCACCTCCGAAGGCTTGAGTAAGTCTGGAAGTATCTATAGTACTGATGGATACGACTCCTCGGCAAAAAAAATAGATCTCTCAATCAAAGCCGGTGCCGCGTCGATAGAGCTAGATCGAATCTAATTTTTATATTTTAATCAGTCACTAGGATTGATTGCTTTTTAATTTGTGCTAAAATCTGCGCATACCACCAACTCTCCGAGGAGGACATTGACATGCGTCTTTTCATTCCGTTCCCGAGAATGATTGACCCGAGCATCTCGCTGGCCAACTTCGTGGCCTTCGCTACGTTCGTTGGTCGGCATGCGGAGCACGACCTCGTCGTGTTGGCCGCATTTCTGAACCCGTACGGCGATGCATTTTACTCGCTGTGCGGCGACTCCAAGCAGTGGTTCTGCGAGAGCAAGCCAATCTCGGGTGAGCTCGTCCAGTTGATCCGCAATTGTGACTTCATCGAGAACCCCGAGGCCGAGCTGGTCCAGATCGCACACTCCCTAACCAATGCCTCCCAATGCATACTGACCGCCGATTTAGCAGGCACTTTGACCTACGGGGACGCAGTCACCGGCCCCGACAGGCTGTGGGCGACCAAGCAAAGAGGGTTTGATGACCTCGAACGGATGAATGCGTTCCACACCTGGCCCCCATATCTCGACCCAGCCAAGTCATCGGGAGCGCTCAGCGCGCTGACCAATGTGCTCGTCCAACAGACAGACGAGACCCGGATGATCCTGGTCTTCGACAGCTTCGGCCCAATCTTCGCCTTCATTCGCAACGACCTCTACGAAGTCTCCCGTGGCGGAGACGAGCGGACAGTCCAAGAGATCCTGATGTCTGGCCGGCCGGCTAGAAGTGATACTCCAATCGACCATCCACTCCTCGCTCTCTCCGGCGCCTGCCAGGCGACTCGCTCCAACGCGTGGGTCATCAAGGCTGGCGCCAATGTCGTTGACGTCTACCACCGGGGACAGCGGCAGCATTTCGACATCGAGCAGTACGTCAGACAGATCATGAGACTGCTCGGCTAACCTGTCTGTCGCACCTCACTCCCCCAAGGGACGAAGCCCAGCTTCGTCCCTGTTCGTTTTAGATCTCTATTTCGAGCCCATCTTCCGTAAAGATGACGTCCTCGGTGTCACCAAGTTGTCTTTTGAGTTCATCGAGCCACAGGTCACGGATGTGAACCAAGTAAATTTTCTTTATATTAGCTTTTTCTTTTAACTCGAGAACTTTTGCGATATTAAAATGGTTAGGCGATGCAGTCGGTCGTCCGGCTTCTATTATGAGGGCATCAACATTCTGAAGATTTTCGATTAATCCCTCCATAGGGGTATCGCCACCAACGTCCCCAGTGAAAGCGAGTGTTTTTTCTCCATCCGAAATCCTAATTCCTTGACTCTCGTAAAGATCTTTATGAAATACCGGAAAGGTTTCGAATTTCAGGTTAAACTGTTCAAATTTTTTCTCTGCGATCACCTTGATTGGGTAGACTTCGCCTCCGACTGAATTCGATCGCCAAAACACCGAAAAAAGTTTATTTAAAACCGACTCCGTTTCGGGCGGACCGATTACGACAAAAGACGCACATTCTCTATTAGCAAACAAATCCAAAACGAACCTCGAATGAAGCAATGGGATCAAATCGGCTGCATGGTCAGTATGAAAATGCGAGATCGAAACGAAATCAATTGAGTTTAAATCTACACCTCGATCAACCAATTTTTTAAGTGAAGTATGGCCGATGTCCAATAGCCCTTTTGCTTCTCTGCTCTCAAGTAAAAAACAAGATGGCCCACGCTTCTTGGTTGGTACCATCGCGCCAGTGCCAATAAATGTAATTTTCATAGATTTAACCTAACACAAATATCCGGCAACTTGAAGACATAATGATTTGTAACTAAATATCTTGACAAAATGTAAAGCATACTTTACAATTATTTTACAAGTTAATTATAAAAAGGAGGTTTGCAGGTGGAATGCAAACCAAATCCATAAGCAAAGAAAGGAAGTTATATGGGTAAAATCATAGGAATCGACTTAGGTACGACAAACTCCGCCGCCGCAATTGTCGAGGGCGGAAAACCTAAGCTAATCCCCTCTGCTGAGGGCGGAAAACTCGTCCCTTCGATGGTTGCAATCACCAAGTCGGGCGAAAGATTAGTTGGTCAGCTCGCCAAGAGACAAGCTGTCACCAACCCAAAAAATACTGTTTTTTCAGTTAAACGATTGATCGGACGACGATTTGACGACGAAGAGATCAAAAGGGATCAGAAGTTGATGCCTTATGAGATCGTCAAAGGCAAAAACGATGCTGTTGAAGTCAAAATCGCCGACAAGGACTATTCACCGCAGGAAATTTCAGCTTTTATTCTACAGAAAATCAAAAAAGACGCCGAAGACTATCTAGGTGAAGAAATCACCGAAGCGGTAATCACCGTTCCTGCATATTTCAACGATTCGCAAAGACAGGCAACAAAAGATGCTGGTAAAATTGCCGGATTCGATGTTAAAAGAATCGTCAACGAACCAACCGCTGCAGCCCTCGCTTATGGACTAGACAAGAAGAAGCAGGGTAAAGTCGCCGTCTTCGACCTTGGAGGCGGAACTTTCGATATCACGATTCTTGAAATCGGTGACGACGTTTTTGAAGTTAAGTCCACCAACGGCGATACTCACCTAGGCGGTGACGATTTCGACCAAGTCATCATGGATCATATCGTTGAAGAGTATCGCAAAGAACAAGGCGTTGATATCTCAACCGATATGGCAGGCCTTCAGAGAATCAAAGAAGCAGCCGAAAAAGCCAAAATCGAGCTATCCTCAAAGCAAGAAGCGGAGATCAATCTTCCGTTCATTACCGCTGATGCGGATGGACCGAAGCACTTGGTTATGACCCTGACCAGAGCCAAAATGCTCTCGCTAGTTGAAGGATTGATCGAAAAGACCGTCAAACCATGTAAGGATGCTATGAAAGATGCCGGTATTGAAGCCAAAGACATCGAAGAGGTGATCCTCGTCGGTGGAATGACTCGAATGCCTGCAGTATATGACAAAGTCAAAGAAATCTTCGATAAGGAACCATCCAAATCGGTTGACCCCGATGAGGCTGTAGCCCTTGGCGCTGCAGTTCAGGGTGGAGTTCTAACCGGAGAAGTTAAAGATCTATTACTTCTTGATGTAACCCCGCTATCATTCGGAATCGAAACCTTGGGTGGCGTTATGACTCGATTGATCGAGAGAAATACCACTATTCCAACCTCCAAATCACAAATCTTCTCAACCGCCGCTGACAATCAGCCACAAGTCGAGATCCATGTCTTACAAGGTGAGCGCGAAATGGCTGCTGACAACCGAACTCTTGGACGATTTGTTCTTGATGGCATTCCTCCAGCTCCTCGCGGCGTTCCACAGATCGAAGTCAGTTTCGATATCGATGCAAACGGTATACTTCACGTAAAAGCAGCCGATAAAGCTACAGGCAAAGAGCAAAAAATCACCATTACCGCTTCATCTGGACTTTCAGAGGAAGAAATCGAAAAGATGAAGAAAGACGCCGAAGCCCACGCCGAGGAAGACAAGAAAAAGAAAGAAGCAGTCGAGATTAGAAACACCGCAGAAACCTTAGTCTATTCGAGCGAAAAAGCACTCAAAGACGCTGGAGATAAGGTTAAGCAGGAAACTGGTGCAGCGATAACTGAAAAAATCGATGCTGTAAAAGATGCGCTCAAAGGCGAGGACTCAGATAAGATCAAGAAAGTGACCGAAGAGCTTTCTGAAGCGATCCAAAAAGTCGGAGCGGAGCTATATCAGGGTTCAGCCGACAGCAATCAGGGATCAGCCGACCAAAAAGAGGAAACCAAAACTGAATCTCCGAAAGAAGAAGAAAAACAAGACGACTCAAAAAATAGCAAAGAATAACTTTGCAGAAACTGACGGCTGACAGCTGATGGCTGAAAGCTAGAAAAGACCTCGGAACCCTGCTCTTTGCCGCAACTTAGGGCAGGCTCCGAGGTCTTTTTTGTGATAAAATAGATTTGATGAAAAAATATTCAATCTTTTTCTTGCTAATTTTGCCGCTTACGCTAAGCGGTTGTTCTATACAAAAGAAACCCTCGACCACAGCGACCGCCACAGCGACATCAAGCTCGACCTCATCGACAGACACTAACCCAACCAACCAAGCAACAACCTCCCAAACACCAGCGGCAGATACCAGCGCAATAACGACTCAATATCAGACTAATTATTCTACCGCAGCCGCTGACGCTAATCAGATCCTGCAAAATACCGCCAAATTCTGTGCGGTTGAAGTCAAATCATCGGGCACAAACGTTTTAGCAGCCACCAATCAGTTTTTCTTCTTCTACTCAGATACCCTACTGACAGATTATTACTGGCTTGTGGAATTTGACGGAGCTAATTCTAATGCTAAAAAAAGATACTTTGCCGCAAAGCGCGATTTCAAAGATGAGATTGCTTGCGTATCGACTCAACCTACAGCCCCTCCAAGTTTCGTTGATGCGTTCACTAATTATTTGACTCAGTATCAAATACCGACCACAACAGCTTCGATCCAAATGTCTCTGAAGGATACCATGTGGGATTTAGTAGCGCGAGACAGTTCGGGAGCAATCACCTCCAGTGGCCAAGCAACTTCAGCAGCCTCAAAAACTCAATCAACAACCAGTCCAACCACTTCCGAAACGGCCGCCGCGACACTCTAATAAATGTAAAGAGAGGTTTACATTTGTATGAGTTTTTGTTATTATTTCAAGAGTAAACCTGTGCTGTATCACGGCTCGGTAGCATGAACCGTTAATTCAAAAAGCAGATCTCAAATATCAAAATTACAATTCATAGTGCAAAATTATGAATTATGATCTGTCATTCTGAGATCTGAATTCTGAGATCTGAAATATTAAAATGAACGATTTTTACGAAACACTCGGAGTGTCAAAATCAGCCTCGGCTGACGAGATTAAGAAAGCTTACCGAAAGCTCGCATTAAAGCATCATCCGGATAAAGGCGGCGAACAGGAAAAGTTTAAAGAAATAAACGAGGCTTATCAAACGCTTTCTGACCCTCAAAAACGCGCCCAATATGATCAATTTGGCTCAGCCGGCAGTCCTTTTGGTGGTGGCTCAAATCAAGGTAGCGGATTTGGCGGTTTCGATTTTTCTAATTTTCAGCAAGGCGGAAATTCTGAAGGATTTGAGTTTAATTTTGGCGGTGGTGGTTTAGGCGATATTTTTGGAGATTTTTTCTCTTCAGCTTTTGCTACTGTTCAAGCCGAAGTCGAGATTCCCCTCACCCAAGCCGTTCTCGGCGGAAAGTTACATATTGAAGTTTCAGGAGAGAAGCTAGAGCTTGATATTCCAGAAGGCACTGAAGATGGTACGCAATTTAGATTTAGAGGAAAAGGCCGCAAAACAAGATCTGGCGAGAGAGGTGATCTAATTATTGCAGTAAGAGTAAAAATCCCACATAAACTTTCAAAAGAACAGAAAGAACTTTGGAAAAAACTCCAAGAACTCGAGGATAAAAAGAGCTGGTGGCAGCGATAAAGTTATAGTTGATTGTATATACAATGTGCTATAATATGTTACGTAGGAAAAAATAAGAAGTGGGCCCCAGCATCAAGTTCTCTAATACTCCACATCGGATTATTCATCCGCGTTTCGTTTCGAGAATTAATGCGGGGCTTCCGGAATCGCTTCCGTCGAGGAGCGCGATTCACTGAGCGGAGGGGATCATTCAGGTAGCACCTACAGTTCCAACTTGGGATTTGTTTTTGGGGATTTTTGTCGCTATCACCGTTTTATACGGGTTTATGATGCAACGCGACAAGATCATGTCTGCCCTACTCGCTTGCTATATGGGCATGGTCATCGTTTCAGCTTGGTCTGATAAACTTCAGTCATTTTTTGCTGGCAAGACAACGATAGCCAATACTTGGATAGCTTCGGACGCCTCTCCAGCAACAATAAAAATAATTCTCTTCCTGATCGTTGTCGGCCTAGTCGCCTCCAAAGCGGATATTGCTGTTGGCAGAGAGCATTCTTTGATGGCACCACTGGAAACATTTTTCTACTCTGCTGTTACAAGCATCCTAATCGCAGCTACAATTTTTAAATATCTACCAGAGACGACTCAAGCGACAATCATCTCTCAAACTCATTTTATACACTTCCTCAAAGACTATTACACTCTCTGGCTGTTAGCGCCGATCGTTGTAATTGTTTTTATCACCTCTAGACGAAGGGTATAGCTAGCAGCAAATTTATCATTTTCCATTTTACATTTTCCATTTATTGAACTATTTAATATATTATTAAACATCAATATGGATGATAGATTCTCCAAATCAAAAAAGCTAGAAGAGCGAACTGCTCTTTTCGGGATTAAAATAATATTCCTATGTCGATCAATCAAAATATCGCCAATTAACTCCTCGCTTATAAACCAAATAATTAGATCTGCAACTTCTGTAGGTGCAAATTATATGGAGGCAAATGGCGCAAGTTCGGCGAAGGATTTTAAAAACAAAATTTTTATTTGTAAAAAAGAGTCTCAAGAATCAAAACATTGGCTAAAAATGTTAGCTCACACAAATCCTGAAAAAGCAGATGAAATCGTTAGTCTTAATCAAGAAGCCCAAGAATTTTGCCTAATCTTCACAAAAATAACAGGTACTCTAAATGAAAAAATGGGCAAATGATGCCCTAAATGAAAAATGAAAAATAGAAAATGAAAAATTACTTTTAAAAAGTCAGCAGTCTCGGAAAGAATACCAGAGTAATCGCAAGAACAAACATCACGATCGCCCCAATTATCTTCGTAGCGCGGAGATATTTTTTATTAAAGCCCTCGAATTGCTTCATGAAGAGTACGGCGATCAAGAGAACGACAATGTCGTCTAGCATGTAAAAAATATCATAGAGGCCAATGTAGAGGTAATTTTTATAACTTGGCAGCTGAGCCATCTGCAAGACTTTAGTAAAAATGACCGGTAGATTGACTGTGCACATCAGCTCAATCACATTGACCAATATCGCTAAAAAGATAGCACCCGCTATGAGATATGGCAAAAACGAAGCTTGACTCAACCGATCAATTTGTTTGTAAATTTGCCCTTTTACTTTGGATGGCTTGCATTCATCTTCTCGCCCGATTCTCCAACTCTCAAAAAGCGTGTATGCGGTGTATAACGATATCGCTCCCACGATCAGCCGCAAGGCAAGATCCAATTTTACAAATGCAAAAACATTAAGCCACGCCGTCAAAAATAAAAATGTAATCAGCAGGGAGGTAAATACAAACACCCCTCCGACCCAAGCAACTTTCTTTTGATCCCCTAGTGCAATCAGCAAACTAAGCAAAGCAACTAATGCCCATAGCGCACAAGGATTAAACCCATCGACTGAGCCAATTATTATAGCCAATGCGGGCAAAGATAAATTTCTTAGATCTACTTCGCCGAAAAATGGCAGTTTGCGAATCGTCGAGAATGTTTCATTTTTCTGACCCGACTCAGCATTTTGAACCCTCAGTATCGGATCAGGATAATTGTCGGGAGTATAGGAATTAATGGCATCTAAAATTTCTTGCCCCGTTGTCGCATTATCTTTAAAGCCTATAATCGATTTGTCACCGATATAGAGAGCGGGGACATTGTATCCAGAATTGCCGGTCGCATCAGCGAATTTCTTAAACAAATTTGCATTATCCGAACTCGACGTTACTTCGTAGCTTAAAATTTCTATATCAGCTCTGTTTTTGAAATTCTCTTCAAGAAATGCGTTTTCTGCCTTACAGTGTGGACAGTATTTGCTCCAAAAGTCATAAATCTTCATTGGAGCGGCCCCCATGGGGCCCCCATGGGGGGCTGCACGAGTTATACTTGGTATAAACAAAAAAGTTGCCAAAATTGAAGCAACAAAAAATGAAAAGATTATTTTTTTCACACTGAGATTATAACAAAATTATCCTGAGAGTATACTGATTCAAGACTTCGCGATAAAAGAATCTGCTTTTTTGTAAAAAGGAATGACAAGCAAAAATACAAAAGCGGCGATGATCCACGAAACATTAATCCCATAAGCTTTCGCGATCAAACCAAAAACTAAAAGACCAATTGCTGAACCAGCTGCCGAGGACATTGAGTCAAAAGAAAAAATTGTGGCTCTTTTTGATTCTTCTGCCTGATCATTGATATAAGCTCTTTGGATCGGACTCAATAAACCACGTCCGAACTCATGAATCATAAAACCGGCGAATACCGTTGCCGCAAGTGACGATCCGGCTGCAATTAATACCGACGGTACGGTTATTAAAATTGAGATGGTCATAATCTGGCTATAATTCTTATTCTTCTCGATTAAATATTTCGTCAGCTGAGCGCCGAAGAGCGAAAATACAGCAATAACAGCCCAGATCCAGCCCAGTAAATAAATCCTATCGGAAAGTATATCGTTAAATTTGATCCCCCAATACATATTTAATGGTTGGCAAGCAAACGCAATCAACGCTCCGCCCAAGACAACCCAAATAATAACTTTATGGGAAACCGAATAGGAGATCGCATCTTTCGAGATTTTAATCAACTTTGAAAACGCTGGTTTTATTTTTCTAAATGTAACCAATTCACGAGAGTCATCTACCATATAGATGTACAGGAAAGTGAAAACTAAGATTGAGAGGAACCCGCCGACATAGAATGGCATAGCAAGATCGACCGTTGCCAGATATGCTCCGCTTAGCCCGCCCACGATCGTTGCAACCTTGGCGTAAATATTATTTTTGGAAAAGACTAGATCAAATTTTCCCTTAAATCCCTGCTTAGTTGAATTCTCAACCATCCACGCCTCAAAGGCTCCCGAAGAAAACGACATGGAAATAGCAATGATTAACTCAGCAATCGCGAAATTATAAACGTTTCTGTAAACCGGATAAAGCGTATAACCGACAATCGCCAGTAATGATGCAAAAAGAACTGCTTTCTTTCGTCCGATCAGATCAGCAATCGCTCCTGTTGGTACTTGCAAGAATACAATTGCGATCATAAATAGCATATTAATAAGGTTCACCTGCAAGAGATCAAGGCCGCTTTTGTATAGGAAAACTACATAAACGGCGAAGGTTAGCGAGTCGGTAAAATCAATTAGAAAATTACCAGTATAAAATACCGCAATCGCTTCCTTCTCTTTGACGTTCTGATACGTTTGCCTCATAAGGTTAATTATAGAATTATATGGGGGAAAGTAACAGGGCCGCGACGTCAGAGACGTCGCGGCCCCTAAGACAGTTCGCCACACGGCTAAGCCAGAAGCGTAATCGCCTCCTCGAGTGTGACGAAGTGGTATCTGTGACCCTCCATCACGACGACTACTTGCCTGACTCGTCGCTTACGATCCGTTAGGCCGCTTGCGGCCCATTTCTGCACCGTGACACCAATCACGCTGACGCACTCGTAGCCAGCCTTGCTGGCCAAACGCGGTGCCACCATGATATTAGTGTCGTCCTGCAATGGCACTAGCCCAGCATTCATGATCTGCTCCTTGCGGGACGGATAGTTTCCGAGCTAAATGCAGCCTGCAATAGTATCTAAATTATGCATTTTGGTCAATATATTTTAAATTGTTTAGAAAACGACACTGGCCCCGTTTGCACGGGGCCAGGAAAAACTTGTTGGTCAGATTCCTTTCAGGATCTGACGCAGAAACTGGCGAAACTAGACGGCTTCCTGCTCTGGGTACCTCGGGTGGACTTTCTTGATCGCCCCAAGCTGGAGAAGAACTGCCCCCGCCATCTCGTGACGAACATCCCTTGGGTACTGCCCGCAGGCTGCGGCCGAAAACTGACGGCCACATAGCTCAACATCGAGCTGCCCCTGCCCCCTGCGGAACCGATACCGAGGCGGGGGTACGCCCATACGCTGGCAGATCTCCGACAGAAACTGGGCGTATTTGTCATTCTTGCTGCGAACGACCGCCCACCAGATATCGGATTTCTCAGCGTACATATTGAGGAACGCTTCTGCGGCCGCCTCCTTGGCAAGCTCCTCGGTTGTCGATGTTACGACTTCCGAGCGGAGGGCTTTCTTGGGCCGGATGATGACCTTTGCCACCGAGGAAAACCCT
>Ga0247841_10001459_pt1 | contig 53398 bp, 49 predicted proteins | sample LaCruzMarch2015__2_FD_192410 | JGI IMG/M metagenome (GOLD analysis project Ga0247841, IMG submission 192410) | Freshwater microbial communities from meromictic Lake La Cruz, Castile-La Mancha, Spain - LaCruzMarch2015_18m | ecosystem: Environmental > Aquatic > Freshwater > Lake | place: Spain... | reverse complement strand
TCCATCGGCAGTTTTTTTTATTTGAAGTTTTTTCATTTTGGGTACTTTTTTATAAAGCTATTTCTTAATTTGATAAAAGGGGGTATATGTTTTAACATCCCGCGTGAAATTCTTAATAGAAATTTATAAACTATATACATATAGTAGGCTTGTTTTAAAAAAAAGATTTTCAAATGATATTCTTTTGAAGAAAGTATTTTTTCAACATCTTTATTGTTTCTCATTTTAACATTCAAATTTCCATTTTTGATATCCTTCATCATTAATGTTACTTGTAATGGATGTTGTCCGTTGTATCTCTCCAACCAACTTGGATAATCAAAAACATTGTGGACTCTAAACGGATGATTTAGTTTAAAAAAAGAAGATTTCGCCCAATTAACAAAATCTTTTTTGAATTGTTTATTATAATATTTTGATTTTTCTATAACCTGTTTTGGGAATAATAATGAATAGTGATACATCCTAATATCATATTTTTTGTAGATATAGTCTCCGTTAACATGTTTTATTTCCTTTAAGTCTTTTCCCTGATCATTGATTATAGTGGGGGGTCTGTGCGTAACATACTTGTATCCTTTATTAAATTTAAAGACTCGATATACGAGTGGAAATTGATGTTTTAAAAACCAACCATCAGTATAATACTTGATATCCCCCCAAAAAGAGATCTGTTTAAAAGAAATAGCAGTTATTTTTGGGTCTTGTTGAAGAATTTTTAACATAGTTTTTATGTCTTCTTCTTTATAGAACTCATCAATATCAACTTGCCACAGATAATCTCCGGTTATAACTTTTGCGTATGCCCGCGATTGTTCGTCTTTCTCAGACCAAAATCCTTTTTTTGTTATGATTTTTAATTTATTATCATAATCCTCTTCTTTTTTGAATTCTTTTAATACTCTAAGAGTTCCATCAGTAGAATGACCATCTTTTGTAGCAATTGATTTTGCATTTACACAAGCACCTTCAACCACAATTATTTCATGTGCAAAAGGATAAATCTGTCTTAAACAATACTTTACAAAAGGCTGCCCATTTAATACAATTATCCCAAAAGAGATTTTTACCATTTTTCTTTTTTATTAAAATTATGGTTTATTATCTTCCCTTTTTTGTTAATCACTATGTAACTAAATTTATTCTCCCATAAAAACATGTTGGAAAATAAATCTCGGTTATTACAAAAAAATGATTGAAATGGATTTAACCATTTTGAGTGTGCCTGTTGAAATAAATATTCAAATTTATTATCTCTACACTCATACGATTGCCATTCAATAAAGAGAATAGTATTATGTATAATATTAACATGCCATTTATGGTGTTCTTGTAATTTGGTAAAATTAAATAGAATATCTGACATTCTTGTAGGTGTCTCAATATATCCCCTTTTTCCTATCCTCATTATTTCTTCACATGCCTTAGCAGGATTGTTTGTGTGTTCTAATACATGTGAGCAATATACAAAATCAAATTCTTTATCTTTAAATGGGGTTTTTTCAATGTTACAAATAGTAAATGGCCTATCATTCTTTATAACTAAACTTCCTCCTGAACGATGAGTTGTTTTTCCTATATAGAGATCTGCTAAATGTGTAGCTAAAGGGAAAGGATCTGCTCCACTTCCCAAATCTAATACTTTATCTCCCTTTTTTATATTGAATTTATTGAATTTTTTTTGATAATTGTATCTGGTTTTTAATTGCTTTTGAATATCTGAATCTGTTTTCTTTAATAATTTAATATTTATACGTAATAAATCATTCAAAATATAGGGGCAATACTTCTTGAAATAATGTTTTAATCTACTTGTTATTTTACTAATTACCCTCTTCATCTTAATGATTTCCTCCAAATTGTAGTCCCCCAAAAATTTTCACTTACAGGTCCTAATCCAAAAAAGTATTTTTGTTGCCATTCAGAAAGTAATTTTGTGCCCCCGGAATAGTTATCTCTGTCCGAATTGTCTAAAATTAAAAACCCTCCTTTCCTTATTTTTTTTATGGAGTGTTTTATACAACTAACTCTTGATCTTCCATCAATAAATACCATATCAAAGTATGAATCTTTATATTGATCTATAGTTTTAATATACGTTTCAAATGATTTATTTTTATATTTTTGGGAGTCGCTGGAATAGGCACTTATTCCCCCCCCATTTTTTAATGCTGTTGGTTTTATTAGAATACATTTGTAATTACATACTTTCTTCTTCTTAAGAATATTCTTTATCTTGAAATACCACCCGGGGTTGTGTTCTATAGAAACCAGTTCTTTTACTCTTTTAGAAAAAAATAATGTAGATCCGCCCATACCAAATTCAAAAACTTTCATATTTTTATTTATTCTCCTTTTTAGGAAATCTGTTGCTTTAAAAACAATCCATGGCAACTCGTTTTTAAGTAAATAATCTTTTGTAATAAGAGATTTATAATACGGTAAAAAGTATTTAACATTAGTTGGGTCTTTAATACATGCTTTAGTTGATAATTTTAAAGCCCGAATTCTTTCTTTCATTATTAATCGCATATTCATTTTATTGTCCAATTATGTTTTATTAATACATTTCCTTGATTCTTGTATTGAGGTTTACCTTTTAAAAAAACCTTTTCAGATATAACATTAAATGTGGAAGCATTACTGACCCAGTCAGATATTTCTTCATTTATTTTAATAAAAGTTGTTATGAAATATCTTCCTTCTGTAAATGGAAGGTTGGATATAGAACATATTATTCTTTTTGAATTTGTATGTATAATTAAATCTTCTGCAGTAATATCGTTGTTAAAATTGCATATCCTTTGTCCCTTTTCATTATCTATACCTATCGCTATTTGAAGACGACTTTTTTTGTTTATTTTGTTAGAGAGTTCTAGTACTATACTTGTCTTTTCACCTGCAGTAAGATTGTTAGTTATTAGATTATTTTTATTTATAAAATATACTTTTATAATCCTCAGGGGGCCATTACCCACCCTATCTTTTCTTTTGTCAATAGAAACTTCTGCAACCTTATCCAGCATTTTAAGATATTTGTTAATGATTTTGTTGGTGCTACCAATATCTTCAATTTTTCCATCACGAAGTAATATGCATCTCCCACATAAATTTTCTATAGCAGCCATATTATGACTAACAAACAATACGGTTCTTCCACTTGAAGCCACATCTTTCATTTTTCCTAAGCATTTTTTCTGAAATTCTGCATCTCCGACAGACAAAACCTCATCAACTATCAAAATTTCTGGTTCTAGATGTGCTGCTACTGCAAATGCTAATCTTACATACATTCCAGAAGAATATTTTTTTACAGGAGTATCCAGAAATTTTTCAATGCCAGAAAATTCAACTATATCGTTAAATTTCATATCAATCTCTTTTTTTGTCATACCTAAAATTGCTCCGTTCAAGTAAATGTTTTCTCTTCCTGTTAATTCTGAATGAAATCCTGTTCCAACTTCAAGTAAAGATGAAACTCTACCTTTTAATGTAATCTTCCCCGTTGTTGGTTCTGTAATTCTAGATAATATTTTTAATAGTGTACTTTTACCCGCACCATTCCTTCCAATAATTCCTACTACTTCTCCTTTTTTCACTTCAAAAGAAACATTTTTCAATGCCCAGAAATCAGATTTTTTCAATGATTTTTTCCCAGCCAGAATTTCATAGGGTAATTTTATAGCATTGGCAATGCTATCTCTGAGGGAAAGGTATTTTTCTTTCTTCCCGATCTTATAATTCTTTCCAATATTTTCTACCTTTATTACTATCTCTTTCTCCATTTTTAGATTATATCTGCAAATTTTCTTTCTACTTGATTAAAATACATTAATCCCGTAATGAATATTATTATTGTTAAACCTATTGATATCCCAATCATCCCGTAATTTATTGCTTGATTTCCTAATATCATTGCCCTATGTGCTTCTATAAATCCAGTCATAGGATTTAGAGCCAATAACCATCTAAATTTTCCAGCAATAGATAAAGGGTAAATGACGGGAGTTACAAATATTAATAATTGTACGAAAAAAGGAATTACATATTTTACATCTCTATATTTTACATTAATTGCAGATAACCATAACCCCAAACCTGAAGCAAGCATCATGGTGAAAAGTAATATTAATGGAACCAGAAGAAGATAGATTGTTGGGGCAAATCCATAATAAAACATTAATCCAAACATAATAATAAATGCAATAGCATAATCAATTAATCCAATAATAGTCGAAGATAAGGGCAAAATAATTCTCGGGAAATATATTTTTGATATCAGTGATGCATTAGAAACTGTGCTATTCCCCGCAGCACCCAATGAATTAGTAAAATAAACCCAGAGCAGCAGACCAGAATATGAAAATATTGCATATGGAACTCCATCTGAAGGTATTTTGGCAACAGCGCCAAAAAATAAAGTAAATACAATCATTGTCAAAAATGGCTGTAATACCGCCCAAATTCCACCAATTAAAGTTTGTTTATAACGAACTTTTATTTCTTTTAGCGATAAAACCCAAAAAAGTTCCTTGAATTTAAATAATTCTCTAAAATCAATGCCTATTAGCCCCCTTCTTGGTTTTATTATGGTTATATTTGTATCCATTTTATATCTTAACTAATCTTATTTAAAAAGTTTCCTTTTAAGGCCATGAACTTTCATTCCCTTTTAAACTTGACATCTTTCAAAATTAATGAAAAACAACTTTTCTTAAGGAATTAATAATTTTTCTTCCAAGAAACGTTGCAACATAGTAAACTAAAAAGAGATTAAAATAACCATAATTTGTAAAATATCTTTCACAAAATTTTCTTGTTCTTTTGAAATCATTTAATTTAAAACTAGCTTTCATTTCTGCTTCTAAAACTATTTTATTTGTCGATTCTTCAATGTTAATGTTTAATATTTCATTTGGATCAAAATTATCATATTCATCTTTACTATACTTTAATTTTTGATGATAAAATTCTTTTGCTTTTTCTGCAAATAAAATTTGTTTTCCCCTCTTCGCTTGGCTTATTGCGTTAGGATCACACCTATAATTAATTAATCTATCTGAGATACTTACTAGTTTTTTTCCTTTTGATAATAAACATAAATAAAAATCATAATCTTGTGAATAAGTAAACTTTTCTCTATAACTCAAATTATCTTCATTTCTAAATATTATTGAGGGATGATATATACAATCTTTCCTTTGAAGGATTTTCTTTACTTCTTTTGGACTTGTTATCGGATTAAAATAAGTTGTTTTCTCCCCATTTTCATCAATTTTTATGGCTCCAGTACCAACTAAAAAAATATTCTTATTTTTTTCAAGAAAATCATATTGTATCTGAAATCTTTCAGGCAAAGAAATATCATCAGCATCCATTCTTGCTATATATTCTCCTTTTGCAATTTTCAGACATTTATTTAAGGATATTGTTAATCCAATATTCTTCTTATTATTCATTAAAACTACTCTTTTATCTAGTTTAGCATATTTTTTGATAATATTCAAGGAATTATCAGTTGAGCCATCATTTATGATAATAAATTCAAAATCTCTAAATGTTTGATTTAAAATGGATTCTATGGCCTTTGCTAAGTACTTTTCTCCGTTATATACTGACATTATAACTGAAATTTTTGGGGTTTTCATCCTAGTTAAATTTAGGTGGTTTTATGTTTAAGAAGATATCTTCTTTTACAACACGTTTCGATTGTATTATTCTTCGTTGTTTCAGTGTATCTGGAAAGTTTTTGAAAAAAAGTCTAATTGACCAAAGAAAAGCCCCAAATACCTCAAAACTTCTTTTTTTAAGAGAATATTTTACGGCTTTAAAAAATTGAAACATAAAAAATATTGGGAACCGAATTATTAAATTTATTAATTTGTAATTTTTTATCATACTTCTAGCATGTCCAGAAAAAAGAAGTTTGAATCTATTCGCATAAGATTCGGCTGTTTCTGTTTTGTTTATACCTAGATGTATTGCATAACTTTTAGTATACAGAAAATTTTTATAACCCATGATGCAGGAACGTGAACTCATATCGAAATCATCCATATTAAAATTTTGAGATTCATCAAACCCACCAAGATCGGCCCAAGTTCTTTTTTTAATAAAAAATATGCCCCCTATAGATCCAGCTATTGGAACTAAACACACTTTTTTTAATATGTCTTTCAACAAAAATTCTTTTTTATGTGAATTATCCCCATAAATAGAAAAAAAAGTCCCATAGTATTTTGTTTTTTCTTTGTTTATATCTATTAGGGGGATCTGTAAAAATCCACTACCCCCGGTGTATTTTAATAATAATTTTTTTAATAATTTTTTATCATGAATTAAAATATCATTATCTAACGAGAGAATATATTCTCCTTTTGTTTCTTTTATTCCCTTATTTTTCCCCTTAGAATATCCTAAATTTTTACCATTTTCAATTAGTTTTATCTTTTTAAACTTTTTAATAAATTCAACACTTCCATCTGTTGAGCCATTATCTACAATAATGAACTCGTAATTGGGATAATCGAGTTTTAAAATAGGGGGGATCGTTTTCTTTAGATATTCTAGACCATTATAACTTAACATCATTACACTTATCTTTGGTAACTTTTTTTTCATCTTTTTATTCTCCATCTTTTAACTAGCATTTTCGGCATTAAGAATAATGCTGCAATATTCGCTTTTATCAAAATCCAAAACATCCCTAAAAAACCAATATTTTTCTTTAATTTTTCTACTGAATCATTTTTATTGAATAAATAAGAAATTTTTAATCCAATGTTTCTAAATGAGAATAGAAGTAAATCGTATATTGGAAGATTTTTTATTGCTGTAAGTATAACATTTCTTTCACAGTAATAGACTTTGAATAAAGATTCTTTTCCGGCCGTTTGTGAATGTAGATGAACTAATTTTGCATTAGAAGCTAGATAGGATATATACTTTAAATTTTTTATTCTAAAACCCAAGTCTAAATCTTCCGAATAAGCAAAAAAATCCTCATCAAAAATTTCTTTGTCCCCCAATAATAATTTCTCTAAAACGGCTCTTTTATATAATGGTGCAACTCCGCTCGGTGCAAATATTTCTATATCATTAGATAATTCTGGAGCTTCTTTATCTGTTAGCCCATAACCTAACGAAATTCCACCTTTTTTATTGATTTGAATAGATTTACTAAAAATAAGACCCGCATTTTGAATTGTCTTTTCATCTTTAAAATAAGCTTTGCTAGAAACTGCCCCAATTTTTTCATTCTTCTCTGCTGTTTTTATTAACTCCTTCAACCAGTTTTTATCAACAATCGTATCATTATTAAGACAAACGATATACTCCACTTTTTTATCTTTGAAAGCTTCTTCTATCCCTTTATTGTTGCCCTTGGCAAAACCATAATTTTTGTCTAATTGAATAATTTTAACTTTGAGAAAATTTTCTCTTACATATTTTGAACTATCATCAACCGAGCCGTTATCTACGAAATAAACATCAAAATTTTTATAAGTTTGTTTGAAAACTGCGTTTAGGCAGTTTTTTAGAAATTTTTTTCCGTTCCAGTTTACGATTATTATTGCGGTTTTTTCATTTTTCATTTTTTGAGGCTATCGCAATTATTTCTCCAAAATAGGGATATAGCTTTTTGGGAATTAAACTTACTAAAAAATTTAATATACTATAAATTAATTTATATTTTATAAAAAATGAACTAAACGGGACAGAATTATAAACCTTAACTCTTTTAACTATGAATCCCTTCTTTATAAGATATTCTGATAAGTATCTTGGATCATAATATCTTAAATGTCCTTGATGATACTTTCCAAATACAAACTCAGAAAGCCAACCTGTAAAAGGAACCTCAATAATTAATAAACTGTCCTGACTCATTCTAGTCCCCACACTTTTTATTAATTCATCTGGATTAAAAGCATGTTCTAAAACATCAAGCATTAATATTTTCGTGAATTTTTGCTTCAGGTTTATATTTTTTCCATCAAATACAGAATAATTGATATTTTTTGGAGGTTTTGATCTCTTATTTAGTTTTATGATGTTTTTGCTGATATCAATTCCTAAACCTTTTTTTATAGAAGGAGATAATAATTCTAGTAAATGTCCTTTTGAACAACCGATATCTATTATACTATCTTTTTTTGAAAAAGATACAAGTTTTTTCATCCGATTTATTTTTAATTTAGACTTATTCAGATGATTAATTTTATGTTGATCTAAATTAACATCTTCATAATAATTAAAAAGTCTTTTCTTAATTTCATTATTGAATTCATATTCAAAATATTTTTTCATCCCAACACCACCCCATATTCTTTAACAATATTATCCCATTCAAAATTTTTATCAAACCTTCCAATTTTTAAATTTCCCCTAATATCAATCAATTTTTTTATTTTAATTGTTAAATCATTAGAATCTTTGACCCTAAAATAATATTTTTTATTTAAACCTACTTGTTTGTATCCTCCAATATTTGAAATTAAGGGGGTACACTCTGCCGAGATGGCTTCTAAAATTGTCATACCAAAACTTTCAAACCAACTCGCACTAATAAAAATATTTGCTTTACCATAGAACTCTTTCATTTCTTTGCTATTATTTTCAATCCATCCGTGAAAGATTACTAAATCTTGCAAGCTGTTTTCTTTTGCTTTCTTTTCGAGAAAGGATCTATACGGACCTTCTCCAACAATATCTACTTTCCAACCTTTTTGTTTTAATTCTTGTGAAATTGGCTTTAATGCGTCTAAAATATCTTGGACTCCTTTATTCTCAAATAATCTTGCTACAACTAAAATCTTTTTTTCTTTTTTCATTGGTTTAAATTTATTTGGGTCTATGCCGTTAGGAATAATCTCAAATTTGCCCTCTTTTGTGAGTTCTTTTATTTTATCCTTAAGAAAATTTGAGGGAGTTATTGTAACCTCTGCTTCTTTAATTATTTCTTTCCATTGTTTTTTTACTAAAGGATAAATATATTTGAAAATTCTTTTATTGTTATAGTCCAATACATCGCTACCATGACTTGTGATTATGTAAGGCAAACCATAATTTTTCTTTAGCCACAAGCTGATAATTCCTGTCGGAATAATAAAATGGGTATGATTTATATCGTAAGTGTGAGTTTTCATGTGTTCTTTTAGAAACTTTTTTGCTGAAATGATGTAAGTTAATTGTTCCCAAGGATGGCAGATTTCTTTTTTTGTTCTCCAACATGGAACTCTGTAAATGTTTATCCCCTCTTTTTTTTCGAACTTTGGAAGACCTTTAAATCTCATTGTTACAACATCCACTTCATGTCCAAGTTTAATGTAACCTTTTGCAATCTCATAACTGACTGGAGACGCACCTCCGCCTAACGGCGGGAATTCGTAATTTAACATCAAAATTCTTTTTTTTTTATTCATTTTTGGTGATCTCATTTTTCTTTTTAATTAGAGAATACTACTTTTTATATCTAATTCTTATTTAGTCTCAATAAAATCTCGGACATAATATCTTTTTGTGTATGGAGAGATTATTTGCTGGATTCTTATTAATAAATCTATAATCAAACCAAAGCTGAATAGCATTATTCCCGTCATGATTAAGAAAAATCCTAAGAAAAACCAGCCATCGCTGTTTAATGATTGACCATGAAAGACTTTATTATAAAATGAGTAAATTAATGAGATTGTCCCAAAAAAAGCAGAAGTTAATCCTATTGTTCCAAACATATGGAGTGGTCTTTGAGCGTATTTCTGCAAAAACCAAATATGTAATAAATCAATAAATCCTCTTACTGCCTTACCGTAACCATATTTTGTTTGTCCGTGTATTCTTGGCCGGTGATTAATTTCTAATTCGCCTACTCTAAATCCTTTTAATTTAAGAAGTTGAGTGACATATCTGTGCATTTCTCCCCAGAGGTCGAGGCTTTTTATTGCTTCTCTTCTGTAAACTCTTAATGCACATCCCGAATCATGAACAACATCACTTAAAAAGAAACTTCTTAATTTTCTTCCTATAACTGTAAGAGCTCTTATCCCCCCCTTGTCTTTTCTGTGTCTTCTCCATCCTGCAACAACATCTAAATTTTCTTCTTTTAGTTTTCTCAATAATCTCGGAATGTCTCTAGGATCATTTTGCAAATCTCCATCCATAGATATAACAATCTCGCCTTGTGATGCTTTGAATCCTGCATCAAATGCACTTGTCTGTCCAAAATTTCCTGTGAAATTTATTATTTTTACATTTTTTAGTTTTTTTAGTTCTTCAAGTGAATGATCTCTACTTCCATCATTGACATAGATTGTTTCATAATTGTTAGAAATCCTTGACATTACTTCTTTTATCTCCCAGTCTAGTTGTTGTATGTTGCCTTCTTCGTTGTAAATTGGGATGACGATTGAGTATTCTGTTTTTATTTTTTCATTAGATTTCTTTTGTTGTTTCATTTTTTTTAGTCTAAATACTAATTAGTAACTGAAAATTTTATTTGTTATTATTTATTGGCGGTCCAAATACCATGCGATGGTATTTTTTAATCCTTCATCAAAATTGACTTTTGCTTTAAATCTGAATTCTTGCTCTGCTTTTGATGTATCCAAACATCTTCTGGGCTGGCCGTCTGGTTTGGATGCATTCCAAACCAAATTACCTTCATATCCGACGATATTCTTTATTTTTTCAGTTAGATCTTTGATTGTTATTTCAAAACCTGCACCAAGATTAACAGGTTCAGACCTGTTATATTCTTCAGCAGCTAATAGAATACCCCTCGCTGCATCTTCAACATATAAAAATTCTCTTGAAGCCTTGCCAGTGCCCCAGATTTCTACTTCATTAAGATTATTTTTCTTTGCATCTGCCATTTTTTTAATTATTGCAGGGATTACATGAGAACTACTTGGATCAAAATTATCATTGGGCCCATAAAGATTTACCGGTAACAAGAAGATAGAATTAAAATTATACTGCTGTCGATAAGCTTGGCTTTGAACTAACATCATCTTTTTTGCCAAACCATATGGTGCATTTGTTTCTTCAGGATAACCGCACCATAAATCTTTTTCTTGAAAAGGAACTATCGTAAACTTTGGATATGCGCATATTGTACCTACAGCAACAAATTTTGGAACATTATTCCTTCTTGCACATTCCATTAATTGACAACCCATCATAAGATTTTCATAAAAAAGTTCTCCTGGTTTTTCCATATTCAATCCAATTCCGCCAACTTTAGCAGCCAGATGAATAATAATATCAGCATTTTTTGTAATCTTATCACAATCTTCTAATTTAGTAAAATCATACTCCTTATGTTTGGGAATAATTATTTCTTTAGGCTTTTTTTCTTTCAAAAGCTTGACCAAATGACTGCCAAGAAAACCATCTCCGCCCGTTACAACAACTCGTTTATCTTCCCAAAAACTCATTTTTTACCTCTTAAACCATACAACTCTTGCTGCAACTGGTTCATGTCATATTCTACCATTTCTTTAATTAATTCTTTAAATGTTATTTTAGGACTCCATCCTAATTTCTTTTTTGCTTTAGTAGGATCGCCTAATAAAATGTCTACTTCTGCAGGTCTAAAATATTTTTTATCAATTTTTACTATTGTTTTTCCATTCTCAACATTAATGTATTCTTCTTCAGGACCTTTTTTTCCATTACTCTTAATAGTAATCCCAACTAATTTAAAAGCTTCTTCTAAAAATTCTCTTACTGAACGGGTCTCGCCAGTTGCAATAACAAAATCTTCTGGTTTTTCCTGCTGCAACATTAACCACATTGCTTCAACATAATCTTTTGCATGACCCCAATCTCTTTTAGCATCTAAATTACCCAGATATAAACAATCCTGAACACCCTCTTTTATTCTTACAATTGCTCTTGTAATTTTTTTTGTTACAAATGTTTCTCCTCGCCTGGGTGATTCATGATTAAACAATATGCCGTTGCATGCAAATAAGTTATAACTTTCTCTATAATTTTTAGTTATCCAGAATGCATATAATTTTGCTATGCCGTACGGACTTCTTGGATAAAAAGGTGTTTTTTCGGTTTGAGGAGTTTCCTGAACCTTGCCATATAGCTCTGAGGAAGAAGCTTGATAATATTTGATATCTTTTTTTGTTTCATTCTTTATATTCCTGATAGATTCTAATATCCTCGTTGCACCAAGACCCGTAACATTTCCAGTATATTCAGGAACATCAAAACTAACTCTAACATGACTTTGTGACCCAAGATTATACACTTCATCAGGCATTACTTCCCTAATGATCTTGTTTATTGTGGATGAATCATCTAAATCCCCGTATATAAGATGAAGTCTATTCTTAGGGTCATGAGGATCTTTGTATATGTCGTCCAACCGGGCTGTATTAAAAGAAGAAGATCTTCTTATAATACCGTACACTTCATAACCCTTTTTAAGTAAAAGCTCTGCAAGATAAGAGCCATCCTGGCCCGTAATTCCTGTTATTAGTGCTTTTTTCATTTTATTTATATTAGATATTATGTCCATAAATTAAAACCCCTTTCTTTAGAATGGGGTCATAACTTTCTGGTTTTAATTTTGGATCATCCTAAAAACAAGGGGCTTTACAAACCACACCTTTTAAGGTGTGGTGCCCCATTGTTTTTTTGATAATTATTTTTCATAGGTAATATCCCTTTTTAAATAATTAGGTATGTTAAGTGATGTATCCAAGTATATAGCTCCTCTTCGGGTAAATTTTATTATTTTTCCCTGGAAAATCTTTTTTATTCTTCACTAAAAAATTACACTCTGAAAGGGAAATATTTATAAAGACTCCTTCTTTAATTTTCTCATGCGTTTTATAGGTGTATTAGATTCAGTCAAAAGAGGAAAGAAAACGAAATTTATAGCTGGATTTATAACCGTTCTTATTATTGCGATGATTATTTTCTCAGGACCTGCTAGTGCTATTACTGTTAGTTTAACACTTCAAGGCGGAAATGAATCAACAGGAATTTACGATTACAAGGCAGTTGTTGATATTCATACAAATGATGTAGTTCCATTGGATCTTGTTTATATAAAATTAACAAATGATAATACTAGCGCTGTTTCAAATTGTTATTTTAATCTTGTTACTAAAGAATATAATTCTACTTACTCAACTGAAAGTACCTCGGGAATATGCAGTAAAATAAGTATTGCGAATATTACAAATAATGCTGCATATACTACTTCCTATGGTTATAATTATGGATATGGTTATGGTGATGGTTTAAGTCCTTATGATACAGAAGGTTTGAATAATGTTTCTTGGAACTATGGATACGGATATGGTTATGCTAATGGATATGGTTATAATTCTTTCACTGAAAATCTTTCAACAACAGGTGAGGTAATAGTACTTTTCAGAGTAGATAGTGCAAATTCAAAATTTACTGCTGGAAACACATATAGTATAAAAGCGGGAATTGCTGGAGTAAAAACTGGCGCGATAGAGTATACCTATTATAATAAGGATAGTGTTATATTTATTGGAAAAGGTGGTGATTCAGTAAATCCAAGTATGAATAGCGCATCTACAACAAATATAGATAACTTTTATTCAGTATATGATAAATATGTTAATATTTCTGTAAATGTAACTGATGCTAGTTCTCTTACAGTTACTGCAAACTTTACCAATATCAGCGCAACATTAGATTGTGGAAATGGTGCTAATGCGATTTTGAACTTGACTCTTGCACCAAGTGGATTATACGAGGGTAGTTGTAATATTGCTTCTGGAATTGGTTCAATTACAACTCCAACTCCTCAACTCATCCTCGTACGTGCTGTTGATTCTGCCTCTAATGTAAATGCTACTAATTTGAATATAATTTCGCAAAATATGGATGTTCCAAGAATGCCTGGAACACCAGGACCATGTAATTTAACAAGATTTGGAACAGAAACAACAAATTTCACAAGAGAGCTTAATTTCAGTGATATAGACTTTATAATAGATACAGAAGCAAACTTTACTTGTATCAGCAACGGAGATGTAAATTTACCAGACTTCATTGATGTAAATCTTATAAATATTTCATCTGTTGACATATCAACACAAGCAAAGGCTGCCAAAGTTTTGCAATTGCCTGCAAACTTGCAAGTTAATATAACTGCACCTAATCAATTTGGAAATTCAAGAGTATACATTAATTCTACATTTTTTGCAGAGTTGAATACGGCAGCAACAATAAAGTTCTATCATATGCCTTTTTCTGTTCAGCCAAATATAAGCGCTGACGTTGGAGCAGCAGGTGTAAGTGGTACGTCAGTATGGGTATCAAATGGTTTTAGTTCAACATTCCATGCTACAACAGGAAACCTAACATTCACAGTATTTGGATTTTCAGGATATGATATTGGTGATGATGTTGACCCAACAATAACTTATGTCACGCCTATTAACAGTGAAGTTGTAAGCAGCAATATTGCTAATGTTTCTGTAATCATAAACGGAACAGGAACAGGATTGAGCACTCTTTGGGTTGGAATAGAAAATTCAACAGGAGCAAATCAAACAATCATGGATAATTCTAGCGTTTCATGTACAAAGGATAGCACTAAAACAGTGTATACTTGTACTGGTAATGGAACTTATGGTCCGGGATTAAATACTATTTTAGTTTCTGTTAAGGATTATGGCGGAGCAAGTGGAAATAGTGTTGAATCACCTATAACTGTAAGTTATATTCTTGGCGGAGATCATACGCCCCCAACAGTAACATTAGTTGCGCCTACTACTGGAACAACAACTTCAACTGCGAGTATGCTAGTAAATTATACTGCTAAGGATGATTCAGGTTTGAATATGAGCTGTCATCTTTATGTAGACGGGGTAAATAGAGAAAATGCTACACTTGTAAATGGAACATATCATTCGTATACTGTAACTTCATTAGTAAATGAACAATCTTATGCATGGTATGTAAACTGCAGCGATTCAAGTAATAATTCAATGATTAGTGAAACAAGATACTTCAATAGATTCTCACCTACTGCTGTTGAAGAAGTTATGAATGCAACGGCAAATAATACAGAATTAACACTTGCTCCTGGAAACACAACAGCAGTTATACCTGCAGGATCTTTAATTACAGAATTAACTATAAATTCAAACACAACAACAAATGACAGTCAGGAAATTAAGATTGATTTAATCTTGCTTTCAGAAAATTCATCTACACAAAGAAATGCAACATTGCCTAATGAGTTTACATTAACAAGAGATACAAACAGCAGCATTGATTATACTGTTGTCTTCTCAGCGAATACTACAATATCTGGAAATGCTTCATGGGATGGAACTATCATTCTTCCTACTGTACAAAATGTTTCAGATTATAATGTAACAGATAGCACTGCATTAAGTATAGATGCTGTTATTAAACTTGGAGCTAGTGGAGAACTTAATTTTTCACTACCTGTAAAACTTGTTCTTTCTGGCATGGCTGGAAAAACAGCTGCATGGGCTAGAAGTGGTAATTCAACATTAACTGAGATTACAACAACATGCAATTCTGTAACTGCACCTACTAATATTGATTCTATAACAACAAGAGAGTGTTTTGTTGACTCAGGAAGCGACTTAGTAATCTGGACATATCACTTTACTGTATTCGCAGCATATACTCCTGCTACAGCATCAACAACAGACTCAACAACTACTGGTGGAAGTGGCGGAGATTTAATTACATTAACAACAAGTGAATTGGCTGCAGGATATACTAAATCACTATATGTCGGAGAGGTATTAAGGTTTGAATTAGCAGGATCAACACATAACTTCTTCCTTACTGCAATTAGAGAGAATAGTGTTTCAATAAGAATCTTAAGCAATCCTATAACTGCAACATTGCTTGTAGGAGAAGAGAAAAAATTTGATATTAATACTGATGGATATTATGATTTGGTTGTAAAATTGAACAGCATAGATAATAAAAAAGCAAGTATAACTATTAAATCAATAAATGAATCTATCAGCACCTCTACTGAAACGACAATACCTAGTGAAGGAGAGCCAACACCTACAGAAACAACACCTGGAATTGGAGAGACTATCACAAAAGTAGCTAAGTCTCCTTGGACAATGATTATTGTTGCAATAATCATCATCTTAGCAATAATACTTTATGTTGTCTATAAAAGAAACCATAGGTATCCGACTTACAAGCACCATCATAAGCATAATTAATAAATAGGTCGGATATATTTTTTTAGTAATTTTTTATATATTAAAGTGTGCTTTATCAAAGAAAAGACTTATAAACCTATTAACCATCCTGTTAGTTATATGATAAAGAGTATAATTTTTACTAAGGGAGAATTAGAAGTTATTCATAGAAAGATCAATAATCAAAAATTAAATCAGACAGATTCTAATTATCTTAGCAGGTTTATAAGGCCCAAACTTAAGGAAATAGAATCTATAGATGCAAGATATATGTTAGACAAAATTGAATACAATCAAAAAATTAAATCAATTGAAAATAAGCTTAAAAAAGCTATACTGAAAAGTGTAATGGATGTAGATGCAATCATATTATATGGCTCGGTTATTCAGAATAATTATAAAGATTATAACGATATAGACATAATGATAGTGACTAAATCAAAAATTTATAAGCACGAAATTGACAAATATAAAAAAATAAATGAAATTAAAAATGTTCTCAGAAATAGCTCTATAGTATCAGATATTGAAATAATAAGCAAAGAAAATTTGATGAAAGGTTACAAGAATAGCCCGACATTAATCTTTCAACTTAGGGATTATAAAATAATTTATGGGGATATAAGAATACCTGAAAAGATAGAACTTTATAATATAGATCTTCATATGAAGCTAGATTGGAGCGATATACGTAATTCAAGACCTACTGGAAAAGAGATATACGGGGCCTTAAGAAATACAATACTAGTAAGATTAATACTAAATAAGATTATAGATAATTCGAAATTAAAAGAGTCTCTATATGATGAGCTTGGGAAAAATCTTATTGAAAGATTAAAAAATAATGAACAATCATCTGAAGAAAGAATATACGCTCTAAAATATTTAAAAAGATTAATTCAAGATACAAGAAAACAAATTGGGGGTGAATTATGGGAAAGAATAGAACTATCCAAATAATTGCTGACTTAATTGGGGGAATGGTTGCGCATAAAATTCTTGCTGAATATACCAATAAGCCGGAATCTATTCATCATATGGAAAGTGAAATAGAGAATTATAGAAGTAATCTTTCAGATTATATCATAGAATTTAACTGGAATGATTTTGATAAAAGTAGGATAAAACAAGAAGTATTAAAAAGTTTGAAGAGCGAACTTAAAAAACCTCATTTTAAAGATGTCAAATTCCCTGCAAAAGAAGTTGATAAGTTAATTGAAGAGATTTCGAGAGATATCCTGGGGTGAGATATTTTGGTCAGGCTAATAGTTAAAAACCCTTATTCTTTAATATTTTTATGTTGTATATTATTGGGCTTGGATTGAATAATGAAGGAATATCTAAAGAAGGGCTTTGCTCTATTGAGAAATGTGCAAAAGTTTACTTAGAGGGCTATACTGTTGATTTTCCCTATAGTGTTAATGAATTAGAACCAGTTGTTGGGAAAAAGATTATTACTCTTAAAAGAGAGGATGTTGAAGGAGATAAACTAGTGAAAGAAGCTGGAAAAGAAGATATTTGCTTGCTTGTTTATGGTTCGCCTCTTTTTGCTACAACGCACACTAGTTTGATTATGGATGCAAATAAAGCAGGCATAGAAACAAAGATTATTTACAATGTAAGCATATTTGATGCTGTTGCTGAAACAGGCCTGCAACTTTACAAGTTTGGAAAGATAACAAGCATGCCTGCATGGAAAACGAACTTTACCCCCGATAGTTTTCTTGATATCGTGAAAGAAAATCAAAAAATAAAAGCGCATTCGCTTATTCTAACTGATATTGGATTAAACTTGAAAGATGCGCTTTCACAATTAGAAATTTCTTTGAAAAATAAAAAAATGAAAATTGAGAGAATTATTGTTTGCTCGCAGATGGGAACTAAAGATAAGAAAATGTTTTATGATACGTTGGAGAATTTGAAGAAAAAAGATGTTAAGATGCCGTTTTGTTTGATTTTACCGTCGGAAATGCATTTTTTGGAAGAAGAGGCGCTGGAAAAAGTTAAAGAGAAATAATGGAGAAGTAGTTCTGGAGAAATCTTTAAATACTTCTTTATCCCCCTATTTTTATGAAAAAAGGGGAGACAAGTTTTGAAGAAAATGTTGGAATCAAATGGTCTGCTCGCATAGGAATTATTGCCCTTGTTCTTGGCATTGGTTATTTTGTAAAGTATGCTATTGACCAGGGTTGGATTAATGAAATTGGCAGAATTGTTCTTGGATTAGTATTAGGTCTTGCTTTGATAATAGTGGGAGAATTATTTTCTAAAAATGAAAAGTATACTATTATTTCAAGAACACTTGTAGGTGGAGGCCTAGCTGTATGTTACTTTATTGTTTATGCAGCGTATAATTTTGAAGCATATAGAAACGCACTAGGAATAACACTTCCTGTCGATGTAGCCTTGTTAATTCTTGTTGTTCTTGTTGCGATAATTCTTTCATTAAAAGATAATTCAATGATAGTAGCAGGAGAGGCATTCTTCTTAGGGTTCTTAACTTCTTTCTTAGGAAACGACTTAGGAATATTCACCCTTCTTTATACTTCTATTCTTGCAATAGGATTGATTTTTATTTCAGTATACAAACATTGGGTAGTTATGGGCGTCGCTGGAACAATTGCAACATATCTTACTTATTCTGCATGGTATTCTGGGAACAGTAGTAATTTTTCATTAGCGTTGCTATTTTTGCTAATATATTTTATTGCTTATTCAATTCAATCTTTGTTTTTGAAATCTGATGAAAAAGGGGAGACTATTAATGAGGGGATATTATCTTCTTTAGTTAATGCAGGACTTTTTACTTATCTGGGTTTTATGCTTATTTCTTCCAATTATCCGCAATTTAAGGGGTTGTTTCTTGTTTCTCTTGCAGTATTTTATTTTATCTTATATATTGTAACTCTTTTGAAAGAAGATGAAAAATTGACTACAACAAATCTTTATTTAGCTTTGTTCTTTCTTACTCTTACTGTTCCTGTCCAATTAAATGGGCATTGGATAACAATCTCCTGGGCTTTAGAAGCTCTTCTTTTAACTATTTTGGGAGTTACGCTTAATATAAAGAATTTAAGAACAGCTTCTTTTTTCGTTGGTGTGTTTGTTATACTAAAGACCTTATTTGTAGATTCTTCACTTCATGCTTTTGATTCAACAAATATTCTAAACAGTATAAGACCACTTGTTTTTATTGTGACTGTTATAGTGTTATATCTAATGGCCTGGCTTATTAAGACAAGCAAAAATAGGGAAGAAGATTATATGGCCAGGATTTATATCTGGGCAGGAACAATCTTTGCTTGTTTAATTGTATCGCTTGAGTTCTTTCATCATCATCAGTTTATAACAATAATTTGGGCAGCAATACTTTTGATTATAACTATAATCTCCTTATTTAATGAGAGTGATGATTTGGGTTTGATTTCTTATTTAATTGCTTTAGCAATAATGATGAAGGTTTTGTTTGTAGATAGTTGGGCATTAAATGCATTTGATTCTACAAATATTTTGAATAGTACAAGGCCGTTTGCATTTTTAGTTGTTATTTTATGTTTTTATTTAAATGCTATTCTTATAAGAGTCTACAAGGATTCGCATTCATTGGAAAGTGTTGTAAATGAGATTTATACTTGGGCAGCAGCATTACTTTCATTTATACTTATTCTTTTAGAATTCAATGATTTCTGGGTTTCTATAGGATGGGCTTTTTTTGCATTTTTAATTTTAATATTGGGTTTTATTCTTGAAGCTAAGGCAATGCGTCTTCAGGCGATTATAATTTTTGGAATAACTTTATTGAAGGTGTTTTTATATGATACTTGGGGCTTGCCAACACCATATAAAGTTGCGTCTTATATGATTTTAGGAGTTATACTATTATCTGTATCATTTATTTACTCAAAATATAAAGACGCGATTAAGAAAGCGTTATAACCCTCTTCCTTGATAATCCCTGATTATAATCAACCTGAATTTTAATAATATTCTCCAGAATAATTAAGTTTTTATATTAGTTAATGCGAGGAGTATTATGGGTGATTATGATATTAAAGTTTCTTGCTATTTTAATAACGCTCTCGAAAGTGTATTCTCTGGAAATGCTTCTTTTAATGGTTGTGCATTGTTTTCTGGTAAAATGAAAGATGATAATACCGGAATTGAAGGGAAACTTAATGGAATTTTGAGACTGGATAACAACCAAATTATGCTTAATTTTTTTAAAAGCGAGGATGAAAACCCAGTAATAGAGTTTCAAGTCTATAAAAAACGTGACAATCTAGAATATCAGGGAAGTTATAGGGGTGCTTGGAGATGTAAGCAGGGTATTTTCAAATACGAAGATAATTTATGGTCAAGAAGAGACGTATCTGAGAGAGTTTGGATAAATGAATTAATTATCAAAGAAAGACTGGCTTTAATAGAACTTCTTCCTTCTCAAGAACAACCCTTAATAGAGACAGCTTCAGAAACTATCTCAGAACAAGATTTAAAAACAGCACCAACTTTATAGGAACATGGCTATGAAAAACAGCAGTAGTACTAGAATTATTTCAATCATAGCTAGAAGTATCTCAATTATTATCGGATAAGCAAGCCCATTTTTCTGGCTTGCTGAATTTTACTATGCCTGAGCCAGATTTATTAAAACTTGCAGGAGTGCAAGATGACGTGAAAGAGCAAACGATGACAGAGCAAGAAGCAAAAGCTAGGCTTGATTTGTTTGAGGAATTATTCTCTAAGGGATGTTATTTTTGTGCAAGATTGATAGCAGATGAATTATGTGATTTAAGAATAGACAATGCTCCGGGTCATGCTATGGTTTGCGCAAGAGCTTACGATCATTATCATAGAATTCTTAAAGAAAAAAGTGAAAAAGAGTGTAAAAGGGTTAATAATATGTTCATGAAATATCACTTTAGTTATTGGTCTCTTTCTACCAATCAAAAGAGAGGAAGAGACATAAATAAATTTAAAAATGAGGAAAGATAAGCTTAAGCATGCTTGATTTAGAAATTTATAATTTCTAACTCTCTCATTTTAAAAAACAAAAATGATAGATTTTAAAAAAATAGAGGAAGAAATTTTGAAGTTCTGGAAAGATAATAAGATTTATGAAAAATCTGTGAAGAAAAATTCCAAAGGAAAGAAATTCTATTTCCTTCAAGGTCCGCCATATACTTCCGGAAGGCTTCATATAGGACATGCCTGGAACAATAATATGAAAGATATTGCCCTTAGATTCTTTAGATTAAAGGGCTTTAATGTTTGGGACAGAGCCGGTTATGATATGCATGGTCTTCCTACTGAAAATAAAGTTCAAAAAGAGCTGAACTTACCTGATAAAAAAGCTATTCTCGATTATGGACTTGATAAATTCTCAAAAAAATGTATGGATTTTTCAATGAATAATGTAACTCTTATGAATAATGACTTGAGAAGGCTTGGAATCTGGATGGATTTTGATAATGCTTACCTTCCTGTAAAAAATGAATTTATGGGCTCAGAGTGGCTTTTTATTAAAGAAGCATACAAACAGAAAAGACTCTACAAAGGAAAAAAAGTAATGCACTGGTGTGGAGAATGTGAAACAAGTCTTGCCAAACACGAATTAGAATATGAAACTATCTCAGACAAAGCGATTTATGTTAAATTTAAACTAAAAAAATCCACAGATGAATATTTAGTAATATTTACAACGACTCCATGGACAATTCCGTTTAATCTTGCTGTGATGGCTAATCCTGATTTTACTTATATCAAAGCAAAAGTTGGCGATGAGGTTTGGATTATTGCTAAAGAGCTTGCAGATCATCTTATAAAAGATATTCTTGGAAAAACCTACAAAATTATTAAAGAAGTAAAAGGAAAAGACTTGGAAGGAATTGAATACGTGCATTCTTTTGAAACAGAAATGCCCTATAAGGAATTAAAGAAAAAATCTCCAAAAATCCATACCATTATTCTTTCCAAACCCTATGTTACTCTTGATATTGGAACCGGGCTTGTTCATTCTGCGCCAGGATGCGGTCCAGAAGATTATGAAGCATGTGGGGCATATAAGATAGATGCTTTTAACACAATAGATGAAAAAGGAATCTTTTTTGATTCTGGCAAGTTTAATGGATTGGCTGCAAAAAAAGATGACTACAAATTTGTTGCAGAATTAGAGAAAAAGGGCGCGTTGGTTGCTGAAGAAAAGATAAGCCACGAATATGCACACTGTTGGAGATGCCACAAGCCAATTATTTTTAGAACAACAGAACAATGGTTCTTGAAAACAGAAGACTTGGTCAAAAAAATTATTGATTATAATAAGAAAATAAAATGGGTTCCAAAAACGGTTCAGAACAGCTATGAAGCATGGATTACAAATTTAAAAGATAATGGAATAACAAGACAGAGATTTTGGGGAACACCTGTTCCTATCTGGGAATGTGATTCTTGCGGTAATATGGAAGTAATTGGGGGATTAGATGAACTAAAAGAATTAGCAGTAAATAAGATTCCTGAGAATTTACACAAGCCATGGATTGATAGTGTTCTCTTGAAATGTAACAAGTGCAAGAAAACTATGAAGAGAATTCCTGATGTTATTGATGTCTGGATTGATTCTGGAACAGCATCTTGGAATTGTCTTTATTATCCTTACAAGGAGGATTATTTCAAAGAATTTTTCCCTGCCGATTTGATTATTGAAGCAAGTGAACAGGCACGTTTATGGTTCAGCATGCTCCAGATATGTTCTACAATTATGTTCAATAAATCATGCTATAATGGAGTTTTTGGTCATGGAATGATTCTAGATTATCAGGGAATGAAAATGTCCAAGTCATTAGGCAATATTATCTCACCATATGAAGTTATTGACAAATATTCATCAGAAGTTTTAAGATATTATATCTGTGAGACAAAAGCAGGAGAGAATATTAACTTTAATTGGGAAGATGTCAAACAAAAGCAGAGAAATCTAATTATCCTCCTTAATATTGCGACATATCTCTCGCAAATTAAAGAAAAAGAGGATAAAAAGATAGGACTTGAAGAAGAATATATCCTCTCAAGATTGAACTCAACAATTAAGGAAGTTACAAAATTATTTGAAGATTATAGATTTGATGAGACAATTACTGAATTAGAAAAATTCTATTTAGATATTTCAAGAATCTATATCAAAATGACTCGAGACAAGAGCAATGAAAGTCCTGGTCTTGTCTTTTATGCTTTGAAAGAGGTTTATATTAACTTTCTTAAAATGTTCGCAGCAATATGCCCCCTTATGACAGAATATATCTGGCAGGATTTAATAAAGAGCGGAATTGTTAAAGAAGAATCTGTTCATCTTTCAGAATGGCCAAAATGCGATGAGAAAAAAATAAATGAAAAACTTGAAAATGAATTTAGTGTTGTTATGAAGATTATTGAAGCAGGACTTTTTCAAAGAGATAAAGCGCAAATCGGTTTGAAGTGGCCTCTTGCAAAAGCAACAATAGAATGCAGTGAAAAATTATCAAAAGAGCTTGAGGAAATTGTTGCAAGACAGCTTAATGTTAAAAAAATTGAAATGCAAAAGGGTAAAGAAAATGAAATAAAGGTAACTCTTGACACGAAACTTACTCCTGAACTTGAAGCAGAGGGTTATGCCAGAGAAATATCAAGAAAAGTCCAGGCATTAAGAAAAAATGCAGGACTTGTTAAAAATGACTTTATTGAACTTGTTCTTGTTAGTGATGAAAAATTTGGGAAAATAATTGAAAAGCAGAAGGAAATGATAAAAGACAGAACAAACTCCGGGAAATTTGAGTTTAGAACAAAAAAACCTTTAGAGAAATACACCGCAGAAACAGAAGAAAAGATTAAAGATAACAAAATAATACTACTTTTTAATAAGCTCTAAACGGGGGTTATCGTTGTTAATTAAAGTGACTAAAAGATGTTAGGTACATCTAGTTTTGAAAAAATTACCGACGATAAAAACAAAAAAGTATATTTCCAAGGATAAAAAGATTTAAATAGTATATCCTATTGAGTAGATTAATAAAAAAAGGGAGTAGATAGACAATAAACCAAATGATAATAAGCGAAGAATTTTTAAGTAGATTGAGAAAAATATTTGATCTTAACCTTTACGAGGTTAAAGTTTGGGCATCGCTTCTTTCAAGAGGGGTTTCTACAGCAGGAGAATTAAGCACTATTTCAGATGTTCCAAGAAGTAGAACCTATGATATTCTTGAAAGTTTGGAGAAAAAAGGATTTATTGTTATGAAACTTGGAAAGCCAATAAAGTTTGTTGCATTAAAACCTCATGAAGTTATTGAAAGAGTAAAGAAAAATCTTTTTGTTGATGCACAGGATAAGGCAAAAAGACTTGAAAAATTAAAGACAGAAGATGTTCTTAAAGAACTTACAAGTCTATTTTCAGAAGGAGTTAAGTTCGTTGAGCCAACAGATATGTCCGGTAGTTTAAGAGGAAGACAGAATGTTTATAATCATCTGGATATGTTAATAAGAGAAGCAGAAAATACTATCACAATTGTTACAACTGCTGCTGGTTTGAACAGAAAACTGGAAAATTTGCTTCCTTCACTTGAAAAAGCAAAGAAAAGAGGAGTAAAAATAAGAATTGCTGCGCCTATAAATGAAACTAATAAAAAAGTTGCAAAAGACTTTTCAAAAGTTGCTGAAGTAAGAAACGCATCTGGATTGAAAGCAAGATTTACTATAATCGATTCAGAAGAACTTATGTTTATGGTTATGGATGATGAAAAAGTCCATCCCAATTACGATGTTGCAATCTGGCTTAATGCAGAGTTCTTTGCAAGGGCATTAGAGCAGTTAGTTGAAGTTGCATGGTCTAAGTTCGCCAAGGTGTGATTCTTTTAAATTGAGCCCGAATTGATACTACTATCCTTTAATATAACTTTTATAACTCAATAATGCTTTTATACCTCCACCCAGTGTTTTCATTATGGGAATAGAAGAAAATCTTAAAACAAGCTTTGCGAAAGTCAAAGAAGATGTTGAGGGCGTAAAAGATGAGCTTGCCTTTGCTATGAAAAGAATAAGCCATGTGGAAACAATGCTAAGCAGGAAGGCTATTGATGATATTTCAAAAGGCAAATCAAAATCTAAAAAAAAGAAAGGAAAAAAGAGATAATTATATCGGTCTTGTTTTAATAGGATTAATATCTAGGTATTCAATAAACTCCCTTAAAGATAAATTTATGAAACTTTCTCTTGCTTCTTTAAACCCATATTTTTTTACTTTTCTAACTTCTTTTATTTTTGGCAGCATGTAAATAGCAACAACTAGTCTTGCTATCCCGCCGATTATAAATACGATTAACAATGCAGAGATTCCTAAAATAGGATGAATTATTGATGCTAAAAATCCGCCAAGAATAGGGCCAATAAAAGTTCCAATACCATTTATAACATTGAAATATGAAACACATAAAGCCATTTTTTCTCTTGTTACTGCTTCATAAATGAAATTTCCTGCTGCAAGATTAAAACCAGCCCACATTACGCCTGCAAGTACTTCTATAAAAACAACATATGGAAGAATTAATGAGGGGTTGAACTTAAAAACAAAATATGAAGCAAAGTAGAGAAAAGGAACAGCTACAATGCTGCCCATACATATTTTCATGATTTTGAGATTTCCATATCTATCTGCAAATTTTCCCCATCCGGACATGAATATGAAACTTGCCAGAGAAGAGCCTACTATCAAAGTCATGTATTGAACATAACTGAAACCTAAATCTTTTAACACATAAACTGCAAAAAAGGGAGAACAAATTGTTACTGCGAATGATGTCAATGCAAAAAGTATAACAAACTTTCCGAAATTATTATAGAACATTTTTTTTACGAATTCAATAAAACTGAAGTATGCTTTTTTCTCTGGTTTAAATTCTGGTTCATATTGTTTTGAGAATAATATGGCCGATGTTGTCCTTCCGAGAAAAGCAATAAACAAAACAATCATAAAACCCAGATAAATATTTGTTTTTTTGAAATAGTCCAGTATGAATCCTGCAATCAGCATACAGATAAGTGCCACTAAACCAGCAACTCTGCTTCTGTTTCCAAAGTATTTTCCCAGATTGCTTGTTACAGTATCTTTCATCATTGAACTCCAGGCAGGTCCCCCAAAAGAGCCAAAAACTATGAGAAGGGTGTAAATTATTACAAGTGAAGACAAAGCTAATTCTGCGTTAAGACTTTTAAAATAATAAAAAAAACTCAGGGCAACCAGTGGGAGCCACATTAATGCCTGTAAAAATACTGCCCAGAAAACAATTCTTTTTCTTGAATGATGATTCATTACTTTTATTGTAAGAAGTTGAGACAGGCTTCCAAGAAGAGAAGGAAGTGCTGTTAAAAGTCCTACATAGGTATTGAGATTTTTTGCGTTTTTTCCTATTTCTACTGCAAGAGGAGTTATGTATCTTAGGCCAAATCCATCCATGAAACTATAGGCACAGGCTTCTTTTGTGCTTATTTTTCTGGACTTTGCTTTAAGTTCTTCGATTTCTTTATTTTGTTGAGAATTAGTTCTTTTCATTTGCTTCTTTTTTGCCTCCCGACTGATTTTGTTATAAGAATGCTACTTTTAAGCTTTTCGAGAACTATTTTCAGTCATAAATATTCTTCCTATGCCCCATTTCTACAATCATAATAACTAATTTTTCATTGATAATATCCAGAATAACCCTGTAATCTCCGACTCTTAACCTGTAATAAGGACTTCCTACCAGTCTTAAAACAAAATGCTGCGGCCTTATTCTTATTCTTTCCAAAGCAATTCCTATTCTATCTCTTATATCTTGCGAAAGTTTGCTCAGCTGTTTTTTAGCTTTATCAGAAACTATTATTTCGTACATTTATCTTTAGCTCCTTAACAACATCAGCCCATTTGTGAACTCTTCCCGCTTTTATATCCCCTTCTGCTTCAGCTATATTTTTTTTAGCTTCTTCAGAAAGTTCCATTTTATCTTCAATCATATCCCAAATTATTTCTTCATAACTTTCTTTTTCATTAAATTTAAATTTTTTCAGCTTAGATAATAACTCTTCGCTTATTTGTATTGTTGTTGCCATATTAATTATATAACTTACTATAGTTTATAAATCTTTCTAAAACTAAAACCCTTCCTTTTTCTTAAGATATTCAATAATTTTTGGGCTCATAAACGGCTTTCCTTTTACAAGGGTGTATCTAAATGGAAGTTCAACACTTTCGATATCATTTATCTTAATATCTATACCATCAGCAAACTTCAAGTCTTCAAATTTTTTGCCTTCAATAATTTGCTTAACAACAAAAACAGCATTATCTGTGCTCATTTGCTCTTTTCCTATATTGAATGCTTTTGCATTTTGGATAAATTTTGTTAATTCATCTTTTGTTCTTTTTTTTGGAGGATAATCTCCCAATATGCCTCCGAAGATGAAATATTCAAAATCGTTTGTTGATTTTGGGCTTAATGTTTCTTTAGATTCTGGGTCGAGAACGCAGATATTATTTAAGGACATGTCTTTTACACTTTCTCTGAAAACCTTTCCAAACTTTTCTAGTTTTTGTTTGTCTTTCTTGTTTTTTATATTTGTGAACCATAAATTTTCTTTTCCAACTGTTTTTGAGATGTGCCCGTATTCTATTTGGCACCAAGGCCATAGTCTTGGTTCTAGGTGTTCTATTATGAAGATTTTTTTATTTGTCATTGAATAATCTCTCCAACTCGCAGACTCATTTATATATCATTCTAATTTTACTTAAATGAGCTCTGCTCGCCCATCATGTGATGCACACCAATTTCTTTTATTAAAACGTTCATATTCTTGCCAAGATTTTCTTTACTTGTTTTTATTAAAATAAGATTATAATTTTCATCTCTTGCTTCATATAAATTTTCTGATATTTTTCTGTTAATAAATACTTCAATTTCTTTGTTAAGGAACTTTTCCTTGTTTTCTTTTGCTGTTGTTCTATGCTCTTGCATTAATGCGCTTGTTCTGTGTTTTATTGCATGGTTAGGAAGTTCTTTTAGCTTTCCTGCTTCTGTCTTTTTATGGCTGGAGAATTTGCTAAGATTGAATACGCTTGGTTTGAACTTTCTTATGAAATGTAAATTTTCATCATGATCGTGTTCTGTTTCAGTGGGGTAGCCAACAATAATATCTGTTGCTATAGTAATATCTGAAAATTCTTTTAGAAAGGATTTTATTATTTTTTCAACACCTTCAATGTTATAAAATCTGTTCATGTCTTTTAATACCCTATTACTTGCTGACTGGATTGGGATATGCAAAAATTTATACATCTTTTTGTTTTGATAAACTTCTATCATTTCTTTCATTATTGGCAGAACATTATCTGGATTCATCATGCCCAACCTTAGTTTGAAGTTATGCTTTAATGCAAATATTTTGTCAAGAAGCTCTATTAACTCATTCTTTCCTCTGTCCAGGCCATAAGCAGCACAATCCTGGGATGTAAGCCATATTTCTTTTGCCCCGTTTTGCAAGTCACTTTCTATGCTTTTGATTATGCTTTCTTGAGGATAACTGAAGAGTTTCCCTTTTGCAAGCCTTGTCTTGCAATAACTACATTCTCCTAAACATCCTTCACTTATTTGATGTATGCTTATTAGTTTGTTTTGGGGAACTTTTGGAAGATTAAGCTTTTCTTCATCTTTTTGAGAAAGATATTCTTCTTGTTTTTTTTCATCGAGATTTCTTTCTTGATCATCTTTTATTATTTTTACAATATCCTTGAAGTGATGTGTTCCTAAAAATATTAAACTTCTATTAAGTTTTTTTAGTTGTTTTATGTCTGTTTCAGGCATGCAACCTGTAATAATAATTTTTTTTGATTTTAGGTCTTGAATTCTTCTTTTTATCTTGCTTTCTGTCTTAGATTTTACTACACAGGTGTTAATAATAATTATATCCGCTAGTTCTTCATTATTTGTTATAAGAAACCCTGCCTGGCTAAGAAGTCCTGCCATGATTTCACTGTTGTTCTGATTCGCAGAACAGCCGTATGTTTCAATTAGGATGTTTTTGTTGTTCATGATAAATTAAATAAAATCAGGTATTAAAAATCTATACTTCTACCTTTTATTAATAACCCGCAATTATCTGAAGAATTCCTGCGGCTATAAGATAAATCCCAACTGCTACTCTTAATATTTTTGGGAATATTAGTACTAAAAGACCCAGGATTATTGCTAAGAGTCCGGATATTGCTAAACTTATAATCTGAACCATGAGAATTACAATATAAAGAAGTATAAATAAGTTTGTATTTACATTTCATCCATAACTTCTATGCCTAAAAGATAAAGCGCATTCTTTAACGTTATCATAAGAGACTTCACAAGTTTTAATCTGAACTCTTCATCCTTGCTTCCAATAACGGGGCAGGAATGATAGAACTCATTAAAAATCTGGCTAAGCTCAAATGAGTAATTAGCTATAAGACTTGGATTTAATTTTTTTTCAGCTTCTTCTACTGTTTTTGGAAAATCTAGAATTTTTTTAATCAATTGCGTTTCTTTTTCTTCTAGTTTTTCCGGAATTACTGGCTTTTCTTTGCCTAAAGAACCAAGTTTCTTTTGGGCTTTAATCTCCTTTATTTTCTTTAGTATGCTTGAAGCTCTTGCGTAAGAGTACTGAAGATAGGGACCAGTATCACCTTCAAAGTTTAATGATTGTTCAATATCAAAGGTAATATTTTTCTCATTTCCATTTCTTAGCATTGAATATTTAATTGCAGCAACTGCTACTTTTTTTGCATCTCCTTTTGTTTTTCTCTTTTTTACTTCATCTTGAGCTTTTTTTATGGCTAGTTCTAAAAAATCTTCCAGTAAAACAACTTCGCCGCTACGCGTTGACATTTTGCCAACATCCTTTAGCAAAACAAACGAATAATGTACGACTTCGGGATAAGGTTTCTTGATGAGAATAAGCGCTTGCTTGAGCTGTTCAAAATATAATTTTTGATCTTCTCCTAAAACAATTATATTTCTCCCTTTTTTGCACTTTTCAATTGTATATGCAAGATCTCTTAAAACATAAAGGCCCGTTCCGTCATTTCTTGTTAAAACAAGTACTGGAGACTTCATTTTCCATTCTAAACCGGTGGTTTTTTGATCTAGCACAATACGATTCTCCTTATCAGTGAATATCTTGCCTGTTTTTTCTAGCTCTTTGAGAATATTCTTCCCTTCATTAATGTATCTTGATTCATAATCAAAATAATCAAATTCAATTCCTATACTCGAAAGTATGGATTTTTGGCCTTTAACAGCAGTATCTACAATTTTCTTAAATAAATCTGTTGTTTTTTTATCATTATGTTCAAATTTGTAAAGCAATTCAAATACTTCTTTTTCAAGATCCGGATTTTCTTTTATTTTTTTGCCTATTTCTATGTATTTGCCCAAGAGTTTTTCAAAAGTATCTGTTGGCTTGAAATTAAGAGCTAGCATTGCTATTTGCTTGCTTACATCATTAACATAGTAGTGTGTTTCAACTTTATGTCCGTTAAATTCAAGGATTCTTTTAATTGAGTCTCCTATAATTGCATTTCTTGTTCTTCCAACATGTGGAGAAGCATTTGGATTTATGCTTGTATGTTCCAGTAAAATTTTTTCTTTATTTCTCCCTTTTCCAAAATTATCTTCTATATGCAAAACCTCTTTAGCAAAAAGTTTCTTATCAACAAAAAAGTTGATATAGGGTCCTTTTGCTTCTATTTTTGTTATTCCTGCTTTTGGTTTTATTTCTTTTGCAAGATTTTTTGCTATCTCTACCGGATTTTTCTTGAAAACCGATGCAAGTTTAAAGCATGGAAAAGAAAAGTCTCCGAGTTCTGGTGTGGGGGGTATTTCTAGAAGGTTTTCTATTTCTTCTTTTTTGAGCTTTGTCTGCTTTTCAAGAAGCTTGGCTATCACGTCTTTCATATTAGTATCTTTAGAAAGAGGGGATTAATAAAGTTTATTGATGACATATCGTTTCTGCAATATATAATCTTTTATAGGTGAAGAGATAATGTGGTTTGTTAAGGAATATTACAACATGAGAAAAGAAATTTGGGTTGATTGCAGAACAAAGCCATTGGAAGAATTAGCCAGAGCTCATGGAGCAACAGGAGTTTTAGGAAAAAATGAGGCGGGTTTATGTAATCGAGATAAGGAAATTGTCCATTTAATTCGTTCTGAAGAGGATATAGAAGGACTTCCAAGGAATAGAGATTATGTTTTTGTTCAGTTCTCTGACTGGAAAGTAATTCCTGCTGAAAATTTAATTGCTTTATTGCCCAACACAAAGATTATTGTAAAAACTAATAATGTTGAAGAAGCCAGAACTTTATCAACTACTCTTGAAAAAGGCGTATATGGTTTTTTAGTAGATGAAGAAAATAGTTTGAAGGAAATTTGTTCCATTTACAAACCAAGTCCTAAATTAGAATTAGTTGATGCAAAAGTTATTGATGTAAGATATATCGATCTTGGAAAAAGGGTTTGTTTAGATGGGATAATGACATATGGGCCTAGAGAAGGGATATTAGCAGGTTTTTTATCTGGCTTTATGTTTTTGACTGACGGAGAGACTACTGAAAATTCTTATATTAATACCCGGGCTTGGAGAGTAAATGCTGGAGCAGCTTCATTATATTGCATGTGTAAAAGAGACGGAAAAATTACTCCAAGATATTTGGATGATCTGTCTTCTGGAGACGAATTGTTAGTTGTAGACTCAAAGGGGAATACTAGAACTGAAATTGTTGGAAGAATTAAAAAAGAGTGGAGGCCCATGACTTTTATTCAGGCAGAATACAATGAAAAAAAGGGTTCTATGTGTTCACAGACTGCTGAAACAGTAAGACTTGTGACTGCAGAAGGAACAAAACCAATAACTGAAATAAGTGTAGGAGATAGATTAAAGGCTTATGTAACTAATCCTAAACCCACTCATGGCGGGAGATTGGTAGAAGAAAGAATCGTTGAGATTTAATAAACCCATAATTTTTTATATCTTGCTCTGTTTATCTTTCTATGGAACTTAAAACATATTTAATTAACCATGAGCATATTCCTCTTGATAAGTCTTGGATAATAAGAATGGGGATTTTAGATTTGATAAATTCTAAAAAAGATATTTTAAGATTTTTAGAAAGCCAGCAAAATTTAGGCGGAGATTTAAAGGCATTGCAGAGAATAATTGTTTCATGGAATGATTCTTCTCAACCTTTAGATGTTGGAGAATCTGGAACAATATACAGATTTGTAAGATTTTATACTTGGAAACATAAAATTAATAGAGAGATAAAAATTTCAGATACTTTAGCAAAGAGAGTCAAAAGGGGAGCAATTTGTAATAATCCCGAAATTGTTAATTGGCAAATAGAAGAACTTTTGAAATTAGATAATCAAACTTCTCAATGGGCAACAATGGCTTATTTGCTTGGAGATAGAAGAAAAGTTAAAAATCCTCCGTTTAAGCTTCAAGTTACTTATGATGCTGTTGAACATTGGGAACAACAAAGAAAAAAAGTGAAGTCTTGGGAGGCAAGAGTAGATCCTACAATTCTCAATCAAGCACTCGCGTTTATTGACTATCTAAGAACTGGAAAGATTAAATTTTCTCCTGAGCAGGCAGAGGATTATTGTTTTGCAAGAGCTTTTGATGTCATGACTCAAGAACAGGGCATGAAGTTATATCCTAGCTTAGAAGGACATGAAACTCCGAGATTTGATGAAATGGAAAAAAGTTTGATTGAAGCTAAATCTGGAAAAATTATTAGTTCAGAAGACCATAGGGTTGTTCAGGCAATTGCAATGAGATATTTTCTTAATAGACTTGGGAGAAGCAATTTTGCTAAACCAGACTGCGTAAATAAAACCTGGCCCAAGTTCTGGGATTTTTTGGCAGATGCTGAAAATATAAAGAAGATTTAAAAATAGTCTTCTCCATAATACACTATAAAAAAGATGCCGATGTCATTCCCAAATTTTATAATTAAAAAACATAAAGAAAACAAAATCTGAAAATGCCACAAGTAGTGTTTCATATTGTTTTTGCAATGCTTATTGCAGAGTTCATAAGAGAATATATTGTAAAAAACAAGAAAAAATTTCCTATTCATTATGTTTTTATTGCAGGAATAGCTGGAATTCTTCCCGATTTAGATATTGCTGCTTTTTGGATACTTTACTTTTTTGGGTTTACTATTTCTGAAGTGCATCGAACTTTTACACATACTCTTTTTATTCCCCTGTTTTTTGTTCTTCTTGCTTTTGTAACCTGGAAACTAAAAATTGGTGAAATAGGAAGAAGGCATATGACACTTCATAATATTTTTCTTATGATCGCTCTTGGTTGGTTTCTTCATCTTGTTTTAGATGCGACTATTGCGGGAATTGTAAGACCGTTTTATCCTCTTTCTGAGTTTGCAATTGGCTTGAATTTAATTCAATATATTCCGGAAGCACTTAGAAATTTGTTTATTCCTTCTTTAGATGCAGCAATTTTTATTCTGTGGCTCTGTTGGATGGAGTATAAACATAAGTTGAGCCGAGTGTTATAGAAATTATTTCTTCTCAATCTTTGCGCCGCATTCGTGGCAGAACTTTTCAATCGGATCAAGTTGTGTTCCACATGTTTGGCACTTTAATGGCTCAACTTTTCTTTCTATTACTGCCTTGTATCCTTTTTTTCCTGAAACAATCTTTGAGAAAGCATCTTGAATAGCATTTTTATCTTGAAATTCCCTTAAATCTAAACAGCTTGACATTTTTTATTTTTCCCTTTTTATTATTTTTATTTATCGTATTGTATTTTTAAATCTTTCGTGATACTTTTATTTTTTACTAAAATTGAATTCAAAAATATTTATTAACCTGGTTTTAGTAAGAAAACTATGAAAAAGAGTGAAAGAAAAGCACAGGTGACAATCTTCATAATAATAGGTATAATCCTTGTTATTTCAATAGGCGCAGTTTTCTATTTTTCATCTCTTTCAAAGAAGAATATTAGTACGGTGAGTACACTTTCAAGTCAGGAGATTATTAATCTTATTAAAGAACAGAGAGATTTATGTTTCAAAGAAAAAGCAATTGAAGGACTTGACCTTTACGGCTTGAATGAAACAAGTGTTCAAGAATATATAAAAAATGAATTTCCAGAATGTATCATTCCCGTAATAAATAAGTATAAAAATATCGTATATCTCTCTGTTTCTGAACTTGATGTCTTAGTTAAGATTGATGCTGAAAAGATAGACATACAAGCAAATTATCCTGTAACTGTTAAAAAAGGCGGAACACAGTCTATCAATGAATTTTCCCTTTCATTTCCAAGAAAATCTTCCCTAATTTTGTCTCATGACACTTCCACTTGTAAGGTTAATAACGATACTTTCTTAAATTCTTTTGATGGAAGATTTGAAATTCTTGTTAAAGCAGGAACTACTGCGAAAGATGTTAACGGTGAATGTTTAAACAATATTGAAATAAATCTATATGACTCGATTATAGATTATGGAAAAAGGTCAACGAGTTTTACAAGGCTTGTTTATGTTCCAGGACCTCTTGGGGCAGAATTTGATAAACCCGTAAACTTAAGATTAAATTACACAAAAAAAGATTATCTTGACTATAACCTTTCTGCGGCTTCTAATGAAGAATTTGTTCTTCCTGAAAATCAGATGAGAATGCAATATTATGACAAACAAAAAAATAATTATTTTGTTTACCCTTCTGACTCTTTTGAAGGTGATTCTAACTATGTTAATGTTCTTGAAAAAAATATTTATTCAAACGTTGATGTTTTTTATGATGGAAAGTTAAAGCATAACCAGAATTGTAAGATAACAAAGAAAACAATCATAGAATCAGCAGATAGAAGAGCAAGTGTTGCATTTCAAGTTATGGGTGAAGGTATTATTGCAAAAACTTCAATAGGAAATTGTTTGGATGATGCTAGTATAGAAATAAAGCCAAAAATAAGCAAGACAATAAATATAGGAAAATTTGATTATGATTTTCTTCCTGATGGGGCAACTTTAAGCCCTTTTGCAAAGATAAGCTACAAGCTGGCCGAGAGTGAAATTACATCATCATCACATATAAATACAAGTTTGGTTTATAATTTTAAGGGAGAAAATTCTACACAACCAATCCAAAATTCAGAAGATTTTGTTCAGGGATTAAGAATCGCTTGGGATGAAAAGGGAGTATATCGGCCATGGTCTACAATTATTGATGAGGTAAGAAAAGTTCTAACTGCAGAAGTTACTCATTTTTCAGTTAACATTGTTGCAAAAGGATGTGATAGTTATTCTTTTGCTGTTGTTCCTCTTTCTATAATCTATCCTGACGATAATGGAAATTGTACTCTCGGCGAAGAAGCAGACAAAGGAGAAATAAGCTATACTGTAGCGGATCACGAATCATGCTTTAATGAAAAAGATTTTGAGATGTATGCAAAAACAAACGTAGGAGATGAAAGAGGAATAATCAATATTGATGATTTTGAAATTCCTAATTCTGGAGGAGTTTCTAATGGAAAGGGATTTGAAATACGAACAATAGGACTTGAAAAAAATATATCCGCAACAGGGGCTCATACCTTTTCTGAAGATAAATTAATAGAAAGAAATGGATATCTTATAGGGGATACTAATTATCCGGGTTATCCAAAACCTTGCGCTTATACTAAGATTTATTTTGCTTTTAAGGGAACAGGAATAGAGATTGATGCAGAAGGTGCAAATCAGACAACAGAAGAAGATTATTGTAGTGGTAGTAGTACTAGCGAAGAAAGTTTAGCTCCTGCTTCTTCAAGAGCATGTTGTGCTTTAAATCCAAATGCTCAATGTTGCGGAACTTTTTATACAACTTCCACTTATCAACAAATTAGCGAAGATAACGAAGAGCAAGAGTATGACTCAAGAGTATGGGAAGATGAAAAAGTTAAGAATGCATGCATATGCGAAGGAGGAGTTGTAGAACAATGGTATCCTGAATCAAAAGCAAGTTCTTCTGTTCCTTCTGAGACACTAACACTTAATTTAACAGTTGGAAACGAAGAGAATACTGGCGGAGTGGGATTAATGAAACCAAAAGTTGTTGTAGACAGTTTGAATCAGCCACATATAGGATCTTTAAACGAGCCTGCGGGAAACAGCAAAAGTATCTTTTTGTATAATAAAATAAATGGTTTGTGGGTAGGCGGACTTTTTGCAGATATGTCTGAATTTAATCCCAAGGGTAATGATTTTAATACACCGGACTTTGAAATAGACCAAAATGATTATGGCTGGATTTCTTCAGGAGTTTTTGGAGATGCAATGGGCATTGCTTTATTTGCTATAAAAAATATTTCAGGAAATCCTGAGAAAAAATACATTCCTGTTTCATTTGCAGGAAGAAGAGCATATAGTCTCGGTGGTTGGGGAGAAGATATGTCTGTTGATTTCTTTAAAGGAACAGCTTATGTTGGTCATGGGGGAGATATGATTGAGATTAATAATCTCGGAGTAAAATTAAGGCAAGGCGGTTTTGATATGGGTGGTGGCGGAGAAAAAACAGAATTAAAAGTAAGTGGAAATGAAGAAACAGGAACAGTTGTTCACAGTGCCTATGGGGGTTGCTGTGGTTATTGCTGTGGTAATGATGATGACTCTTCTGCTTATAAAAATTCTGTAACGGATTCAACAGGGCTTAATCAAAAAGTGTGGGCAAAATGTTGGGGATATTATGATGAGCAGGGAGACGATAATAGGTGGTTTAGTCTTGGAAATGATTTAGCAAATCCAGAAGTTGCTTATATGATTACTACTTTTAATGATGGAGTTGTTATGAACATTTGGGATGGACAACACATGATCTTTAATGCGGGTGGACTTCCTGTAATCGATTCAAGTCCTGCTTTGCATGGAAATGGATTAAGAAGATATACGCCCTCACTTGCACCAGCAATTAACGGCGGCACTTATATTTGTTGGACGGGGGGGGATAATATGATTAAATTAAAATATGTTACTTCAAGCGGAGCATTTAGCAATACTGTTGTTTTATCTTCTGGAAGCAATTGTGGGATTGCGACAGATAGCCAGGGAAATCTTCATGTTGCGTATATTAATAATGGCTTGAAATACAGAAAAGTTTTGACAAATGAACAGACATTTAATACGAATGTGCAATGTGGAATAATTTATCCTACAAATGGAATGATTTTTAATTATACCTTCACAACAATTCAAGCACAAGCAAATAGGTTAAGTGGAAAATTATTTTATAAACTGAATGATGGGGCGATTATAGGATTTAATTATGGAGAGCCAATCAGTTTAGTTGAAGGACAGAATAATCTAACAATTTATGGAGCAACAAAATTGTATGGGGTTTGTTCTGATTCAGTAAATTTCTTTGTTAATTCAACTTTTCCAATAAAAATTAATGGACCCCTTAATGGAAATGTTTACAATACAACTAGAATAATCTTAAATGTTACTTCAGATAGAACCGTGACATCATGGAAATATTCATTAAATGGGGGAGAGAACATAAGTTTTATTCCAGGAGAATCAGTAAATGTTTCAGAGGGAGATAATTATATTCTTATCTATGCAAAAGAATCAGAAACAAATATGGGCATAGGTGTTTCAAGATTTAATGTGATTATTATCAATGTGAACAGTCCTGTTGCCGGAGTCAATTATGATTTTATGGATTTAATCATAAATGCGAGTTCTACTAAAAATCTTACATGGAAATATTCTCTTAATAATGGCGCAAAAATAACTTTCACAAACGGAGATAGTATAAAAAATGTAGTTGCAGGACTTAATAATTTAACAATACATGCTTCAAATTCTATGGGAGAAGTTGAAAGTTTACTTACATTTAACTTTACTGTTCTTAATCCTTCTCTTTTCCCAGTGATAACCATAGATGATCCAAGAGAAGGAATTACGTATACCTCTTCAAATGTTTATGTCTCTGCTACGAGTGATCAAGAGATGCTTTATTGGAAATATAGCATTAATGGTGGACAAAATGTTTCTTTTAATCCACCAACGGGAATATCAATGCCCGAGGGAGCAATCAACTTTGTTGTTTCAGGAAAGAGCATGAACGGACCAGGTTTTGCTTCTGTTAAGTTTTTCATCAATTCAACTTCCCCTTAATTTTCTTAGGAATATTTTTAAACCAAACATTGTTCTAAGAATAATGCGGGGGTTTCGGAGCGGTCAAACGAGTGGGACTTAAGATCCCATGGCTTAGTGCCTTCGTAGGTTCGAATCCTACCTCCCGCATTAGCTTTCTATGTGATTCAAATTTACTTAAATGAAAATGCTCGCCCCCGCACAAATAATTCAGCCAAATAGATAAGATTTAAATATCATAAATCACTTTCATATTCGTGCAAGCATGCCGGCGCGCTAGCCCTGCGCCATTTGCAAGCGGGCTTTAGGCAGGCTTAAAGAGATAAGTGAGACGAGGACTGGAAAATCCAAATGTCAACGTTGACGTTTTGTCCTTCTTGATCTTGCTTATGTGAATCGGGTCAGGTCTTGATCGAAGCAGCCCTAATCATGAGTTAAGGTGCTTGAGGGGTAGCGAAACCGAGAAGATTTTTGGCAAGTTTTTCAGCTCTTATTGAGCAAGTCTCCTGCTTGCACACTTCGAATTTTTGCATTTAAGTCTCTTTTTTGAATATTCTGTAAATGCAAGAATGAGATAATTTTTGCATTGTTAATAACATAAAACAAGTCAATATCTTTTAAAATTTAGAAAATCGAATTGTCTTAATCGCAATGTTTATTTGAATTATCTACTTCAATATTCACTGTTGCGTCTGTACATAGTTGCATTGAACTTTTGTCTATTACAAATGGTTCTATCTGTATTTTTTTAAGAGGAACTATATTTTCATAACTGAAAACTAATTCTATTTCTTTTCCAGGTGCTAGTGGTTCCCCCCCTCCGTCATTCATCATTTTAAAATAAAGCCTTCCTGTTTCATTATAACTTTGAATGTCATCAAAATAATTACTCTCGGTGTATTTCAGCCCCGCTGCAGGAATAGTAGAAATATTGTTTGAAGCTCTGATAAAAATTCCATCAATATTAAAATTCCCGTTATTTTTTATTGTTAGATTTAAACATTTTCCTGAATTGCATATAGAACTATTGCAATTATAATTTTTTAGATATAATGAAACATCTTCGGGGCATGTACCTGAAACAGAAGGAGTTCTTGTAGACATCCATTGATAGACTGCAGTAGAAATTCCAAGTGCTATTACTATGAGTAAGACGTAAGAGATTATTTCACTTACTGCTCTTTTTTGGGTATATCCTAAAAATGCAGGCGCGAAATTATTTTTGTGTCTTTTCATTGTTTTTATATGGCTCATTGATTATAAACATATTGCTCAAATCCTTCGCTTTTTGTCATTACAAACATAAACTCTTCGTCTTCTCCTAGTTCAAAAACATAAGTATTGTTAAGTAAAGTTATGTTGATATTGTTTCCATTAACATAAAAAGTCTGAGGTATGTATTCTTCACTTATAACTCCTGAAGACATAGCACCCATATTAAGAGTTATTGTTCCTGTTGAATTTTTGGATATAACTGTAATTTGTGCATTACTGCTATTTCCATGAATTATTATAAGGTCGACATTTTCATTTTCTGTTTCAATATATTCTGCCATCATTTGTGAAAAATTTTCTATAACTGAATTAGTATCTTTGGCGTTATATAGGTTAAAACTAAATACTTTTTCTCCTTCAAGATTTAGCATGCTACCCAAATCCATAAATTTTGCAGGTTCCTTTTTTACAAGAACATAATTAGAAACACTGGCTAAACTTATCATTGCCATTATGATGATTACAGCTCCAATTATATAGAATTGCGCTTTCTTCCCTCTTTTCATAAGTTTATTAGCATATTTGGCTATATAAATTTTTTTGATGTCAGAAATTAAAAATTTCTGAGCATCCTAAAATTCCAAATAAACGAATAAACGGAACTTTTTGATAAGCGGGTTTGTTGTTTTAAAGAAATGTTTATAAAGCCGAGAATATATAAAAGGGATTATACAAAAAGAGAAAGAATAAACAATTTATTGCTATGAAAATTACTAACTCAAAAAAAGCAATTAGCCCGGTTATAACGACGGTCCTTCTTGTACTTATGGTTCTTGTTCTTGCATCAATTATTATAATTTGGTGGAATAGTTTTATGGGTGAAAGTATAACAAAACTTGACGAATCTTCAAAAACAGAAAAAGCAATAGAAGATTTTTGTAATAGGGTTGTACTTGATGCAACTCTGAGTGGGGCTAGTGCAACCATTGTTAATCATGGAAGTATTCCGGTTTATAGGGTGGGTTTTCAGAAAATAACAAAAACAGCTACAATCATAGAAATTTTTGATTATCAGATTATCGGCGGGGCTTCACAGGTAGTCCCAATAGGTTCAATGGCTCCGAGCACAGGAGATAAACTGTATCTTATTCCGGTTTTGTTGGGTAATGACAAAAAAGGTAAGCAAAAAGAATTTCAATGTCCAGAAGAAAATTGGAAGCAAATAGTTTAGAAAAATATAAAAACACAATAAACTAATAAAAAATGATGAGAACAAAAAAATCTAACTCGCGAGCCGATTTTGATAACGGTAGAGGAATGTTTCTAAAATCAACTCGCTCGCAGTCTGAAGTCATAACAACTGTTCTTCTAGTATTAATTGGAATTGTTGCAGTAGGTTTGCTTTCAGCATTTGTCATAAATTTTGTGCGTAACAATTTACAGAGCAGTGATTGCCTTGGTCTTCAAGGACAGGTTACAATAAATACTGAGGATGCAGTAACATATTTTAATTTAACAAGTAATATTTCTTATATTGTCATTGAAAGAACACAAAAGAGTTTTAATTTGAGTGGAGTAAATGTTATTCTTGAGAATGATGGTGGAGCAAAAAGTTATAAGATAAGACCTGGAACTAGCGTGAATGTATGCCAATTTGTTTCTGCTACAGTTTGCAATTATAGTAATATTGTTCTTCCAGGAACATCAAACCCCAAAGTTACATACAGAATAAATGCTACTGGCGATTTTAGTGGTAGTAATTCTGTTAAGAAGATTTCAGTTATTCCTGTCTTAAAAGGAGAAGTTGCATGCACTGAAGCAATGGATGAGAAGACAATGCCGATTTATCCCTAGTGAGGTTTAAAATTTATCTATTTTTTAATTACTTTTTTAGCCTAAGCAAAGTTTAAAAAAGTCTTTTGATTATACTTTATATACTATTCAGATTATCATATAACATCATTAATATAACATGATAAAAAAAAGAGGACAGATTGGTATAGAAGTTGTTGTATACACCCTCATAGGGCTTGCAATAATCGCAATAGTTCTTGCAACAGTAACCCCAAAAATAAAAGAATATTCTGACAGGGCTGTAATAAAACAGACAGAAGAATCATTAACCAGTCTTGATGAAACAATTTCTGCTGTTCAGTTAGCAAGCGGAAATCAGAGAGAAGTAGGTTTGAGAATAAGAAAAGGAGAGGTCATAATTAATCCGAAAGAGGAAACTATTAAGTTTACACTTAAAGATTCAAATTTAAAATATAGTCAACCCGGATTGGCTTATTCAAGCGGAAATATAATGATTCTTACAGAAAATGTTACTGGTGGTTATGATATAACTCTTTTGCTTAATTATGCGGGCAGTATTAACATTACTGTAGCTGGTGCTGAATCTGACAACATTCAATTTACTTCTTCCCCAAATCCGTACAATATTTTAATTAAATACCTTGGTGAGTCTGACAGGAAAGTGGATATAAAACAGATATAAAATGGAAGAAACAATCATAAATTTATCTCCCCATATCCCGCCAATGCCGGTGATAAAGGATAAAACAAAAATAGATATAAGATATATGCTTATTTCTCCCTATGTTTCTGCGCATATATTCTGGGATAATGAAAGTAGCGAGCTTGTTTATGAAATTGAAGAACCATTGTTAAATGAAAAAGAAAAAAAATTTCTTGAGGAAATTGAAAGAGAGATGACTGAAATAATAAGCATTGATGTTCTTGTTGATAATACTATGGAAGCAATGAATGCTTATATTCATAAAACAGCAAAATTGCTGATAAATGAATTAGGGTTAGAAGTTAAAGAAGAAGAATACAAAAAGATTTTTTATTATCTATATAGAGATTTTATTGGGTTGAATGAAGTAGAGCCATTAGTTCGTGATTATTTTATAGAAGATATTGAATGCAATGGCATAGACACCCCGATTTATATCATCCATCGTCTTTATCGAAATTTGAAGACAAATATCAAATTTTCTTCAATTGAAAAAATAAGCAGTTTTGTTGAAAAAATCGCGCAGAGATGCGGAAAGTATATCTCTTACGCTTCGCCAATCCTCGATGGAAGTCTTCCTGATGGAAGCAGAGTTAATGCAACATATACTAAAGATATCTCAAGTAAGGGACCAACATTTACTATCAGAAAATTTACAAAAATTCCTTGGACACCTACTCAATTAATATCAATGGGAACTGCTAGCCCAGAAATGCTTGCATATCTCTGGCTTTTAATACAATATAAGGGAAGCATGATAATTGCAGGAGGTACTGCTTCAGGTAAGACGACGTTATTAAATGCTGTTTGTTTTTTTATCCCCCCTGATGCAAGGGTTGTTTCTATAGAAGATACAAGAGAGTTAAGTTTATTCAGAGAAAATTGGCTTCCAAGTGTTTCAAGGTCTTCGATAGGCACGGGCGGTGTTGGAGAAGTAAGCTTATTCAGTCTGCTTAAAAGTTCGTTCAGGCAGGCTCCAGATTATGTTATTGTTGGTGAAGTTAGAGGAGAAGAAGCTAGTGTTTTATTTCAGGGAATGGCTTCTGGACATTCATCATTAAGCACGATTCATGCAGATTCTGTTGATACACTCATAAAAAGATTAGAAACCCCGCCGATAAATCTTCCTCCAACATTGATAAATACTGTCGATGTCGTAACTATTATGACCCATGCTTTAATTGGAAAACAGGAAACAAGAAAATTAAGAGAAATATCTGAGATTGTCAATGTAAGTGCAGATGGCATTGCAACGATAAACACCCCATTTATGTGGAATGCCCGAGAAAATGTTTTTTATTCAAAAAAGACAAATTCTGTTTTTGAAAAAATCTACAAAAAATTTGGGATTAATCCGGAAGAATTGAATAAAGAATTAAGAGCAAGAACCGCTCTCTTGAATGGTATGGCAAATAAGAAAATTTTCAGATTTGAAGAGGTTCAGACTATAATTAATAGATATCATCAAAATCCTGTTTCTGTCCTTAAAGAATTTGGCATTTCTGCGTGATTAAATAGTGCAATAACAAACTTTGAGAATTCATCAAGTTTATAAATATTTGAATTCTATTTATAATGCCTAATAAGGCTAAAAAAAGAGAAACTATGCAAGAATCAGATATTATCCTTCTAGAACAGGTTGTAGACAGTTTGAACTATTCTTTAAATGTTCTTGAGAACTCAATAAACAAAAAAGATCCTGAAGCGATAGATAATGCAAAGAAGGTAATACTGAAGATTCAAGAAAAAATATCTTATATCACCCGCGATTTATGACACTAAAACTTTTAAAAGCAAATGTAAAAAGAGAAAAAGAAATACTCTTGGAAATAAAGAATTTTTTCTATAAACTAAAATCAATGATGGCGCATCCCGAAGGTGATAAAGATATGGAAATGCTTTTGGAGAAGTCTATAAATTCACTTGTAAGTCAGCTTAAAATAATAAATAACTCAATACCCGGACTTCTTGAGAATATAGAACCGGAAAAAGTTAAACAAAGCTCAAAACAAGAGTCTTCTGAAAAAACCTTGAACTTAGAAAAATTACCAAAAAGTATTGAAAATATAAAAACCGAAAATCTAGTTTTAGATAAAGAAAAACTGGACTATTATATTGTTCTTTCAAACAAATTCTTTAAGAATTTTTCTGAGAATTTAATAAAAAAAGGATATTTTTCTAATATTAATTATGAACTTAGGAAAATAACTTCCCCGTATATACTTAAAAGTTATATCTCCATGCTTTTACTTACAGTAACACTCGCTTTTTTGTTGGGAATTATTTCTTTTGTTCCAATTTGGCTTCTTTCTTCTATTAGCATCTCTCTTGTAGTTCTTTTCTTTCTCCCAGTAATAGCATTTTTTTTAATGTATACTTATCCTTCTTCACAAAGAAAATCGCTTGAAAAAAGCATAAACCAGGAATTACCATTTGTGGTGATATATCTTGCGGCGATAGCAACTTCAGGAATAGAACCAAGTAAAATATTTAATGTTCTTGAAAGAACAAAAGATTATCCCGTCACACGAAGAGAGATAAAAAAACTTCTTAATTACATAAATTTTTATGGTTTTGATTTAGTCAGCGCTTTGAAAACATGCTCAAGAAATTGCCCCTCTGAGAAACTTTCACAGTTATTTAACGGGCTTAGCGCAACAATAACTTCTGGAGGAGAATTATCTGACTTTTTAAGCAAGCATGCAGATACACTTCTTTTTGATTATAAACTTGAAAGAGAAAAATATACCAGAACAGTAGAAACAATAATGAATATTTATATCAGTGTAGTAATTGCTGCCCCAATGATACTTATGATGGTTATGATTCTGATAAGTATGACTGATTCGGGAGGAGCTATAACCCCCACTATCCTCACTCTTATGACAATGGGTTTTGTGACAATTGTTAATTTAGTTTTTTTAATTGTCCTAAATTCAAAACAACCTAAATTTTAAAAAATAACATGAACATACTAAACCTAAAAAAACCTGAGATGATTGCCATAATCTCTGCATTAGCTATTGTAATAGTTTCATTTATCCTTTTCAAGGTTAACCTCATTGAAGATTTTACAAAGCCGTTATTAGACAAAAAAATGTTTTATTTTATTCTTGCAATTAGTCTTATTATTGGCGGTTTTCCTTTCTTAATTAATCTTGTATTAGAATCAAAGAGAGAAACAGATATTGAAGAAATGTTTCTTGAATTTTCAAGAGATTTAGTAGAGGGGGTTGAATCAGGGACGCCCATAAGTAAGACAATATTAAATTTGAGAACTAAAAATTATGGTTCATTAAATTTACATGTAAAAAAGTTATCTAACCAGATTGAATTGGGCATCCCTCTTAAAGATGCTTTTGATGTATTTTCAAGAGATATCAAAAGTGATGTTATAGGCAGGGCAATAACACTTATTAAAGAGGCAGAAAGGTCTGGGGGAGAAATTGAAAAAATTCTAAATTCAGTAGCATATTCTCTTAATCAAACCCAAGTCCTTAAAAAAGAAAGGCGTGCCGCGATTTCTTCTCTTGTTATGCAGGGATATATAATCTTTTTTATATTCTTGATTATAATGCTTGTGATGCAGTTCAAGATTCTACCCATTGTTTCTGAAATAGGACAGATTTCAACTGCTGATTCTGGAACAATCGGGCAAGATGATGCAAAACCAAATGCAAATGTTGTAACCCCCCAACAGATTTCAAATTCATTCCTCTATCTTATTTTGGTTCAAGGATTCTTTATTGGTATTATTGTAGGTAAGATTTCAGAAGGTAAAATAAAAGCAGGATTAAAACATTCTTTTATACTGGTTGCGATTTCAATTGTAGTATCCTCTGGCGCAAATGTATTCTTATCCTAAATGGGTAATATTTATAAATTCAATAAGCTTCTTTCAAAAATGAGGTGCAAAGTTCTTTTTAAATCGAATAGAGGCCAGAGCCATGTTGAAATGATTGTATCTTTTGTTTTATTTGTTAGCTTTGTTGTTTTTTTGTTGCTTATGTTTAATCCCCAAAAGTATACTCCTGTTAGTTATGGTTCTATTGACGGGGTTCAGACAAGTTTGATGAAAAATATTAGTGTAGAATATGATTATGCTTCTGTAATATTGGCTCCAGATTCTACTCTTCCTCCCGGAACTTGTTTTAAAATATGGTCTATAACCGGGATAAATAAAACATCTGCAGTCAAAAATAGCGTTGGCAGTCAAACATATTCTAATATCGGCGATGATGGTAAAATAACAATAAAATCCACCGATTCAGAGAGGTTTTATGAGATATACTCCTCAAATTTTTTCTCTGAATTAGAATCCGAATGTTCTGTCAACCCAGTCCAACTTACAAAATCAGAAGATTATTCTCTGGGTATTTTGACAACAAGAAGTGCGGTTCTTTATGAAAATATTGAAAAATTAAATAAGTCATACTATTTAGATTATAACGGACTGAAGAAAAATCTTGGGATAAAAAAGGATTTTTCATTCATAATAAGAAGAAATGAAGATATTTTGTTTGATACAACTTTAGAACAGCCAGAGAATATTAATATTTTGTCAAGAGAAATACCTTTTTTATCAATGAATAAAACGGGAAGTACAGAAAATCTTTTTATAAATTTGGGGGTTTGGTAAGAGATGATGAAAGAAAACTCGCACTCGCATTTTCATAATATTCAGAAGAAACTTAAATACAAATCTGCTCGCAAACCCATTTGTTGCTTTAATTCTAATTTTTCACAAATGAATTTGTTCGGCTCGAAACGTGGTTGGATTAGGGTAGTTGAGGCGTTTATTGCTATAATGATGATATTTGCTGCACTTTTGGTAATAATTTCTAAACAGAGCCAGCAAGAAGATTATAAGGAAGAAATAATTAAACTTCAGAGTTCAATAATAAGCCAAATAAGCCACGATGATAATTTAAGAAACGAAATCTTGGGCGATAACACAAACGGAACAGAAGAATATATTGCCAGCGCAATTCCCAACAACATTAATTTTTCTGTGAAGATTTGTAACTTCATGAATGTTTGTCCAAATCCGGTTAATTACTCTTATATTTTGGATAGAGAAGTATACTCAAATGAGGTTTTAATCGCTGCAAACCTTACGTATTTTAATGAGACTAATACAAAAAAATTAAAGATTTTCTTTTGGGAAGAAAAATGAGTTATAACTTTTTAAGTCACACTGCTGACCTCAAAGTTCTTGTCAAGGAAAAAGATATTAAAACTGCTTTTTCTAATTCTGCTTTTGCTCTTAAAGAAGCAATATGCGGAAAAATTAAAATCAAGCCAAAAATTATCAAAAAATTTAGTGTTAAGGGAGAAGATTTTGAAAGTTTGTTTTATAATTTTCTTGAAGAGTTCTTGTTTTTGCTTGATGCAAAAAGTTTTCTTTTTTCGAGGATTGAAAAATTTAAACTTGATGATGAAAATTTTAAGATTTTAGCAGAAGTTTCAGGAGATAAAGCAGAAAATTATAAGTTTAGTAACCCCGTTAAGGCAATAACTTATAACGATATGTTTGTCGGCAGGAAGGGAAAAAGTTTTATATGCCAGTTTGTTCTTGATGTTTGAAATACTTGATGAACATAAGGTATTTAAACTTCTTCTCCCTTATTGATTTATGAAATTTGACGAGAATCTTGCTGCAGTTCATGCATACCTCTGTGCGGATGGATATGTTATAAAAAATTCCCCAACTCAAAAATTAAAATATTACAGAATTGGATTTAGAAATAGGGATTTTACTCTACTTAAGGATTTTCAAAAAAGATTTAAAAATAGTTTTGGTGTAAGCCCCCATTTGGATAAAGGTGAAAGGTGTAGGCTTGGTTCAAGAGAGATATATGAAAAATTAACTAAAGAATTCGGCTCTTTTTATTCTTGGGAATGGAGAATGCCAAAATTAAATAGAAAATTAATGAAAATTTGGCTTAGGGCTTATTTTGATTGTGAGGGATGGGTTTTTTGTAAAAGTCATCAGAATAGGCATATCGGTGTAGATTGTGTTAATGAATTTGGGTTTAACCAAGTTGAAAACACTCTTAATCAAATTGGGATAAAAACAATCAGAAAGTTCAATAAAAAAAGGAGGATACATAGAATATTCATTTATGGAAAAGAGAATTTAAATAAGTTTTCAGAACAAATCGGATTTTTAAATCCTAAAAAATCTGAAAAATTAACAGAATCTTTAAATGATTTTGTAGTTTATGAATGGAATTTTCCTGAAGAAAGAAAAAAAGTTGAGAAGTTTGTTTTTAATATATTAAAGAATAAGATAAGGATTAAGAAACCACATTATGCCCGATTAATTTCAAAAGAAGAAAAGAATTTAAACAAATTAAGTAAACTAATGAAAGAATTTTATAATCTTAATTGTTATGTTAATAGAAGAATAAATGGTACTGGAACAATCTACTATGAACTTAGTATAAATAAAAAAGATGAAATAAAAAAACTAATAAACTTGGGTTTAATGCCTAACCTATTTAAAGATAAAAAAACTGATTAGAAAATGACTTATAAAGAACAACTCAAAAAAATATCTGAATTTGAATTTCAATTGTTAAAGACAGGTAAAATGAATGTACCCGTGAAGATATTTGTATCAGAAAAATTACTTGAAAGGGTAGAAGAAAATGCAATCAAGCAAATTGTTAATGTAGCTACGCTTCCTGGTATCGTAAAATATGCGATGGCTATGCCGGATATGCATTCTGGCTATGGCTTTCCAATAGGCGGAGTCGCTGCATTTGATTTGAAGAAAGGCGTAATTTCTCCTGGCGGGGTTGGATATGATATAAATTGTTCAGTAAGACTACTTAGAACAAATCTGAAAAAATCAGACTTAGACGAAAAAAGAAAAGAAGTAATAAATGCACTTTTCAATAATGTTCCTTCGGGGGTTGGTGAAAAAGGAAGAATAAGACTCTCTAAAGAAGAACTTGATGATGTTTTAATTAATGGAGCGAAATGGGCTGTAGAAAAAGGTTATGGGACTAAAGAAGATTATGAACATAGTGAAGAAGAAGGATGCATGCCTAATGCAAATCCTATTGATGTAAGCGTCCGTGCAAAAGCAAGGGGAATGCCTCAGCTTGGAAGCTTAGGTGCAGGAAATCATTTTTTGGAAGTTCAGACAGTTGAGAATATTTATGATAAATTAATAGCCAAGATTTTTGGGCTTGAGAAAGATCAGGTTACAATAATGATTCATTGCGGTTCTCGTGGATTAGGTCATCAGGTTGCTTCAGATTATATCAAGCTTATGGAAAAAGAATATGGATGGCCAAAAGAAGACCGTGAGCTGGTTTATGCTCCTATTGAAAGTGAATTAGGAAAAAAATATTTTTCAGCTATGTCATGTGCCGCTAATTTTGCATTTGCCAATAAGCAATTGATAACACATTGGGTAAGAGAGACAATGAAGAAAATATTTCCACAGTTCCAAGCAGAGGTTGTTTATGATGTCTGTCATAATATTGCAAAAATTGAAGAGCATTTTGTCAATGGAAAAAAGATAAAACTTTGCATTTGTAGAAAAGGCGCCACAAGAAGTTTTGGTCCGGGCAGAAGCGAAATTCCAATTGTTTATAGAAAAATAGGGCAGCCAGTTATAATTCCTGGAACAATGGGCACAGCAAGTTATATTCTTGTTGGAACAAAAAAAGCAGAAGAAATTACTTTTGGAAGCACTGCACACGGTGCAGGAAGAGTTGAATCAAGGACGCAGGCAAAAAGAGAACTTTCTGCTGAAAAGATAAAAAGCGAGTTAAGTCAAAAGGGGATAGAGCTTGTTTCAGGAAGCTATAAAGGAATTGTTGAAGAAGCGCCGGAAGTTTACAAGGATATAGATGAAGTTGTTCGTGTTTCTCATGAAGTAGGAATAGGAAATCTTGTTGCGAGAGTTGTCCCCATAGCAGTTATGAAAGGATAAGATTTTTGATAGAGGTAGATAATCTTCTGTATAAAAATATTTATAAGGGTATTAATCCTATAAAAAACAAAGGAAAAGATGGTAAACAAAAGAGCACAGATTACTATATTTATAATAATCGCAATACTTCTTGTTTTTGGTATTGGAATAATTTTTGTTGTAAAAAATTCTTTAAAAACTGTGACAGAAACTCTGCCCGTAGGAACTGATAATGTGGGAGATTTCGTGACTAATTGTCTTAAATTAACTTCTGAAAACGGGCTTATTCTTATTGGCCGGCAAGGAGGATATTATACTGTTCCTTCACCAAGCATATTTTATTCTGGAAATGATTCTGGACCAGAGAAATATTTTACTGAGCTGGGCAGTATAACTGTTCCATATTATTTATACAGCAATTCTATGGATAATATGCCCACTATTCAAACAATAGAAAGTCAGCTTTCATTTTATGTGGAAGAAAATTTAGACGATTGTTTAAATAATCTTTCTGTATTTAAGCAAAAAGGGTTTGAAGTTCAAGCAGGAGAGGTAAAAGTAGAAACAAATATCTTGGATGAAAAAGTTGGGGTTTCCTTGAATTATCCTGTAACAATAAAAAAAGCAGATTTTAAACAGCAGAAAACTGCTTACGATGTTGATGTTCAGATAAGACTGGGATTAATTTATAATCTTACAAGGAATATGGTACTAAATCATACTGCTTGTCCACCTGTCAATAATCCGCCAAATTTAAATCAAAATTGTTTTAATGCAGTGAGGTCAAATAATCTTAATATTGCTTTTATACGTCTGGATAATACTGCCCTTTTGATATTTACAGATAACGAGTATAAATTAAACAATACATATAATGACTGGATATTTGCATATCGGTATGTTTAAAATGAAAATTAATAAAAAATATTTCTTAGCAATATCCCCTATTTTTTTTATTTTATTAACTGTAATTAGTCTATCCTTAGTTAGTGCTTCTAATCCAATAGGCTATTTAGACTCCGCGACTGCATCAACCATCTCTGGATGGGCATGTGACAAGGATACGCCTTCTCAGTCTATAACTATTCATATTTATTTTAATGGGCCTTCTAGTAGCGCCAGTTCGAGTACGTCTAACGAGGTGTTTGGTGTCAACATAGGTCCTGCGAATTTATCCTCTGAAACTGCTGTTAATAATTTATGTGGAGGAGGAATTAGTCATAGATTTTCTTATAACCTTTCTCAAAGTGTTCTTGATAGTTTAACTCCCGGAGCGCATTCTGTTTATGTTTATGGAATTAATACTGGCGAAGGAAGTAATGCCTTATTAAGCCAGGCTCCAAAATATTTTGTAACGGGCGCTTCTTATATATTCGCAGATATTACAGATACCCATATCCCACAATATGGTTTGGATAACATACGTTATATAGTGCAAAAGATAAATCAGCATAATGTAGCAACAACAATTATTACGGGAGATATTGTATCTGATTCTTATTATTATTCTACCGCCAAAACAGAGCTTGATAATTTAATTACAGGCTATTATCCTGTTCCAGGAAATCATGATATAACTAATACCTATTTAGTCGGAGGTCCAAATGATCCAACATCAGTGTTTAGAACTGTATTTGGATTATCATCAACGAATTATGTTGTTTCAGTTAACAATGAATATCAATTTGTTTTCTTAAGTTGTACAAAAGATTATAACCAATTTCCTAATGATACTGCTCATTGTTCAGATGCTGAACTAAACACGCTTCAAAATGCTTTAAGCAATGGCAAACAAACTTTCGTGTTTGTTCATTATCCAGTATTACAAGTTCAAGGTCACGAGCCAGTATTATATCATAATTTAGGGAATCTTAAAAATATATTAAATGTTCCTAACTTGGTGGCTGTTGTTGTCGGACATGATGGCTGTGAAAAAGGAATTTATACTGTCGAAAATAATATCAGACAATATATGGGCCCGCATATGCAATGTTCGGGCTGGTGCGATAGTTGCAAAGCACCTAATACCCCCACTCCTGAAGATGCAATTCCAACAATATCTTATTTTAATTTATTTGATGCTGAATTAGTGATAACACAGGAATGCACAACCAATGGCTGTAATGATCCTGCACCAATTAATATCCCCCTTGCAGTTCCGGTTTGTACATCTTTTAGTTATTCTGCATGGAGTGAATGTTCTCAATCAGGAACGCAAACAAGAACAGAAACTTCAAGAACTCCAGCTGGGTGCGCAGAAACACCAATATTATCTCAGCAATGCGATCCTGCTGGTGCTTTTATCAATGGTTTTAATTCATCATCAGGAATAGTTCGTGAAGGAGGAACAGTCCCCATAACCTATTATGGAAATATAAGGTGCGAAAATCTTTATTGTTCATTTAAGATGCAGACAGTTACCTTAAGCGGAACTATTATCGAAACATGGATTACTCTTTATGATGGAAGTGAAGTTCAGACAAATATTTCTTCATTCATAGGCGTAAGTCCAACTTCTGAAGGTTCGTTATCAGTTTATAATATTTATTATGCCTTAAGCACCGAGGGTTGGAATATTTGGAGAAATACTAGCACACCATGTAAAAACTGCATATTTTTTCCAGGAGATTATGACGGCGATGGTGTGAGTGATATACTTGGTTATAGTAATGAGGTTAAACAGGGATATTTTGCTTTATCCTCAAACTGGTCTAGTTGGAATACTTTTAGTATACCCGGTTGTTCAGAACCATCTGTAACTTGTAATATTCTTCCTATTACGGGAGATTTCGATGGAGATAAAAGAAGTGATTTGGTAGTATATGATTCTTTATCAGGAGTTATCGGTTGGTTGTTAAGTTCACAAGATTATACTGTTGGTGGTTGGGGAAGTGGGCAAAGTCCATGTAAAGATTGTACCTTTATCTCTGGAGATTATAATGGTGATAATATTAGTGATTTTGTTGGATATAATCAAGAATCTAAAATTATTTACTTTGCTTTGTCACCATTTACTGATGGATGGGGCAATGTTTCTATGGATATTTGTACTAATTGTACATTTTTTCCAGGAGATTATAGTGGTGATAAAGTTAGCGATTTCCTTGGATTAAGCATTGCAGAAAAAAAGATGTACTATAATATTGCACCTTTTGGTCCATGGGGCAGTTTTCCTGTAGATCTTTGTTCGGGGGAAGAAAATTGTAATATCCTTCCCGTTTCAGGAGATTTTGATAAAGATAATCAAACAGATATTCTTGCATATAATCCTTTGACTGGAAATGGTTTTTTTTCATTAAGTTCACTATTTTATTCTAATTTGGATGAGTTTAGTACACCTT
>Ga0247841_10001456_pt1 | contig 53419 bp, 50 predicted proteins | sample LaCruzMarch2015__2_FD_192410 | JGI IMG/M metagenome (GOLD analysis project Ga0247841, IMG submission 192410) | Freshwater microbial communities from meromictic Lake La Cruz, Castile-La Mancha, Spain - LaCruzMarch2015_18m | ecosystem: Environmental > Aquatic > Freshwater > Lake | place: Spain... | reverse complement strand
ATTTCATAAGCGCTATCAGTTTTTACCTTGTCCCAATTATTTTGGCTAATTACAAATAAACTTTGGGGGTGGTCGTAGTCGTTCGGTGAAAGAGGCTGGACACTTTGAAGTTGAAGAAGGTCCCGGAAGCGGCTACCTTTGGTGTTGCCGTCCTGGCTTTGAAGAACTATTAAGTTAAATGGTAAGTTATCTTTTTTTGATTCGGAGGTGATAATTTGAGTAATTTGTTTTAGGGCTTTTATGTTGGTAGACCAGTCGTTTTGAAAAAGAATCTTTGGCAGGTAATAAATGTTTGTGATTAAAATTATGACGATAATTAATTTAGTTAATTTGTGGTTTATGTTTTGAGACAGCCAAAGAATGTAAAAGAGGACACAAGGAAGAAGGTAGCGATTAGCGATAGGAGTAGAAATTAATGAAAGACCAAGAAATTGGAAAATTATAGGAATTAAATATTTGTTTTGTCGGTAAATAATCAAAATCAGACTTAGGAAAAGAATAGTTATTCCGATAGTTTGGTTGCCGTTTACCAGGTAAGAGAAAAACTGGGTAATGATCGAGAAAATGTTGGTGTTATTTTGGCCGACGGAAATGGGACTAAAGTTAACCATCCGGCTGAAAAATAAACCAGGAGGATGGGTAATATCAAAAAGAATGAACGGGAGAGCTGATAATAATAATCCCAGACAAAAATGGACAAAATATTTTATTTTTTTAGTTTCAATAAATACGAAAATGGCCATGCCGATACAGGAAAAGGCGGCGTACCAATGTTGATGAATGGTTAGCCCAAAAATCAGGCCGGACAATAAAAATTGAAAGGGAATATTCAGATAAAAAAATATTAATCCGAGCACTTGCCAAAAGGGAATAAAATTTGGATTCCAAGCGGTTCGCGAAGATCCCAAAAACGGGAAGATAATGATGGGAATTAAAAATAATAAATTAAGTTTAATTTTTTTGATATACAATAATTTCCAAATTAGAAGGACTGTTGCGATGCCAAAAAAAGAGGTAGCAACGACGGGACCAATAGGATCAAAATTAAAAAGTATGGTAAAGGGTAGGCAAAGATAATATGTAAGAGAACTAAAGATGGCAACATTCCCTTCGTCTATAGGACCAATGAGGGTAATTTTATGATTGTCGTAGATTTTTTTAATACTGACCAAATCGCTTGACTCGTCTCTAGTAAATCTGGCGGTGGTTTGAATGTTATAAAGTCGTAAAAAACAGGTTACAAGAAATAAGAACAGAATTATTAAATGTTTTAATTTCATTTAGGTTTTTGGGCCCAAGCTTCCAGCTCGCCGGTATAAACACGAAGAGAAAGATTGTCGAGTGACAGAAATTTGGCAATTTTAAGAAAGAAACCAAAGATGGCCGGAGAATAGTATTGAAGGCGCTTTAGAATATATTCGACGCTCATAATGTGGGGAGTATCCGAAGTAGTGACAGTAGTAAATCCGGCTTTTATCAGTGCTTTTTTGATGGTTGATTGAGAGAAATATACAACATGTTCGCCGGCTTTGTAATGGTACCACCAGCCATGAAGAAGTTTAAACCACCAACCGTCCATCTCGGGGGTAACAATAAAGACATAACCTCCCGGTTTTAAAATGTTATAAATTTTTTTTAATTCGGAAATCGGATTAATGACGTGTTCGATAACATCCTGAGAAGTGACCAGGTCGAAACTATTAGGTTTTATTTTGATAGTGTCAAGTGTTCCATTAAAGACTTTTAAACCACGTTTTTTGCATTGTTCGCAAGCATAGGCGGAGGTATCGACACCGACGGGATCAATCCAACCGAGTTTTTTGGCTTCGATGAGGCAATCACCAAGAGCGCAGCCGAGGTCAAGCAATTTGCCGATTTTAAGTTTTTGCTTGATTCTTTTGAGGCGCATGGAAAAGGTTTTACTATTGATACGCATGCCCTCGAAATAATTGGCATATCCCCCTTTTGGATTGTTGTTTATAAAATAATTTTCACTGTATTGAGAAAGGAGATTGTCTTGGGGAAACGGATCCCAAACCATAGAACAGTCACTACATTTGGCAAGTTTATAGCCCTGGAGGGCCCAATATTCTTTAAAATTTTGTGAATAGCAAACAGGGCATCGTGATATTTTTGTCATGCGATTGATGTTTATTATAGTGGAATTAGAAAGAAGAAGGTAAAATACTATATGAAGATTTTTGGAATAATTTTGTCAGGGTTGTTGCTTTTGATTGGGTTTAGAAACAGATGGATTTTTAGCTATAAATTTGAGCCTGTTTACTTGGAGAATCTTTATTATCATTCACAGTGGAATATTCCTAATAGTACAAGAACAATCGGCGATGAGGGTTTGTATCAGTATGCCGGGTGGAGATATGCCAATGGCGATAACCCATTTGACATAAATTATATGGTGCCGCCCTTGGGAAAATGGTTTTACGGTTTAGGGGCAAAATATTTTGGAAATCCGTATTTTATCAGTGTAGCGGTTTATCTTTTAAGTTTGGGTTTTTATGCTTTGATATCAAAGAAAATACTTAAAAAAGAAATGACGATGTGGGCGGCAATATTTATTTTTGTGATGAATCCGATGTTGATTGCTCAAATCAGAGCAACAATGTTGGATATGATACAAATGCTGTTTCTGTTAGGACAAATATATTTTTTATTTATGACTGATGAAAAAAATAAGAAATGGACGATACTGACGGTGGGAGTTTTTTTAGGGTTGATAACCGGAGTAAAGATTGGTTTGTTTATCCCGATAATCGGTTTGGTTGATTTGTGGTATCTCTTAAAAAAATGGGGTTATAAGTCATGGTTTAGATTAGGAGTAGGAGTTATGGCGGGATATGTTTTGTCATATTTTTGTTATTTTATTCAACACCCTAATCCAATCCCCTGGTTGAGGTTGCATGAAAAAGTATTGGAATTTTGGAAAGGTGGCAGTGGCTTGCCGGCAGATCCTATTGGGGTATTACGTTTTACTTTTTTAAATCAATTTATGGGATGGTGGGAAGGGTCGAAGATGATAGTTACCAGAGAATGGACGCCTATTTTCTCAATTGGACTATTGTTGTCGATTTGGGGATTAATAAAAATCAAAAAAATAACAAATAATCCGGAGTCCGCTTATCTGATATTTTTAATAATCGGTTGGTTTGGATTGTGTGCCATGATTGGTTTTTGGCCAAGATATTTAATACCAATTGTTCCGGTTTTGTGTTTAGTCGTCGCTGTTTTTGCGGACAACAAAAAATGGTTTTTATTAGGGGCGGTGCTGTTGAGTGTGCCGTTTATGATAACTTCTCTTGAAAATAGCCCTGAGGAAATCGGCAGATTTATGTGTAATTATGTATCAACCGATTCTTATAGAGAAAGCTACCGTTTGTTATCTCCGGATATCAGAAATAGTTTAAATGAAGAAGAATGGATCAAAAAAAATCGGGAAGTGAAAGCGATGATTGGGGCGGAAAAATCTCAGTGTAAGATTGAAACTGAAAAATGGAAAATTGGGCAAAGAAAAAACATCGGTAAAATGGGAGTTACTTTTTTTACCAGAAATGGAGAAAAAAGATATTATCAAGGGGTTGAGTTATTAGAAATCGGTGGAGAATGGAAAGTAAATTGGCAATGGGATGAAAAACAAGTTGAGAAGCTAAAACAAGATAATGTCATTGAAAAAGGAAAAGAATGGAGATATGTATGGATAGTTCCGGAACAGATTCAAAATTGGCCGGAGACAGTAGCTGTATTGACGAAAGCGACGGAAATGTCAGGGGATGAAATTTGGAAAAAATTGCAACAGGTGGTGCCGGATAAATATCCGATTGTAGTTGGGTGGATAAAAGAAGGAATCAAGGAGGAAGAATACAGAGGTTTAACAAGGGATGTGGCGGTTAGGATAGAGAAAAGAAATAATCCGATAATCGGTAAACAATGGAATATTAAAGAGAATGGTGAAGAGATGAGATGGTTAATTTCATCTGAATAACTCGTTGGATTTTAATGGTTTTTCGATGATAGATTCGAAATATTGTTTGATATATTTTTGGGTAAGGCGATAATCTTTTGACTGATAAGCATCTTTGATTTCAGGGGTGGTGCCGTAGCCCAAAATTTGCAGGAGTTTGATTTCGCTACCTATATATTTACTGACCTGATTTTGATTAATGGATTCAATAATGTCTTTGGAAATCTCGAAAACCTGAGGAATGTGCTGATTTTCGGCAATAAGAATGTTGATAATTTCCAAAAAATAAAAAAGCAGATTTACCTGGGTAAGGTTTTTTTTGGTTTTTAAAAATTGAGTGATTGTTTGAGCTTCGGAAATCCAATTACGGTTATCTTTGGTATATAAATTTAATTTTATGAGATTACCCAATTGAAGACTGCCGATTCGGCTGCTTTTGATATTTTTTACCCCTTTTGCCAGGGCAACAATCTTTCCCTGGCTAGGGGTTAGCAGAGTTATCAAAACATCCGCTTCTTTTATGTTTTTCTTGTTGATGACCAGCCCTTGGGTACTGGAATAATGATTCATGGTTACAGAGCCAGTTTGATGGTTTTGTCGGCAATCCAGCTGAAAGTTTCCTGCGGTTTGCCATTAACAATCAAATCATATGGTATGGCTTTGGTGCCGGGTTGTTTTTGAAGGTAAAGGGTATAACTCGAATTGGCAGGAATACTGCTGATATATTGAATAGAAGTTTTTACACTCGATTCCGGGGCCAAAAAGAAACGATCACCATAAAATCCTTCAAAGACTTGCTTACCGAGTTCCTCATACAAAACCGGTTCGACCTCTGACCCAGTCATTTTAACCATTGTAGAGCCCTTGGGGACATAAAATCTAAACCAATCACGATATTTGGAAGCATTGAGACAGAGGTCCCCTTTTTCCAAATTACAGTTGGAACCTTTACTGGGATTAATGTAAGTAACGGTGATTTTGTGTTCAACTTTTCCATTTTTACTGATAATTTCGTGTTTGATTTTTTGACGGAGGAAAAGATTAGTTTTTGCCGAGGACATATTGGCATCGTTTAGATGGAAATAATCAACACCCGGATCAACTTCAACAATCTTTCCGGCAATGTTGGCGAGTTCTGCTGCTTTTTGCATTTCCGGATCAATAAAATAGAAGAGAATATGTTTTTGAAAAATATTATCAATCCCTGCTTGAGCCAGAGGACCGATTTTGCTTTTTTCCGAGCCCATGGCGTTTGACAAAAGGGAATTCATAAGTGGTCCAAGGAAGCCCTTGCGATCTGTTTCAATATAGTTTCGGGGCCGGCCGGCAATCCACTCGAGCTGATAAATGATTTGGGGACAGCCGTCACAGCGTTTGTCGGGATCGGCGGAGAAGTTGCCGAATCCGGAGACTCCGACACGGCCCAAAACTTTGACAAGGTCAACCAAAAAATTTGTATCAAGAGCAATAACGGCATCGATTTTATCTTTGTTTCCGGTAAGTTTATTGTAATATCCTAAAAATTCTTTAATACTGGTTGGAAAGTCCGGGGAAATATTCATGTCGCGGAGATTAAAATAAGGAACATTGATGTGATAGGCCTTAATTGGCCTTGGAGCCGGAATCGTGCTATTAAATTTGGCGTCGAGAGCATAGATATCATCGGATCCAAGAGGGGTAAACTTACCATTACTGACTTTTAGTAATCCGTAAGCTGTCCAGAAGCCGCCGGTAGGACGAAGTTCGGCATCATTTTGGAAGATCATAAAATAGGTTCTGGGCTTGTCTTTACCAAGAAGCCAGGAAGTTTTGCTAAGGATCGGACTGCCGTCTCTTATTAATTTACGGCCCTCAGAGACCATTTCTTTGGCTTTAAGAAGATTGGATTTTATCTTTATGTTTTTAAATTCTTCGGGGTAACGACCGGCGTCGATTTTATTAAGAGAGTTCTCAATATTGGTTACTTTTTCTTCGATAGTTTTTAAATGAGGGACTAACCCTTCGATTGACTGGGTAAGGAAGGCAATTCTGTCTTCGGCAGTTTTGCCTCCGTCGGTTGATGCGCCCTTTAGCCCGAGAAAGTCCGTGTATGGCTCAATGGCTTTTATGACAATCTCTCCGGTTTCCAAAGCTTCATTGGCGATAATAATAATTTGTTCTCCGTCGGTATAGTACTCTTTTGCGTATGGAAGTTTTTTGAGGACTGATAATTTTTGATAATCGGAATTAATAGAAGAAACCCGGCCTTTCAAAACAGCCAGACTTTCTTTGGCTTTATTCAGATCTTTATCGGATAAAGCCTGTTGAAGGTTGGTTACATCTGTTTTGGCAAGATTAACTTTGTCGTACAATTTTTTTCCCGGAGCATAAACAAAAAAGAAAGCCAAAGTTCCGGTGACAGTGGCGATGATTAAGATAATGCAAAAAATAGAGATAATAACACCAAGAATCTTTTTGTAGACAGTTTTTTGTTTAATGGGTTTGGTATTTGTTTTAGCGGCAGGAGCAAGGTTGATAATTTCTTCCATTCTATGAGTTTATACTAATATATTTTTATTTACCAGCGTGAAATCATGGCCATCGGGGTTTTCAGAAGAACCAAAATTTCCTGTCGGATGGATAAGGTTCTGACATATTGGGAATCAAGTTTTGCTCTATCCTCGAAATTGAGGGCGTTTCGTCCCGAAGTCTGCCATGGTCCGGTGATTCCCGGTTTAACCGAGCGAATGTCATCTATATATTTTTTGGTGTGGGGATATTTTGATTCGTATTCTTTTAATTCTTCTTCCCGATAAGCTCGGGGACCAACCAGGCTCATTTCGCCTTTCAGGACGTTAAATAATTGAGGAAACTCATCGATAGTCAGTGATCGGATTTTTTTGCCAACCGGAGTGATCCGCGGATCTTCGTTCATAGGTAGTTTCCATCCTGATTTTTTATATTTATCCCATAATTCAGGATAATTTTCTCTTAACTTTTTGTCGTTATCGCCTATATACATGGAACGGAATTTATACATGAAAAATAGTTTGCTATTTTTACCGACTCTCTGTTGTTTAAAAAAAATCGGGCCGGGTGAGGAAAATTTGACCAGAACGGCAGTGATTAAAATAATCGGTGAGAAAAGAACAAGCAAAAAGATTGCCCCAAGGATATCAACTGATCTTTTAAATACGTTAAAAAACAGGATTCTTTGTTTTAAAAAAACTTTATTTGACTTTTCATTAATCATGGTAATTTTTGGTCAAAAAATAATTAATAGTTTTGGGTGTTTTTACGATTTGTCCTACCAGATCTCTGACATTTGAACTGCTATCGAGTGAGCAGACTAAAAGAGCATCGGGAGTATCGATAATAGCAAGGTTTTTGACACCAACGAGCCCGATTAGCTTATTGCTGTTTCCGGAAACCAGACAGTTTTTGGAATTATAACTGACCAATTGAGTATTTTTACTTAATTTTGAAATGCCGTTTTCATCTTTTTTTGAGCGATTATGGATAGATCCCCATTCTCCGATATCACTCCAATCAAATGAGGCTTGAATCATTAATAGATTTTTTGTTTTTTCTGAAATAGCAACGTCAAAAGAAAGATTTTCAGAAAGTTCGTACGCCTTATTTATTATCTTGCCATCGTGGGGATTATTTTCTATTAGATTAAATATTTTAAAATATCCGGGTTGGTTTTTGGCAAACTCCTGAATTAAAGTTTTCGTGGAAAAAATATAAATGCCTGAATTCCAGAAGGCATTTTGGCAAATTAATTTTTGAGCCTGAACGAAGTCCGGTTTTTCAATAAATTTAGAAATGGAAAAAACTTCATTTTTGTATTCTTTAGGAATAAGGTAACCATAGGAAGGGTTTGGATTGGTGGGCTTGGTACCGATGGCAACAATGGCATTGGTGTTACCCGCAACTTTAATAGCGGCAAGAAGATTGGTTTTAAAAGAAATAGTGTTGAAAATGAGATGATCTGAAGGGAAAGAGATGACGATGGCGTTTGGGTTCTTATTTTTAATAACAGAAATGCCGTAAATTATAGCCATGGCAGTATTTTTTTTGATTGGTTCAGAAAGAATGTTTTGTGAAGGGATTTTGCCGGAAGTTTCTTTTAAGACTTGCTTGAGATATTTATGATTAGTAACAAGGAATATATTTTCTTTTTTGGTAATTTTTTGAGCACGGGTGATTGTTTGTTGGAGAATGGATTGCGATCCGAATAACTTTAGGAACTGTTTAGGAGAATCTGCCCGTGATAACGGCCAAAGACGCGGGCCTGATCCCCCGCAGAGAATTAAAATGTAGATATTATTTACGGGTGATTGCATGCTGATTTAATATAATTGCTAAAGTTTAGCATAAAAGATTCAAGTGAAAATTTAAGAGCGTTTTGTCTGCAATCGTGGGGATCAAATTTTTTTGAATCAAATATTTTTAGGGTTTTGATTAAAGATTTATCGCACTGTTTTTCAAAAAATAATCCTGTCTTTTTATTAATTATGGTTTCAAGGCTCCCCCCTTTTTTAAAAGCGATAACCGGCTTACCGCAACTTTGGGCCTCAAGAGCGCTCAATCCGAAGTCTTCTTCCTGGGGAAAAATGAGGGCCTGACAATTTTGATAAAGATCAATTAATTTTTCTTCGGAGACTTGGCCGAGGAATTGAATCAGGGGGCTATTTTGAGCAATACTTTGGAGGTATTTTTTTTGACGGCCGGTACCGACGATGTATAAATGTTTGTTGAGCTGAAGACAGGCGCGGATAGCCAGATCAATTTTTTTGTGAGGAACGAGACGGGAAACGACCAGAAAGTAATCTGTAACCGGTAATCTGTAATCTGTAATTTTGGGAACAAATTTATTGGTGTCAATGCCGGGGTAAATAACAGTGGAATCACGGTTATAAAACTTTTTTATACGTTGTTGGGAATTTTGAGAACTGGCAATAAATAAATCGGGACGTTTGGAAAAGATAATATCGATGGGGCGATAAAATTTTAAATAATCCTTTTGCCAAAGATAACGATTGGGGGTATGGCAGTAGCAGATAACTTTGGTGTGAGGCGAGGTTAAAAGACAATGACCAAAGTATGAGGTGGTAGAGATAACAACATCATAGCCGGAAAGATCTAGTTGTTCTGCAAAAAACGGATAAAACGGAGGAAACTTGAGCTGATATTTAGAGGTAATAATCTTGGCGTCTTTAAGCCAAGGGGTTTTGGCGGGATTGTGAAACAAAGTATAGATGGGGGCATCAGGGTAGAGGCGGTGAAGATCAAGCAAAACCCGTTCAGCCCCTCCCCACTGATTAAGCCAATCATAAAACAATGCAATTCTCATAGATTTTTAGAGTTTGCTGAGCAGTTTCGGACCAAGAATATTTAGAAACCTGAAGGTGGCCTTGTTCTATTAATTTTGATCGGAGATTTGCGGATGAACGGAGTTGATTAATTTTTTCTACCAAATCATCAGGACTATAGGGATCAAAATAAAGAACAGATTTTTCTCCATAGATTTCCGGAAGGCAACTGGTGTTTGAAGAAATTACAGGGCAGTTGAGAGCCATGGCTTCCAGCCCGGTGAGGCTAAATCCCTCCATCAAAGACGGATGAACCAAGGCCAGAGCTTCTCTGTAGATTTTTTGAAATTCTTCATCCGGCAGATAGCCTAAAAACTCGACTTGGTTTTCAACCCGGAATTTTTTAATAAGCGTTTCCAGGCGTTGCGAAAAAACACTGCGGGCACAGATAATTTTTAATTTCAGATCGGGGAGTTTTTGAAGGGCTTCAATAATGACTTTGATATTTTTGTGAGGGTAAAGATTGCCGGTATAGATAAGATAATTTTGAGGAGGAGATTGCTTCACCCGCAGTTGCGGGTTCGCAATGACGTTGAGAAACTTAGGGTCGACGGCTTCGTAGGTAGTAGTTATTTTTTGTGGAGAGATTCGGTAATTTTTCATTAGATAGTCTCTCCAGAAATTACTGGGGACAATAATGTTGCTGGTTTTTATGACGATATTGGTTACCAAAAGATACGCCAAATATTTTGGCCAATACAGAAATGAGTTTTTGGTGGTAGTTTCACGGCCATGAAAAAAATGTTTGATAAGATCGTGAATAGTGACGACCGAATTTCCGAAATATAAAAGTGGTTTATTGAAATGGGTGAAGTGAATTAAATCCGGTTTGAGGCGGTATAGTAAAAATGGTAGATACAATTGTTCCTGAATAGAATAATGTTTAATGGTAGTTGTGATATAGGAAAAATTACTGCCAAGATCTTTTTTGATTTCTTTGAGTAGCTCCGGATAAACGATTAGAGTGGTTTTTATTTTTTGGAAATCGGGAATTTTAGTAAGAGCGATCAACAGATTTTTGGTATACCGGCCAATACCGGTGTGAGTACTGCCGTATAATCGGGCGTCAATAACCAGGTGTTTCACGCTTCGATTTCTAAATAATTAATACAGTCTACGTTTAGATTCTTAATATTAATTTCATCAATTGAAATATCCATATTGTCTTGAATTTGTTTCTCAATCAAAAAACTTGCATCAAATAAATCTTGTCGATTTTTATATTTTTTTAGACGACTTTTAATGTCTTCTATCCGTTTTTTTAGAGGACCAATTCCCATAGGTAGGACTCTGAGGTCGGAATAAAGGAGAATTTTTGAAAGAAAGTTGTCTGATTTTAAAATATCCAATGTATTGCCGAAACTTTTACCAAGGATGACTTCGATGACATTTTTTTCGATGCCAATTTCTTCTAACATTGTTTTGGTAACAATGTGATCGTCGTTGCCGTATTTTGAAATAACAAGCTGCTGCTCTTGTTTCCAAAATGAGATATTAGACATTTCTTTTCCTAAAAATTCAGGGTGGTTATCAAAATCAAACTTGACGATGTTGCCTAAATCGTGAAGAAGAGCAGCTAAGATCAATTGGTTTATATTGAGGTTTTTTTGTGTCCAGTGTGAAGATATAAAGCGTGAGACTTTAGTGACCGTAATCATGTGATCTTGAAGATTTGGTGGAATGTGGTAGCGAAGATAAATATCTTTAATTTTCATAAATATTTTGCCTTGAAGACTCTGAATATTTCCAATAATTTAATTCCGCCGAGAACGAGGGTTTGGGTAAAAATTGAGTATTTTGAAAAGAGATTTTCCTGATAAAAAATGCGCATGGCTTCGGTGCTGGCTTTAGCGATTTTTATTTTGGTGGATCGCGAGGCTTTCGAAAGGTGCTTGCTTTTTTCGATAATACCCGAAGAAATTCCCTGAAAATGGCTGATTTTGCAACCCGGATAGAACCATAGTTGGAAACCGAATTGTTTAAGTTTGTATCCAAAGTCCAAATCCTCCCCGTAAAAAAAGTATTTTTCGTTCCACCAGCCAATGGCATTACCGACTTCTCTTTTGACCATCAGAAAGGCACCACTGCAGGCATTTATTTTTTGGGTTTTGGCGAAGTCCAGGTATTCCATAAAATATTGGCGGCTGGAAATTCCACTAAAGTGTAAAAAGGCATTAAGCGGGGTGGGAAAATCCCGGTGACATTCCGGTTGTAAGGCTCCGGTGGAAACGAGAGTCATGGAGCAAGTGGCGGCATCTACTTTTTTGTTTTTTTCGAAAAAATCAACCATTTTTTCCAGGGTGTCTTTTTCAACAGTAGTGTCGGGATTAAGAAAAAGAAGGTATTTGCTATCGGGATTAGTAGCTTCGATTCCCCTATTATTGCCGTAGGCAAAGCCTTGATTAGTAGTTAATACTAAATACTTAGTACTTGGTGTTGAAATTGTTTTAGCCAGAGAAAGGCTGTTGTCGATAGAGGCGTTGTCGGCAATTATTATTTCGAATTTTTTTTGGGGAAAAGTTGACTGATACAGACTTTGAAGACAGTTTTTTAAATACTCACCCGAATTGTAATTAAGAATTACAATTGATAATATCGGAGCATTATTTTTTGTTGGTGATGTTTTCATAAATTTGATTTAATTCCCGAACACTTTGTTCATAGGAATATTTTTCCTTAATAAGTTTGTTAGCTTCGATACCTATTTGTTGTCTTTTTTTATTATCGCCGAGAAGTTTAATAGTTTCCCTGGTGATATTTTTTAAACTACAAACAACGGCGTGTTTATAGTTTTCAATGGCAATCCCCCCCATCCCTTCGGGGGTGGTAACAATAGGTAGCCGGCAAGCCATGGCTTCTAAGAATTTATTTCTGGTTCCGCCACCGCTTCCCATAGGGGCTAAAAGGATCCAGGCCAGATGATAATAATATTGTGGATCTTTCGGCTCTCCATCGTGATCGGCTTCGGTAACAATAATGTCTTCTGACTGAAGATGGCCATAAAATTCAGGAGCGAATCGCCCAACGATATATAACTGACAGGCGGGGATTTCTTTTTTAATTTTCGGCCAAACATCATTGATTATCATGTCAACAGATTCCCGGTTTTGCATCCATTTCATATTGGAAACACCAAAAAGTAATGAAGGTTTTTTACTTTTTTCCGTTTTTGGAGTTGAGTCGTAAAATTTTTTATCAACGCCATTTTGAAAAACCTGAATATCGTTTCGACCGGTAATTTGAGAGATTAATTTTTGATCATCGTGACCAAAAGCGACAACAGTATGGGTATTTTTCCAGTAGTGAGTCTCCCAATATTTTAATTTTAAAACGTCGATCCAAAGAAAGGGAGTGAATATTTTATTAAGGCCTTTCAGGTTTTCTACATAGTGCTGGTAGACTCCGTATTCAATAGTTAAATCAACAAGGACGATGGGGATATTGGTTTTCGGAATATTAGGCATCGGATAAAAACAATCACAATGGATTAGGTCAAAGTGATTATTGTCAATTTCCGATTGGATAGCTTCTTTGAATTCGGCAGAGATGTAGTTTGTTACCAGAAAAGGATACGGCCCGAAGCCAGTAGAAAGAATTTTTTTCAGATTCCAGGTTTTACCCCTTTTAACAACGATAACCTTTTTGCAAAATGGTTTTACTTCGTCAAGCCCTTCGGTATCGCGGCTAAAACAGATGAGAGTGATATCGTTGTCTTTGGCTAAATATTTTATGGAATAATAGGAGCTATTTTGGCCACCGGATTGGGAAAGCCTGGGAATGTACTGAGTGATCATTAAGATTTTTCGTTTATTGTCGGTGTTCATTAATTTAGATCCAAAATTATAAACTGATCGTTTTTATAAATAGTTTTAAACTTGTCGGCCATATCGGTGGTGTATTTGTCGAAGCTGACAGATACTAAATACAAAGGATTGTCCGGATGCTTTAATTTTAACTCATTCGGATCATAAATTTCGGTAGGCCAGCCGGAGTGTTTGGTTTGGTAAAGAAAAGCGGTATCACCGTTGTATGGGGCAACAACAAGAGCATTTTGAGGAATTAATTCCTGTAATTTTTCCCCGGCGGAAACTATGGTGGGATTATTAATTTTGTAATATGTTTTTACCTGGTCCCAGGAAAAATAAAAAGAAAATAGACAGACAATAAAGATAGAAATCCAGGAAATAATTTTGTTTTTAAAGACGAAGTTGGCCATATAAAAATAGCCAAAACCGGTGATTATGGATAACGAGGGGATGATCAGGGATTGATAATAGTCGTGCTGAATATTTCCCTGGGCAACAATTATAAAATAAAGAAGAATTCCAAAGACTAAGGATAGAGTGATTTTTTGGCTGTGATTCTTTTTATAGGCAAAACCTAAAAATAAAGGAATCAGCCCAAAAGATCCAAGAATGAGTTTATTAATCCGTTCGAAAAAGAGCCATTTGAACCAAAAAGGGCGGAAGGCGACTAATTTGTTGAAAAAAGTTAAATTGTATCCCCTGTACCATTCGGGAAGGAAAGGAGTGGTATTTGAATTAAAGAGCCAGGCGTTCACAGGTATGCCTTCGGGAAATTGAGAAATCCATTTGCGCCATAACAAAAACGGAACCAGAGAGATGATGCCAAACAGACAAAGTGATAAAAGACTTTTTATGTTTATGAGGTGCCTAAATTTTTGAAAAGATAAATAAAGGAGAACCGGAAAAGCGATCAGGGCGGTATAGGGTTTGCAAAGAATAGAAAGGGAAATAAAGACAGCAGAAAGCAGAGTGGATTTATTAAATATTAAAAACGAAGCCAGCATAAAAGTAATAGCGGCATTTTCGGGGAGAATGGCCCTGGAATAATAAATATTGAATGGGAGAAAAAGAAAGACGCCCATACTTAATAGTGAGGCGGAAAAATTATTAGTAAATTTTTTGCAGATTAAAAAGATCAGCAGAGCACTAATTTCGGAAAACAAAATTGAAGTGAGGCGCGAAGATTTGTCGAGAGGAATGTTTTTGTTGAATGTTCCGGCTAAACGGTGAACAAGAAGCGAAGAGATATTATAAATGGGGGCTTCAACCATGCGATAACCTTGAGGATTATCAATTCCTGATTGGACGTTAGAGAGATCGTGGTATTTGGGAACGAAAAAATTAATGCCATTTTTAAAAAAGTTATAGGTGACCGATGCGGTATCTGCTTGTCGATGAGAATGCCAATCAGCGACCGGATTGTCTATTTTGTAAAGGCGAACCAAAAATCCCAGGCCTAAAAATATCAAAACGGAGATTGTCTTAAGTTTTTTTGGCATTAAAGGTGATACTTTGATAAAAAATTCCCATCATAATCCAAAAAGTGTAGGCGGTTTTTGAGGCTTCAAAAACATCAATAAACATAGCATTGGCGAGAGTGGCAATTAAACCACCCAGAAGAATTAAATTGATGATATCTAAATCTGTTTGTTTCTTTTTAAGAATAGAAGGAATGGATTTTCCTAGGAAATAGGTAATTACGGCCATAAAAGAAATAAAACCAAGAAGTCCGCTTTCTCCCAAAAGACGCAGGTAATCATTGTCGGTGGCCAAAGTGATTGACCCTAAACCGGTGCCAACGGCGTAGTTTTTGGAAAAAGCGCTGATTGCCCGCGGCCATTCGGCGTTAAAACGGATTTCACCGGATCTGGCCACTCCAACGTCAGTGTCAACCGGAATAAACTCGTCGATTGGTCCGTGCCGATACACGGTCGGAATAGGGCTGATAACGGTGATGACTCCCGGGCTTGGCTGATTTATGGCAATAACCGGGGTGGGAGTGACAATAATGGTTGGAGTAGGCTTGGGAGAGGTGGAAGTTGTTTTAAAGAATTTTGTGATTGAAGGAATGGTGGCTAAAAGTCTTTGGTTTAAATCTTTAGAATTAATGATACTGAAAATTACGATAGCAGAAACGGGAATAATCCAGAGGTATTTTCTGATGAAAACCAGGGTTAAAACAATAGCTCCCCAAAAGGCAAAAGTAGATATTCTTGAGGCGGTGAAGGTGAAAATCTGAAAGGCCGGAAGCCAGACCAAAAGGCTAACAACTTTTAAATATTTATTTTTGGAAATGATAGAGACACAGCCGATAATGATTAAAATGACGCTTAAATAGGCAGCTAAATCATAGTGCCCGGCGAAGGTAGAATTAATTCTGGTCCAGACATCCATCTGTAAAAGCTGGCCTTTTGAAAATTCAGAATTCATGGTTGAAACAACCGGGAATTTAAAATATTTTTGGCCATATCCATAAATAGTGACGAAGATAGTAGCGGCCAATAAAAATAAATATGGGAAAGTTAAATCTTTTTTTGTTTTTATGGCACTGATGGTGATAAAAAACAGAGACATATATTCGAAACGGCGAACGAGATGAAGAACGAGAATATTGGTCGGATCTGTTTGGTAAACCAAGACGGCATTGACAGTACTGGCAATAATAGCCAGAAAATAGGCTATAAATAAACCATTTATTTTCAGCTTTAAAATCGGGAATTTATTTTTTAGCTGATAGATTATCCAAATGGCGATGGCAATGGCGATGATGATATCGTCGAGCCTGATAGAGACATAGGTTCCGGTAACTGAAGACAGGGGAAATTTTGGATAAAGAGGAATAAATAAGATTAAAATAGCTAAAATCGGTCTTAGGATTTTTAGATTTTTGAACATGCTTGGCGATAGAAAGAAGATTTCTCTTTTTTCCCAATAATGGAATATATTATACTTCGTAAAGCTGTGTTGATTTTTATTAAAAATCTGGCCACTTGGTATTGTGAAGTATTTTTGTGTTTTTTGAAGAAGGATAAAATGCCTAAATATTCATTTATAACCGGATCAGCACGATTGGTGGCCGAGGCGGCTCCTAAATGAATTATTTGCGGGCCGACTAGATACCAAACCTGCATTGATGGTTGACTTTGGTGAATACGATATGACCATTCTATTTCTTCGCCGTACATAAAATAATTTTTGTCGAAACCGGGGTTTTGAGTTAAACATGATTTTCGAAGAAGCATAAAAGCGCCGGTTACCCAATCCTGACGGTGATCTTTTAGGTAAAAACTATCGTGGGTATAAAATTCCGGGGTATGGGGGTGAAGAGGATGAATAATTTTGTTGACAAAAGGGAGATCGTCCAGGCCGGTTGACCAGGTAAAAACATTAAAAAGATTGGGGAAAAATCCGCCGGAAGCCTGAATAGTCCGGTCTTTGTTGAGTAATTGAGCGGTACAGGCAGAGGCTTTGGGGTGTGAGGAAAGCCAGTTTAGAGCCTGGCTGATGGCAGAGTGAAGAATAACGGTATCGGAATTTAAAAGTAAAAGATAATTTCCCCGGGCAGAGTTGATTCCCTGATTATTAGCTCTGGCGAAACCCCGGTTTTCCTTGTTTTGGATAATTTTTATAAAGGGGTATTTTTTAATTTGTTCTAAGGAATCATCATGGGAATTATTGTCGACGATAATAATTTCGGTAGGAATTTTTTCCGACGGGTCATTTTTCTCTAAATCAAAAGAGAGGCCTTTATCGGCAAGAATTGATCTTATACAATCAAGAGTAATTTGGCAGGTATTGTATGAAAGGGTAACGATTGAGAGAATGGGTTTAATCATGGCGATGTTTAAAAATAAAACCAGAATAAATTTTTATCAGAACAAGGACAACGGCTTCTATGAAAAAGAAAGAGATTAATCTGTTGATAACGGGAACGGGAAAAACTTTAATAGTGATTTTGGCCTGATATTCCATGCCATGAAAAAGAAGTTTATTGACAATTCTTTTTTCCGGCTTGGTAAAGACGTCGTTTTGCCACTCATACCCGTTTACATATATTGATTCCTTAAAGGGAAGGATAAATTCTTCAAGATAATAGCTTTGAATAGTGTCTTTGATAATTTGTTTGGCTTTCTCGGGCGGGTGATTGATTTTGATTCGAAAAAGTCCGTTGTAATTGGCTTTATAAAAATTAATTACCTCGGTGCGGCTTTGGTTGGTATAGTATCCGGAAACGTTTTTGAGCTGAGTAGTGTCGCCCGGCTCGTCTGATTTGGCACTGTTTGATAAATCGGGGATTTCCGGGATGGGAGAAATTAGGTAAAAAACGGCAAAAATATTAAAAATAACCAAAGGGATAAATTTTGTTATTTTTTTCATTTTTATTGAAAAAGCATCGGTCGGCCAAGACGATAATTCAGATTTTTAATTTCTCTGTCTTTGATTTTTTTGGCAGGAACTCCGCCCCAGATTTCCAGAGAAGGGATGTCTTTGGTAACAACGGCTCCGGCGGCGACTACCGCTCCCCTGCCGATTTTAACTCCCGGCAGAATAATAGCTCTGGGTCCAATAAAAACATAATCTTCAATAGTTACCGGGCCAAAGGAATTAGTGTAATCAGGCGAATTAATATCGTGTTCGTCGTTGTAAATTAAAACCTGGCTGGCAATGCCAACATGATTGCCGATAGTTAAAGGGGCTCGGCCGTCGAGAAAACAGTGGTCGCCGACGATGGTATCATGGCCAATAGTGATGTTTTCCGGATTAAAAAAATTGGCGCCGATGTGGATAGTGGAGCTAAAAAATGGCATTTTCAGACCGGAGGCAAGGTAAAAAAGTTTTCTGACGCTATGGAGCGGAATATATCCGACAAGACGGAGAATCATAAGCCAAAATTCGAGGGTGATGGTATCGGCCCGATGAATTATTTTTTTAATAATTTCTTGGGGTTCGAGGTTTTTTCCGTTTTTGTCTTTCATGTTTTAATTATATTAAATCCTTTAAACTTTAGTAAAAGCAGAGAGGAGGGAGCTGGCGGTGTTGTCCCAGGTAAATTTATCGGCTTGGGCCGGACACAAGGAAGATAATTTTTGACGGATTTTTGTATCACTTAATTGTTTAAAACCGGATTTCAGGCTTTCTATATTGCTTGGGTCAATAAGGAGCCCGGCGCTGCCGATTACTTCGGCCAAGGGCGGGATATTGCTGGCAATTACCGGAGTGCCGATTTTCATGGATTCGATAGCCGGGATACCAAAGCCTTCGTAAAGACTGGGGATAACCAAACTAATGGCGTTTTTGTATAAAGCCCATTTTTCCTCTTCATTAATAAAATCAGTAAAAATTACTTTGTCTTCAATTTTTTCCGACAAAACCGTCTTAAAAATTTCATCAAAAAGCCAGCCTTTTTTGCCGGCAATAACTAATTGGCAACCGGTGATGTTGGATTGAGAAAAAGCTTTAATCAAAAATGGGATATTTTTGTTGGGTTTGAGGGTTCCTAATGATAAAAAATATGGTTTTGTAATTTTAAATTTGGTTAGTACTTCCTGAGATCTTTCGGAGGATATTTGGGGAGGATCCCCTACACCGTTTCCGGCAACGGTAATTTTTGTGGCCGGAATCCCATAAATTTTTTCCAATTCTGATTTTGAAAATTCAGAGACAGTAACAATATGTGAAGCTTTTTTTAGAGAGTTTTCCGTCCAATTCTTTAACTGGTAGAAATCTTTTTTGGTAAACTGATCCGGAAACTGAAGATATCCAAGGTCGTGAATAGTGGGAATGGTAGGAAACGGGGAAAATTGGGGCGAATAGTGGCTGGGAGAATAAAATAGATCGAGTTTTATTTTGTCAAAATATAAGTGGAGCGGGAGGGCGATTTTAGTCCACAGACGCGACGGCCCGAAAACATGATATTTCCAATTATTTTTTTCCGGCGGAAGGTCGGGTAATGGCCGGTTTTTGAGATAAATATGATATTCGTGGGTATTATCAATTTTGGAGAGCGCCAGAAGACAGTGAAAGGCGTATTGGCCGACGCCGACGCGGACATTGGCGTTGGCTTCATTACCGTCAATTCCGATGATCACATTGATTGATAAACAGTTAAAGTGTCTTGTGCCGTTTGGTCCCAACTAAATTTAGCGGCTTGTTTATATCCTTTTTTAGTAAGACTGCGGCGAAGATTGGGAGACTTGATAATGTTTTCGATAGCTTTGGCAATATCGTTGACATCGTTCGGATCAATAAGAATGGCGGCGGGTCCGCACACTTCCGGGAGAGAAGAGGTGTTGCCGGCAATAACCGGAGTACCGACTTTCATTGATTTGACGATGGGTAAACCAAACCCTTCGTACTGAGAAGGGTAAGCAAGGCATAGGGCGCTGGCGTGTAAAGCAACCATATCTTTTTCCGGTATGTATCCCAATATTTTAATCGAAGGATTTTTGAGATGAATGACATCTTCTCCCCAGCCATATTTTCCGGCAACGGCCAACTCGACAATATTTTTGGGATTATTTTTTTTGAAAATATTAAAAGCCTCGATAAGTTTGGTAAGATTTTTTCGAGGTTCCCTGGTTCCCTGGGCCAGAATAAATTTATTAAGGCCGTATTGGCGATGAATTACATCGGTTTTTCTTTTTTGCAGTTCGGATGAAAGCTTACTGAATTTGTCATATTTGTCTTCGGCGGCTTCATAGATGACGGAAATTTTGTGGGGATTGATTTCCGGAAAAAGTTTTAAAAGATCGTTTTTAGTATTTTGAGAAACGCTGATAAATTTACGGCAGTTTTTGACCGCCAGTTTTAATTTACGGGTGTGGGTTTCAATAATCAGCGGATGTTGCCATTGGGGAAATAAGAAAGGAGCCAGGTCGTGAATCGTAGTAATGGTTTTGGCCCGGATAGTCGGGGGCTGAGTCCAATCTGAAGTGTGAAAAACGTCGCATTTTCCAACAAAGAGCTCTATCGGAAAAATGTGGAGGCGATTCCAAAAAAACTCAAGAAGGCTAATAGGCAGACAATAACGGTAAATTTTGACGTTGGGATATTTTTTAAGCTCGGTAATTTCCGGAGGAATCGGCAGACGAAACGAGGAAAAAAATAATTTATAGGTATTATTTTTATTGATTCTGACCAGGTTGCGGACAAGATTCAGGGTGTAGTTGCTGACGCCGGTGCCGTAAGGGATCGAAGTTATGTCGATGCAAATTATCATCTTGCTCATTTTATCAATTTTCTGATTGATTTACGTTTACGAATCATGATGGGGATTTTTTTGATGACATTTCCATAAGTGTTGGCAATTGACCAGGGAATCATGCGGATGGGGGTATTTTTAATTAAACCGGATAAATTTCTTAATCTTTCTTCGATAATGGGAAAAAAGTTAGTAACGATTTCTTTTAGCGAATAGTTTTTCATAATTATGAAAAACCAATTTGCGGCGTCCATACGGTATCGGAAATTTCCCATTTTAGAAGAGGTGGCGCCTCCGTGGTGGTAGGAAACGGCATTGGGGATATAGAGGGTTTTGTGGCCTAGGTTGTGCAGCCGAAGAGATAAATCAACATCTTCTTCGTAGGCGAAAAAATCAGAGTCAAAATTGCCGGCTTTGAGAATGGTATTGCGGTGGTAGACGGCGATGGCAGCAGAAGTACCCCATACCCTTCGGGAATTTTTAATTTTTAGTTTATAATTTTTAAAAATCTGGCCGTTGCCGATGTTTTGGCATTTGCCGCGATAGTCGAATTTTAACCCCTGGCTTTCAATTTTTGAGCCGTCGTGGTTGAGAATGGTGCCGCAAAAAACACTGACATCGTTGTGTTTTTTTATGTTTTCGATAATAAGCGGGAACCAATCCGGCTCGATGGTTATATCGTTGTTGGTAACCACAGCCCAATCGTATTCTGATTTTTCAACACCCTCGGCAAAGGCCGGGGAAACACCGGTATTTTGCTGATGGAGAATAATCTTGGTTTTTAGTTTATCTGATGGTTTTAAAATTTTACTAAAGACATCAATGCTGTCGTCGGTTGAATTGTTATCGATAAGAATAATTTCAAATTTTGAATCTGTGGTTTTTGAAATTGAAGCAAGGAAGGAAGGCAGACACTGTTTTAGATATTCACTGCCGTTGAGATTGGGAATAGTTATGGAAAAATTGGGGGATTGGTCCATATTTTGGTGTTAACTTTTAGCCCGAGTTCTTTTGATCTGTCGGCATTTAACTCAATAATATATCGGGCAGGAGAAGTGTTTTTGTATAAAGTTAATTTTGCCATGGGGATGTTTGGCTTCGGATTGGCGGTGACAATGTCGGTAATAACCCCATTTTTGTTAACCCAAATCATGTCCAAGGGAATAAGAGTATTTTTCATCCAAAAAGGATAGGTTCCTTCGTTTGAATAGATAAAAATCATACCGCAGTTTCTACAAAGTTTTTGTCTTCCCGAAAGCCCCCTGCTCTTTTGGCTCAAATTTTTGGCAATTTCCAGATCAAATTTTTCACCGCCAATGGTAATACCAATAGTTTCGAGAGAAGAATTTTTTAAAAAAAGTTTATAAAGTACCAACCCAAGGATGATGAGGATGCCGACTATGGGTAAATATTTTGGCATAGGTTACCTATTATTTTATCCCAAGTACAGTTGTTTTTAACATACTCATATCCGGGGTGGACTAATTTTTGCCTAAGGTTTGGGTTTATCAGAAGTTTTTCGACGGTATTGTTCAGGCTGGAAAGAGAATCTTTTTTGAAGAGTAGCCCCGAGCCGGATTTTTTAATCATTTCGGAAAGGGCGGGAATATCGGTGGCAATAACCGGTTTTTTTCTGCTCATGGCTTCTAAAAGAACCAAACCATAACTTTCCTGGGTTGAGGGGAGGACGAGCGTGAAACATTGATCAAGCAATAGGGTTAAGGTTTCGGAATTAAAGTTATAAATAATTTTGATTTTTGATCCAACAGTTTTGGGGAGGTTTTTTATTTTGTTTTCAATAAGGGGCGAATAAAGGGTTGGGTGGCCGGCCAGAGTAAGTGAGAGATGGGGATATTTTTTAGACAGAGAGGTAAATGAATCAATCAAAAGCGCAATGCCTTTGTGGGCGGCGAAACTGCCAAGGTAGAGCAGGTTTTGGGTGTCAGTGGTCGGCGAAGCTGATAAGAGCAGATCTGGATTTATTCCGGCACCAAGAGTGAGAATGCGCTTTGGGTTTATTTTAAATTCTTTTATGTATGTTTGAGTTTCGTAATCGGTCAAAGACCAGACAAAATCGGCTTTTTTCAGGGTATTGATTAATATTTTTTTCCTAAAAATAGGATCGGTAAAATGAAAACAGGGAATTAGTAAAATTTTGGGATGAGGATTAATTAGTCTAGAAAGGATGATGGTATAGAAAGAGATGGTGGTAGGGAAAGGGCCGGTGACAATATAATCCGGTTTGAATTTTTGGATTTCAATTATTTTTTTAATAAAAGGAATGATTTTAAAAATCGGGCCTTTGGCAAAAATAATAAATGATGGGAATAAAAGAGAAATTAATTTTAGGGGACGATATAAAAATTTACAAACCGGAAGGCCATTTTTTAAAGTTTGCGATTTTGGGTTGATAAAATCATCGGTACTTTGGCAGTCGGAAGAAACGGACATTACCGAATGTTTTTTTGAAAGATACTCACCTATTTGAGAGATTACTTTCGATCCCCCATCGGTGGCCGGGGGGGAAATGTGTGAGAACAAGAGGAACTTCATGGTTTGTCTATATTGTAGAATGAATGGATGCTGGATTCACTGAAGAAAATTTTTTTATCAAAAATCTTTCGGATAATATTTTCGTTGATATTGATCTATCTTGCTTTTAAGAAAGTAAATATGGTCGGTATTTTGGCAGAAATAACGACCGTGCCGATAGGGATAACAATTTTGATTTTGATATATTTTTTGGTGGGGAATATTTTGTGGTCATGGAGATGGAGCCTATTGGCATTGGAGAAGCCTACTTTTTCAGATGTTTTGACGTTTACAAAAGCAACTTATGCAGGGAATTTTTATAGTATTTTTTTGGCTTCTTCGGTTGGAGGAGATTTGGTTAAATGGCTCCCACTTTTAAAGAAATATCCAAAATTATCAAAAGCCAGGTTGATAAGCTCGGTTTTGCTAGACAGAGCAATCGGGATTTCAGCCTTTTCGATAATGGCTTATATTGTGGTGATTACCGGTAAATTATTAAGATATCGATTTCCGGATGCTTTATTTTGGTTTTTTACGATACTCTTTTGGGGATTTTGTTTATTTTATGTTTTAGTCTTTTGTTTTAATTTTGAGCAACTGGTGGGTAAGGTTCCGGGGTTAAAAAAAGTTTCCGAAGTAATAACGGTTTTGAAAAATGAAAATAGAAAAAGGATATTTAGGGTACTTTTGTTGTCTTTTTTAGGGGAGCCGGTTTGGGTGGTGTCTTTTTGGTTTTATAGTTTAATATTTAGCGCCGGAATCGGATTGATTCCTATTTTTATTTTTGTGCCAATTATAAATTTAGCAATTTCAATGCCAATATCGGTGGCCGGATTTGGAGCCAGGGAGAGTTTATTTGTTTATTTCTTTTCCCAAATCGGGATTCCTAATGAAAAGATTTTGTTGGTATCTACCTACAGCGGTATAATCGGAGTATTCTGTGCTCTTATAGGAGGTTTGATAATTTTATTTAATAATTTAAAATCGGAGGGAAAATAAAATGATTTTAGTAACCGGAGGAGCAGGCTATATTGGATCACATGCGGTAAAGTTGTTGCTGGAAGAAGGCTTTGAAGTCGGAGTGATTGATAATTTGTTTCGGGGATATATGCAGGTTATTGAAACATTACAGGAAAAATACGGGAAAGATAAGCTGCATTTTTACAAGGCGGATTTAAGAGATTATCCGGCGGTAGAAAAGGTATTATCGGAAACCAAGCCCGAGGGAATTATGCATTTCGGGGCTTTGTGCCTGGTGGGTGAATCGATGGCGAAACCCGAGCTTTATTTTGAAAACAATGTAGGAGGAAGCCTGAATCTTTTTAAAGCAATGGTGGCAACCGGAGTGAAAAATATAGTTTTTTCTTCAACCTGTGCGGTTTACGGGGAGAGCCAGTATTTGCCGATGGATGAGAAACATCCTACCTCCCCTACCAACGCCTATGGTGAGTCAAAACTGTTGGTGGAGAAAATGTTGAGGTGGTTTGGGGAAATACATGGTTTAAGATATACAATTTTCAGATATTTTAATGTTTCCGGGGCGGCAGAAGACGGGTTGATCGGAGACAGTAAAAAACCGTCGCAATTGTTGGTGCAAAACGTGGTTCGGGGAGCACTGGGAATAGAGCCGTTTAAATTAACCTGTCCAAAAGTAGATACAGCTGATGGAACACCGGTTCGGGATTATGTAAACGTAATTGATCTTGCAGAGGCTCATTTGGCGGCAATGAAATATTTACAGGGTGGGGGTGAGAGTACCATCATTAATTTGGGTACAGGCCAGGGAAACTCGGTTTTGGAGGTGGTTTCTAAAGTTCAGGAGCTGACAGGGGCGAAATTTCCGATCGTTGCCGGGGAAACCCGCAAGGGTGAGTATGCAAAAGTTTATGCTGATATAACAAAGGCGACGAAGCTTTTGAATTGGGTGCCAAAGAGAACGATTAAGGATAGCGTAGAATCACTCATAAAATGGTACAAAGGTCATCCAAACGGCTGGGATCGATAAGTAAAATTTGGTATTTGTTGGCTTTTTTCGTAATACTCTTAGTTGGTTTTTGGGATTTAATCGCAAAGGCCGAAACAAATCTTGTCAGTTGGTCGGATACCCCTTATTTGGTTTGGGTGATGTTTCAAAATATCGGGCATCTCAAGAGCGGGAATTTGGCCGGGTTTTTTGAAACTAATGCTTTTTACCCAAATAAATTATCTTTGTTTTTTTCTGATCTTTTGATTCCCCAATCGTTAATGGCGTTACCTTTAACCTTTTTTACCCCAAATCCGATACTAGTTTTTAATTTAGTTCTTTTGGCGACTTTAATTTTGAATTATTGGTCTTTGTTTAGTTTTTGGAAATTAATATCTAAGCGGGAAAATTTGGCATTTTACGGGGCGATATTTTTTGTGTTCGGGCCATTTTTGTTTCTGCAAAAGGCACATCCGCAAATGTGGTTTTACTGGCCGTTCTTTTTTGCCTTGTATTTTTGGTTTAAAGACAGAAAAGTGCTGACCGGGTTAATGTTGGCTATCCAATTTTTGGCCTCGGTGTATTTGGCGGTGTTTTTATTGGTGGTGTTGGGGGTATCAGTGTTTTTAAATTTTGGGCAGTTGAAAAAATACTTGACAGTGATTCTTGTTTTTGCGGTAATCGATGGGGTTTTTATCGGCGGATATTTACGGATGAAAAAGACATATAATTTTGTTCGAAACCGGGCGGAATATGAAATGTATGCGGCCTGGCCGGCTGATTATGTGTTTACAACAGGCACCACTTCCCTATTGGGGCAAACACAAGCACTAAAAAAATGGAATTCATATGATTTGCACAATGAGGGAGAAAAGGGGATGTTTCCGGGAATAGTGATTTCTGTTTTGGCAGTGATGGGGCTGATAAAAAGCAGGGCAAAGAGAAAATTATTTTTTGTGGTGGTAGTGGGTTTGAGTTTAGTAAATTCGCTGGGAACCCGGATTTATGGGGTGCCGACTTTATATGTTCTGGTCGGGCGGTATATGCCTTTGGCAGATTCAATCAGAGCAATGGCGCGGTGGAATTTTTTGTTTTACTTTGGTCTGGTTTATTTTGTAATCGAAGGGCTAAAAAAGATCAAAAACAAATGGATATGGTTAGTTTTAGTGATGGTATTTTTATTCGAATCAATGCCTCTTTTTAAAACAGAGGCAAGGGATTATGTAAGCGGGTATGAGGGAATAAGAGAAAAATGTTTACAAAAACGCCAGGTTTTATTGGAAGTGCCGGTGACTCATTTTGAATATTCTGGTGGAATGATAGCCGGAATCGATTATTTAAGCAAAATGCATTTGTCGTCTTTGTATCATGAATGCTTTTTATACAATGGTTACGGCAGTTATCAACCGAAAAATTTATTTAAATTAAGAGATGAAATGGATAAATGTTTAAGTTCTGGTGATAAAAAATGTTTTTCTGATTTAATGAAGATTGAGGGAATAAATCTGGTTAAATTTAATGAAGAAAAATGGATCAAATTTTTTGGCCAAAAAGTGGTAGAGTTTTAGTAATATATGAAGGAATATGATGTTTTAATTCTTGGAGCCGGGGTGGCGGGGTTGTCATGTGCCGATGAGATATTAAAAAATTCTCCAAAAACAAAATTATTGGTATTGGAAAAAAATAACTTTGTTGGGGGGTTGGCGGTGACTATTCGGGAAGATGGATTTAATTATGATTTGGCGCCGCATCGATGGTTTACAAAAAATGAAGAGTTGAATAAATGGATTGCTGACTTAATCGGCCCGGAAATGATAACGGTGAAAAAGTATACACCGATGTTTCAGTTTGGAAAATTTTTTGAATATCCGATTAAGATTTCTGACGTAATAAAAAATATAAATTTTATTAAATCTTTTTACATGCTCTTGACTTATTTATGGGAAAAAATCAGGTCGGTTTTTTGCAAGAGAAAGATTAGGACTATGAGGGATGCCTATGTTTCAAGATTCGGGTGGGGTCTTTATAAATGGTTTAATCAGGAATACAACGATAAACTTTGGGGAAAGAATGGCTGTGAGACAATGTCGGCGGATTTTGTTAACCAGCGGGTGAAAAATTTATCAATGATTACGGCTCTTACCAATGCTTTGGGGTTTAATAAAAGTAAAGTAATTTCTTTGGTGCCGGAATTTAAATATCCCAAAATGGGGGTGGGAAGAATCAGTGAGAAGTTGGCGGAGAGAATAATTGGTAATGGCGGAGAGATTAGTTTAAACGAGCCGGTGGCCAAGATAAAAAAGCAAAAAAGGGGTTATTGGGTGATAACTCCGAAGGGAGAGTATTTGGCAAAACATTTAATTTCATCAATGCCACTGGATAAATTTATGGCTAATTTTACAAATAAAGATCTTGATAAATTAAAGTATGTTCATCAAAAGATAGTGGTTCTAAAAGCTTTGGGAAAAAGGTTGACCGATTTTACCTGGGTTTATGTGCACCCCAAAAAAATTAAAACATTCCGTTTTATGGAAACCAACAATTGGTCCCCTGCCATGTCGCCGAGGGGGAAAACCAGTCTGATTTTTGAATATCCATATCAGGCCGGGGATGAGATTGAAAATATGTCTGATAAAAAGTTGATAGAGATAACAATCAGTGATTTTATAAAATATTTTGCCCCAAAAGGAGTGAAAAGAAGTGATATTTTGTCGGGAAAAGTATATCGGATTTCTGAAGCGTATCCGAAATATGACTTAAATTATGCCAAAGCATTGAAAAAAATTTACCGTTTTGCAGAAAAGAACTTAAAGGGAGTACAACTAATCGGAAGGAGCGGGATGTTTCACTATAATAACCTGGATCATTCAATATATACGGGCCTTTTGGCAGCGAGAAACTATCTGGCCGGAAAGAATGTTTATGATTTAAATTTGGTGAATAATGAGGCAGAATATTTAGAGGAGATTAAAAAGGTAAAATGATTTAGTAAAAAAACTGGTATAATTGGTTATGTTATTACAGTCGGTTAAACAAGCTCTTTGGTCTTATGATACGGATAAAATTGACGCCATAGTTGATGAAAAACTGGTTATCTCCCGGGTTTTAAATTTTGGAAATAAGGAAGCCACAGATTGGGCATTAAGTTATTATGGAAAAAGTAAAGTAAAAGAGGTTGCCATGTCAATGTCTCGTGGCCAGTGGAACAAAAAATCTTTAAATTTTTGGTCATTAATCTTAGATTTTAAACCGGATCAGATTAAAAATCGGTTTTAAAAAATATATGTTTTGGGATATTTTAGACAAAAGACGGAGTGGAATGTTACCAAAATTGGTAAGCGCAACTGATGGTTTTTATTTGGCCGGAGGAACTGCTTTGGCGTTGCAGTTAGGCCATCGGGATAGTATTGATTTTGATTTTTTTACAAAAAGTGCTTTTTCAAATATAGAAATGTTTGAAAAAATAAAAACTGCCTTTGTTGGTTTTACAGTAATAAAAACCCAGGACGAAAAAGATACTTTGACGGTGGTGGTAGATGAAAATATAAAGTTAAGTTTTTTTGTTTATAAATATGATTTAGTAAAACCTTTAGTTAACTCGGATTTTTTTAAACTGGCTTCGATTGAAGATATTGGTTGCATGAAGTTATCGGCGGTAGTTAGCCGATACTTATTAAAAGATTATGTTGACCTGTATTGGATATTACACCATATCAGTTTAGCTGATTTGATTGCTTTAAAAGAAAAAAAGTATCCTGATTTAGATACAAACTTGGTACTAAAGAGTTTGGTGTATTTTGATGATGTGTCAGCAGAGCCAATTATTTTTAAAAATGGAAGGGATATCTCTTTTGAAGAGATGAAAGTTTACTTGAAAAAAGTTGTGATTGAATACAGTTCTAAATGAGAATTGGTAAATAATGAGGCGGAATATTTGGAGGAGATTAAAAAATAGTTTTGGTTTGAGAGACTTAGGTACGAAAATAATTATTGACCGAAAAATGGCATTGGTCAACAAACATTTTGATAAATAATTGGAGATTGTTTTGTTCGTAAAACAATAAAGTGGCTTGTTTGTAAAGGTTTTCATCGACATTGCGAAGGGGAAGAGGAAAATAATTATGGGCGAGAAGAATGGCATTACCAAGAATTCGACTGGTTCTTTTATTACCATCTTCAAACGGTTGAATGTAGCTTATTAAAATTATGGCCAAAAGTGATTTTGTAAAAATATTATCAATGGAATTAATCAATCGGCACATTTTTTCGATCGATTCTCTAATTTGAAACTGATTATCGAGGGGTTGATATTTTGTACCGGTTATTCCAACCAAAGTGTGCCTTAGGTTGGGTGATATGTCGAGATTTTTGGTTATTAATTTGTGCAAGTCTTCGATTTTTGATAAAGATATTTTTTGAAACTCGGTTCGATTATTAAATATAAAATCTATGACTTGTTTGTGATTAATTAACATGATGGATTCTTTTTTTTGTTTACCTTTAGCCTCTATCCCCTCTTTAAGTAGATTTTCGGTGTCCAAAAGAGTGTAAGTATTGCCTTCAATAACACTGGATTTCCAGCTTAATTCAATAGTGACTCTTTCAATCTCTTTTTTGATTATAGTCGGTGATAGTTTTTTATAATTGGAATTAAATATGGATTGCAGTTGATCAAGTTCGCTTTGAGTTTTTTGATCAAAAATTGGTGATTTTGAGATAGTGTCAAAAATTTCAAAATTAAAATGCGAAATTATCTGACGGTGATCAGTGTCAACGGAAAAGTATTTTTCAAAATCAATCGGACGAAGTAAAAGCGCTTTTGGGTTAAGAGCGTATTTGGTGGCCGGGCCAATGCCAAGCCGGTTAAGAAATTCAAGTTCAACTAATTCTGATAAGTCCCGGGAAATAGTAACGGTTGATACGGATTGGTTTATTTTGGAAGAGATTTCTTTTGGAGTGAGTAGTTGGTTTGGAGAAAGGGATGAGAGAATAAGCTCTTGACGATTATTTAGTTTTGACATAAAAAATCATATCATATTTAACCAATAATCGTATCATTTTGATGTGATTATTAATAAACTGAAAAAGACTGGTGTATAATTGTTCATGGTAGATTTGAAAACAAGATTCCTCCGAACTTACGCGAATTTACCGATGGGGGTAAGAGCTGATATAGCGGTTGTAGTTGACAGGGAACCTATGAGTTGGAATGCATTAAAGCTCGAAGTTGACAATAATACGGTTTTAGGTAGGAAAGGTTTGGAAATTTTGGATAAGTTAAATTTTTTAGTGAAAAGTGAAAAAAATTGATCAAAAATCAAGGGAAATGTTGGTGGATAATTTATCAAAAGTATTATCAGGTGGTAGTTGGTGATGGAGAAGTTAGATTGGTGTAAAATGACAGAATGAAAATAGTTGTGATAGTGCCTGTTTATGTATTTTATAATGTGGTATAAATAGACTTATGTATAAACTAGGAATAATTGGATATGGAGTGGTCGGTAAAGGTATTCATCGCCTGTTGAAGGATGAAGTGAAGGCAATTTATGACCCTTTTATTAATGACGAAGGGAAAGAGCTTTCAAAGACACTGGGGAAACAGGAATATGTGTTTGATAGTAAGGAGGTATTTACCGATTTGGATTTGGTAGTTATTAGCGTGCCCACCAACGAAACTGCAAGTGGTATGGCAGATACTTCGTTGATTTGGGGTACATTGGGGTGGCTTTTTAGTAAGCCGGTTGAATACAAAGGGATAGTATTAATAAAATCAACAACTCCGCCGAGTGAATTGAAAAAGATTAGTAAGAAGTATATGCATGTTGTTTTTAGCCCGGAATATATGGGTGAATCAAAATACTTTACACCTCCATGGAAATACCCTGATCCGGTTAATATGGAATCACACACATGGCAGGTTGTTGGTGGTGAAAGAGAGGACACTTCGTATTGTGTTGATGTTTTAAAGAGACGAATGGGGGTTGATGTGGTTTTCATACAGACAGATCTAATGACTGCCGGTTTGACAAAGTATATGGAGAATAGTTTTTTTGCAATGAAGGTGACTTTTTGTAATGAGTGGTATGAAATCGCGAAAACTTATGGAGTTGATTACAACACTCTTCGTGAATGTTGGTTGGCTGATCCAAGGATAAACCGTAATCATACATTAGTTTTTCCGGAAAGTCGTGGATATGGAGGGAAGTGTTATCCGAAGGATACTCGGGCAATTATTTATGACGTTAAGGAGTTGGGGTATAAACCAAAGTTGATGGAGGCGATGGATAAGGTGAATGTGCGGTTTAGAAAGCTGAATAAGAACAAATAGGCACTAGAAAAGAAGATGAAAAGAAAAAATATTCATAATGGCTTTGGCTCTACGGTGTTAGTTACGGGTGGAGCTGGATTTATTGGTTGTAACTTGTCTGATAAGTTATTGAAGTTAGGTTTTAAAGTAATTATTTTTGATAATTTTCAGACCGGTAAAAGAGAAAATGTAACGGAATTGTTGAAAAGTAAAAATTGTAGTTTAGTGGAAGGAGATGTGAATATTTTTGATGAAATTGCTCCGGTTTTTTTGAAAAATAAAATTGATTATGTTTTTCATTATGCGGCTTGTGTGGGGGTAGATAGGACTTTAGCCCATCCGATTTCGGTTTTGGCCGATATTGAAGGGATAAAAAATATTTTATCTTTATCGGCAATGACCAAGATTAAGAGAATATTTTATTCTTCATCATCAGAGGTATATGGTGAATCTCCGTCTTTTCCCCAAAATGAAATGAACACTCCACTAAATTCCCGATTGCCGTATGCAGTGGTAAAAAACTTAGGAGAAGTGTTTATAAAAACTTATCACAAAGAGTATGGTTTGGATTATACGATTTTCAGATTTTTTAATACCTATGGACCGAAACAATCAGATAGTTTTGTGATGACTAAGTTCATTAAACAAGCTTTGGAAAATAAGGATATAACGATATACGGAGATGGCAGTCAGACGCGGACTTTTTTTTATGTTGGTGATAATGCGGAGGCAACAAGTAATGCTATTTTTATGAATAAAAGTATCAACCAAGTGATAAACGTTGGTAATAATATTGAGACTCCAATTAAAGTTTTAGCTGAAAATATTATTAAGGTAACGGGGTCTAAATCTAAATTGAAATTTTTGCCGCCTTTAATTGAAGGCGATATGCCGCGAAGAATGCCGGATATTTCGTTAATGGGTGAAATTTTAAATGTGGCTCCGAATGTAAGCTTGGAAGATGGCATTAGAAAGACGGTAAAATATTTTAAAGACAAAACTCAAAATGGAAAAGACATATCTGGTAATTCCGGCATTTAACGAAGAAAATCGTTTGCCGGAAGTAGTAAAAAATATAAAGAAATATTTTCCTTTGGAACGGGTGGTTGTGGTGGATGATGGTTCAAAGAAGCAGATTGCTTTGTATTTACCAAAAGATGTTTATGTTGCACGCCATCCTGTGAATTTAGGTAAAGGTATGGCATTGAGAACCGGGTGCGAGTTAGCTATAAAGCTGGGAGCAAAAAAAATTATTTTGATGGATGCTGACGGCCAGCATGATCCTAAGGAAATTCCCGTTTTCATTAATGAGTTAAATCAGCATTATGAAATGGTTTTTGGGGCCAGAAAGCTAGATAAGGAAATGCCTTATTGGAGAATGATGGGGAATGAATTTTTGAACAAAGCGACAGCTACCTTATTTGGTTTAAATTTGCATGATGTTTGGTGTGGGTATCGGGCTTTTGATACAAAGATTTATCCGAGAATTGTTTGGAGTTCATCTGATTATTCTTCAGATGTGGAAATGGTGGTGAACGTAGGTTTAAACAAAATTAAACATAAAGAGCATTATGTGGGGACAATTTATCATGACAAAAAATCTACAACTGGCACGACTCTTCATGATGGTCTAAAATTGCTTCTAGAGTTATTGGCTTGGAGAGTATCGAAAAAATGATGGCGTTACAATTATTTTCGATTTTTTTTGGTTTATACATGTTGTATTGGTGTTTTTTGGTCTACAAGAAGAAATTGATTTGTATTCGGGAGCTGATTTTTTGGGTAGTGGTGTGGTTGTCATTTATGGTGGTAGTAATTTTTCCGGATTTGACAAAGTCAATATTACAGACTTTTAAAATTAATCGAACAATGGATTTGTTGATGATTTTAACTTTTGTAATTTTGTGGTTTATTACTTTTAGAAATTACACGGAGAATAAACAGTTGAAAAAAAAACTCCAAGATTTGGTTCGGACCGTGGCAATAAAGGGTGCTTTGAAAAGTAAATTTGACAAATGAAGATTTTACTCGTCTCTCCCTATTTTATCGATTCTTATAAAAATAATATTTCGATGGGGAGTGCGGTGAAACTAGCCTTTAGTTTGAGTAGGGTTGCGGAGGTAACAGTTTTAACGTCAGGACGGAAGTTGGGAAAAGAAGTGTTTAATAAAAATTTAACTGTGCTAAGCAGTCGGGGTTTTCTAATTCCTGATCCGATTAATTATATGATATCGATCTCTTTGTTGATTAGATTTTGGAGATTGGTGAAAGAGATAAAGCCAGAGATAGTAATCGTTTCAAAATATATGTTTTTTTCGTCGTTTGTAATTCCAATTGCAAAATTACTAAGAGTACCAGTGATTACCGTAACGGATACTTTTCCCGGCATTAATTGGTTTTCGGTGAGTAAATTTGCTTCAGCGATAATGTGGCTATATGCAAGATTAATTGGGATACCGCTTTTAAAGGTGTCTGATAAAGTAGTGTTATTGTATGAGGGATTGGAGCCGATTGCCCAAAAATATGGATTGAAACATGTCACCATTCATAATGGAGTGGATTCAAAATATTTTGAGAAGCTAGATATTCCTACTGACATAAAAAAGAACAAAAATGAATTTTGGGTGGGGTTTGTGGGTCGGCCGGAGTCGGCTAAAGGGTATGATCAGGTTTTAAAAATGGCCAAATATTTAACTAAATATAAAGATATGAAGATAGTTTTAGTAGGAGGAAAGAGTGAATACAAAGAGGAAGAAAATAAAATATTCTTGGGTTTTAGAAAAGATATCATGAATATATATCAACTTTTTGATGTATTGGTTTTGCCATCCCATGCAGAAGGGTTACCAAATGTAGCGATGGAAGCAATGTCGCAGGGGGTACCTGTTATAGGGAATAGAGTTGGCGGGGTGGAGAGATTAATTAAAAATATGGTAAACGGAGTCTTGGTAAACCCCGGAAACGTAGAGGAGATGGAAAAAGCGATACTTAGACTTAAACAAAAAAATAGATTAAGGAAAGAGTTGGGAGTTAATGCTAAACAAACCATTTTTAATGATTTTAATTGGGATAAAATTGTGAAGGATTATTTTAGTTTAATTAATAAAATTATATGTGCGGAATAACAGGAAAAATTAGTTTTACTGATAAAAATGTTAGTGAACAGGAAATTGGGAAAATGAATGAGGCGGTTTTGCATCGTGGCCCTGACGATGAGGGAGTGTATATATCACCAAATAAAAAGGTTGGTTTGGGGCAACAGAGACTGGCTATTATTGACCTGTCCCCCCTTGGTCACCAGCCAATGAATTATATGAACCGGTATTGGATTACTTTTAACGGTGAAATTTATAATTTTCAGGAAAAAAGAGAGAAGTTGAGGCTGGACGGATATAAATTTAAGTCAAAGTCAGATACTGAGGTGATAATGGCTTTGTATCATAAATTTGGAGTTAAATGCCTGGACCATCTAAGAGGGATGTTTTCTTTTGCCATATACGATGAAAAAGAAAATACTTTGTTTTGTGCGCGGGATAGGGTAGGAAAAAAGCCGTTTAAGTATTATTTTGATGATAAAGTGTTTATGTTTGCCTCGGAGTTAAAAGCAATTTTAACTCAAAGTGAGTACAAAAAAGAGCCGGATTATGTGGCGATTCACCATTATTTAACTTATCAATATGTTCCCCACCCCTTGACGGGTTTTAAAGATATAAAAAAACTAGAACCGGCTCATTTTTTGTTTTTAGATTTGAAAACTAAAAAGTTTTTAAAAAAACGTTATTGGAAATTGGATTATGCAGAAAAATTGGATTTAAGCGAAAACGAATGGAAAAAAAGAATAATGGAGAAACTAGAGGAGTCGGTAAGGCTGCGGATGATATCAGATGTGCCGATAGGGGCGTTTTTGTCGGGAGGGATTGATTCGAGTGCCGTGGTAGGGTTGATGAGCCGGAATACCGATTCCAGAGTGAAAACTTTTACAATATCATTTAATGAAAAGAAATACGACGAATCAAAGTATGCACAAATAATTGCAGATAAGTTTAATACTGACCATACTGCATTTACGGTTAAACCGGATGCGATCGAAGTTTTGCCGATGTTGGTGAAGCAATACGAAGAGCCATATGCCGATAGTAGTGGACTGGCGACTTATTATGTTAGCAAGTTAACACGGGACAAGGTTACTGTGGCTTTAAATGGAGATGGCGGAGATGAGAATTTCGCGGGGTATGGGCGGTACGGTATTCAAAAATTTTCTTTGTGGTATGACCATTTAAAGTTATTAAATAAATTGGCGATTCCAGTGAGTGGTTGGCTATTTAAAAGTTTTAAAAATACTTTTTTTGATAGGGTTAACAGGTTTGCAAAGTCGATGGATCAGGATTATCGGGAACGGTATATTAATTATCTTTGTTATTTTGATAATGAATCAAAGGAAGAATTATATACGGATGACTTTAGGATAAAAATGAGAGGTGTTGACAGTTACGGAATTGTTTCCCAGCGGTTTGATGAGTCCGGAATAAAGGATAAACTGGATCAAACTTTATATGCAGATTTTAGTACGTATTTACCGGATGATTTAATGGTGAAGGTGGATATTGCCAGTATGGCGGTAGCTCTGGAGGGGCGGTCTCCTTTTCTTGACCATGAATTTTTAGATATGACTGCAAAAATATCTTTTGATTTAAAGTTAAAAGGGCAAAATAATAAAAAATATATTTTGAAAGAAGCGTTGAAAGGACTGATTCCGGATGAGGTAATGTTTAGGCCAAAGATGGGATTTGGAGTGCCCCTGGAACATTGGTTTAGAAATGATTTAGACGGATATACAAAAAATATTCTATTGTCAAAAAAATCAGTCGGAAGGGGTATATTTAAAGAGCAATATATTAAGCGGCTATTAGATACCCACAAAAAAACTAAAATTAATTATTCGGCCCGAATTTGGGCTTTATTAACTTTAGAACTTTGGTTTAGAGAATATTTTGATTAATATGAAAAAATTTCTAAAAATTATCTGTAATATATTCTGGGGGGTTGGAATTTTACTATTGTCGATAAATATTTTTGGTTTGTTTCATTCACTAAGAAGCCCGGGTATCTATCAGCAGGAAACGGGATTTTTAAATGGGTTGACCATGGATGTTGAGGATGCATATAAAATAATTGACAAGAAAAATGAAAATGTAAAAGATTATGTGAAAGAAGTGACTTTTGTTGTGAGCCAGACATTATTACATTATTGGGAAGACGATAAAATTAATGAGTTTCACATGCGGGTTCCTTGGTACGAAAATTATTTGTATATTATTATGGAAAAACGCGGGTGGTTTGCAACTCCGAAGTATGAATTTTGTAACCCACGAAAGGCTTTGGAGCGGGGCGTGGGGTTGTGTACACAGGCATCAATAACTTTAAGCAAAATATTGGAATCGAGGGGTATAGAAAATAAGGTAATTTCTTTTAAAGAACATACAATCGTGACGGCTTTAGTAGATAGGGAAAAAGGTGAATGGTGGATTTTAGATCCTGATTATGGTGTAACACTGGAGGGAAGTTTGGATGATGTCTCGGTAAATTTTGATACTTTGTACAAAAAAGAATATGAAAAGGTTGAATATAGACTAGTTAATTTAATCGACAAAGAGAAATTGCTTGATTATTTACGTGAAATTTATAAAAATAAAAATTACGCATCATATATGGATTCTTATAAGGAAAATTTATGTAAGCTGGAGTCTGTGGCATACTTTTTAAAGTGGGCATTGCCCATATTATCCTTATCGGTTGGATTAACGATGCATATCGTGTTTTTTAGAAAGAAACGTGCATAAAAAAAAGAAGATTCTACATCTGATAACCGGATTGGGGGTTGGGGGGACGGAAAAAATGCTGCTTAAAACTTTACCGGTGCTGCAAAGTGATTTTGACAATAGGGTTTGTTGTATTGTAGGGCGAGGGGTAATGGGCGAGGAATTGTTAAAGAAAGGGATAGTGGTGGACTATTTAGATTTAAAATATATTTTTGATTTGGGAGCAGTTTTTCGGTTTAAAAAAGTAATCAATGAATTTAAACCGGATTTGTTGGTCACATATTTGATTCACGCGGATTTATTTGGAAGAATTTTCGGGAGACTGTTTGGAGTTAAAAAAGTTGTTTGTTCAGAAAGAGGTAGTTTATTAAATTGGGAATGGCTAAGAGTTATTGATAAGTGGACGAGTTTTTTCGTCGATAAATACATAGTTCAAACTGAAGTAGCAAAAAATAAGTTATCCAAGCAATTGGGGTTGCCATTGGAAAAATTTGTGGTAATTCCAAACGCGGTCGATCCAGAAGAATATAAGTTTAAATTAGATTTTGCGAGGAAAAAATTTGAGTTAGGTTTAAATCCGACTAACATCAATATAATTTGCATTAGTAATTTGCGTATCGGTAAAGGGCACAAATTTTTACTAAAGGCTTTTGAAAAGGTGTATGAGAAAAATAATAATGTTAATTTGTTGGTTGTTGGTGATGGCGATCAAAAAAGTCAGTTAATTGATCAGGTAAAAGATTATCACTCAAAAGGTAATATATATTTTTTGGGTCAAAGAAATGATGTAAAAGAATTGCTAAGAATTTCAGATATGTTTGTGTTGGCCACGGAAGGGGAAGGAATGAGCAACGCTATTTTAGAGGCAATGGCGAGTGGGCTTCTTGTTTTTACTACTGATATACCGGAAAACAGGGAGTTAATTAAAAATGAGGAAACGGGATTATTGGTTTCTGTAAAAAACGTGGATCATTTAGTTAGTGCCTTGGATAAAATTATTGGGGATAAACAATTTAGAAATGTATTGGGAGAGAGAGCTCGTATACAAACTTTTAATAAATATGGTATAAAAAAAACTATCAAAAAGCTAAAATTATTTTTTAGTGATATTTAGTTTGGGTTTGTCAAGGTGTTTGAAATATCAAATAAATGGAAAATATCACAATCTATATTTGTGATATTTTGGATGTTGTTTTTAATTTTTGATAATACATTACTGTTGTCAACGAGTGGCATATCTATGTCAGATTTATTAATTTTTTCGTAATTCTCGCTGATTAATAGTGTTGTTGTTTCTTTTCTAATTTTTTCGAAATTATTTATCCCGGTAATATAATACTTTTCTATATCTTGGTTTAAGAAATAATTAATTCCCTCAACACTAGTAAAAAAAATTTTTGTTTTTTCTGGTTCAAATTTTTTAATGTATTCAATGCATTTGGATGGGTTGATTTTATAGTCAGCAATGGTGGAGTAATATTTTACTGTTACGATGCCAAAAACAGCGTAGCCGATTAAGGCTATCGGGATGGTGAGGTATAAAATATATAAAACAAGTTTGGAAAATTTAAAACTGCTTTTACGAAGAAGTACAATTAGATCGTAGAGGGTGGTTGTTATAAAGATGATGGTTACCGGGAATAAAAACAGAATGCTTCTATGTCCCATAGGGTTTATCATAGAGATTAGGGTAAATGAAAGACATGATAAGTAGAGTGAAAGAAGATCCCATCTTTTCTTTTTGGCAGATAGATAGACTCCGCCAAATAGGATAATTAGTAAAAATGGTAGTCGAAAAAACCACGAAAAGTAACTGTTCCACGCAGCTATGAAACTTGTTTTTTGTATAGTTGTTGTTTCGGAATTTTTTTTTAATAATTCATCAAAAATTTTTACTTGTGGTAGACTTGGTGCCGAGTTAGATATTTGTTGAACCACATCGTCCTTTTTTATGTTTTTGGTGATATATAGAACACTATTTGTTTGGGCTTTGTTGGAAGCGTTATTTATTTCTTTTATGGTTTGAATGACAGTTTTTGGAGGGGTAGCTGGCGTATTGTTATTTTTATTCAGGCTAGGGATGCCAAGTATACATATTTGCCAAAGAATAGCGGAGATAACCAATATCGCGGTTACAGTAATTGCTTTTTTATGTATCTTTTTTGTAAAAATAAATAGAAAAATGTTGTAGGTGGTGAAAATAAATATAGAGAAAATGCTTAGCGGGTGGACGGTTATATAGAGTAGACATAGTAGAAATACGGGAAAGATTTTTATTTTTTGAGGTGAGTTTATTATTGTGATTAAAAGAAAAAACAATACAAGCATCCAAAAGGAAGGAACGACCCAAAAAAATCCATGAATACTGCCGTCTCCGACGAAAAGGCCTAGTGAAAGCAATACAAAAGCTACGACAGTTTTGGAATCAGGTAGGAGACTTTTAAGTAGAAGAATACATGATATCAAAAGGACTAATTTGCCAAAAATAAACGAGTAGAAAAATATATTATAGCCAGATGTGTTTAAAATGATACCTAAAAAGCCAAAAATCAGATTGTAACCAAAATAGGAAAAATGAGCCGGTTGAAGTTTGTAGTTTCCAAAATAGGGTATTTGCGGAAATAAGTTATGATATTTAGCTACTTTCTCAATGCCAAAAATGTATCCTAGTGAATCTCCAAAGCCAGGTGGAATATTTCCAGTTCTGTCCCAAATAGTGAAATTTATGTATAGCTGGTAGGCGAGAAAAGCTGTGGAGGCTAAAATGATTTGCCAGTGTTTAGAAAAGAAGACTAGTATTTTTTTGTTTTTCACGAATTTATTATGTTTGTGAGTTTTACTATATTCTTATTTATATCGTGGTTTTTTTTTGCATAATCATAACTGTTTTTACTCATAATCTGCCAAAGTTTGTTATCGGTAAATAAATTTTGAGTATATATTTTAAGTCTATTAAAACTATTTTGGGCACAAAAGCCACAATGATTTTTATATAAAAAATTGTCAGGGTTGACATTGAGTGAGATGACTGGAGTACTGTACATAGTGGCTTGGACAAAAGTGTTAGGAAACCCTTCATAAGTTGAGGTGTTGACAAATATTTTGGCTTTAGCAAAATATTTGTTTATTTTATTAAATGGTACTTTTTCAATAAAATTAATGTTAGAGATGCTTCTGGTTTTTTTTCTAATCTCGTGCCAAAGTAATAGGTTGTGTTTGGGAATAATGATAATGAATTGGTGTTGGGGGAAAGATTTGGCCAGCCTTAAAAATATTTGAGGTTGTTTAAGTGTTTGTGCAGAACCCACCCAAAGAACAAAGTTTTTCTGGGAAAAGATTCTTTGAGGGATATTAAATGAGTTTTCAATGACAGTAGATTTAATGTTGTATTTTTTTTGCAGATTAGTTTCCTGTTCGTGGTTTTGGCAGATAATATGGGTGGCATGTTTAATCCCCCATTCGTAGATGAATCCTTCCAGTGGATTTTGATGGCGATACTCACCGTCAGTATCAATGGAACTTGCGGTCATATAGATGTAATTTTTGTGAAAAAGTTTGCAGTAAAGAGCAATTATTCCAGTTTCAATTCCAGCTGCCCGTTGAATATATACATCGGAGTTGTTTTTGGCAAGTATGTATAAAAGTTTTAATATTGCCGACAATCCATATAAATATCTAAATATCCCTTTTCTGTTTAAAGAAAAAGTTTTTATTACTTTAATGTTATTTATAATTTCTTGTTTTTTTTGACCAAAATTGGCAACCATGAAGTCAACCGTGTATTTTTGGTCTTTACTTAGCTTATTAGCATATTGATACATTTGGACTTCTGATCCGCCAAAAGTGGTTTTACATTTGGGATTAAATAAGGGGTAAGCGTAAGCTGAAATAAAACAAATTTTTGTTTTATTCATTTTTTTGAGCTATTAATAAAATGTATGTAGAATAAAATTTTGACCTTTTTAGAAAAAAATCACAAATTTTTGCTATTGTGACGCTAATAATTATAACTATCGGGGTTTGTTTAATGGGGAATAAAAATGGATTAAAACTACCTATATAGCCTAAATATATTTTTTTTAATTGATTTTCTTCAATAACCTTATCAAAAAAGTCTAGAGACATTATATTTTTGTTGTGAGATTTAATGGTTTTTTTATTGCAGATTATTTTTTCAATGAAACCGTTTAAGTATCTAAGATTTGGAATTTCAATGATTAAATAGCCGTTTTTATCGAGGATATCAAGGTGCTTTTTTATGATTGATTTTGGTGAGGCAAAATGCTCCACGAATCCCATTGAAAATACAATGTCGTATTTTTTAGAGAATTTATGTGTTATAAAATTGTCGTTAATTATTTTCCCAGGTGTTTCAAGTATTTTTAAATTTTTAATGGTACTTTGATAGCCTTCTTTCGTGTATTCGATTCCGTTTATTCTATATTTGAATTTGTTGTGAAAATAGTTTAACCATGTACCAGGAGCGCAGCCTATTTCAATCATTTGTTTATTTTGGTCTTTTTTGAGAAATTTGTGAAATATGAAATCAAGTTCTCTCGTTGATTTTGTAGAATGTTTTATATCTATTGTTTGTGGTAATTTAATTTCTTTCCAGTTATTATCCCAATCTCTTTTTTGAGTTAGTTTATTTGTTTTCATTTGTATAAGATGTGATTTTTAACTTGGCTATGTAGATTATTAGGATGTTTGTGATTATTAGAGCATATGTGGTTCCTAATAGCCCAAAAAATTTAGTTAAGGAAGAAAGCATTATTATGTTTGTTAAACCCAGTATTATACCTACAACAGAGGTAAATCGTATACCCTTTATGCCAAATGATGCAATTAACCACCAAAGAATACCACTAAAGATAATGAGTGTTCCGAGGAGGCTAAAAAGAAAGATATATAACAAGTTTATTTCATATTTATTACCCATTAAATATAAAATAAATGATGTGGAACATATGTTAGTAGTTATTATGGGAAAGAAGCTTATGGTTATTAGTTTAAATATCTTGGGTATGACTTTGGTCTTTTCTTTGATTGATGAAATTGTTGGAAAAAATATTTGGACAAATATTTGTAAAATATAGTTTCCTATAAAAGTTGCTGAACTTAAGTATATACTGTAGGTTCCGACGTCAGCTAGGGACATGTATTTATTTAGGACTAACTTATCGATGTTGCCTATGGCTATGCCTGAAATTGCCCCAAGTGTAGCGTATTTTCCATAATTTAAAATAGTTTTAATTATGTTTTTGTTAGTTTTAATGGGTGTAATTACTTGATAATTTTTGTTTAGAAAGATAATTATGTATAAAAGTAGTCCGATAATTATGGGAATTATATAACCCTGGAAGTTGGAAATTTTGAATAAAAAAATATAAGCGAAGAAAAATATAAAAACAGAAAATGAGTTAATGAATTCAAGAAGGGAAAGTAATTTAAATTTTTGGAAACCTTTTATGATGGCTTCTGAAATATATTTAAAAGAAAGAGAAATACTATATATTAAAGCAAAAACAAAAATTTTATTATCTATTCTAAATAGCTTGGAAATTTGAGAGTAAAAAACTAAGTAGGTGACTGAAGTAAAAAATGTTAATAAAATTGATAAGAAAACTGTATTTTTGGCAAAAGAACTTTTTTTTTGTTTATTTTTTGTCGATGAAATATATTTGATACTGGCTGTGCTTATTCCCAACATCATAGGAATAATAAAGATTTGACCTATGGAGATAACTAGAGAATATTTCCCGTATTCGGTGGGACTAAGGAGACGCCCGGCAGTTAGATTGGTGATAAAGAAAAAAATAGCTCCTCCTAGCGTACCAATACTTACCCAACTTATATTTTGAATGAATTTTGTCATTTCTTTTCCCATGGGTTGTCCAAAAAGTTTAAGATGAGCAATGCTAATGAAGAAGATGAGTTTATTTTTAATGATGTTTATCACATGGTGTTAGTGTTTTAAACCTATCTTTTTGAGAATTATATAATTATGAAAAGTTAAAAATTTGTTGAGTGGAACAAACAGAAACTAGTTAATTATTTCTTGTTTTTGTTGGTGAAGATGTAATAAAATGGTAAAAAAAGAAATAGGTTAAGCAGGATATCAATTGGTTGCCGTAGTCTTTGGAATTCAGAGTAGCTAAAAAAAGAAATGGCGGAAACAGTAAAAAAACAAAAAAGAAGCATACTTCCGAGAAGTATGCTTCTTGTGTCAGTATTAATAATCATTTTGGTTAACAGAAACAGACACAGTAGTATTGCATACAGATTTGAGGAATAAAGATGGCCACGGGTTAAATCAGTTGTTTTTATTATTGGGTTGTTTTGAGCTCGAATAGAAGGTTGGGAATAGAGGCTGGGCCGAAGGTTGAAATTTATGGGAATCAGAAGAAGCGTTTGAAGGACAAAATCTGGTTTGTTTTTCGAGAGTAAATATTTGTTGGTTTCATTTAGAAAAATTGATGTGTTTTTAATTTTTTTATCTTTTTCGAGAAGATTTAGTAGAAGATATGGTGACTTATCGGGCTTGGTGTACTTACTGTAGGTTTCGATAGCAGTTAACAGTTCGGGCGGTGCGTCGGGATAGAGTTTGGACGAATCTAGATAACCATAACCAATTAGTTTTCCAAAAGTGTTGATTTGCTTAAGGGTTGATATTTGAAATTTGCCAATTCTAGTGTAGTTGTAACCAATAAAGCTAAGAATAAAAACTAAATTAATAAGGCTAAGTACGACGAGACTTTTTCTTTTTGAATGAGGAATTATTTTGGGGAATAAATATGTGATTAATAGATAGATTATTTTGAGTATAAGGGGGAGGATAATGAAGGTTGGCTTGAGAAACATAATTAAAAGATCTGCTAGTGAGATACAGAAAAACCCAAAGAAATTTATTTTTTTGTTTTTTATTATTTGGAGATTGGCAAAGAGGCAGAAAAGCATAAGAGCGGGGGCGATAGATTCAGTCAAAATGGTTGATTGATAGTTGATTATTCCAAGATCTGATGTAATAAAAATGGTGATAATTGATGCCAGGAAAACAGAAGGGATAAATTGAAGGGAAATCCAGAGAAGTAATACTGAACCTAGTGCTCCAATGATGGCGTTGAAGTAAACAGACAACAAGAGGTTGTTGGTCGGAGTGAAGATTGATAGATATAGAGGATAGGTTGGAGTGCGCATGGAAAAGTCAGGCCACTCATGTTTGTTAATTTGTTTGGCTATGTTTATATATGATCCGCTATCCGGAAAAATTACTGGTGATTTTTTATAGTCGATGATTAGGAAATTGATTGCAAGAGAGATTAGAAATACAAAAAAATACCCTTGATATTTTTTAAGTTTTGATAACATTTTTGTTAAGTTTAGTATATCATTAGGAATATGAAGATATTAGTAACTGGTGGGGCGGGATTTATTGGAAGCAACCTTGTTGAGGAGCTGGCAAAAGATAAAGATAATAAAATTATTGTTATTGATAATTTGAGTGTTACCAGTAGAAATGTGCCTTTGTTAAAAAAGTGGGGAGTGGAATTTTATAAGATGGATATCGGTAATTTTTCCGAGATAAAAGATGTTTTTGCGGGAATTGATACGGTTTTTCATTTGGCGGCAATGAATAGGGCCCAAAGAAGTATTCAAAACCCTCTTGAGGCGAATAAAACAAATATTGACGGAACAATAAATTGCCTGGAAAGTGCGAAAAGCGCCGGAGTTGGCAGATTTGTTTTTGTGTCTTCCTCTTCGGTTTATGCCGGGCAAAAAAACAAGTTATTGACGGAAGATATGCCATTGTTCCCTCTTCACCCTTATGGGGTTGGAAAATTGGCCGGAGAGCATTATGCCAGAATTTATTATTCTTTATATGGACTTAGAACTATAATCCTGAGATTTTTCAGTGTGTATGGACCAAGGCAGTTGGGTGATATTGACAATGCGGCGGTGATTCCAAAGTTTATTGACGCCATAATAAATGACAGGCCAGTAGAGGTATATGGGGATGGTGAACAGACGAGAAATTTTACGTTTGTTAAGGATGTTGTCGCTTGTGCAATTGAGGCTTCGAGAAACGAGAAGACGGTGGGTGATGTTTTTAACATAGCTTCGGAAGATGAGGTGTCGGTTAATCAAATATTGATGGAAATATCAAAGAGACTACATAAAAAACCACTGATAGAATATCAGCCGTCTTTAAAGGGAGATCCATTGAGAAATCCGGCTGACATCCAAAAGGCAAAAACTATTTTGGGCCGGATTCCAAAGATTAAAATAGATGAGGGGATTAGAATTACTGTTGAGGAGTACTTGAAGAATAGCGGGTAGTTTATTCTTTTTGATTTTATGTATAATTATTTCAATGTTTAGGTGTAAATATTCGACGATGAGTTTGACGGTGCTTGTATATGTGTTCTTTTTGGGGTTGATGTTTACGTTTTTGGTGCCACCGTTTCAAAAACCAGACGAAATAGTTCATTTTAACTACGCTTTATCTCTTCAAAGTCGATCGCAGATGGCTGAAGAAAGATATGTGAATATGTATGAAAAATTTAAGGCTAACAAGGTTGCTTTTCGTGAAGATGTGAAGTTTTCTGTTGATAATATCTTTTACAAAGATGGTAACCGAACAAAAGTAAAGCTATCGGGTTATAACAACAAATTGGTAAATATTGTTGGTTTTTTACCGGCAGTGATCGGGATTTCTATTGGCAAGTTGTTTGATTACCCGATTATGGCTTTTTGGCTAGCCAGATTTTTTGGTTTGATATTTTTTTTGTTGAGTTTGGTTTGGTCTTTGCATATGGTGGAGGAAAGGTACAAAGGTATTATTTTGGTGTTTGCTTCATTACCGATGGTTTTACATCAGGTGACCAGCGTGAATTATGACGTAATGCCCTTGGTTTTGGCTCCGATAATGTTTGCTTTTTTTACCAGAATTTTGGTTGCTGAAAATATTAGAAAACTTGATCTTGTTGGATTATTGATAAGTGTTGTTTTGTTTATGATTGCTAAAGCCGGCTATTATTTTTTTGCAATATTACTGATGGTGGTGATAGTGAAGAAATATGAAGTTTTTTTCAAAAAGATTTGGTGGTTGATGCTGATACCTATGGTTATATTGGTGGTTTTTTCTATTCCGGCGTTTTATTATTTGGTCAGATTGTTTTGGAGTGATGGCTCCGGATATGTTTATCCCGAAGCGCAATTTACATTGCTTCGACAGGATCCGTTTTATTTAGTTGGAGTTTTATCGAATACTTTTGATCAAAAATGGGATTTTTATTTACGAACATTTATGGGGTACTTTGGGTGGTTGGATTATCAGTATGATTTGTATAGTTATTTGTTGGTTTTAGGAATGTTAGTGTATTTTATTGGCGATGTTGTAAGAAGGGACAGCAAAAGAGTTGTTTCCGGATTAAATTTATTATTATTGTGGTTGATGAATATCGGAACAGTAATAACTTTTATGATGTTATTTTATTTTACTTGGACAAATGTGGGAGCGGAAGTAGTTGAGGGTATTGTCGGAAGATATATGTTGGTTATATTCCCGTTTTTGTTTTTTGCCTTTGAACAGACTATTTTGTTTATTGGAAAGAGTAAATCGAAAGTACTATGTATTTCAATTTTATTATTTATTATCGGTTTTAGAACATCGAAAGCGATTTATGCCAGATATTATGATTTTAATGGAAGATTTTCTAATTCAGAAGAGTTAGTAAAAAAAATTGATTCTCAAAAAAAGGAGGGTTTAAAGATTGAACCAGTAGTTTTGGATATAGGAAGATCCTTTATGATGGGGGTTAGCCCTGATGATAATATTGTCGGGTTTAGTTTGTATTATGATAGTAGAAATATTGTGAGCAGAGTGCCATATCGATATTTTATTAAGGATTCGGAATGTAATAAAGTAAAAATATCTGGGTATTTGGATCAATCCAAACTTTCTAATGACGGAGTTTTATCAGAAAAATTAAAACAGTTTGTACCTGATGATACGGCGCTTTGTGTTGTTTTGTCTCCGGTGATTATTGAGGACGCTAAAGAGAAATATATAAGTATTGGTAAAATGGATGATGAATATTTGTTTAATTTTCTTTTTCAGGTGAAGAAACAGAGTTATTGATTAGAGGCTGATGAGGTAAATTAGGGTTGTAGAAGGGATCGTTGTCTATGTATTTGCTCCAACGTCGTCTCATTAGTTCTTCTTCTTTTTTAAATAGAGTTAAGTCACGGTTCGGGGAAATGGAAACTGATTCAAGGTGGTAGGCAACGGTGTAGGGGGTATAGACGGTTCTATAACCGGCCTGATTTAATTTTAGGCAAAGATCGACGTCGTTGTAGGCAATTGCAAAAATCGGATCTAAACCTTTGACTTTGAAAAATTTATCTTTTGACACCATTAAACAAGATCCGGTGACGGCAGAGAAATTATTGGTGATATCTTTGGCATTAAGCATGGGAAATGGCTGGCTGATAGTATCCGGAAGCTGATAAAAATTGTGGTTGGCGATTCCCCCGACCCCCAGAAATACTCCTGCGTGCTGAATATTACCGTTTTTGTAGAGAAGTTTACAGCCTACGGCGCCGATTTCCGGTCTTTGGGCATGTTCGAGTAGATTCTCTATCCAGCTCGGAGTGATGATTTCTATATCGTTGTTGAGAAATAAAAGATAGTCCCCTTTTGCTTTGGCGGCACCATAATTATTAACCGAAGCAAAATTAAATTTTTTGTCCCAGTAATAGATTTTGGTTTTTGGCCAGATTGTAGTTGTTTTGAGACCATTACTGACGACAATGATTTCATAATTTTGATAAGTGGATTTTTCAAAGATTGACTTAAGGCAGTTGGACAGAAGTTTTTCGTTATTAGAGAGAATTACTATAGAGATTAGCGGATTGCCGATTATTGGATAAGAAACCTTGAAAGTGCCAACTTTTAGCCCATTTTCGACAGTTGCATTGATTTTTCGGCGCTTAAAATGATCGGTAAGGGCGTTGATTGAGGCTTGATTGGCATAACTTTTGACGGAATAAACAGAAGCAGTGGAATTTGGTATTTTGCGCCAATGATAAAGAACATCGGGGATGTGGGCTATATTATTGGTGTTTTCCATTATTCTTATAATTAAATCGTAATCCTGGGAACCTTCGTAACCGACGCGAAAACCACCAATTTTGTCGATTAGGGATTTGCGAATAACCGATAGATGACAGATGTAATTATTGGATAATAATCTGTCGGGTGCAAAATCTGATTTAAATGAAGGATCGCAGTGAAGATCGCACATGTTTATTTTGTCTTCATCAGAATAGATAAAATCCGTTTTTGGAGAAGTATTTAACAGCCCAACTACTCTTGATAAAGCGTGAGGGGCTATTTCGTCATCATGGTCTAAAAGAGCAATAAACTCACCGGAAGAAAGCCCAATAGCGTCATTACTGGCACGGGAGATGTGGCCGTTAACTTTTCTAAATAAATATTTTATACGTGAGTCTTTTTTTGCATAGTCAATTATTATTCTTTTTATATTTGGGTTTGTGGAATAATCATCAACAAGGCAAAGTTCCCAGTTTTGATAAGTTTGGTTGATAACCGACTTGATGCATTTTATAAAATATTTTTCAGGGGGGTTGTAAACAGGAACGATAATACTGATTAAAGGTTGGTATTTGAATTTTTTGAAAGTTTGCTTGGAAGAAGATTTTTTTTGAAACCAAAGGTGGTATTTAAGATTGAATATGTGACGGGAAGATGACTGTTTGATTTTGGTCAGCAATTTTTGATATGACAATTTCATTTTATTATTTTTAGCAACCGAAGTATTTTTTGGTGTTTCAGATTAGAAAATTTTTGATAGGTCAAAAGGGAACTATAATTTCTGGTTTCTATTAGACTTTTAACCATAAAATCTAAATAATTTCCAGTATCGGATGATATTAGAGATATTTTTGGTTGTTTTAGTACGTCCTTATATATATTTATTAATTTTTCATAGTTTATATCGGCGTCAAATTCTTGTGTGGCAAGATGTTTTAATTTTTGTCCGTATTCCGGTTTGTATTTTTGAATTTCCTGTTCCAGCTCGGCAGCGGTGCATTTTGTTCTATAAATTCTTCCGGAAAAATTTTGAGTAATGAGTCTAGAGAAATTTGATGGGGTGACCATACCATCTGAACCTTGGTAGTCGTATATGATTGGAATCCGGCCACAAAACATGGCTTCCATTGCTCCCCTACCCAGACTTATTATGATGTCCGAATTGTTTATAGCGGTAACCATTTGTTCTTGAGTGTAATGAGGGTGACGTCCGCCGATAAATTTGTATGATATGCCAAGTTGGTTGCAGACTTTGATAATATTATATTCAACTTCGATCGGAAGATAATGGCTGATGGATAATAATGATTTTGGTTGTTGGCTGATCGGTTTTGTTTCTTTAAAAATATTTGGGTCTATGAAATTCCTTAATATTTGAATTTTGTTTTCCGAAATATTGTGTTTTTGTAGATTATCTTTAACGCCTTCACAGATTGCCAGATATTGTGATATCTCTAAATTAAACACCGGTGGTTGCTCAAGAAACGTCAGAACTCCGTGAGATTGAAAGATAATTGGTAATTGAGGGAAGAAGTGACGAATTTCAACAGCATTTAAATTGTGATGAACATGAGCAATGTCAAATTTCTGATCCTTGATTAAATCTAAATTGGCTACAAGAGGGCAGTTGAGTTTTTCGAGTTCATTTTTAAAATTACCAAGATAAGCCGAGTAGATGGTGACACTATGTTTGTTTTGGAGAAGATATTTGGCTAAAGTATAGGTATATATCTCTGTCCCGGAGTTTTTTATAAAATGATGGTTAGTGAGAAGAATCTTCATTTATGGTTTGGTCGTCTAGGTATCTTTGGGAGGTTTCAGAAACGCCTCCGGAAGCAATAATTTTTCCTTTTTTTAGATAAATGGCCCTGGTGCAGAAATTATTGATTTTTTTGAGGTCGTGAGAGACGAAAATAATAGTGACGCCATTTTTTTTGAACTCGTTCATTCTTTTAAAACATTTTTCCTGAAAGGCAGAATCTCCCACAGCTAATATCTCATCAACAATCAGAATTTCCGGATGAACATGAACGGCTATAGAAAAAGCCAGACGCATATACATACCGGAGCTAAAACGTTTAACCGGTTGGTCAATATAGTCCCAAAGTCCGGCAAAGTCGACGATACTTTTGAAATTGTCGTCTGTTTGTTTGTGAGATAAACCAAGTATGGAAGCGTTGAGATAGATGTTTTCCCGACCGGAAAGCTCAAAGTGAAAACCGGCACCAAGCTCGATTAAAGGGGAGACATTGCCGCTGACCGATACTTTTCCTGAGGTAGGAGACATAACGCCGGCGATGAGCTTTAGAATGGTTGATTTGCCGCTGCCGTTGGGACCGATGATGCCGACACACTCCCCTCTTTGGATTTCAAAGGAAATATCGGAGAGAGCGGTGAACCTGTGAGTGGTTTTTTCGCCTAAAAATAGGGCAGGTAAGAACTCTTTGAAGGTTTTTTGGGTTTGAAGGGAAAATTCCTTGGTAACGTGGAAAAATTGGATGACTGGTGCGCTGGAACGTTGGTTCGTTGGAACACTAGAGCACTGGAGCGCTGGCTCGTTGGGTAGATAAGAAAGTTTGATTGACATATTAGGTTAAATGCTTTATTATAGAGGTAATCACGATGAGAGGGCACGCCTAAGGTTTCGTCCGAAGGTTACTCCCTCTCTTTTTTTGGTATTGTAACTTTTGTTTTAAATCAGTAAGAAAGACAAAATAATTTCTAAATTTCCTAAGTAAAGCAGAATACTTAAGTTTATTGGGAATAATTATTTTGTATAACTTTTTTTGTTGATCAAGATATTCAATTAAGCAATGAAAATCGCCATCGCCCGATACGATTATGGCTTGTTTGTAGTTTGGATATTCGATCATTGAGTGTAAAACTAATTCAGCGTCAACATTGCCCTTTACTGTTGTTTTGTCACCTTTTTTTATTTCTAATGTTGGTTTGAAAACGAGGATATAACCATATTTTTGAAGTTGGGTGTAAAGCATTTCATTACCTGGTATGTGGCCGATGAATAAAAAGGCACGTTTCACTTTGTGTTTATCTTGGAGATAGACATAGAATTTTTTAAAATCTAATGTCCAACCCTGATCTCTAATACTTAAGTTGAGATTCTGACTATCGATAAAGGCGTAAGTTAGCGCGTTGGCGCTTTGGCGCTTTGGCGCGTTAGTAAGAGGATTAATTTTGATCATTTTTTATGTATGTTATAAATGAACTTAACATTTTTGATAATACTTCATATCTACTCAGAAGTTCTTTTGATTTTTCTGAATTTATATAGTTTAAATCAGTAGCTAGGATAATAAAATATTCTGTTTCTGAAAGAGAACCTCGTGCTTGGTACAAAAACTGAATAAATTCCTTATTACCCTTACGATTATACCCTTCTACGATATTGGCCGGTACTGAACTGGATGCACGCTGTATCTGTGAGGAGATTCCATAAGTTTCATTTTTGGGAAATAATAAAGATAATTTATATATTTCTAAAGTTAGCTTATGTGATTCTTGCCATATTTTTAATTCGGTAAACTTCATTTTGTTTTAACTATGGCACTAAAGCTCTATGGTGCTAACGCGCTAAATATTATCGGCGAAGATTTTTTCGCGGGATTTAAAATATGATAATCCGGTTAACAGAGTGATTATAGAGACGATTAGGGCGATAAGAAGGCTTAAATAGTTTGGTGATCCTCCACCCAGTATGGTTTGGCGGTAGGCGTTGATAATGACGGCCATGGGATTTAGCTGGAAGACGAACTTGAGCTTGTCCGGGACAATATCTGCCGGATAAATAACCGGAGTGATATACATCCATAGAGTCAGAATCAGGGTTAAAAGATACTGAATGTCACGATACAAGAGGTTAGCGGCAGCAAAAAATAAGGCTAACCCCAGGGTAAATATTTGTTGGATAAGGAAAATGGGTATGACCCAGAGAATATTTAGATTTATTGGTATTTGGTAGATGACCATGTAGGCGATAAGAACTGAAAGGGCAAATAAAAAGTCGATGATTTTGGCAATAATTGTAGAAATTACCAAGATCGTCCTTGGAAAATAGACTTTGGTGATAAGGGATGAAGAATTGACAAGCGAATTAGCGGCGGAATTGATGGAACCGGAGAACAAGGTCCATGGCAAGAGAGCGACGAAGAGAAAAATTGAGTATGGGATATTACTGGAGGCATTGGTGGGAATGCGAAGAATTAAAGAAAAGGCGAAACTCATAACTAGCATTTGGGCCAGAGGATTTAAAATTACCCAAAAGTAGCCTAAGATTGATTGTTTATAACGGGCCTTTACTTCCCTACCGACCATCTGCCATAAAAGTTCCCTTTTTTTGATAATGGAGTTAATTTCATTAATGATTTCTGACATGTAATCCATTATATAATAATCGGAATGGTTAATCGCCTTTCGGTTTGTACAATAGGGGGTGGTTCGGGGATGCCGATAATTAACAAAGGGTTGGTATCAGCCGGATATAAAAACATTAATTCCATTGTGACTACATTTGACAGCGGTGGTGATAGTGGAAGGATTAGAACCGACGAGAGAGGAAAGACATTGGCGATGTCGGATTATTGGCGGTCGCTGATTTCTTTATGGAAAGACGGAAAACAAAAGGAACTGTGGGAAGAAATGCTTAGATTTCGGGATGGCAGAGGAAGAAATTTTGGCAACGCTTTTTTTCAATTTATGTCTGAAAAATCTGGTGACCTTTCTTCTGTTGATGCACTGTTTTCCAAATTGACTGGGGCGAATCTTGAGGGACAGGTAATTCCGGTTTCTTTGTCCCCGTCGAATTTATGTTTTAGCACCGGAAGCGGTAAAACGTATTCCGGCGAACACATGTTGGATGACTTGAGAATGTCGATGGATCGGGTGGAGAAAATATGGCTGGATCCGGGGGTTAAGGCTAACACTGAAGCGGCGAAAGCTTTAATTGAATCTGATGTGATTATTATTTGCCCTGGGAGTATGTATGGATCGGTGTTGATAAATTTTTTACCAAAAGGAATGATAAATGCTTATCGCAAGAGTAAGGCGAAAAAGATATTGATGACTAATATTATGTCGGTGGCCAGTGAAAATTATAAATATAGCCAGGATGATTATTGCCAGGTCTTTGGTGGATATTTGGGAGTTAAAAAGCCATTCGATTTGATAATTATGCCGGACTTATCGATATTGGATAAAAAGTTGCTGAAAAAGATTTTGAAGCTTTATGCTTTTGAGCATTCGTCCCCTATTATTTATGATAAGAAAAGTAGTTTAAAGACAGTTGTGGCTGATATAGCGGTGATAGACGAACATAATTTGCGCTT
>Ga0247841_10001455_pt1 | contig 53469 bp, 66 predicted proteins | sample LaCruzMarch2015__2_FD_192410 | JGI IMG/M metagenome (GOLD analysis project Ga0247841, IMG submission 192410) | Freshwater microbial communities from meromictic Lake La Cruz, Castile-La Mancha, Spain - LaCruzMarch2015_18m | ecosystem: Environmental > Aquatic > Freshwater > Lake | place: Spain... | reverse complement strand
TTTGCCAGAGAACGCGCGATTGCAACTCTTTGCTGTTGCCCTCCCGAAAGTTGATTGGGGTAGTGTTCCATTCTCTCTTCAAGCTCGACAAGTTTCAAAAGTTCTTCTGCTTTTTTCTCCCTTTCTTCCAAAGATACCCCCTGGAACAACATTGGCAACATAATATTTTCTTTTGCAGTCAAATTAGGAATTAAATTAAACTGTTGAAAAATAAATCCAATCTTTTTCCCTCTAATTTGCGCCAAATCCGATTCATGTAAATGAGAAATATCATGACTGTCTAAGAATATCTTTCCTTGAGTAGGAATATCTAAGCTCCCAACTAAATTCATTGCAGTAGACTTCCCAGAGCCACTAGGACCCATAATTGCAACAAACTCTCCTTGTTTTATTTTTAATGTTAAATCATCCAAAGCATGAACCTTTGTTTCACCCATATCATAAATCTTATGCACATCCCTCAGCTCAATAATGACTTCTCCTTTTTTCATTTTGTTACTCCATTTTAAATGAAAAGTGAAAATTTTCTTAGTAGAAAATTTGCTCCTTCATAAAAAAATAAATATCAAAACCTTTAAAAATGCTCCTTTAATCATTATTTCATGATAATTCCAGTTAGATGTTTTAGTTGTGGCAAACCCGTTGCTCACTTATGGAAACAATATAAAGAAAAAATGGCAAATGGCGAAGACCCTAAAAAGGTTCTAGATGAGCTCGGTTTAGAAAGAGCTTGTTGCAGAGCAGTTTTCTTAGGCCAAAACGACGCTATTGAATTAGTTAATAAGTTCAAGAAATATTAATTAATTACATAAATTCTTATAAAGTCTTAATCTCGTTTTTATTTAATGGAAGAAATGATTGATGAAGTTAATTCACAAGGAGAAGTTATTGCAACTCATCCCAAATCTCTTCTAAAAAAGAAAATGTTTCTTCATAAAGTTTGTTTAATTTTACCTACAACCGCAGAGGGAAGAATTGTGATTGGGAGGAGAGCCAAAGAGCAATACCCTTTTCCTGATACATGGTGTTGCGCATTTGGAGGAAAGGTAGTCTCGGGAGAGCCAGAAGACGAATGTGCTATTAGAGAAACAAGAGAGGAAGGAGGATATGAGTTTGGAGTAAGAAGAGTTACCCATTTTGTTTATGATAAACCCGATTATATGGGGTTCTTTATTATTTATACTAGTATCGGTTCAGTAGATGTAAGCAAATTCGTATTAGATAAAAGAGAAACACAACGTCTCGAACCTTTTCATAAAGAAGAGCTAGAAGAAATGGTCCAAAATAATCCCGAAGATTTTTCTCCAACATTCAGAGATGCATTAAAAGTATTCTTAAAGAATTATAATTAATCATATAAATTCTTTTAAAGTCTTAATTTCTCGCTTATTTCATGGAAGATTTAGAAAAGTTAGTAGGTTTTTTTCTCAAATCAAATCAGCTAAAAAGAACAATGCGTTATAGCTCTTGTCAGCCAAAGATACAAGAACCAAGCGCAGGACATTCATGGCAAGTTACTTTTATGGTTCCAATAATAGCTAGAGAATTTGGATTGAACATAGACATTCAGCATGCTATGGAAATCGCAAGTGTTCATGATCTTGCAGAATATATTGACGAAAAGGATTTTGATTCATATTTAATGGCCACCGGAGTTTTGAAAGAAGAAGATAAAGATAAATCTGAAGAAGAAGTAATGTCTAGCTTCAGAGATACCCTTCGTTTTGGGCCTCAGCTTTATTCATTATGGCAAGAATATCAAGAGTGCAAAACCCCTGAAGCCAGATTTGTTAAGGCACTAGACAAAATAGAATCACACATTCATGTTATCGAGAGAGGCGGAACAGGCGAAAGTCCTGCTGGTGCGAGACATCAAGCATTGTATGCAGATGAAGCAGTTAGAAATTTCCCAGAACTTAAACCTCTTTTAAGAACAATCAAAGGAAAACTAAGGCCGTTGCTAGAAAAACAAGGATTGGTTTGGATGGCAGAATATAATTTCCCCGATTAGAATTAGTTAATAAATTCAAGAAATACCAGTTAATCACATAAATTCTTTTAAACTCAGATTCTTTCTAAAAGCTATGTCAAATACAATTCCGATTTATACACTAAAACAAAGAGTTCTAAGAGAGAGTCATCGGGTCAATGATTTGGCATATCAGTTAGCAGAGTCGCTTAATAAAGAAGCCGAGATAGAGATTGACAATAAATATGTAACTCCAGTTCGTCTTAATGGATTTTGGTTCCCTGCAAAAATTGAGTGGTTAGGTGAGCGAACGCATCACACTGCTGCAACAATTACTTTGTCTAATCATTGGGATTCTGCGGCTTGCGAAGGGATTAGAACAGATTTGTACGCTAGGATTTTTTTAGAAAAAGAGAACAAACAATCCGCCGCACACGCAAGGAAAATTTTGGAAACACTAACGGATTTTGCCTTAGGATTATCGCATAGACCTTATTAAAAATAAAAAATAGATAAGACGACTTTATAATTTCCCGATTTGTATCAGTACACATATAAACGTCGGAAGCTTAACTTCTGAGTTCGGAATGGGATCAGGTGGAACCAACCGACTATGGTCGTCTCAAAATTACTATAAATTGACCCTTTTTAAAGATTTGTTTTTGCAAATCTAAGAATATTTATAAAGATATAAATTATAATGAAGATATGGGGTTTGAGTTAGGAATTATCTTCGCTTTCTGTGCTATGCTGTTTTGGGGCGTTGGCGATTTTATGATTCAAAAAAACGTTAGAAAAGAAGGAAACGTTGCAAGTTTATTATTTATTGGAATAATTGGTTTAGTAGGACTTCTTCCATTTGTCTGGAAAGACATTTCCTCATTAGCTTATCTTCCCAATCTTTTTCTTATAATCCTCCTAGGAGTTTTAACTTTTTTTGCGGCTATGCTTGATTTTGAGGCGTTAAAGCAAGGAAAAATATCTATAGTTGAAGTCGCTTTAGAAATAGAACTCCCCATTGTCATATTTTTGGCAATAATTTTTTACAAAGAAACATTAACACTATTTCAATGGCTGGCAGTTTCTTTGATTTTTATAGGAATAATTTTAATTTCTATAAAAAAAGTTCATTTAAGAAATCCAATTAAATTTTTAGAAAAAGGCGTCCTGATAGGTTTGGTCGGTTCTGTGTTTATGGGATCTGTAGATTTTCTTACCGCTGCTTCTGCAAGAACAATTTCACCATTAATGGCAGTCTGGGGACCTGCGTTCGTTTATTCTGTTTTGTGCTTAATCGTACTTTGGAAAAGAAGAGGTTTTGGAGATTTGAAAAAATATGCACTCAAGTTCAAATATATTATTTTATTAATGGGAATTTTTGATACTCTCGCTTGGGTGACGTACGCTCTCGCAACTTCTTCAAGTGAAATAGGGATAATAACCGCCATAACAGAAAGCTATCCAGCCATCTGTATCTTCTTAGGGGTTTGGATAAATAAAGAAAAAGTAAATTGGCACCAGTATCTGGGGGCGGGTTTAGCATTAACTGCAAGTGTTATACTGGGATTTTTACTTTGAAAACTTTTCTTGTGAAATATTAAAAACGCCCGGGGGAGGATTTGAACCCCCGACCAAGGGCTTTCTCTGTGTTAGCAGAGAATGAATAAGCTCTGCTTATACTTAGGATGCCCCTACTCTAAATCCAGGCTGAGCTACCCGGGCACAAAACAATTCAGAATCTAAACTATAAAAAGGTAATTAAAAAGAAAACTCTGCCTTATTTTCTACATATCTTCCATAAAAATATAAGACAGCAACTAGTAAAATAATTATGGGGGTAAACCAAGATATTTTGACTATTCCAGAAATTTTTGCATAAAAAGCTGCAATTACTGGAGCAATAATTAACAAGATAATCGCAGGCGCCTGAAATAACCTAGCTTTTATTTTTTTTTGCATAAATGTCATAACTCATCAGACTATATAAATTTTATGTGGGAGTGAGCAAAACGCCTTTGCTTTTATTATTGCGAAGCAATTATAGTTTAGTATTTAGCAAATGCATTTTGCGAATAAGAGGATTCTTCGAATCCGACCAAACTAGAAATAAAAATGTTGGGAGGGCGAGCAATTCGCTCTTGAATAATTATTTGCGAAGCAACTAACTTTTCGTTTTCACAAGAGCAAATTGTGAGTTGGATGAGAACCTGGGAGAATCCGACCGAACTAAAAAATGTGGGAGGGAGGATTCGAACCCCCGAAGACTAAAGTCATAGGATCTTAAGTCCTACCCGTTTGACCACTCCGGAACCCCCACCTAGTATTTTGATAAATTATACACTTAAAAAACTATCGGAGAAAGAAAAATAGCAATATTTAAAAGACATTATTCTTATCTAATTTTAAGCGCTGGTAGTACAGTGGTTAGTATAGGTGGTTTCCAACCACTTGACTCGAGTTCGACTCTCGACCGGCGCATAGATTAAGTCGAAAGTAAAACTGACGGCGAGAGTCGAACGAGAAGAGTGAAGATCACTCGACCGGCGCATTCGCTAAGGTTATAAAGACAAAAAAGCAATAAAACAAATGGTAATTTCAAAACAAAATGTAAGTAATTGGTACGATGATCATTATAAAATCGTTCTTTTCATTCCAATAACTATAGTAGCTATTTGTTTAGTTTATATTGTAGGTTTTTACATCCAAACAGGGGATATAATGCGCAAAGATGTTTCATTAGCGGGAGGAACTTCAATAACGCTAGACGGGACGATAGACTCAGCAATTTTGGAATTAAAATTAGCTACGATAATACCCGATGTCGGATTTAGAAAATTAACCGACGTAACAACTGGCAGAAACCTTGCGTTAATCATAGAAAGTTCAGTTTCTCCAGAAGAATTGAAAAATGCAATATCTTCACTGGGTATCAATTTAACAGAACAAAATTCGAGCACAGAATTTACAGGCCCATCCTTAAGCAACCAGTTTTATAAGCAGCTAATGGTCGCATTAGTAATTTCTTTCATACTCATGTCGTTTGTTATCTTCATTTTGTTTAAATCTTTTGTACCTAGTGTTGCAGTTATTTTTGCTGCATTTTCAAATATTGTTATATCTCTCGCAATATTAAACTTTTTTGATGTCGCAATTTCTTCGGCAGGAATAGCAGCTTTTCTAACGCTGATTGGGTATTCAGTTGACACTGATATTCTGCTTACGTCAAGAGTTTTAAAGAAAAAAGAAGGCTCAGTCAACAAAAGAATTTTTGGTGCATTTAAAACAGGTATTTTAATGACAGGCACAGCACTTGCAGCAGTTCTTCCAGGATTGTTATTAATATCCGGACTTCCCGTTTCTTTTAAGCAAATATTTTTAGTTTTAGCAATAGGTCTTTCTGCAGATATAATTAACACTTGGATGACAAATGCTGGAATAATTAAATGGTATTGCGAAAGTAAAAACATAAAATGAAACTAACCTTGAGAGTTTGGCTATTAATTTTTGTACTAATCTTTTCATTTCTAGCGATTGCTCCTTGGAAGGTTTTGGATTCAGGAGTTTTAATAAAAACGGTAAACAAAACTTCTGCAGAATATGAAGCAGGGTTAAGGCCAGGCATGACTATACATTCAATTAACGGAAATTCAATTAAAAATATAGTGAGCTATACCCAAACAATTTCAGAAATTTTCCAAACGGCTGCGCAACAAAAGATTACCTTAACAACTAATAAGGGAGAATTTATTTTTCTTGCAGACAACTCTCCAGATATAACAATTTCTAATGTTCCTGCATCGCGACTAAAAACTGGTCTAGATTTAAGTGGAGGAGCAAGGGCACTGGTTAAAGCCGAAAATATATCTTTAGATAAAGGGCAGGTAGGCGATTTAGTTTCAATTACAACAGAGAGGTTAAACGCCTTCGGTTTAAGTGATATAGTATTAAAGCCAGTTTCAGATCTCTCTGGAAACAATTTTATGTTAATTGAAATAGCTGGCTCAACAGCTTCTGAGTTAAAAGATTTATTAGAGAGCCAAGGAAAATTTGAAGCTAAAATAGGAAACGACACTGTTTTTATTGGAGGAGATAAAGATATTACTTACGTAGGTTCAACTGGTCAGGACGCAGGCATTTATTCTTGTGACGAATATCAAAGCGGTTACACTTGTCAATTTAGGTTCGTGATTTATCTATCTGAAAAGGCCGCACAAAGACAAGCAGATTTAACAGCAAACTTATCTTTAAACATCTCTTCTGGCGGGAGATACTTGGAGAAGCCTCTTGATTTGTATGTTGATGACAGTCTATTAGACACACTACAAATCGGTGCAGATTTAAAAGGAAAAGCTACAACCCAAATTCAAATTTCAGGCTCGGGCATAGGTACAACCCAAAAAGAGGCATTTGAAGATGCAACAGCGGGCATGAAAAAACTTCAAACTATTTTAAAGACAGGCAGCCTTCCGTATAAACTTGAAATTATTAAACTAGATACAATCTCCCCAACACTCGGAAAAGAGTTTACTAAAAATTTAGTCAAATTAGCATTAGTAGTTTTTGTCATTGTCTCCATAGTGTTGTTTATTAGATACAGAAAAATAAAAATTACTTCCCTTGTTATTTTAACAATGTTTTCAGAGGCATTTATTACATTAGCGGTTGCTACTTTATTAAATTGGAATATAGACATTGCAGGAATTGCAGGAATAATTGCAGGAATGGGAACGGGAGTAAATGACCAAATCATGATTGTTGACGAGTCTTTATCTAAGGACGCTAATAGGTTGCCTATTAAAGAAAGGATAAAGAGCGCATTATTTATGATATTTGGTGCATTCTTTACAATTATTGCGGCAATGATTCCTTTATTCTGGGCGGGTGCGGGAATGTTGCGTGGCTTTGCATTAACAACAATTATAGGAGTTAGCGTAGGAATTTTAGTTACAAGACCAGCATTCGCAGACATGGTCGAGAGATTAGGAGAAAACTAAAATGATGCCAAAATGGCATTTGCTCTTTGGATTTATTCTCTCTTATGTTCTAATTTATTTTTTCAATCTCTCTGTTATCTATGGGGCGATTATCTTCTTATCATCTATATTTATTGACTTAGATCATGTTTTGGTTTATTTTTTAGAAACAAAAAATTTACACCCCAAAAAGTTTTGGGAATATTCAATGGAAAAGAAAAGAAAATGGGAAAATTTAGATCAATTAGAAATGGACAGGGCACAAAGACCTCACAATATTTTGCACGGAGTAGAATTTGCTTTATTCTTATTAATCTTATCTTTTTTCACTAAAATATTTCTCTTTATTCTATTTGGAATACTATTTCATCTCTTATGCGATTTAGTTTATTTAATATATCAAAAAGAGCACGTCTCCTTTAAATTATCTCAAGTTTGGCTTTGGCAAAGAAATAAAAAGCGGAAAAAGTTTGATGTAGAATGAAAGAGGCATTTGGTTTTACAAGGAGACTTCTCAAAAGAGACTTTTCAGGATACGCCGGGTTAGCAGTAAAGAATTCTATTTACTCTTTTTTAACGAGTACTGTTGCAAAAGTAGGTTCTTTAATTTTTACTGCGCTATTAGTGGGTTCTTCATTTTTGGTAAAACTTTTTAGTCTTTTTTCTATAGAGCTTAAACCTCTTTTAACTCCTGAGTTATTTGGCCTATACTCTTTAGCTTTATCAACAATCTTGCTCTTCGCAGGATTTTCGGATATGGGAATAGGAAGCGCATTAGTTAGATATGTCTCAAAGTATAATCGTAATGCTCGAGGGTATATTACTTATTTAGTAAAACTAAAAGTTATTCTCACCCTAATAACTGCCTTTGTTTTGATTGCCTCTTCCTATTTTATTACTAATTATTATCAAAAACCAATATTCCTCGCGCTTCTAGCTGGCGCAGTATATATTATCAGCATGAGCTTATTAAGTTTTATTTCTGGATTTTTCCAAGCGGAAAGCAATTTTAGAGTAATGTTTTTTAGAGAAATTTTATTCCAAGTGCTTAGACTCATAATTGTTCCGGTAATAATAATTTATTCATTGGCGTATTCTTCTCAGTTTATATTATTTGTAACGTTCTTATCTCTATCTTTTTGTTATTTTTTAGCTTTGCTGTTCTTAAAACTAAATTTAAAGAAGTATCGCGGGCAAAATTTAAATGTTAAACAAAAAAAAGAAGTGCTAAAGTTTATATTACCTCTTTCAACAACCGCCCTTTCAGGTATATTCTTTGGTTATATTGATATTATTATGCTTGGCAAATTCGTATCCTCTGTTTTTATTGCTTACTATCAAGCTGCCTTTGCATTATTAAGTTCAGGAATTGTGATTATCTCATTTAGTTCGGTCTTGTTCCCCATATTCTCTAGACTTCGGGGGGCGCGTTTACTAAATGGTTTGAAAAAATCAATAATTGTAACTATCCCCCTTTCAATAGCAGGAATTATATTCACTTACTTTATCGCTCATTTTGCAATAACTTTAATTTATAATATTAACTATCTTCCCGCGGTTAAGATACTGCAGGCCCTTTCTGTTTTGTTGTTAATCGACCCCATAATTAGCATCTACAGTAGCTTTTACATTTCAGAAGGTAAAAGTTATTTCGTTGCCAAAGTCCTCATAATTTCTACTTTAGTAAATATTGTGCTGAACTATTTTTTAATAACAAGTTTATTACCTTACGGAGAATATCTTGCAGTTTTCGGAGCAGTTATTGCCACCATTGTGAGCCGAATTGTTTATCTAGGGATGTTTGTTCTTAGGAACTACAAAAGTAATTCTAATAGCTAAAAAAAGGATTATTGTTAAAAGAATTGCTACTAAAGTTAAATCGAATCGGTATTTCTTATTGGCCGCAATTGCATTCCCGCTAATCAAAGAAATTCTTTCAGCAACACTTTCACTTTCAACATCAAGTTCAATCCAAGTACCTATGCCATAGTTAGTGCCTTCAATTTTGTACATTATCGCTCCGTAGTATTTACCTCCTTCAGTAGGAGTAATACAAAGATAATAAGTTCCAGAAGCAGCAGTTGGAGGATAGCTAACTTTAATACCTAAATCTTCTCCATTTATGCTGTATTGGCGAATATCCCTGCTCTTTAATTTAGACCACTTTGTTTCTCCAGAGAAAATAAGGCTTTCGCCGCCTATCAATGTAAAATTCTCACAAGATTCTTTATTTATCCGAGAGGAAATTAAAATCTCTTCAGGAGAGATGCCAAAATCTAAAGAAGATGAAAGAGAAATAAAGTATACGAAGAGCACCAAAATAAAAATCTTCTTTTTCATAAAAAAGAATCAGTTTCTGACTTTAAAAGATTTTTTATTATGCGGGCATAATCCAAAAAGTAAGTTCTGCAGACTTTTGCTCATCAGAACTTATATCTTCAGTATATTCTTCCAAATCTACCTTCAAACACACTCTTTTTTCAGTATATCCTTGGTTATATTCTGCTTGTCTGTCCAAAGAAGTTTCAAAGGCAGATACGTTTTTCCAGCTAGTTGTAGAAGTACAACTCGCAGACACAACGGGAGCCAGTTTTAAAGTATTTTCCCAAAAAGTATTTTCGAATTCGTTTTTAATTCTGGTTTGAACCAAAACATCAAGTGACCCTGTGTTTCTTATTAAAATTTCCTGAGGAAGTGTTTCGTATCCTTTAGTCAATATTCCAAAATCAATGAAAGAAGAGTTAATTTCTATCTTTGCAATAGGCTCTTCTAAAAAAACAGTCAAATTAATGGTCTGAGTATCAGAATAATCATCAGCAGACACAAGGCCACCCATAAAAAATCCAGAAACAATAAATACGATGAGTAAAATTACCTTTTTCATTGTAAATTTTATTTCTTTTTTATTTTTAAACATTTGTTGTAATTATTTAGAGATTAAAGCCCAAAGCTTTTAATAAATATAGAAAAAGTTTTGTATTCATCTAGAAAACTTATTCCTTTAGCGGTTAATGCAAAATGTCTTTCCTTTTTTACATTCTCCTCTATTATTAAGTCTCTCTCTTTTAGCTCTCGAACATACTCCTTGAACAGCTGAGGAGATAGATTGGATGCATGAAGCAGTCGAGTAGGTTTAATATTTCTATAACTCTTTATTGATTCCAATATATCCTTTATAATTTCAAATCTATCTCTTTTTTTTACCATTTCTTGTTAAGTTTATTACTCCCTTTAAGAATAAGAAAAAGAAGATAGTGCTCAATCCATAAACAATCATTTGGATAATTTTGTTTTCTCCGGTAAGATATAATAAACCATCCAGTATCCAAGAAACTAAACCCGCAGACACTGTAATAAGATATACTTTAAGAAAGGGGTATTCCCTTCTGAGAGTTAAATAATTTTTGAAGGCAACAACTAATATTAGTAAAAATAAAATAATCTGAAATAAATAAAATACAAAATACATTTTTAATACCCAGTCACACCCCACAATTACTAAAGCTATTAGATAAAACGTCAAAGCGCTCAAATTTAAAAGAGAGTGATGCTTCTTTTGTTTCTCTATTTTTTTCCAGATTAAACTGTATAACAAGAATAGACTTGCGACAACTGTAAAAAATTCAAAGAAAAATCTTATAACAATTGAATAAGTCTCCGGATTTGTCGTCGTAATTGATCCAAGAATAAATCTTACAACTACTGAGAGACCAAAAAAGAAAAAAGCATTTCTAAAATATCTTATGCCCTGATAATCACTAATCTTAAACAATCTGTCTGCTTTCATAACTATCAATGTACAAATAAACAAAATCGCGAGAGCATAAATTATTTTTAATAATTCTTTATTTGCAACAATCCATCCTACTACCATTTAGTTCTACAGTAAGATGATTATTTAAGTTTTGGCATGTATCTTAGATATATACTTTTCCTAATCAAGCTTTAAATAGTATACTTTAATCAAATAATTATAATGGAAACAAAGATAAAAAATGTTTTGGTGACGGGCGGTGCCGGATATATTGGCTCAACTCTTGTTCCGATGCTTTTGGATAGCGGATATAAGGTTACTGTTTTTGATATGCTACTATATGAGAACAATCACCAATTTTTTTTGACCCCATTTAACGGAACAACAATTTTACGACATCCAAATTTTAAGGGATTTATTAAGGGAGACATCAGAAATATAGAAACCGTAAGAAAGGCAGTTAAGGACCAAGATTTTATAATTCATCTAGCTGCAATAGTGGGTGCACCAGCTTGCAATAAGAATCCCGAGCTTGCAAAAACGACGCACATAGATGGAACTAGAAATATTTTACAAAGCATGGCTCCAAATCAAAAGCTTGTTTTCGCGTCAACAGGAAGTAATTATGGAAAGGTTGATGGAATTTGTTATGAAGATACGCCATTAAATCCTCTTAGTCTTTATGGTACCACAAAAACAGAGGCAGAAAGGATGGTTTTGGAGGCAGGGCATGTTGGCTATCGTTTTGCAACAGCGTTCGGTCTTTCCCCCCGACTGAGACTCGATTTATTGTTAAATGATTTTTCTCACAGAATGACACAGGATCGTCATTTAGATGTTTATGAGGCAAATGTAAGAAGAACCTTTATTCATGTTTCTGATATCGCCAGGGCATTAATTTTTGCGATTGAGAACTATGATAGCATGAAGGGGCAAGCCTATAACATAGGCAATGAGTCTATGAATATTTCAAAGGGCAAAGTCGCAGAAGTGATAAAAAAGATAATAGAAGAGAAGTGCGGCTGTAAGGTTAATCTTTGGACGGAAGAGGGAGACTCGAGGTTTGATCCAGATAAAAGAGACTACGAAGTTTCTTATGAAAAAATTCAAAAGGTTGGTAGCGGATTTAAAACAAAAATTTCACTCGAAGAGGGAATAGGGGAGTTAGTTGAATATTTTGCAAAAGCATTCGAATTAAAAAACCCCTATAGTAATGTATAATGGAGCTTAATAATAAAGTTGTGGGGATTTCAGGAGGTACCGGTTTTCTTGGGAGCCAAATAGTCAAAGCACTTCAAAAGAAGGGAGCCGTTGTGCTGACTCCGAGAAGCAAAGAGTACGATTTTACTAAAGAAGAAGATGCTGAAAAGTTTTTTTCCGAAAACAAGATGGATGCTTTTATACACTCTGCAGCTCTTTATGGAGGATTGGGAATTAATGAGGCGATGCCTGCAGACATTTACGATTACAATATGAGAATGGCACTAAATATCTACAAAGCATCTGTAGATCACAAGACAGGAAAGCCAAGGATAAAGAAAATAATTGGAATTGGTTCTGCGTGCGGATATCCAAGTGCGCTCGGTACAAATATGAGGGAAGAGCTTATGTGGGAAGGACCACTCGATGCTAGTGTTAGAAACTATGGAACAATAAAAAAACTAATGGAGACCATTGGTCATGTTTACAGGGATCAATATGGTTTGCATGCGATTAATTTACAGTTAGCTACGTTATATGGGAGGGGAGATACGTTCAATCCCCAAAGATCACACGTTCCGGCTGCTCTTATAAGAAAGTTTGTAGAAGCTAAGGAAAAAGGTAGTGCTTTTGTGGATTTATGGGGAGTGCCAGATACAGTAAGAGAATTTATGTATGTTGAAGATTGCGCTGAGGGCATAGTTAGAGCATTAGAGATATTTGATGGCGTAGAAGGAATAAACGATCAATCGAAATATACTCTCAATATTGGCACAGGAGAAGGAATAACAATAAACGAATTGGCTACCACCATTGGAGATATAGTGGGTTACGGCGGAGAGTTAAGATATAACGGTAAGAGTTCTGGGCAAAAAGAAAAAGCATTAGAAGTAAGCAGAATGAAAAAAGTTCTCGGTTGGCAACCACCAACGTCACTTAAGGATGGAATGAGAAAAACGATAGAGTGGTATCTAGAAAACAAAAAATCAGCAGATGAAAGATTTTGATGTCAAGACAGGAACAAACTCGATTTGTGTCTAAAAACAATGTTTATACGGCTAGTCATATTTTTTAAAAAAGATTTATAATAGAAATATTAAACTCTTCTTTTATTTTTAAGTATTGTGGCTAATAAAAATTCAAAATCGATAACTATTAAAAAACCCGTTTCATCTAAACTACATGCAAGGTAAAATTATCTTTCAGTCAAAAAATGAAGAAGGACTATTCTTATTTCTTAAATTTAACAAACAAAGAAAATGTCTTAACTTTCTGAATCAGCATGACCTATATCAAGCAGCGAAACTAAAGAAGTTTAGGGACATTCTTCTTAAAAAAGACAACTTAAATGTTATCGACGGCTTTTTTGTATCAGCCTATCTCTCCTTTTTAAATCTTAAAAAAGTGTCTCGAATAAGGGGGCCAACACTAACTAAAGATTTTTTATCAAATCCTTCTTTTTCTAGAAATAAAAAGCACTTTTTTATTGGCTTAGAAGCAGATAGTTTACGAATTCTCAAAGAAAAATTCCCACATCTTAAAAAGAGCTATTGCTACAATCCTCCGTATATAAAAGACCTCGAGTTTCCAAAGCAAGAAATAGAAGAGATTACTAAAGAAATTAATAGAGTAAAACCAGATTATACATGGGTAGGAATTGCATGTCCAAAACAAAATATTCTTACCGATTCTCTCTTCAGAAAAACAAAGGTACAATATTTTTTTAACGTTGGTGCAGGAATTGATTTTTTGCTTGGAAAGAAAAAAGAAGCACCGAAAATTTTTAGAAATTTAGGTATAGAATGGTTTTATAGACTTTTAACTGACTTCAAATACTCCAAAAAGAAAGTTTGGAGAAGTTTTCTAGGCGTATGTTACTTGTTGGCTAGGCGTGTCAAGGTAGGGCTGGAAGAATGAAAAAAGTTTTATTTTTAGGCCGATTTACGCCGCCAGTACATGGTGCTGCACTAATGAACGAGAATTATTTTAACGCAATAAAAGAAGATAAAAACTTTAATATAAAAAGAATAAGAATAAATTATTCCCAGTCATTAGACGAAATCGGAAGAGTGAACCTTCAGAAGTTTTTTGGTTTCTTTATAGTATTTTTTAGCTTGTTTAAAGAACTTATATCTTTTAGACCAGATACTGTGTATTTTGAACTAGCTCCGCGCGGATTTGCTTTTTATCGAGACAGCATCTATGTTTTGTTATGCAAAATATTCCGTAGAAGAATAGTTTTTCACTTTCAGGCAAAAGGAATAGTCTCTTTGAACAATAATATTCTTTCTAGAATATATTTGAGGCTAATATTTAATAAAACTGAGGCAATTATCCTCTCAGAATTGCTTTATTATGACATAAAATATTTTATTAATAAACAAAGAGTTTACGTTGTTCCAAATGCAATAAAAGACAATCTTAAAGAAATAGAATTTAGAAGAATTTTAATGAGAAAGAAAAATAAGAAAGTCAATTTATTATTTTTATCAAATATGATAGAATCAAAAGGCCCCCTAGATGTTTTGGAAATTTGTGCAGAACTAAAGAAGAGGAAGATAAACTTCGTTTGCAATTTTGCAGGGGCATTTTCTAGTGAGGATTTCAAGAGAAAGTTTTTTAGTCAGCTGAAAGAATTAAATTTAGACAAAGATTGTTTCTATTTGGGCCCAGTCTACGGAGAAAAAAAATTCAAAATTTTAGAGAGATCAGATTATTTAATCTTTCCAACATATTATCCTCAAGAAGGACTTCCGCTAGTCATTCTTGAAGCACTCATGTATGGAATACCTTGCTTAAGCTATGACAACGCAGCAGTTAAAGGAATTGTTTCAAAAAGAGAGTTAGGATTTGTAGCAAAGCAGCACGATTGGATTTCTTTAGTGAAGGAATTGATAAGGAGAATTTCCTTAAAAAAAGAGAATCCTGTTAAAATAAGGCAAGAATTTAAAAATAACTATCTGCTAGAAAAATCAGTTGAGAAAGTTAAAGAGATTTTAAAATGAAAAAACTAAATTTTGGTTGTGGCAACGACATTAGAGCAGGTTGGGTAAACGTAGATATTCAAAAGAGAAAAGGAGTCGATTATTCTTTCGATTTTATAAAAGACAAATATCCTTTCAAAGACTCAGAATTTGAATATGTTCTTCTTGACAATGTTCTCGAGCACTTACCAAACCCTCACGAGATTATGAAAAAGATATGGGGAATTTGTAAAGCTAACGCAACAATTGAAGTCATAGTTCCATATTATAACTCTTACTGGGCGCACTCAGATCCAACGCATGTTAATTACTTCAACGAAGATTGTATGCGACAAACATTCAATATCCGAGGTTATGAAGATAAATCTCAAAAAGAGCTATATGAAATTGTTGAGTTAAGATCTGTCCCCCAGAGATATCTAAAATGGTTACCCAAACAGATGCTGAACGTCTTAAAAAGAATCTTTGGAAATATAATTGTTGAACTTAGAGTTAAAGCGAGAGTATTGAAATAATTTTATTCTTAAATGCTTTTTTCAAATATAACCAGTTATCTGCGAAATCTAGCTTTTCATTTGCTTCCAGTTTTGGATTTTCTGTAGGATTAATAGCCAATTCCTTTGCAAAGACACTCAAATACTTTTTTTCAGATTCATTTGCTTTAAGATTAGTAAATATTTTCTGCAACAAACCAATATTTTCTACTAAATTTAATTTTGGACAAACGCATAATCCTCCTATTTTCTTCATAGTAAACTCCCATTGGTAATCCCAGGTATCTACTCTTTTTAGTTTTAAATCAGTCCATCTTTTTCTGTTTAGTAAATATTCAAACAAACTTTTAGACATTGTTGTTATATCTTTCTTACTAAGCTTTTCGTGAATATTTACATCATACTCACTCCAAGCTCTTTTCCAAGTTGCCCACCCCCAAATATGCGCGTTCCTAGAAAAGTAATAGCTCTCTTTCATTTTTTTCGTAGTCTTCTCTATGAAGTTATCCCCGCTAATCATCATTACTTTTTTTTCGTCTTTATATTTCGTAAGCATTTCTTGACAGAACTTGAAAAAGCTTTGAGAAGGTAAGCAATCATCTTCTAAAATAATTCCTTGCTTAACATTCTTAAAAAACCAGTCAATTGCACTAGAAACAGCATATTTACATCCTAAATTTTTCTTTCTAAAAAGAGTTTTCACTTTACACTTCCAATCAACATTAGCCAAAATATACTTTCTGACAGATTCAACAATTTCTCTTTCACCTTTTCTGTTTTCTCTAGGTCCATCTGATGCAACAAACAACTGCGAGGGTTTGGTCCTTTGAATTTCTCTGAACACTTTCTTTGTAGTATCTATCCTATTAAAAACCAAAAAGAGGACAGGAGTCTTTAAGCTATTCATCATAGAAAATAGAAGGATTAATTTATAAAGTCTACTTTTTTTATTCTAAAATGAACAGAGTAACAAATTCTCTTATTAGCCTGAAAGGGGCTTTGTCAATTACAGACCCAGATAACTTTCATTGCTTTTTTATACGTGTTGCAATAGATAATCTTCTTAAAAGAACATCTGAAAAATTTGACTCAGTTTTAGCACTTGGAGCGACACACGCAGAAGCAGAAGAAATGATAAAGTTTCCCTTTAAAAAAATTGTCCTAAGTGGAGTAACCGAGCCAGATATAAAAACAAAAGAGATTATGAAACTGGACAAGCGAGTAACTTACATAAAGCAGGATTTAGAAAATTTATCGTATAAACCCTCATCATTCGATTTGGTATTTGTAAAAGAAGCACTTCACCACGTTCCAAGACCAGTTAAAGGATTATATGAAATGCTTCGCGTTGCTAAAAAAGCAGCGATATTCATTGAACCAGAAGAGTCTTCTGTAGGCAACTTCTTTTCCTTTTTTAACTTGGACAGCAAATACGAAAGGAACCAAAAAGGCAACTTAAGATTTAGGGACAACTTTGTTTATCGTTGGAGAAAAAGAGAAATAATAAAATTACTTAATAGCTACTATCTGGAGTCGGGATACAATGTTAATTTTACTAGTTGTTGGATGAGCAACAGGTATAATATAACGTTTCCTTTTTTAATGAAGCTATTTATTTTGTTTGGCTGGGTTTTCTCTTTAATTACTTTCAAAAGTGGAAATAACTTAATCTGCACAATTCTTCCTGGAAAGGATTTACCCAATTAAATTGAATAGCTATATTCTTTAGTACAATAATCTTTAAAAGCATAGCAAATTCTCTTGAAATATGGAAAAAGTATTGGTAACTGGCGGCGCAGGCTATGTCGGCTCTGTTTTGGTACCGATGATGGTTGAAGCAGGTTATAATGTAAGAGTTCTAGACAAACTTATGCACGCAAACTCTTACGCATTGTCACTTACACAAGCAGGCGGACGATCCTTATTAAACCATCCAAATTTCGACGGGTTAGTCGTAGGAGATATTAGAGACGAAAGGACAGTAAGAGATGCTGTTAAGGGGAGAGATTCAATAATTCATCTAGCAGCACTTGTAGGAGAGCCAGCATGTGATAAAAAATATCCAGAACTTGCACCAAGTGTTAATGTTACTGGAACACAAATTCTGTTAGATGCAAGATCAAGATCTCAAAAATTCGTTTATGCTTCATCAGGAAGTAATTATGGAAAAGTTGAATCTGGAAGATGTATAGAAGGAGTTACTCCATTAAATCCTCTTTCTCTTTATAGCAGAACAAAAGCAGCGGCAGAAGAAGGGGTTTTAGCAGATGGCGGAGTTGCATATAGATTACCGACCTGTTTTGGTTTATCTCCAAGATTTAGAAGAGACCTACTTTTGCATACTTTTGCAGATGAGCTAGTTAACAGAAAGCACTTAGCAATATTTCAACCAAATATGAACAGGCCTTTTTTACATATTACTGACATGGCAAGAGCCTACTTGTTTGCATTAGAAAATTTTGGCGCAATGAAAGGCGAAGCATTTAATGTTTCTGACGAACAATCAAACAGAACAAAAGCCCAACTAGCAGAACTTGTAAATAACGCTATCCAAGAAAAGTTTGGATATAAGGGAACTGTTTCGGCAATGGAAGGATTTGATCCTGACTGTAGAGATTATGTTTTAGACTCAGCAAAAATAAGCCAGATTGGGAAAGGTTTTAAACCACAAGTAACAATCGAAGAAGGAGTGAAAGAGCTAGTAGTTTTCTTCAAGAATTTTAAGCAACCAGATTTATTTGGAAATTTTTAATCTTATAGAACTTTATTTTAAATAATCCTTTACAGCACTATAAACTTCATCAACACTAATTGCCCCAGCAACTTCAGGGTTATGCCCTCTTTTCATAAATGCTTCTTCATATCGTGGGCTAACTATCTTTCTCATTCTTCCATATCCTTCTATTTCCCAAGGAGGAGTACAGGTAAAAAGAGTAACTGTTTTCTTTTTTAACGCAAGAGCAAGATGCATTCCAAGAGTATCTCCAGAAACAACCATGCTGCAATTATTTACATCTTGGATGTGGTCTTGTAATGAATGTCTATAGGGTAATGTTGCGACTCTCAAACCGTCACTTTCAAGCCGAGCACTTAGTTCATGATATTTTGGCCATGTCTTATTTGGCCATTCTTTTCCACAAACATCTATTAATCCAACATCTATTAAAGGATTATCATTTGGCAGTACGCCAATATCATATTCTTGTCCGTTAAAAGTTCCTCCAAGCATACCTACTAATATTTCTGGTACGGTTTTTCTATTTGCTTTTTTTCTTTTGTCTGCTTCTTCTCTACCATGCCTACTTGAAAGAGACATATCAAACCAATAGCTTGTCTCCGGAGTGTAGCCTACACCTTGCCCAGTATGATAGACTCCAATTATTCTTTTAGCTTTAATTCTGTGTAGTATCTTTAAACAAGCCTCACTTTCTTCTAAACTTAAAACCCTGTCAAATTCTGTAGAAAACAAGGCAGGCTCAGGATTTCTGTAATCATAGACCCTAGAAACTGCTCCCCGAGGTAATAAATTCGCAGCACCATTACCAGTCACCCAATGTACTTCATCTTCTCTAAGCTGATTTAGAACAACAGTCGTTCTCACCACATCCCCTAATGACCCCGTTTTAATCACCAATGTTTTCATGAATGTTAAGTAAACAGATTTTTCTTAATAATCTATTCGTCTGCAGTTCTATCTCTATCTGACATAATTAGATTGCCTACTTGGGGCCACTGAATACCCAACCTAGGGCTATTATATCTTTTTGTAAATTGTTTGTCTGAACCTCTAAAATATTCTGATTGTTGATAAGTTAAAATTGATTTATCACTTAATGTAATATGCCCATTTCCGTAGAACGGAGGAACAAGAACTTGTCTTCTGTTTTCTCCAGTTAACATAACACTAGTCCATTTTCCAAAACCTGGAGATTTTTCATCGCAATTAGCAACAACAAAATACATCTCTCCAGAAACACAACGCAATAATTTCCAAGTTCTATCGTCTCCATGAAGTCCTCTTAAAGTATTCCTCCTTCCGATGACAGTAGAATCCGTAACAAAAGAGACATCTCTTCCAGTTGCGTCTTTTATTGCCTTCTCATAATCTGCTTTGTGAAATGTCTCAGAATAAGAACCTCGAGCATCCTCAAATATGGACGGAGTAAATATTAAAACATTCTCAAGTGCAGTTTTTTCTACATTTAACATTCTTTTAAGCCGAAAAGTTCATTTTTAAAGATTTATATGCCTCAAAATATATAATGGATACAGCTAAAGTTAAGTGATATAATTTTAAAGTAGTATCTAAAAAGAAAGATTTAAATAGCAGAGTTTTTAGCAACAAATATGGCTAAATTAGAAGCAAGTCCGACTATAACCCAGAAGGGGATTTTTGATATAAGAAGGCATTATGATGGATATGCAACCACAGAAGATACAACCTTTGAAGGAGATTTGATTGCTATATCAGAAAAAGATTTAGAGTATCGAGCTTGCGTAGGATTATCACGTGTTCAAAAATCTATATTTGGAGTATCATTAACTTTGCGAAATCAAAGAGGAGAAGAGCCAATAGACTTCCCAAGAGAGTTTTCTCTAACAGATAGACAAGCTATGCGGGGCCAAAGAGTAAGATATTCCGTTCATAGTTGGAGTAGCCCATCTGAAGGAACAAAATATGATTACAAGCTTGAAATTCTTAGTGGCTCTTTGAGTGGAGAAGAATTAACTAGAAGCGTTTTTGTCTAAATTATTTAAATAGAATTGTTTCTTATTCTCGGTTATTCTTGATTACATAAATCTTTAAAAAGCCGAATTCATCTCCCCGAACATGAAGAAAGTATCTTTAATTGGAGCAAGCGGTTTTGTTGGAAGAAACTTATACGAACATTTAGCTAAACAACCAGAAAAATATGCTCTAAGTGGAACTTACTTCTCAAATCCTTCAAACTCTCAATTCCATCAATTGGATATTCGTAATTCAGTAGATTTGGAAAGATATATATTGGGAGAATCTCCGGATGTAATTCTATGGTTAAGCGGAAAGCGAGCTCCAGACCTAGACAAAAATTATTCATTCACATTAGATGTGCAAGTAAAGCCACTAATAGACTTGGTAGGAATTTTAGAGAGAAATAAATCACATACTAAAGTTTTATATTTCTCAACCGATAATGTTTTTGGTGGCGCCAGAGGGCAATACGAAGAAAGAGATTCTACCTCTCCAAAATCCAACTATGGAAAAAGCAGAGCGCTAAGTGAACAGCTACTCCTAGGTTCACCTCTTGATGTAAAAGTAGCAAGACTTTCTGCAGTAATGGGCAAGGGAGGAGTTTTTTTTGATTTTATTTTAAACAGCCTAAGAGCAGGGAAAAGAGAAAAGTGTTTCAATGATTTATATTTTTCACCTACTCCCGTTGGTTTAGTAAATGATGCAGTAACGGAGATTATAGAAAATTGGGATTCAACACCTAATAAGATTCTTCATCTAAGTGGCGGTCAAAGAATGAGTCGGCATTATTTTGCTTCAATGTTAGCTGAAATGTCTTCTCATGACCGCGCTTTAATCGAAGCAGCTTCCAAGTTTTCTAATGTAGGAAAGCAAAGTGAAGTAAGTCTCTTTGGCAATGATACTTCCCTAGTTCCTTCAGAAGTTGTAAAAGAGTTACTAAAAAGACGAAGTTTTAGAGGATATTTAGAAGCGGAATTACAGCGTGCATAAAAAGATTTATATAGAATCCGCATTTGAGTTCATAATGAAGATAGGTTTTTATACAAAATATAAAAAAGGAAAGAAAATTAGATATGTTGGAGATCAGATGTATGCAGAATACATGTGCAAGTCTCTTAATAAAATTAAAGGCGTTTCAGCAAAATTATATGCGCCAGATGATTTACCAGAAGAAAAATTAGACTTTATTATTTATTTGAATGATACTGCCCCGATAAAAAATCTAGCCGAAAAGCATATTCTTTATATGCAAAACTTTTATCCTCAGGGATTTGAGAAGGCATTGGAATTATTTGAACAGCTGAATTACGACGGATATATGTTTGCCTCTAAAAAAGTCTTTAACTTACACAAATCAAATGGTTTTAAAGGAATTTACCTGCCTTTTGCAACAGATACAAGCTTATTTTACCCAAGAAAGAAGAGCAAGAACTTTATTTTCGATGTCTCTTACATCGGTAATGATATCAAAGGCACTGAAAGATCTACGAAATATTTACTTCCCGCAATAAACTTTAATTTCGCGTTATTTGGTCGCTGGGGCCCATCCAAAAAACAAATTCTCAAAGAAATTCTTCATTTTAAAAATCCTTTCAGAAGGCCAGAATATCAAAGAGTTTTTATGAAAATATGCCGAGGCAGGATATCTCAAGAAGATTCAACAGTTCTTTATACAAATAGTAAAATCAATTTGAATTGTCACGGCCAAGATGCAATAGACCAAGAAATAATTACTGGACGAGTTCTTGATATTCTCGCATGCAGAGGTTTTCTTATCTCTGATTCTTCTGAGGCGATGAAGAAAGAACTGAAAGGCCGTTGTGTTTTTACTGAAGGAGGAGAAGATTTAATCCAAAAGATTAAATACTATTTAAATCACCCAAAAGAGCGAAACAAAATATCAAAGAAAGGTTATGCATATGTCAAAAAAAATCATTCAATGGAGGGAAGAGCAAAAACTCTTTATAATTATTTAAAAAAATTATCATGAAAGTTCTATTTGTAAATCCCCCCTTTTTAAGATATAAAGAAACGTCTCCTATAACTGACAAGCATGTCCATAATAGCTGGCGTTTAAACCTCATTTCATTTATGAACAGATTTGAAAAATTTCCTCATTTTCAAAGTATGATTAACAGAATAGTCTGTTTTAATAGCGGATTAAGATTTGGTGTGCGAGCAGGCTCAAGATGGCCATTTTCAGTCGATTATCCCTTGCGACCATTAAACTATCCGTTTATAATGGGTTACGCAACTTCATATTTAATTGAAAATGGCATTCAGTCAAAACTAATAGATTGTGTTGCAGAAATGGAGTTTTCTTATAAAAGATTTTTTCAAAAAATAAAAAAAGAAAATCCTGACATTGTTGTAATCGAATGTTCTGCTCCGACAATAGACATAGATATGTGGGTAGCAAAAGAGATTTCCAAATTTGCAGAAGTTGCTTTTGCAGGAGCACATCTAAGTCAAGAAGCAGAATCTCTTAAGAAAAAATGTCCTTACGTAAAATATTTTTTAAAAAGTGAATATATCAAGAGCTCTCTAAAAATGGCCAAGACCCGAAAGCCAGGAATTTATGAGCCTGAAATCGTAGAAGATTTAGACAAACTTCCATATCCCTACAGAGATTATCCAAAAATAACAGAATATTATGACCCTGCGATGCCAACAATACGGCCATCTCTCCAAATCATGGGAAGCAAAGGTTGCCCTTTCAGATGTTCTTTTTGCATGTGGCCAAAAATGATGTATGAACGAAAAGTTTCTTTAAGAAAACCAAAAGAAATAGCAGCAGAAATTAAACTCTGTGTAAAAAAATACGGTTTCAAAAGCATCTTTTTCGACGACGATACTTTTAATGTTGGAAATGATAGAATAAGTGAATTGTGTGATGAATTAAAAAAAATAGGTTTGCCTTGGACAATGATGGGAAGACTAGATACTTCTCCAAGATGGCTTTTAGACAAAATGGTTCAAAGCGGTTGCAGAGGAATGAGGCTCGGAGTTGAAACATTTGATCCCGAAGTTTTAAAAAATGTAGGTAAGGGTCTTGAAAGAGGAGATTTTGTAGAAACCTTAAACTATCTCTCTAAAAAATATCCTAAACTAATCCTATACTTAACAATGATGCAGGACCTTCCAGGACAATCAGAAGAGGCCCATAAAAGAGATGTAGCAATTCTTACAAAAATGGGTTTCAAAGAAGCAAAACCCTTTCCTCATAGTCCTAGCATTTACAGACGTTATCAAATGGCCACTTGTGCACCTTTCCCTGGAACAGAATTATATGATTTTATAGTAAAAAAAGGAAAAGCAGATTTTGTAAATGACTCCTCAGCATATGATTCCAATACTACAAGTGTAATGAAAAGACTTAACAAAGAAATTAAGAATTGGCGAGAATAAAATTATCCTTGTGTTTAGAGTTGTTGCAATATAAGACGTCCCTCAGCCATGACGTGATTTTTATCAACTACGAAAAGGCATTTTTTTAAATTTTACATAACATCAAATTTATATACCTCCTTATTTTTATAATATTCTAAGAAAAAAGAAGGTACGATATGAAAAAGTGTGATATAAAAAAAGGCGGAATAGTATTCCGTTTAAGTTTATTCTTTTTCATATTAATTGTTGGGAGTGTTTCTGCCTTTTCTGTTAATATATCTTATCCTTCAAACAACACAAACTATTCCCAAGCTATTTCTAGTTTAAATTACACTATCTCCGGAAGCGGTTCAAACAGTTGTTGGTATAGTAATTCTTCTGGAACTTGGAATTCTACTGCCGTTACCGCAGGTCAAAACTTTAGTGTTTCGGCGGTAAATGGAGAAAATAATTGGGGTGTTTACTGTAGTAATGTAACTGCTGCACCAGAAGGTTATTATCCTAATCCTCAACAGTCATACTATGGAACAGGGGTGTCGTTATATTCGTGGCATTTCACAATTAATGGAGTAAACGCCAGCACAGGAGATAAGATAATAGTTTATAATCTCTCTACTGGTGCGGTTGTTGGGAGATTTACTGTTGATGACGATGAAGGAATTTATGGGTATATGCCTGTGCATGGGGCAAATGGAGATGTGGTGAATTTTTCGGTTATAGATGTTTCTACTAATTTTATGTATAATCTTTCTATAAATTATACTCTTAGTGGAGTATCTATGCAGTTTTCTTCTGTAGAGTTTGATTTTGGGGATGTTAATTGCAGTAGTTGTGTTGAAAATTCTACTAGTGTGACATTTAATCAAGATACCCTTCTTCCAATCCCAACAATTATTTATCCAGTAAATCAGAATTATTTAGTAAATGTTTCAGAATTAAATTACACTTTTACAGAAGTAAACCCTAACAAATGTTGGTATTCGAATTCCTCTGGAACTTGGAATTCATCCGTAGTAGACTGTGGAACTAATTTCACTGATGTAGTTTCTAAAGAGGGCTGGAATAACTGGACATTATATATGAATGATACTTTTGGGAATTTAAATAGCACAAATATAACTTTCTTTAAAGATACGACTTATCCATTAATTTCTTTTGGAAGTGGAACTGAAAATAATGCAACCAATTTTTCAAGAAACTGGATTTATGTGAACACTTCTTGGACAGAGGAAAATTTTGTGAATATAACTTTTACTATTTACAATGATACCAATATAATAAACTCAACAACGTATACTGCTGCTACTTATTCAATAAATTTTACTAGTTTGATGGATGGCAACTATTCTTTTGAGGTTAACATAACAGATTTGTTAAATAATCAAAACTCAACAGGCCTAAGAGAAACTATTTTAGACGACACCCCGCCAACAGCTGATATAATATTTCCAGTGGATGGGGCAACTTACAACTATAATAATATTTCCATTAATTATACTGTTTCAGATAACTTAGTAGGATTATCCTCTTGCTGGTATATTAATGATTCAGAAGTCACAAATTACTCAATAACCTGCAACCAAATCTTTACACAGAATTTATCAGATGGACTTTACACTTATACAATCTATGTAAACGATACGCTCAACAACATTGGAAATCACTCGCATACTTTTGGAATATCTACAACGGCACCAGCAATAATATTAGACTCCCCTTCTAATAATAACTGGTCTAATAATGGCACTAATAGTTATTTTAATTTTACTGCAACAGATTTAGATGAATTAGATACTTGCGAGTTGTGGGCTAACTGGACAGGAACTTGGCATAAGAATTATACATGGTCTTCTCCTACAAATGCTACTATGGAATTTACAATAGCAAATCTTACTGAGGGGAGTTATATCTGGAATGTTTGGTGTAATGATAGTCTAGGCTTAGGAACTTTTTCAGCGGTAAATAGAACGATAGGCATAGACGCAACATATCCTCAATTTTCTTCATATTGGGATAACACAGAAGCTTTAACTGAGAGTGGGATTGGTTTGTTCAATATAACCGTTACAAACACAAACGGTACTGTTTGGCTTGAAATAAATAATACTAATATAACTGCTACAAACCTAACGACTAATACATACAATGTTAGTTATAATTTTACAACCAATGGAACGTACTTTTACAAATGGCATTCGTGGGGTAATGGGGCCCTTTATAATTATAATGTTTCTACAACAAGGAGTTATACTGTCAATGTCGCTGAAGAAGCAGAGGATGGTGGAGAAGATACTGGGGGCGGAGGAAGTGGCGGGGGCGGAGGAGATAGCGGCCTCTGGTTACTGACTTATCCGACTTTAAATTCAACTCAGTTTAATGAAGGTTATAATCAGGAACTTGCTAATCGAAGTAGGGTTGGATTTAAAATAGGAAATGAAACACATTATGCCGGAATCATCGAGATTAATAATATTAGCCAAACCGCGACCATTAATGTATCTTCCGATCCTCAGATAAAAACTTTAGGGATTGGAGAAGAGTGGATGGTCGAATTAGATGGAAATGGTTATTATGATGTTCTAGTTAAACTAAACTCCATAATTAATAATAAAGCAAATTTGAATATAAAGTCTATTAGTAATGAATCAATTCAGGTTGAAGAAGAGAATAATGAAAACATTGCAGGGGCTGATAGCGAAAAAGATGCTTCGGAGAATGGGGAAAGTAGCAGGATTTGGTTGTGGACAATCTTTGTTGCTGTCGCTATGATCGTAACCATATATGTGGTCTGGGTTTTATATAAGAAAAGAAGAAGGTTCTATTCCCGTTAGTATGCGTTTAGCTAATCTATTTAGTCGCTATGATTCTCACCGAAAAGAAAGAACGTCTTAAACTGCCATATATCTTGCAAATTATATTAAAAATAAATCTTCCTGCTATCTTTGCCACTAATTCGGCATGCGGAGGCCATTTACTTGCATCTGAATTTACTTCAATGACCTTAAATCCTGCTTCTGTAAATAAGTTACCTATGCACATGGGGCTCCATGAATACAGATGATGGTTTATATCATTCGGTTTATATTTATAAGAAATAGATTCACAAGGAACTAAAAATATCACTTTTCCTCCAATTTTTAATTTGTTATATAACTTCTTTAATTCATCTAATGGCCTTAATGTGTGTTCAAGAGCATTAGTAGATATTATTACATCAATAGAATTATCATAAACCTCTTCTGTAGAGGTATATATCTTGATTCCATTTTTCTGTGCTACCTTAATTGCAGCAGGATTAATTTCAACACCAAGTCTCTTTCTGCAGTTTATCTCCTTTAATAAAAATCCTCCGCCACATCCAAATTCTAACACTACATCCTCAGGAGTTATATATTTGTTAAATCTATCTTTATCGGCCCAAGCACCAAACTCGCCTATCTTTCTTTCCCATTCAAAATATGCTTCATCATAATGCCCACTTATATTTTCATTTTTCATATTCCTATCTCTCTTTTTATTTCTCCGCCTCAACAATCATTCCCTTCTCTGAAATAGTCTCAAGTTTTTTCAAATCAGGAAAATCTCCCTCAAAAGGCTTCATTCTTTTTATTTTATTAAAACCAGCCATTTCAAGAGTTCTTTTCAATGCCTCAAAGTTATAAATTACTTTGTGAGTTGCAAATTCTCCTTCAGGCGCAAAACACGGAGTTAAATACTTCTGCAGAGGTTCTATCTTCCTATTTTTTTTATAACTTGTTATATCCTTCTCAATAGTTCGGACTTCTTCATCCAAATCCGGCACTATAAACAATATTTTTCCATTCTTTTTTAAAACTCTGAAGCAATCCATTAACAATTTCATTGACATTGGCTCTGTGAGATGTTCTAAAAAGTTGGAACTAAAAATATAACCGACCGATTCATTTCTAAACGGAATTCCATATCTAAAGTCATGATGAATTATTCTTATCTGACTTATTTTCTTAACAAAATCGTCAAAAGAATAAATTTTTGCAGAAGAAGTTTTCTCGTATAAAAATCTCTTAACCAATTTAGGAAAAAGCTTATTTTTCATAAAATAAAGCAAAAAGCTTCCATCAATTCCAACAAAAGAAGGGAGAGTTCTTATTTCGCAACCAAGATTTATCCCAATTTCTCCTTCCCTAAGAGAATATTTTCTTTTTCTTCCAACCCAATTTAGAAATTGATTAACTTTAATCTGTAACTGATATAATCCCATTTTAAATAATCCTCTTATCTTTCTTTACAACTTCCAATTCATAAATGATTTCAGAAGCGGGAAAAACCCATGCAAACATTCTGCAATATAACCGTTTATTTAAATTAACTAGTGGGTTTATTATAGGATTTAAGAAAGACATCCCTCCAAAGAAAAAGTTAATTTTTACCTTTTTAACTATAAACAAATCCTCGCTTGCTCCAACCTCATGACCTAGTTTTCCTTTTCTAAAATAATCAAATGTTCCCGGAGTAAAGAATCTTACATGCGTAGGATCCGTAAATTGAGACCAAGAGCTATAGAACGGAACACGAATATGGATTCTCGCACCATTTTTACAAACCCTCCTTATTTCATGCATCAAGGGAATAAGGTTTCTTACATGTTCTAAAACATGACTCAAATTTATTTCATCTATAGAGTTGTTTTCAAACGGTAATTTTTTTTCTAAGTCTACAATTTTGTCTGGTTTTACATCCGTAGAAATATCACAATTAACATAGCCTATCATTCTATCAATGCCACAACCAAGATTTAACTTCATTTTGCTCTTACAATTTTTAATTTTACAAGTATTTTTTTTAAAAATACTTTCAATCGAAGTGCTTTTAAAATTTCTACAAAAATTCTTTTAATCGCCGAAAATCTATCCCTTTGTAAATAATCATGTGATGCGATGTAGTAATAGCCTAATCTCCTAAAAAGGTTAACCCAAAAAGGACTATTATACGGGAAATCTATAAACTTTATTCTTCTTATTTTAATTTTGTCTTTGTGAAATTTTAGCATATATTGGAAGTACATGTCCTGCTCTGAAAAAGAAGAAGTCGTCTCGCTCTCAGCATTGTCTAATATTTCTTGCCAAAATTCCTTTTTCTTCTTTTTTCTTACCCAATTTAAAATTTCCAGGATATACTTTCTTTGGTAGAGCATGTGATGAACTGTTCCAGAAACATTTTCTATTTGCTCGCCAAACCCAAATACTTTCTCAAGAATTTTATAATAAAGAGGATAATGACCTATTTCATAATTATACAAAGGAATATTGCCTTCGAAAAATGTAGTTTTTCTTATAAAAGCACAATCTGCATCAATTATTAAAAGGTTATCTAAAATCTTTTTACCTATAACTTCTAATAGATATAATTTTATAAATCTTGGCAAATATCCTCCTTTTGTATTATTTGGGGCATAATCAGAAAGTATTTTTCCATTAAACGGGAATTTCTTTTCATCTATAAACTCAACATCTTTGTCGTTCGGAAAAAAGTTTTTTTGGCTAAGAACAAATATTTTCCTGTATCCGACTATATTTTTCTTGGCATATTCAATGTTTATTTTAAGAATCTCATAATCTTTCTCATGACAGAGAAATAAGATATCGAATCTTTCTTTTTTTTCTTTCATTTTAATGCTTCCATTATTATTTTTCCCAGCTTTTTATTCCTTTCGTTAATGGAAAATCTTCCAACACTTGTCTCCCGAATACAATTTTTTGACATCTTTTTTATTAATTTTTTGTTTAGGATAAGATTATTTGTTTCTATCAATAAGCTGCTTACTATATTTTTATCTAATCTTTCAAGTATATCTGGGTTAAAATGCCCATTATTATTCACACTTACTAATTTACCTGTAATGTTGTTTATCACCAATTCTTTTCTAGACAAACCATCAAGACTAACAATTGGAACGCCGAAACTCATCGCCTCTAAAATAACATAGCCAAAAGTATCGGTGAAGCTAGGGTATAAAAAGATGTCTGCACGAGGGTAAATGTTTTCGAATAATTCTTTTTGAGGCAAGGTACCCATAAACCTAATTTGGCTATTAGACTTATATTTTTCATAAACTTCATTAGGTACATCGGAAACAATCCATCCCTCTACAGCTCTATTATTTTTTGTGATTTTATCCATAACTTCTAATGCATATAACCCTCCCTTAAAATAAAAACGCCTAGACGCATATAGCAAAACAGTCTTTCCAGTTTCTACTTTTTTGAATTTTCTAGACGGCACGGCAGGGTACACAACTTCTATCTTGTCTTTAATTTCTGGGAAAATATTACGAATATTATTTGCACACCATTCTGTCCAAGGAATAATTTTTTTGCAATAAGGACTTTGTAAATAATTTAGTATTCTCTTCCTAGATATACCTTGCTGTGGTTCTGTAGTAATCCAAAAGCCTCCGGCAAATTCTATATCGCAAATCCAAGGTCTTTTGTTAATAGATATACATCTCATGCAATGAATCAAATCGTACTTGTCTGCCTCCTCGTCATAATGTGCATTGGGCATTCCCGGATAGAAATTCTTAACCAATCTTCTGATTACTCTTTTCATTAAATCAAAAATAAATACATTTTTCCCTTTCTGGAGAAGTTTTGTTTTTTTTGAAGGAATATACTCTATTCCTCTTGGAGGATGTTTATACAGTAAGTCATAATATTGGGAATCTTCTGAAAACTTCCAAGGTTTTTGCAAGTAAACCTTCACATTGCTCATTTTTTTTGAACCTCTAGTTCAACATACATTCTTTGCGCAGGAAATATCCAACAAAATAGTTCTTGATACACTCTAGGAAAAAGATTAAAAAAAGAAAGAAAAAATAATTGTTTCCTCCAAACTAATTTTTTCTTAATTACTCTAAAATTTCCTATTGATTGCCAATGGCATGGATGGTTTTTGTCCAATGAGTCAAAACTTGTCCAGGTAAATTGGTGATAATGATCTAGCATAGAAAAAGCACTTTCATGAGAAAAATAAGGAACATGTATTTTTACTATTGCTTTATCTTTGCAAATCCTGTAAATCTCTTTAAGAATTGTCAAAGGCTCATGAAAATGTTCCAAAACATGACTCATATAAACTTCACTTACCGAATTATTTTTAAATGGCCAAGGTATATTATTCATATCAAAGACCTTATCAGCGCCCATCTCCTTTGACCAGTCACAATTTACATACCCTCTCATTAAATTCGGACCGCATCCCAAATTTAATTTCAACTCTTTAGCCATAATTAGTGAAAGAATTAATAAGCTTTATATATCTTATTATTTTAATAGAAAAATGGATAAAAAAGAAGGGGAAGGATTAAGCAAAGAGATTAAGATTCTCATAACCATCTGTATCCTTTTCACTATTTTTTGGATTTTTCTTTTTATTTACACAGACACTCAATGGGCGCAAGATTCGCATTGGCATATGAAATTAGCCACAAACTCCTTTGAAGGAAAAGGTTACACGTTAGATGGAGTGAATCCTCATGGAAAATATACTCCTGGGCTCACTATCTTGCTTTTCCCTTTTTTATATCTTGGAAATGTGCAAGTTGCAGGACTTTTCTTACTTTACATTCTTTCTATACTTTCAATTGTTTTAACTTACAAAATTGGCAGCTTCGTAAACAAAGAAATTGGCTTAATTGCTGGAGCTCTGCTTGCTTTTCATAATTTATTTTTATTTAATTCAACGTCAATAATGACCGAAACTCCGTTCATGTTTTTCTCTCTCGCAGCTATCTATTTCTTTATACAATCTTACAAAAAAGAAATATTTATTATTCCTTCTCTTGTGTTTGCTGCACTAAGCATTCTTATAAGATATGACGGATTTTTCCTGTTAGTGCCTTTTCTTTTTCTAATACTTTTTAATAAAGTTTCAGAGATAAAAAGAATTCTCTTTTCGTGGAAAGGAGCACTAGCAATAATCTCTGGAATTGCCATCGCTGCTCCATGGTTTATTCGGAATTATAGAGTATTTGGCTCCTTTTTCTACTCAGACTATACTCAAGAGGCAGCAGCAGTTACTATCAAAGAAGCAATTGGATTCTTTGGGCTTTTCTTTAAATTAGGCTATCTCCTCCCAATTCTTGCAATAGTTGGACTTTGCATTTTATTATTCAGTATAAAAGACAAAAGGATAAATGCCCTTATTTTATGGTTTTTTGCGTACTTGCTTCTCCATGCATTTTGGTGGGCTAGGCCGTTACGATTTTATGTTGAAGTTTTAGCTCTAATTTGCTTTTTTGCAGCAGTAGTAATATATTTTATTGCAACCAAAATAATAAACAATAAAGAAAAACAAAAATACTTCATGCTTTTAGCAGTACTAGTGATCGCTTCTTTGCAGTTATTTATCTTCTTTTCAGGAAACTTAAATAATGAGTCGACGATTGACACAATTAATCGGTATACTCCTATAAGAGACGCCTCAGTTTGGGCAAATAACAATGAGAATAATACTGCAGTGTTTATTGTTTCTGATTATGCCGTTTACTCATTATATCTTAACAAGCCAAACATTATAGGTTACCAACAGGGCATTCAAAGTGTTGCTCAAAATCCTTCGTTAGATTATTTTTTATTCGTAGACAACCTCCATCCTTGGATAACAAAGCAATTTTATGGACTAAATACCTTTCAAGTTGCCTTTAAAACGCAAGACGGAGGTACCATTACAAAAACATTTAAAATGGAAGAACTCAAAAGTTTCTATTACGGAAAAGATAGCTATAATAAGGGAGTACCGTGGGAAACAAAAATATACAAACTCACTACAACGAACTGAATCTTTCTCTCAATAAAACTCTGACTGCGATTAATCCGTCTCTCCACTTTATCTTTTTTCCTTGTTTTTTAGTTCGAGGATTATAACCTATTGGAATTTCAGTTATCTTTATTCCCTTCTTCAGTATCTTTGATGTAAACTCTGGTTCAAAATCAAAACGATTGCATTTTAATTTAATTCCTTTTAAGACATCTTTTTTAAACACTTTATAGCAAGTTTCCATGTCGGTAATCTTCTTAAAATATAATAATGAGGTAAGTAAAGACAAGAGCCTATTTCCAACATAAAAAGAATTTATCACATAATTATCATTTTTTTCAAGAAACCTAGATCCATAAACTACCTCTAAATTTTTTCCCATGTAAGTTTTCACTATCTTTTTTAAATCATCTAAGTTATACTCCAAATCTGCATCTTGTATAGCAACTATGCTCCCTCTCGCTCTTTCAATTCCTTTTCTAATTGCATAACCTTTGCCTTGGTTTACAGTGTAGCTAATTACTTTCAGATTCGGGTACTTCAATTTTTTTAATATCGCACCAGTACTATCTTTTGAGCCATCATTTACAACAATTACTTCTTTCTTTATTCCAAAATTTTTTTTAATTATTTTTGTTAAAACTCGTTTTATCGTTGTTTCTTCATTGTAGACAGGGACAATTATAGACAGAATCATTTCATAATTAATGCTATTCCCAGAATAATGAGAGCAACACCCGTAACATTTAAAAAAGACATAGGCTCTTTAAGCAAAAAGAAAGAGAGTAATGCTACCCAAATATAACTCGTAGCTATGAGGGGGTATAGTAATGAGAGATTTCCGTATTTTAAAGAATATATAAATAACAATGCAGACGACCCATAGAGCAAAACGCCTATAATGAGTTTCCAATTTTTTAATAATCCTCCGACGCTAAAAGAAAAACTTTCAGAGGCCAGCTTAAAGAAAATTTGTCCGAAAGCACCGAGAATCGCACAAACCAAAACAAGGAGAATTATTTTTAACGAAACGGCCATTTTTATTTTCTAGAAATATTTATCCATTCCTCCGAATGTAAATGTCTGACTAAGGAATTCTTTGTGTACTTGCGTATCTGCAGGATAATTTACTTTCCAGATTCTTAAAGGCGCTCTCAATCCTTGATAGTAGACAAAGTCTCCTATAGATACGTTACCTGCCTGTTGTTTAAAATAACTAACTGCAGGATCATCTTCATTATGGGCTAGTATTAGTCCGGTATACTGCTTGTAATAGTCATTAAGAATATACAATCTTCCAAGCAAGCTATTGAAAGTTCTAGGTGAAAGGTAAATTATTGCACCCACCCCATTTAGTTGTCCTTTTTGCGCATCTACACTAGGAATTAAATAGACCACAGAATCAACTCCACTTCCAAAATCTTGCATTTTTCCTTGGTAAAAGATATTTTTTAGAGGCAGTCTATACTGTTTGTTATTATATATAAAAACTCCGATAGGCTGCTTAAATTTCTGAAGTGCCCCATCCATTTGAGTTTCTAAAATAACTCCTGCCAAATAAGCGTTGCATGTTAAACTTTGTTGTTTAGTCAAACTAATTCCCGGTAAGAATACACTTATATTCTCATCCTTATAATTAATGTCTCCATCAACACAGGTGCCCACCTGATAAACATAAGTTATTCCTTTAGCTGTTTCTTGCGTTTGTTTTTCGTCCATAACTCCTGCCACTATTCCTGTAGACAACCTATCCCAAGAGTCATTACTTCCTATTTTAGAAAAAGCACCATATTTGCCAACTTCAGTAGGGTCAATTAATAAATAAGAAACGTTCCAGGTTTTCATAAAGCTATACGCAGTACTAGGATTTGGAGTAGTTAAAATATATCGGCCTATATAATGATCAGTACTATCTCCTCCAGAGTGCCCGCCATCAGTCACGGTTGGCCTCTCTCCGAGTGTTTGAACAAAATAACCATAATCCCACCAATGTACAAAAATATCTCTTTCCCCAGTATTATTTCTTACCCAGCCCATCATATTTTGCCACTCCACATTCACACTTGGACCAACATACTTTGCCTGACTTGTACTTGATTGATATATCCCCGGAGTATTATTTAAAGGATTCCAAAATAAAAAGATAAACACTAAAATAATCACCAAAATTCCAATAGCTCTAGCAATTAGTTTAAATGTGTCATCCTTCACGTCTCGTGTCTTCTTTAAAAATTCGAGAATCCCATAGGCTCCGATTAAAGCGATAAAAGGAGTAATTAAGAAGAAACTTCTTATAGCAGCACGCGCATTTATCGCAACTGTTAAGGCAATTGAGAATAGTAGAATGCTTTCAATTGAAATCTTAAATTTTTCTTTAGAATAAACATAACTTAGTCCTGCCAAAAAGACTAAACCTCCTAAAAGATATAAGCCTTGGCTAATCAAGTTTTCTCCATTCAACAAACTAGTCGAAGAGAACCTAGAGAATATTATCGCAAATAGTACGACCATCATCGAACCAGAAAGAATAAACCTGTTTACCATATTTTTTGAGTCCTTTGAGAAGTTCCAACATAAAAACAAAATTCCTAAAACAAAAAACCAAAAACCTAGCTTCGTGGCCTGATTTATTAGATCTGTTAAATAAGGCTGAGCGTTTTCCGCAACTGTTGAAGAAAGTCTTCCGCCGAATTCTCCAAAAAATGGGTAAATTAATGTTGCCCATGCTTTCTTAAACAAACTTAAAGGATTTTTTCCAATCAAGATAAGACCGATAATGCCTAAGAGAGCAGTTAGCCCTAAAGAATAAGCCGAGACATGACCTCCTTTGATAAACTTCAATTTATCTTTGTAGTTTACAACAAGACTGTCTATTAGGGCAAATCCAAAAACAAATAAAACCAAAATCCCTTGCGAATCTAAAAATCGCCCATACATAAACTCTGCCTTTGAGCCAAGGAGAGGAGTAAACAAAACTGCGAAAACAATCCAAAGAAGATAAAATAATAGAAACTTATTTTTATTTTCAACATTAAACATATAGTGCAACAACAGTGTCAAAGGCAATAGAACAAGAACAAAAGTTACTCCTCCGCCCCAAGAAGCTAAAACAAGAGCAGTGAAAAATCCTAAAACAACTCCGAAGAGAGTACTATTTACCCAATTTTTTTCGCAATATTTTAAAGAAAGGAAACTCACAATTATCAAAGCAAATATCGCAAAAACTCCAACATGGTCATGATCATAGAATCCAGAAATACTTCTGAATAGAAATGCCGGAGCATAAGCCAAAAACGCAGAAGCCAATAAACTTGTAGTCTTAGATTTTGTTAAAAGCAAGCATAAAATAAAAAATAAAATTAAGCCTATTACAAAAAATACCGGAGCAGAAATAGTAGTAGCATAGTTAAACGTAATGTCTGTATTAAAAACTTTCAAGAACTTATAGTTCCAAACAAGATAATTATCAATCAATTCAGGAATCCAGCCGACATTATACCCTGGAGACCTCAGTTCATCAATCTTAGGTAACTGGCCAAGATTTAACTCAGTCTCAGCAACCCTCGAAAAATAAAGAGAGTCAAGATCGTTAGACAAATATTCCCCCGTTGTCTGATCTTTTAATGTAGGTAAATTACTCAGTCGTATATTAGTAGAAGAAACTAAAATAATTAAAAAAATAATCGCAGTTAAAACTATTTGAAATTTTTTGTTTAAAAAAATTTCCTTTGCAAGACCAATAACTTCCTTATTCTCTCTAGCCATTTATTTAATAGAAAAAACTCTTTTAAAAACCTATCTTTAGTTGCCTACAGCATCAAGAAAGCAGTCAAAATAAATAATATTTCTATAATATAGATGAAATAAACAACGTCATTCTCAGTTACTTTTCTCTTTAATTTCGACAAAAACCAAATTGAAAAATGTGTTAATCCATACACTTTTCCATACTTTAATTTTAATCCGCCATCTTTTTGAGGTTCACCAAAAGAATGTGGCCATTTTCCATTGTTTAACTCAATTTTTCCCCTAATCTTCAGAATCATCTCAATAATAAATGGGATAAAAACTATCACAGCAACTTTTTCAAAGTTTCCTAAAATAGCCATGCCTCCAATTAAAGCACCAACGGCACTAGTTAGGGTATTCCCCGGGAATACTTGCGCAGGATTTTTATTAAACAGCCAAAATGCGAAAAGCGCGACAACCATACATAGTCCTATCAGGGCCAACCATGCAGCATCATGGACATACGCAACATAACTCAGAAAAGTAAGAATCATCATTCCAAGTCCGGCTTCTAGTCCATTAAATCCTGCTAAAAAGTTATAGACTGTCGTAGTTGCAGCAATTCCTAAAGGGATTAAAATTATGGGATAAATTAAACCCAAGTTTACTAAACCAATAAATGGAATTGAGATGCTATCATGTCCTGCGTTTATAACAACAAGAGGAATAGAAGCTACAAAAGCCAAAACAATTCTTATCCACTGCGATAGTCCACCTTTATATTTGTCTAAAAAGTCATCGACCGTTCCCATAAAACCTACAATCAGAATCACAGCCAGTAATGCAAAAATCTCAACATTTATCCCATCAGTTTGCCCCATTGCAAAAGTCCGAAGGGCGATGTAGGTTAAGACACCTAAGACAAAACCTATTATAACTACAATTCCTCCCGAACCAGCAACGTTCTTCGGCTTACCGAATTTATTCATGTCTTCCCAAAGAAGATCTAAATTTTTGCATTTTTTAATCCATCCAACTAAACCAAAATAAGTTGCTACAAAGCTGACTATAATTGCTAAAAAGAGAATAGAAACCATTTAAACTTCTTCTAAGAGTTTTTCCGCACTTGCAACTTCACTAATTCCGCCTGACTTGCTACAATAGTTGCATCGTTCTGGTTTTTTTTCTTTAGTTGTTTTGTAACCGCAATAATTGCATCTATATGTTCCCATTAAAATATCATAAAATTCTTCTTTAAAAAACTTGTTATACTCAACTAAATAGATTCATAAAATAAGGAGTAAAGTAAACCTCTACTAAAGCCGACAAAAACAAGATTAACAAAGCAATTATTATCAAAATAAGAGCATCTTGCATTATGGCCCATTTTCTTTCTCCATCTAAATCTCTTCTGATAATTGCTACAGAAATAATCCCTCCTGCGAGAGCTCCTACAAAATAAGCCAGAACTTCGGGTAAACCATGAACTAAATACCTAAGCAGGCCAAGATGAAGATTCGCTAGACTGGCTTTAGCAAACATTCCCACTGCCGCACCAATTACTGAGGCATTCCATGCTAAAATAAATATTGCCCCCGCTCCAAATATTAAAGAAAACAAGAGGGTAAATATCAAAACAGAGACATTATTAGTAAAGATGCCTAAAACATAACCAACGTCCGTCGCATCTCCCGTAGCAACAGAGAGCCCCTTTTCAATAAGGCAGTTATTATAGTTCTGAGGACTGTTTATTGTACAGAAAACTTCTACTTGTGCATTAAAATTAATATTGTTATACTGGGGCAGAACAAGATACCAAAACGAAAAACCAACCACGAATCCTAAAAACAGCCACATTAAAGAAGCTAAAGCCTTTGAATGTTCTTTGACTAGTTTTCCTTCGTCGTTAATTTCCAAATCTTTTCCTTCTTCAGATTTTATTACATGATACATAAACGGCCAAGAAAATAAAACAGTGAATGTCACAACAAGAATTCCTCCATATTGACTAAGTACGCTATCCTTAGAAAAAACCAAACTCACTAACAGAATGGAAAGTGATGAATAAACAAGTCCGATGAAGAACATCTCCCACGGTTTTTTCTCCACTCTTTTTGGCCTAATAAGCATTTCAAGCATGTCCATATTTAACAAATTGAACTTATAAATCTTGGGGAAGTTAAAAAAATTAGAAAAGAAAGATTTATTAAAGAGGGAGACGTTGATGGAATATGCAAAAGAGTTTATCGTTAGGAGTTTTATTTCTTTTTTTAGGAATTTTTATTACATCTTTTTCTTTAGCTTGGTCAGATAACGGACAATTAATTCAAAATATTACTGGCTGTGGAATATTGAACACGACAGGCGCCACCTATACGCTTAATCAGAGCATTTCTCAGAATACAACATGTATGAATATAACTGCAAGTAATATAATTTTGGATGGAGCAGGGTATTTATTATCAGGTAACACGACAGACTTGACATGGAGCGTTAGAATAAATAGCTTAGAAAATATCACTATAAAAAATTTAAGGGAGGAAAAATATGGAGCAGGGATATATATTAGTTATTCTGTTAATGTTACAATTCAAAATTGTTCAACAAACAATAATTCATTAAATAATCAATGGATAGACAACAATGCGGCAGGGGTTGTGGTTTACGATAGTTCTTATATTTATATTACCAATCATACGTCTTCTTTTAACTATTTCGGACTTGATTTGAATGGGCAGTCGCCTGGAAATGATTTTCATATAGATAAACTGACTGCAATAGATAATACAGATTATGGAATATATTCTTTTTCTGTTCTAAATTCTAGTATAAACAATAGTATTATTTCTCTTTCTTCTGAAGATAACGGATTTTCGTATGGGATACTTTGTGAATCTTGTAGTCAAGGATTTTTTTTAATAAAAAATAATACAATTAGTAATTATTCCTATGGAATAAAGGTAGATTCCAATGGTATGAATATTACAAATAATCAGTTATTGGGAAATTACCAAGGAGGAATTTATTTAGATAATCTTGTTGAAAGGAACAATGTGTCTTACAATGTCTTTAACGATTCTTATCTTTCAGTCAGAGGAGATAATAATACTATAGTAAACAATACCTTTTATATTGGCAGTATTGTTTTAGTGGGAGCGAATAATAACTCTATCTATAATAACACAATTCAAGACAGTTCTGGAAGTGGCATAATCGTATATGCGAACTCGGGATGGGGAGAATCATCAGATAATACTTTTGATGGAGGTAGTGTTTCTAATGCAGGGTCTTGGGGAATAGAAGCTATGTCTCCTAGAAATTATTTCCAAAATATGGATATTTTTAATAATTCTGAATATGGAATATTGGCTTCCTCTAACACCACTATAGAAAATTGTACAATATATAATAATGCACAGGCAGGTGTGTATATTTACGATCAGTCAAGTGAGATAATTGTAAATCAAAATACAATTAGAAATAATTCTTATGGTATTCAACTTGGTTCTGCAGCAACCGATAATTTGTTAGTTAATAATGACATTTACAATAATACTAATTACGAAATACTTGACCAGTCCGGTGGAGAAAACTATTTAGAATATTTTAATGCCTATGGTGATTTAATATGGCTAACAGAATCTTTTCTTAATAATTTAACAACGGAGGGTAGATTAATTTTCGGAGACACTATTGTTCTTGAGCAAAATAGGAGTTACTTTAATGCTAGTGCTTTTTCAACAACATCGATTAACTCAGAAGGATATTTATATCTCTATAGCCCTGCTTTATATTTAACAAATACTACAATTCAGAGGAATGGCATCGAGTGTAATGAGCTTACTACTCCCTCTTGTGATAATTATACTGCCCTGAATATAGAGCAGGTTGAAATTTATTTGGAAAATGTAAGTGGAGATTATAGTATTCTTGGCTATCCTGACATTGTTGCACCGAATATAAGTTTAATAGCCCCAGCCAATAACACAAATTCTTCTACTCACGCATATAATTTTACATTTAATGCAACAGATAATTCGGGGTTAGCCGCAAATTGTACATTATATATTGACGATACTGTTGAGCAATTACTTGGAAATGTTTACATTTCTACAAATGAAAGTAACGAAAATAACGGGATTTATAATGGCTCTCTAGGAATAGGTTCTCATAATTGGACTATTAATTGTTCTGATTATTCGAGTAATATTGGTAGTTCCCAGCTTAGAACTTTTAATGTGTTAAATGATAGTTCTGCCCCAAATATAACGTTATTATCTATTGTGGCGATTAGCGCAAGTAGTACGCATTATAATTTTACATTTAGTGTGGAGGATAGTAATCCTATTGATAGTTGTAATTTAACTATAGACGAGTCTGTTGTAAATTCAATGTCTAATATAAGTAGAGTGTCCACAAATGGCTCTGCGTTGATAGTAGGGTTAAATAAAACGGCTATCGGTTATGGAACTCACACCTGGAGTGTAAATTGCAGTGATGATTTCGATAATATAGGTACTTCTGCAATCGGTAATTTTGTTTTAACACAGCCTGCGGAAGATACTGGAGGAAGTGGCGGCGGAGGTGGAGGAGGTGGAGCAACTACCTTTTGGATTTCTACAATTACAGCACCAACAACAAGCATCGTACAGCCAGGAGGCTATAGTTTTTCAGGAGGAACAGGATACAGAGTTAAATTAAATGTTTCCAATGAAGAGCATTTTGTAGGGATTATTAATTTGACAAATAGTTCTGCAATTATCAATATTTCTTCTGAGACTCAGCAAGCTACTCTAATAATTGGAGAAACAAAGGATTTTGAGATAAATGGCGACGGATATTATGATTTGAGAATAGGCTTAAAAGAAATAAATAGTGGGAAAGCGAATTTGAGTATACAAGAAATTCATGAACAAATCTCCTCAAGTTCGATAAACAATAGTGCTACAGAAAGTAGCAAGAACACCAATGAGTCAGGCAGTAATACTCTATTTAAAAAGGATAACAAGACAGAAGTAATTATTATTTGCGCAATTATTTTTGCTGTTCTAATTATTATTCTATATTTTGTTTTTAGAAAAAAACATTAATCTGAAGGTTTTTATATAGTTAATTCTTAGTTCCACTATGGAAAAAGAGGGAGAATTTGAAAGAATAGTTCGGGATATAAAAGATGTAAAAATTCAAGGCGCAAATAATATTGCTCTTGCAGGAATAAAAGCAACACTTTTAAGATTTGACAAAAACTCTCTTCACAGAATTTCTTTCGCGCGTCCAACAGAACCTCTTTTACAAAATTCAATTTCTATTATAGCAAAATCAAAAAAACCGAAGCAGAAAGCAAGAGAATTAATTTCTTATATAAAAAAATCAAAAAAGCAAATAGCGCATCTTGGCGCAGATTTAATAAAGAATGACATGAATATTTTTTCTCATTGCCATTCATCTACAGTAATCGATATTTTAAAATATGCAAAGAAAGTCCAGAAAAAAAGATTTGTTGTTTATACTTTAGAAGTTGAACCTCTTTTGCAAGGAAGAAAAACTGCAGAAGAACTTTCCAGATATGGAATAAAAACAATAGTTTTTCCAGACCTAGCCGCAGAGCAAGCCCTAAAGAATTGCGATATATTTTTCTTTGGCGTTGATGCATTTTTAAAAAATTCAGTCGTAAATAAGGTAGGCACATCTATTCTTTGTCATCTTGCGCATGAATTAAAAATTCCGAGGTATTCTTGTGGAGTCTCTTTGAAATATGCTCACAATGTGAAAATAGAAACTCGTTCAGGAAGAGAGGTATGGGACGAAAGAAACAATAAAATTAGCATCGTCAATCCTGCGTTTGATGTCACAAAAGGAAATCTATTGACCGGAATAATTTCTGAACTTGGAATTTTGCACTACGGAGCATTTGTTAAACACGCAAGAAAAACTATTGGGCATTTCTAGTGAACCTTAAAAACTTTCTTGAACAATGGAGCAGTCACAAGTATAATAATAAAATAAGCCACTAGCCAATTCATCCCTAGAACTTTAACAGGATTAGCTGCGAAATAATCATAAAACCATCTGAATGTCAGAAGAAATGGGAGCATAGTGTATAACGTTGGCCGCATAGTTAAAGGCATAGTTTTCATAGTCAATTCCATAGATTTTGAAGTAAGCGCTGCTGTTTTTGTTGGATCTTGTTTATACAATTTCATCTCTTCTTGAATTAATTTTTGCTCTTCTTTCAAGGTTTTTAAAGCAACCTGATCGCTAAAATATTTTTGTGCGAGAGTAGTAATAACTGCAAAAAGTAGCATTACAATAATAAACCCAAAATTAATATTCCAATCTAATAATGCACCTATGCTGGGATCCAAAATAGCATGAACTGTTGTCTTCATAAGAGGAACCTGATTCCACAAGAACGTGGCCGCTCCACCCACTAAATACATTAAAAGCATTACATATCTAAATCGCATTTTTTTCTCCTCCCATTTTTTAATCTTAAACTCAAACTCCGAACATTCCTCTAAGCGCAGGATTCATATCAACAGCGTGCTGCTGTGCAATATTCTGATATAACTGATATAGAATCATTACAGCTAATAAAATTGATGTTCCGCCTACAAGTGCTCCAAGCAAGTCAGCAAGTGCTGCAAGCATTCCAATTGCTGCGCCACCCATAATTGTCAAAGGAATAATATATCTTTGTAAAATTGATTCTAAAATTCTTGCGTCTCTTCTAAATCCGGGAATACTTAATCCCGAATTCATAATATTTTTTGCCTGATTTCCTGCATCTTGCCCAGAGGTTTTCATCCAGAAATATGCAAACAAAACAGAAAAAACAGTGTAAAATAATAGGTGCCCTAGCGCCTGTAGCAACGCAACCCACCTAAAACTTCCAGCGATTATATCTTGCAGAATCGTAGTAGAGTGTATCCAATATGAAAAGCCAGAAACAGGGATTCCATTAGTAAATCCTCCAAGGAACGTTGCATGCCCGAGCCAATTTTGAATTAATGAGGCTATTAGCTGAACATTTGCAGCAAGTGCAGAAACTAAAATAACAGGTAAAACTCCTGTATAAAAAAACTGTAGAGGCCATCTTATTCCATATCCTCTTACTCTATCAAATGACAATGGAATTTCTACTTTTAATGATTGAGCAAAAACGACTAAGGCAAACAAAACCGCAGTTATAACAATCGCAAACAATGCCATTAAGAATGCTGTAACATCTCCATTACTAATTGCACTAAACAAAACCCATACTTTTCCAGTAGCCGCAATTCCTCCTTGCGTTCCTATAAACTGAAATAGTTGGCTAAATAATCTCGACCCGATTCCTGCTGCAATAAATAAGGAAATACCTGAGCCAAATCCCCATTTCTGCACGACATCATCCATAAACACAATTATTAAACCACCCAGTACAAGTTGTAAGATAACAATAAATTCTTGTCCGGGAAGAGCTTCCAAACCTCTCATCATTACATAAACAATTGCTTCAAATAAAACAAATAATAATGTTAAAATTTTCTGATATGCTTGAAACTTCTTCTTTCCCTCTGCTTCCTTCGTGTTAATTGAAATAATCTGCGCACCAACCAATAATTGCAAAATCAATGAAGCCAAAACAATAGGGCCGATACCTAAAGAAATAATCGAACCAAAATCAGTTCCCAATAAAATAGCTAAATAATCAAATCTGTCTAAAGAATTTTTCGATAAACCAAAAAGAGGAATCGCAGAAAGTATAAAAAAAGAGACTAAAATAATTAGGGTCCATTTTAATTTAACATTAAACGAAAGCTTCTTTTCAGTAGGAGCTTGTACCTCTGGCAAATTATGCAAAATCGTATCGAAAGCCATGTTTTATGAAGATTTTTTTGGTTTATAAATACTTTGTTTGGGTTTGACGACGAGAATTAAAAAACAGACACGCAACTTTCAGGAACAATAACTAAATCATTTGCAATAACTATTCCTCCAAATTGCGGGCAATCTTTTAATTTAGCTAAACTTTCAAATCCTCTCTCTGAAAAAACTCTTTCAAGTCCCCTAAATGGCGCTCCAGGAGTTGGTAAAATTCTAATTCCCTCTACTGCATTCTTGCTAGCACAGACAATAGCATATTGCGGTTCTTTCCCATCATATGTGGGCGGCAAAGTTAAAGCAACCTTTCTTCTTTCTGCATGTATTAAAATACAATCGTAATTTTTTGGCACAATCACATTTACTAATCTAGGATCAAACGGAATGTTATGCCTATCATTAAAGGGCAGACCATGACCATACCAACAATAATTTAAAAATATATTTTCAGGCCCACCAGAATTAGCTATTATTTGTTGTTTTAGTCTTTCAGAATTTAATTGAAATAATTCTTTCACTGCAGCATCAGCATAATCAGCAATGTAATCTGCATTGGCATCGCTGTTTAAATAAATTAAATTTGCTTGTCTTGGTTTTTGCGCAGGGCTCATTTTCTCTCCTCACCAATTTTTCTCAGAACCAGATTACTTTTTTCTATCTACAATTTTTTTAGCAACATCTTTTGCAACTGCTTTTTTTCTAGATGCATCCTTGTCTTCTTTTGCTTTTTCGGCTTTTGCGTTGACAATTATTTTTCCGCCTGCTTTTTCCATTTTTCCAATTGCAGAAACAGACGCAGCCTTTGCATGTATTTCAGCCTTAAATCCTTCACCTTCGCCAAGAATCTTATAGTCTTTCATTTCTATTTTTTGTCCTTCTTTCTCAAAATAATTTTCTTTAAGTTCTTTAAGATTTATTTGGTCTTTTTTATCTTTAGCTTTAGATGCAGATGTAAATCCTCTAGTTCCAAAGTATTTTTCAAAACCCATTTTTCTCGCATATATTTGAGCATCTTGCATTTTCTGTGCCATAGATCCAGACCAACCTTGTCCGCCTCGGTTACCAACTCCACCCTTATCTTTTTTTCTAAAACCAGACCCATTAGTTCTACTTCCTCTCAATCTTGTTCTCTTGCTTCTTTTGTGCGTTTTTACCATCTTAAATCATCCTCACCAATAATTTAGCTATTTCAGTATTATGGCCTAAAATTCCTCGTGGATAATTCAACTTAGAAGATTTCTTCAATCCACCAACAGCCGGAGCAAGCCTGCAGAATCCCCTATATTTCCCTTTAGAATCTTTTTGTCCTCTTTTAGCAATTATTTCATCCATTAATTTTTTATCAACTTCGCCATAAGCAACGAAACTTGTAGCAAATTTTACCATTCCCATCTGAACAGCATCTTTCTCGTCTATAAAAGTGCACGTATATTTTCTTTGGATTCTTAATCTGTCTAAAGTCTCTTTAATATCTTTATTCAAATCAACTTGCCCTGAAATTCTCAATACTGCAATTACCATTTTATTCTTTTAAATCTCCGAGTTTTATTAATGCTTCCATCGTTGCCTTTGCAACATTTAATGTTGTTCTAGTTTTACCAAATGATTTTCCATAAACATCTCTGATTCCTGCAAGTCTTAAAATCTTTTTAACTTCATCTCCAACTACTAGTCCCGTTCCTTGTGGAGCAGGCATTAATTTTATTACAACCGACGAACATTTTCCAGAAGTTGCCATTGGAATACTATGTAATTCTTTACATAAACAATCATAACTAGCACATCCTCTTCTAATTTTTATAACATTAAGCTTTGCTTTTCTAATTGCTTTTTCTTTTGCAGGTAAAGTTTCAGCAGCTCTTCCAAATCCAATTCCAACATGCCCATTACCATCGCCAGCAATAGCCATTACGGAGAATGTAACTGTATTTCCATCTTCATTTTTCTTTTGAGTTTGTCTCCAGTTTCTTCTTTTTCCACCACCAAATTTACCTTTAGCCTGGCCAGTATTCATTAATTCTGTTTGGATCGGGAGTAAACTGTCTACAATTTCAGATTCCAAGACTTTCATTCCTTTTTCCAAAATCTCGTCCATACTTGTTATTTTTCCACTTCTAACCAGTCTGCCTAATTCTGTTTTTGGAACCCAGCCATCAAGAGCAATTTCATCTTTTGTTCGTCTAACTTCTTCACCAATAATCGCTTCTTCAGTAATTTTCTTTCCAGCTCTTTCAGCAGCCTCAAGTTCTTCAATAATTCTAGTTTTTGTTCTATCTTCAACTTCTTTTTCTTTGTTTTCAACTAATTTTTCCATTTCCTTTGCAGCTTCTTCAGCTGAGAGTTCCTTGTTAGCTATTTTTTTGTCTACCATTTTATTTCTTAATCTCCTTTTTTACTTTAACAATCTTTTCTTTAGCCTCTATTTTTTTATCCTCAACTTTAACTTTTTTCTCTGTTTTTGTTTCAGATTTTCCAGAGTCAATTTTTTCCATAACCTTTCTTATAATTGCCTGAACTGCTTCGCTTTGATGTTCTCCCATTAATCTTTCTTTTGATGGCAAGACTTCTTTGTTAGCATGTATATTTAATCCGCCGTCCATCAAACCTGCAATAACTGCATAAATTCTTCCGCCTTTTTGATTTAAAGCCATCCCTATATCAATAATAAATTCTCCAGTTTTTACTTTTTTAGCAACTAAAAATCCGGTTAAATAAGCAGCAGATGTAGATTTTAAACTTCCTGCAAGTTTTTCATCCCATCCATAATCTAAAAGTGCTTTAGATGTTGTTCCAAAAGTCACTTTATCTTGTGCTTCTTCAGATTCAACAATTTGAATGCCAATATATTTATTTGTTTTTCTTATCACAATTCTTGGCAAGCTAGACTTAAGCAATCCTAACCTTAGCTTATAGTCAGTTTTGCATTCTCTTCTTCGTTTTTTTATTGTTCTTAGCGTCATTGTATCTCCTTCAAACTGTCAATCAAATGCCTTCTGCTTTTAAATCTACTTGCTTTAATCATTGTTCTAATTCCTTGATATTGCTCAACAGTTATTTTTTTCATTGCAAGGAGTCCTCTTGCTGTTCCTCTTAGCTTTCTAGTTAGCAGCATATACACTTTTTTCTTTTCAGGAACTCTTTGTTCAACTTTTCCAATTCCTCTTCTATGTTTTCTTTTTATAAATTTCTTTCTTCCACGAATTTCTCTAATCTGAATTGCTCCTGCTTTTTGCAAGTCTAAAATATCTTGTCTTGTAATTGCTTCCTTTATTTCACTCAACGAAGCAGGCATAAATATAATTCTATCCTTACCAATCCCAAGTACTTTCGCTGCTAATTCTTTCTTTTTATTTAGTTGCATCTTTATTCTCCCTATATCTATTTAGTATTTTGAATCCCATTTCATTTGCCTTTTTTATTAATTCTATTTTCTTTTTTCTTCCAACCGAAGCAATAATTATTCCATCTCCTTTTTTTGCATTTGCAAATTGAGCAAGATTTTCTACTCTAACAACATTCATTCCCTTAACCATTCCGAATGTTTCTTTGTTTGCTCCCCAACCAATTGTTGGTCTTGTAGGTTTTCCTCTTTCTCTAAGTCTCTGTTTACTATCTCCGCCTCTTGCTGCTCTCCATTTTCTCTTTTTCTTTACAGTTTTACCTAATCGAAGATATCTATCCCATCCTTGTCTGATGAATGCTGGTTTGTTTCTTTTTACTATCATTCTTCTCTCCTCCCTGGCTTCTCAACAATAAATATTCCATCTTGAAAAACTCGTCTATCTCTATTTCTAATATTTGTAGCATGTTCAATTCTTGCAGCAGTTGTTCCAGCAGCTTCAATGTCCGGAGAATAAATTTCAATATTGTTTCCCTTAACACTAACTTTTACATTTGGTAATATTTGACAAGTTCTATCAACCTTTTCGCCCAAGAAGTTTTTAATTTTAATTGTATTTCCATCTAACTTAACAGTCATAGGAAAGTGTACGTTACAAACTTCTAATTTATAGAAATATTCTTCGTTTAACCCGGAGACCATATTCCTTAAATGTGCTGCAATTGAATTAATCAACTTTAATTCTCTCTTTGTTCCTTTCTTAGTACTAATTACAATTTTATTATCTTTCTTTTCCAGTTTAATTTTTGGACTTTCTGGAAATTGTTTCTTGATTTCTTTTCCTTTCGATTTCATAACAACTTCTGAATTGTGAGTACTAGCTTCAAATCCTGCTGGAATTTCAATAATTTGTTCAATATCTCTTTTCATTAGTAAAAATAAGCAATTAAGCTTCCTCCCAGATTATTTTTATAAGCTTCATCTTGCGTCATCAATCCTTTATTTGTAGAAACAACAACCGTTCCAAAATTTCTCGAAGGTAAATATCTTCTTAAATATTTTTCAATTCTTTCAGTTGTTACAGAATATCTAGGTTTGATTGCTTTACAAATGTTTAACTTTTGTATTTGAACAATCACAAATCTCTTCCCCTTTTCATCCTCTTTAACTTCAAAGTCAATATACTTTTGATCTTTCATCATTTGGAATAAGTTTATCAAAAAGTTAGAAATCTTATTTATCTTAACTTCTTGTTTTTCAACTTTCTTCGCATTCATTATGTTGTTCAATGCATCTGATACAATATCGTTTTTCATGAGTATTTTTTAAAACCTAATTCTACAGCAATTTCTCTGAAGCACTGTCTGCACAAGTTGATTCCGTATTGACCAACATGGCTTCCAAGTCTTCCGCATCTTTCACATCTGCTAGTGGAAATTCCAAACTTTCTATTTTTCGGCTGGTTGTGCTTCATGAACTTCTTCAATTTAGCAGGCTTACTTCTAAGTTGTTTGGTTATTTTTCTCCAATCACTTGCTGTCATTCTGTCTTCCTCCTAAGTACTTTAATTTTGAATTTGTCGATCATTATTTTTTCAATTTCTTCAACAGTTACATCCTGTCTTTTACATCTTCCTTGTTTTATTTTCCTTTTTTCAATTCTTTTTCCAGCTCTTACAAAAACAATTGTTGCTTCGAATCCCATAATACCTACCTCTCTAATGTATTCCATTCCAGGAATTTCAATATACTCATGAACTCCGAATGAAACAAAATTTGGTCTAATTTGTCTTTCTTTGATTGTGCTATTGATTGCAGGCAATATTTTTTTAATTATATCTTCTGCTTCTTTTCCTCTAAGTGTAACTTTCGTTCCAACCAATAGTCCTGGTCTAACTCCCCAAGTTGGAATTCTTGTAGTTGCTGCAACCTTTACTGGTTTTTTCCCGGACAATTTTTGCAATAATATAAATCCTTTATCCAGTTTTTCAGCGACCCCGCCAACATTTAATACTACTCTGTCTATTTTTGGCTCTCGCATAACATTATTATTTTTTTCTGAAGCTTTTCTCGCCGATACAGACCTAGCAACTTCTTTTAAATCATGCATTTTAATCAACTACTAGAAGTGTCTTCAATGGAAGCTTAACTTCTTCGTCCCCAAGTTTAATTAAATATTCTTTATTTTCCAAAATCTCTAAAACTTTTCCTTCTTTTCCAGAATGTTTTCCAATTACAATCAAAACCTTTGCGCCTTCTTTCATAGGAATTATTTTTTCAATTTTATTTTCTTTCAATGCAACAACCGCACTGTCTCCAGTTACGAATTTTTCTTTTACAATAAAATTTGTTCCATCTTCTAGATTCATTTGTGTTTTATCTTTTGAAATTAAGACTTTTCCAATAACTCTAACTGTTTTTCTCCCAGCATCTTTCCCAGAAACCTCCTCAAATTTTATTTTTTTACCAGAAATAACTAATTTATAACTTTTTTTTGTTTTTTCTAAAGTGACGATATCAAATAATCTTACTGGGAATTTTTCGTCTCTTCTCATTTGCCCATTAATACTTATCTCTTTATTCAACAGCATATATCTTGCTTCTCTTCTCGTTTTAACTATCTTTAAAACATCTCTAAGTGCCATCAGTAAAGGCATTGCTTTGCTATTTTCATGATTAGCTACAATAAAATATTTTGTTCCTTTTCTTGGCATCGGCCAATTCTTTGGTAATTCAGTTCTTGTGTTGTGTGCCATTTTAGTTTTTATTCTCCACTGGTTTAGTTTCTTTTGTTTTAATTCTCATTTTATCGTCTAGGTTTAATACTTTTAATTTTAATTTTGATGGATGAAACCAAACATGCACTTTGCTTCCATCTCTTTTCGTGTTTTGAATATTTTCAACAGCAACTTTTTGGTACTTTACATTTACCTCAACAACTTTTCCAGTTTTCTTTGCGAACTTTCCTCTCATAATTAGAACCTCGTCGCCTTTTTTAATTTCCAAACTTCTTCTTCCATATTTTTTTCTTAAATCTTTATCAAGTGTTGCAGACATCATTCTTTGTCTCAAATGATTTGGCATATTATGCAAATATTTTCTTTGCTTTCTAGGTTGTTTGCTTTCTCTCCATGCTGTTGTAAATTCTTTTTTCATTTTATTTTCCTAATACCTCCAAACATTTTCTTTCATGACTTGCCCATTCTCTAGCCTGAGGAGTATTTAGTCTATCAAAAGTTTCAATAGCCAATTGGGAATAAATTCTCGCTCTTGCTAATGCATCTTCTCTTGAAATTTGATTTTTATTTAGGTAATATTCCATTTTAATATACCACACTCGCTAATTTAGCTACTTCTTTCCATCTTTCTTGAACTTCTCTTGCAATTGGTCCTTTGATTTGAGTTCCTTTTGGATTTCCTTTTTCATCTTTTAATAAAGCAACTGCATTATCTGAAAAACAAACTGTTTCTCCATTTGGTCTTTTCCATGCTCTTCTTTGTCTGATAATTACAGCGTCGAAAACTTCGCCTTTCATTTTAGGATCTCCTTTTCTTACAGAAACTTTTACCCAATCAGCAACTTTAGCGAAAACCTGTCTTCCTTTGTGTGATCTTCCACCCTTAACTGAAACTATTCTAACTATTCTTGCTCCGCTATTGTCTGCAGCCTCAAGCTCGCTTCCAAGGTTTAATCCTCTTGTTACATGTCCAGATATTGCTTTCATTCTTTTTTCTCCTTATCCTTTAATTGTAATCCTACATCTGTTCCAACGATTTTTTCTTGCTTGCTTCTTATTTTCTTTACAACATAAAAATGAATAATTTTACTCAAAGGTCTACACTCTCTAATTTGTATCCAATCTCCAAGTTGAATTTCATTCGCTAAACAATCTGGCAATCTTGCATGGATTCTTGTTCTTCTCTTGTCGAATCTCTCGTATTTTTTATCATATAAAACTCTTTCAAATTCAATTTTTAATCTTCCAGCCAATTTATTTACAACTTCTCCTTCGAAAGTTCTTCCTCTAAGTTTAACAGCATTTTTTCCATGAGTTGGACAGAATTGATCTGCGCAGCTAACTTTGTTTGCTTTCTTTTCTTCATTTTTCATTTTTGTTTTTTCCTTTGCCATTTTTTAATGTCGCTCCTTTATTAACGATTCACTGAATCCCGCCTCAACCAATACTGGTTTGACTTTTGTAAGGTGATTCCCTTGCAATTCAATGACTTTTCCGTCGATTGTTCCGCCGCAAGCGAGCTTGTTTTTAAGCTTCTTTGCAACTTCTTTCAAGTCGACTCCTTCAAGGCCACTCACTAGAGTTACGACCTTACCGAATCTTCGTTTTTCGGTTCTGACTTCAACTTCCTGTTGAGTTTTTGCTATTTCCTCACAAACACATGCTGCGATTGGTAAACCGCATTTTGGGCATATATCCATGCTTATTTTTTGTCTCCCATGTTTTTATTTTGGAGTGTAAATAATCTTGCTATTTCCCTTCTTATGTCTTTCTTTTTTGCAGTTTGTTTTAATAATGCAATTTTCAATTCAATCATTTTCGGATCTTGCTTTTGTTCTGTTTTTATTATTTTCTTTACTTCAGCTTTTTTCTCAACTGTTTTCTCAGTTTTTTCTTTCTTTACTTCAGCTGGCTTTATTTTTTCTGCTACCATTTTTATTTACCTTTCTTTTTCGGCTTAATATCTTCAGCCAAAAAATTTGCTTTTAATTTTTTCATTAATTCTTCATTAACAATTACTTCCTCATTTAATATTGTTTCTGGAGACAAAATCGAAACTTTAATCCCAACAACACCTTGTTTGTCTTTTCCAGTGCTTTCAGCATAATCTACATCATTCGCAGCATCTCCAGTTTTCTTTAAATAACCAAATTTAAATCTCCATGTTTTTGCTCGTTCACTTGGTAATCTTCCAGACAAAACAATTTCAGCTCCAAGAGCTTTAGCAGCTTTCATTCGAGTTAATGCTTTGTAAGCAATTGCTTTAAATCTTAATGAACCAAATCTTTCTAATGATAATGCAATATCATCAGCAACTAATTGTGCATCTAAATCTGGTCTTTTTATTTCTGCAATGTCGACATGCGGATTTTCCATTTTGAATCTTTTCTTCAAAGTTTCAGTTAATCTCTCAATTGATTCTCCACGCTTACCAATAATTAATCCTGGCTTGTGAGTTGAAACAATTACTTTTTCTCCAACCGGGGTATATTCAATTTTTACAGTTGAAACTTTTCCTTTTCCAAATTCTTTTCTAATGAATTCTTTAACTCCAAATTCTTCTTTCTTTATTGCGACAAATTTTCTTTCTTCCATTTTACATCATTCTCCTAGGCGTTAATCTTTTTACACGTTTATTTGTTATTAGTTTAGTCATATCTTTAGCTTCTAAATGAACGTGAGTTCTCTTTGCTCTTCTTCCTTCTCTTCTAAAAGGTCTTGACGCAAGATTAGCAACAGCAAGAGTAATTACTGGATTTTCAACTCCATTTACTTCACAATTTGCTTTTAATTGCCCGAGTAAATTTATGAATTCAACAGCTGCATTTTTTGGAAATCTTCCTGCGCCACCAAATTTCTCAGGCATTAAACTTCTTTTTCTGTGTGGAATTTCATCGGATACCATTGGAACAGCCATTTTCTTTTTTATAACTAATTGCATCATTTCAATTGCTCTATCAACTGTTTTTGTTCTAATAAATCTACAAATTGCGACACTGTTTTTTGTGCTTACTGGAATTGCATAAGCATTAGCAACAGCAAGTTCTTTCTTTACTTTCTCAATTTTAACAACGGGTTTTTTTGCTTCGACTTTTTCTTTAACTTTAGGAGTTTCTGTTTTCTGACCATTCTTGTCATCAGACATGACTCCGGCAGGGCTGACACCAGCGCGTGTAACTTCTTCAGACTTTGCTTCTGTTTTAGGAGATTCAACTGGTTTAATTTCCTCAACTTTCTTTTCTTTTTTCACTTTTGGTGTTTTAATTTTTTCTTCTACCATTTTTATTTCACCGACAAGCTAGAGGAACTCTTTGTTGCTCCAATACCTGCTGCTCCATGTTTAACTGGTTTTCTCGTCAATGTAAACTCTCCAAGTCTATGCCCTAGCATATCCTCTGTAATTTTTACTTGAGTATATTCTTTTCCATTGTGAACACCAACAGACCATCCGACCATAGCAGGTACAATTGGAATTTCTCTCAAATGTGTTTTTGGCATTTTATTT
>Ga0247841_10001454_pt1 | contig 53504 bp, 43 predicted proteins | sample LaCruzMarch2015__2_FD_192410 | JGI IMG/M metagenome (GOLD analysis project Ga0247841, IMG submission 192410) | Freshwater microbial communities from meromictic Lake La Cruz, Castile-La Mancha, Spain - LaCruzMarch2015_18m | ecosystem: Environmental > Aquatic > Freshwater > Lake | place: Spain... | reverse complement strand
CTTCACCACTAAAATCTGCGTGTCCTGGTGTGTCAATAATGTTAATCTTGTAATCACCATAATAAACCGATGTTTGTTTAGCGGTAATTGTAATGCCACGCTCATGCTCTTGGTCACCACTATCCATAATCAGATGTTGTTCCATCTCGGCCTGGTTTGAGCGAAAAGTATTGCTTTGTTTTAATAGCCCATCAACAATAGTCGTCTTGCCGTGGTCGACGTGAGCAATAATTGCGACGTTCCGAATGAATTTAGGGTCTTTCATAAAAATATGCCCGAACTCGGGCTCCTTATTTGGTGTGGTGGGCGCTGAGGGGCTCGAACCCCCGACCTCCTCGGTGTAAACGAGGCGCTCTAGCCAACTGAGCTAAGCGCCCATACCACTTAAAAAGTATATAGATACAGACAGAGTTTTGCAAGTCGAATGACGATTGATATAATAGAGGTTAACGCGCGCGTGCTGTAATTGGTAGCCAGGCTAGCTTGAGGTGCTAGTGTCCGAAAGGACGTGGAAGTTCAAGTCTTCTCGTGCGCACCATTTTACGGGGTTTTGTAAACACTCTTACTACCAACCGACCAGTCAAGCACGTCGCTGTATCGATCGATTGGCGAAATCAAAACTGTTGAATCATTGGACGAACGGACATTATGACTACGAACATATTGTGCAGTTGATTGATATAATCCGATTGCAGGTACATCGGCTAGCCATTGTTTGGCAAAAGTAATGTATTTTGCGTTGCGCAATTCCGGTTCAATACGATCACGAGCAGACAACAACGCATCATCGCTAATGATATTTGAATAGTTCGAGAAATTAGAACCCTGAGTCGAAGCCTGCGATGAATGCCAATATGCATATACATCTGGGTCAGCGCCAATGTTTAATTGATACAGCAATACGTCAAAACTGCGTGGTTGTAGAATACTTTGAACAACATTTTGTAAAACATCAGTTGGGTCGACAACTTGAGTCTCAACAGTAATACCAATAGCTCGCCACTGCCCAGCTAAGGTCTCGAGAGCACGTTCGAGCTGACTGTCTTTCATTGCCACAACAGATAGTTTTAACTCTTTACCGTCTTTTTCGCGAATGTCGCGACTATTTAATTTCCAGCCACTATCATCAAGTGTCTTTTTTGCACTGGCCTGATCATATGGCGACACCTTTGGCGAGTCACCTATTAATTGATTGGCCGTAAATGGCAAATCTAACGCCAAAGTATCAACCGACAATTTATCGCGAATTGCTTTGGTGTCAGTCGCGAGTTGCAACGCTCGCCTCAAGGCAACATCTTTCAGCAATGCGCTTTTTGTATTGATTATTGCGTACACGCCACTTTGTATTGGCTTAGAATAGGCGACGTATCGTTTCGAATCGATACGACTTATGTCAGCTGGCGACAAATCAGCCGCTGCATTAACTTCATTCATCGACAAGGCATTTATAATCGCATCAACTGAGTCGTAGGCATGTAATTGGAACCGCGCCAATTTGGCAGTACCACCATAATAATCTTCATTTCTAGCCATGTGAATTACTTTACGACTAGAATTTGTGTCGACAGATTGGATAAAATTAAATTTAAATGGCCCACTTCCGACTGGATTTTGGCTAAAGTTATTCTCACGAATACTACTAGGTTTAACATCCTTTAGAATGTGCTCCGGCACAATTGGGAATGTCAAAGCATGCTCAAACGCAGCGTAAATAGCCTTTAGAGTGAACTCAATTGTCGTATCATTGACTACCTTAACCGTAATATCTTCCCAACCACTAATCACTGCACGTACATTCGAATTTTTCATTAAATTGACAGTAAATGCAATATCGCTTGCAGTAAGTCTAGTACCATCGTGCCATTTTACGTCTGGGCGTATGGTTACCGTATACGCAGTCTTGGTGTCGTTGATTTTTATACCAGTTGCCAGGTCGTTATTCAGATGACCAGTTTTATCATAACGAAGCAAACTTGAAAACATCAGATAGCTGGCTGACTGTTCAGCACTCGTGTTCGCAAACAGAGGGTTCAGAGTTTCGGTTGGCCCCAAAACTGCTTCAGCATAAGTCCCATCACTGGTCGGAGCATTAACTCGATAACTTTGTTGATACCACATCAGTTGCAATCCGGTTGCTGCTATCAGTAGCCCCATTGCAAGAATCCATACAATAACATGCATTTGGACGTCACGGATATTAATCCACCGTTTAATAATAAATTTGTGGGCATGACGCGTGGTCACACTTTCAACCTTGCGCATCCGCTTTGAAAAGATTCGACTGTTTAACCGTATTTTAGGTAACCGCTGATGCCATTTCCCGCGATTATCGTCTGCCATATGGTTTTACCTAACGAAACGCGGGCAAAATAAGCCCAGCTAATATCGATAGTATAAAGATAGTCGCAAAAACAATTGTTACTTCGTACAGGTTTTTGTCAATGCCACGACGAGTCGTATACAGCTCACCGGTACTACCAAAACCAGCACCGAGTGATGCTCCGCGTTGTTGCAATAAAATAGCTAAAATCATAAGTATAGCCGAGATAAGTGTGACAATCTGCAAAATACCGTCAATATTCATCTAACATCCTTTATTAATATAACTCCTACGATTATATCACAGGTATGCAGGTCTATGGCGATGGAGAATATTGATGTTCAATTAGGTATAGTTGAGCTTCAGTGTCAATAACATTGTTGGTGTCACCTAGTTCTTGGTACTGTTGTTTTGCTTCTTGGAATAGAGCTTTGGCTTTATCAGTTGCGTTGGTTTTGTTGGCTTCTATGGCTTGGGTTTTGAGTGAATCGGCTGTTTCTGCGGTTGGGATGACTTTTTTCTGGCTCGTATCGTTATTGATTGATCTAATCAGAAAGACAGTCCCAACTGAGATAGCTGTGACTACTACAACTGCAACTATTGCATAGATTATCTTTTGTTGTTTAGTTAGATTGCTTAGCATAATTATTCTCCTGTTAAATAATAAAATAATGAAACTATTATGGCGCTGTGAAAGTTCCGCTACTGGTAAATTTATGAATAGTATTTGAGCCAAATGTGTATGTTGTACCGCCCGTTGCCGTCATAGAGCCAGTTGGATAAGCAATTAGAACGATACCTGAACCACCAGGACCACCAAGCACAGCATTCTGAACCCAATATTGTCCACCGCCACCGCCACCGCCACCGCCGGTATTGGCTAATCCGGGGCTGCCAGGTGCAGTACCTTCAATAGCTCCATTACCACCACCGCCAGCACCACCCATGCCCATACCAGCATCACCATTAGCACCGCCACCGCCTCCACCAGCAAACCAGCCGTTTACGCCAACGCTAGTTCCAAACACCGAACTATAATCTAGGCCTGGACCGCCCGGTTTCCCGGCAGGCGGCCTACCTCCTGCATCATAACCAGTGCCACCTGCCCCGCCACCGCCGCCAGCACACATATGATATTCTGCACCATAGCCAGAACCGCCTGGATAACCCTGTCCAGGCGTGCCAGCTGCGGAAGGCCAGTTATATTGCGATGATCCACCACCACCTGAACCACCAACTAGATTTACAAGGTTCCAAGCTGCACCCCTACCTCCGCCTATAGCAATTAGTGTCCCAAAGACAGAATTTTGTCCACTAGTAGTTGGGCTAGTATTGCCCCCAAGACCGACCGTAACACCATTAGCACCAGAGTCAATTGAATAGCTAGCATTATAGATTAATCCACCCGCCCCGCCTCCTCCGCCAGTCCAAGCATTTTCTTCATTACCACCTGCTCCACCACCGGCTACTACCAAAACTATTACCAAGACTTTACTTGCCTGGCCAGTTACGCTCCAAACACTAGCAGTATCAGCCGTATAACATTGAGCTTGAATCTGAACTGTATATTTTTGTCCTACGGTTGAAGTCGTAAAGGCAACGGGCGAACCAGCAATTGCTATCCAGCCAGAATCGTAACCTGATGGAGTTATAGTGTATCTATATTGATAACGAGCTGTCGTACCAGCTGGACAAGATGCTGAATTCCAAGACCAAGTGGTCGAAGTAATAACTGTCACTGCAGTTACAGTTGGTGCGACAGGTGCATTAATGGTAGTTGTGGCATCAGCAGTAGTTGACCAACCGCTAGTCCCATTTGCTCCTGTTGCTTTAACCCGATAATAATATTTAATACCCTGTGATAGGCCACTAGACAGAAGGGTTATCCCGGCTTGTGTCGTGCTGTTTGGACTCTCAAAAGATGGACTAATATCACGATGTATTGTGTAACTGGTTGCTCCAGAAACTGCGCCCCAAGACACATTTATCCCAGTACTAGAATCCACTGCAGCAACAAGGTTAATCGGAGCAACAATAGCAGTGTTAGTAGTAGAAGCATTGGCAATAGTTGACCAACCACCGCTCATTCCTGCAGTAATCGCTCGTACACGGTAATAATATGTTGTCCCCTGTGACAATCCGCCAGATGTAACCATTGTACCAGCCTGCGTAACAATCGTTGGGCTAGCAAAGGATGTACTAGTATCACGCTGCAGCGTATAACTGGTTGCTCCACTAACTGCATCCCATGATACATCGATTGAAAAATCAGAAGTCACTGTGGCGACAAGATTAGCCGGGATTGGATGAGCGCTAGCACAAGTGCCTTGTTGAGCACCAGTAGTACCAGTCAACGAATCAATGTAATAATGGAGGCTCGTATCTTCGGAACTAATCGCATCAATACAGTATGTTTCACCGTCGTCTGCACTACCGCCAGAAAGTGTTACACCCTCGCTTGCTGAAAAAGTTGTTAGGCTTGCAACATCTAATGGATAGGCATTACCGAACGTACGGACATTTTCCATGGCACTAGATACGCTATTCAGGTCACTTTTAAGTGTAGCGACGATAATTGAATTTTGCCATGTTTTGTAACTAACTAGAACAATTGTCGATAGCACACCAATGATAGCAATAACTATTATGATTTCGACGATGGTAAAACCAATTCTTAATCTGTTTCGACTTGTGGTTTTTATATCACGCATATGATTACTTAAATTATAACGCTTTCATATAGGTTATTACAAGCCTGGTTTTTGTCGGCCCAATTACAGCCACAATTTCTGATTCTGAGGCACTTTTCAGCCCTCGAATACTACCGAATTTACGAATTAATTTTGAACGAGTTTTGGGACCGATATCTGGGATTTCTTCTAGTGAACTAGCGGTTTGTTTAGCGCGCCTGAGAAGGGTGTGATAGCTGACAGCAAAACGATGCGATTCATCGCGAATACGCTGAAGTAATTTAATAATGTGCGTAGATTTAGATAAATTTATCAATTTATAACCATTGCCTGATCTAACAACAATTTGCTCTTCACGTTTTGCAAGTCCAATGAATGGGATATTTTCTTGCTCGCATTTATCGCGAGCTAGTAAAGCGGCATCAAGTTGACCTTTGCCGCCATCAATCAGAACTAAATCAGGCTTGCCCCAACTTTTCAAATTTTTCTGACTCAGACGTCTGGTTATTGTTTCATTCATATTTCTATAATCATCATTGAGTTCATTACGAGTCTTGAATTTACGATACTGCCCTCTGTCGCTGACACCATTTGTAAAAACAACCATACTGGCGACCACATTAGTTCCGCTCATATGAGAAACGTCAAAACCTTCAATCCGAACAGGAATTTTTGGAAGGCTTAATAATTCCGTCAATTCCTTTAATGCATGGTCTTTGCTAATATCCAAAAATTCCTTGTCACCAAACATGATTCGTTGTTGCAACTCGCGTAAATTACGTAATTTGTTGCGAACAATCGTCGCCATTTCAAAATCATGCGATTTCGCAGCTGTTTTCATATCATGTTCCAAATCAACGATAAGTTTTTTGCGATTGCCTTTGATATAGCTAATCAACCTGCGCAAATTCGCCTTATATTCATCGCTCGTCATTCCAACGGGCGATAAACCCAGATGTACATCCAAATCTGGCCTGTTATTTCCAAGGTTCGACCTCGGATTTTTTGTAAAATATGGAAAAATTCTACGTAAATATCGCAAGGCTTTTTTAACAGCAAAACTGTTATAATACGGTCCAAAATAATCTGCCCCATCGTCAGCTGGATTACGAGTAAAACTGACATATGGCCATTGATTTTTCATATCAATTCGAACAAAAATTAGTGACTTATCATCACGAAGCAGAATATTATACCTAGGCATATAGCGCTTGACCATTTCAGCCTCTAGAAACAGCGCGTCTATTTCGCTTTCAGTCTGAACCCAATCGGTATCAGCGATTTCAACTACAAGTGCCCGAGTTTTGGCATCCATATCACGCGTATTTTGAAAATACTGTTTGACACGATTTTTCAATGAGGCAGCTTTGCCAATGTAAATAATCTCGCCGTTTTTGTCTTTATGAAAATAAACGCCTTGGCTAGGCGGTATTGTCTTCAATATCGATTCTAACTTTTTTGATTTAACCATTATAATTTCATCTTTACGCCAAGCTATATTATATAGTATAATTCAGTCTATTATGATCCCGACGAGGATCCTCTAGTTTTATTGATTCGAATATTAATTCGAAAAACAGTAATGGTTATTAATTAAAGGAGAGTCATGCCAAAAGACAAACCATCAAAACATATTGTCAAATTTCTTTTTGACCTCTGGAGAATTTCACCAATATTATGTTGGTTGATGGTTATAACACAAATAATTTGTGCAGTTCTAACCACGACAATTGCACCTATCTTTGTCTCACAATTATTAACCCGCATCGCCAATGGTAGCGCAACAATGACAAGTAGTGTTGGTATATTAGCAGGCTATGCAATAATACTATTTTTTGGGGATGTGATTTTGTTTCGAATTACGATTGCTTTGGCATTTATTACTGAGACAAAAATGCAATCGCACGTTGCGATGCAAGTATTTAAACACCTTACCAAAAAGAGTCTGAGCTTTCATTCAAACAGAATGAGTGGCGGGATAGTATCTGACGCTAATAAATTAAATGGTTCAGTCGAGCGATTTTGGGATACCATAATATTTACAGCCGTACCGATAGCAACAACTGTCGCATCTGTTTGTGTAGCTCTGAGTCTAATTTTTTGGCCATATGCTGTAGTGATTGGCATTCTTTCATTGATAATAACCGTCGTGATTTACAAAGCCCAAATTTCAATCGCACCGACTAGCCGACAAGTTGCCGAAAAATCAAGTGCAATGACAGGTTATTTTGCTGATGCTATTGGTAATATCTCGGCGGTAAAAGCTTTTGCTCAGGAAAAATTTGAACAAAATAGATACAAACAATTAATTGAACTATGGCGTCAAAGTAATATGCTAGAGATGAAAAAAGTTCTTCTTATAAGTGGTACGTTCAGCATATTGATGACAATTTTAAATATCTGCGCCTTTGCCGTTGCAATTTTAGCTACCGAATATCACGTTGCAAGTATTGGAGTATTTTATTTAATTATTAGCTATACTTTGAATGTTGTTGAAAAATTGTGGCAAGTTTCCAGCGCAACTAGACACTATACCCGAATTATCGGTGACGCTGGTCCAATGATTAGCACCTTGGACGAAGAAATTGAGCTACTGGATCCAATCAATCCAGAGACATCTATAATTCGTGACGGCAAAGTCGAATTCAAAAATATAAGCTTTACCCATAGAGAAAACTCGCGAGCTTTATTTGATGATTTTTCACTTACCGTTCATGCCGGTGAGCGAATTGGTCTAGTCGGTCGATCGGGTTCTGGTAAAACCAGTCTAACTCGATTGTTGTTACGATTTAGCGATGTTGACAGTGGTCAGATTATGATTGACGGACAGAATATTGCGAATATAACGCAAAATAACTTACACAAGGCAATTGCATATGTGCCACAAGAGCCAATGCTTTTTCATCGATCATTGCGCGAAAATATTACCTATGGCAAATCAAGCGCGACTGAAAAAGAAATCTTACGTGCCGCTAAACAATCTAATTCATTAGATTTCATATTAGATCTTCCCAAAAGCCTAGATACAACCGTTGGCGAACGTGGTGTAAAATTATCCGGTGGTCAACGTCAACGCATCGCAATTGCTCGGGCAATGTTAAAGAATGCTCCAATTTTAGTTCTTGATGAAGCCACATCGGCACTTGATAGCGAAAACGAAAAACTAATTCAAAATGCATTGTGGGAATTAATGAAAGATCGCACGAGTATCGTGATTGCTCACCGCTTATCAACAATTGCCAAACTTGACCGAATCATTGTTTTAGACAATGGCAAAATTATAGAACAAGGCTCTCACGCTGAACTTCTAGTAAATAACGGCGTTTACGCCAAACTATGGGCGCATCAATCAGGTGGGTTCATAAAGGAATAAACCCCGCCAATATGGAGGAGTTTCATCCGATTTATTATTTATTTTTGGTCTCAGAATCAGAAGTTGGCTGTTCTGTTGCTTCTAATCCAACTTCCGCATCTGTTGGGGTTTCTTCGCCGTTTTCAACTTCTACTTCAGCTACATCTTCAGGTTCGGCGTCACCACCAGCGGCTTCATTGGCAGCTTGCAAAGCACTTGGTTCGTAGACGTTGGCAATAACGAGTTCCATGTCTTGATCGACGTCATCAAATTCAACACCTACAGGCAATTTGATATCACCAATAGTTAATTTATCTTCAGTTGAAGACAGCCCGGCAATTGAAAGTTCGAATGACTCAGGCAAATCAGCTGGTTTTGCTTTGATTGCAATGTGTTCAAGTGCTTGCAAAACAACCAAACCGATTCTTTCGGCTTCACTTTCACCTTGACCAATCAGCACAATTGGCACTTCGGTCGTAATAATATCGTCTTGATTGATAGTATGAAATGCAACATGGCGCAATAAATGTTTGACTGGGTCAAAATCAATGCTTTTGATGATGGCAAGTTTTTTCTTGCCGCCAATCATTAAATTAACCGGCGTGTGTTTGCCGACGGCATGGACTAATTTGGTTGTCTCGACCTCAGGTGACTGCGACAAGATTGGCTTATCCTGACCACCATACACTACACTTGGAATAAAGCCACTGTCTCGCAACTTGGCTACTTTTTTGCCTTCTACGGTTCGCTCGTCTAATTTCAATGAAATATCGTTCACCTCTTTGTCCTATCTCAGTCGTTAAAAGTAACTGCTGATATTTATTATAACATTTTAATGCGTCAACATGCTAAGATATTAAGCGTATGATACCAGGATTTGATTTCGTGCAGTTCGCACAAACCGCTGGGCCGTTGGCTGCAATTTTGATTGTTGCAGCTATTGTTTTTGCCGAAAGTGGCCTGTTAATCGGGTTTTTCCTGCCTGGCGATAGTATTCTTTTTACACTTGGATTTTTGATTCAAGGAACTAGTAGTTTCACGCTCGACCTAAATATTCATCTAGTAGTTTTCGTACTATTTATTGCCGCTGTAGTGGGCGACAATGTCGGCTATATGTTTGGTCGCAAGATTGGATCTCACCTTTTCACAAGGCCAAATTCACTGCTATTCAAACAAGAGAACGTAAAGAAGGCTCAAGATTTTTATGATAAATATGGCGGAAAAACAATTATTATCGCCAGATTTATCCCAATTGTACGAACATTTGCGCCGCTAATTGCTGGTGTCGCAAAGATGAACCACCGGACTTTTACATTATTTAATTTAATCGGCGGAGCGCTTTGGGCTTCTGGTTTAACCTATCTTGGCTATTTCCTCGGTTTTTATTTACAAAAATTGGGTGTAGATGTTGATTCAATATTATTGCCAATCATTGGGCTGATACTATTCTTTTCGATTGCGCCTGCTCTCTACCATATCCTAAAAGATAAAAAGCAAAGGCAGGCAATTTGGGCAGCTGCAAAATTGCAAATCCAAAAAATATTTAAACGAAACAAATAGGATATAGATGGCCCTAGAGATAATCGAAAAATCTGAAGACAAAAATGCTTGGTCAACAAAAAAATGTATTGTTGTAGCAATTATGAGCCTTATCGTCGGTTCAGCAATTTTTCTACTGGCATATATTTGTATGAATCAAAATATTGGCATAGGCGCGATAAATCAACCATTCCTATCGTTCATCGTTCAACATCGCAGGCCGATTGTCACGAGTATTATGAAAGTTATTTCTACAATCACAAATCCGATTCCTTTTGCTATTATTATCCTGGCGATTGCTTCAATTTGGGCAATATCAAAGCGCGAAATCTGGCGACCGTTTCTGCTATCAGTTGCCATGGGTCTAGCAATATCAGCATCAACAACTATTAAAACATTCATTATGACAGCTCGACCGGCTGAAATCGATATGATTGCGCCGTACGAGCTAGATTATTCGTTTCCATCGGGGCATACACTTGGCATTGCTGTCTTTATTTTGGTTCTGGGATATCTGATATATTCTCGACACTCCAGCGCCTTGCGAATTTTTGACTGGTTTTCTATGGCGATTGTCGGCATTGGTATTGTTGCCGCCAGCCGTCTTTATTTGGGCTATCATTGGCTAACAGACGTAACTGCATCAATAGGTATTGGATTTATTATTCTAGCTATTTTGATTTTTATCGATAGAATTGTCGTTAGTCGATCTGAAAATTAAAATAGAGCTTTTAGATATTGTCCGGTAAACGAATCCGAGACTTTGGAAACCTGTTCGGGCGTACCTTCGGCAACAATCGTACCACCGCCAAAACCGCCTTCGGGGCCCATGTCAATAATATAGTCGGCAGTTTTAATGACATCCAAATTATGTTCGATAATTATCATGCTATTACCGCCTTCGACCAATTTTTGCAAAATTACTAGCAATCGTTTAACATCGGCGCTATGAAGTCCGGTCGTCGGCTCATCTAAAATATATAGTGTCTTGCCTGTGGCTCGTCTAGATAATTCAGTAGAGATTTTGATGCGTTGAGCCTCACCACCGCTAAACGTCGTAGCCGGTTGACCAAGTCTAATGTAACCTAGTCCAACTTCTACAAGAGTATCGAGTTTACGAGCAATAGCAGGAACATTTTCAAAAAATTTGGCAGCTTGTTCGACTGTCATGCCAAGTATATCGCTAATAGTCGAACCTTTGTATTTAATTTCAAGCGCTTCCCTATTATATCGGCTACCTTTACAAACATCGCACGTAATATAAACATCAGGCAAAAAATGCATTTCAATTTTGATAACGCCATCACCCTGACAATTTTCGCAACGTCCACCCTTGACATTAAAACTGAATCGTCCGGCTTTGTAGCCACGAATATTTGCTTCGGGCGTTGATGCGAATAATTCGCGAATCGGTGTAAAAACTCCAGTATAAGTTGCTGGATTAGAACGCGGAGTGCGACCAATTGCCGACTGATCAATCACAATTACTTTATCGAGTAAATTAATACCCTCGATGTTCTCATGTAATCCTGGCACTAGATGCGAACGGTGCAACCGCGCCGACAACTCTTTGGCCAAAATATCATTGACGAGTGTTGATTTGCCACTACCACTAACTCCGCTGACGACAATCATAACGCCCAATGGAAACGGCACATCGATATTTTTGAGGTTATTTTCGCGCGCCCCACGCACTACAAGCGCTCGATCTTTTACAACTAAGCGACGTTTTTTAGGAATATCAATTTTTTCTAACCCACTCAGATAACGACCTGTGATACTGTCTTTATTTTTCGCGACTTCCTCGGGCGTTCCGAACGCCACAACATTGCCACCGGCAACGCCAGCACCTGGTCCAATATCTAGCAAATAATCAGCATGACGAATCGTGTCGGCGTCATGTTCAACTACTATTACTGTGTTACCTAAATCACGCAAATGTTTCAAAGTCTCAATCAAGCGACCATTATCCCGCTGGTGCAAACCAATTGACGGTTCGTCCAGAACGTAAAGTACACCTTGCAAGCCCGAACCGATTTGAGTCGCTAAGCGAATTCTTTGAGCTTCACCACCTGACAAAGTATTGGCGGCACGTCCTAGTTCTATATAACTTAATCCGACATTACTCATAAAACCAAGCCTAGCAATAATTTCTTTGATAATCTGATTCGCTATGAATAATTCTTTATCGTTCAATTTCAAATTATTTTGGAATAAGTCAAGCGCATCATCGACATCTAAATTACAAATGTCCATAATATTCAAACCGTGGATAGTAACGGCCAACACGACTGGTTTCAGGCGTGCACCTTTGCAGGTGTAACATTGATGTTCACGCATAAAACGCTCAATATCCTTGCGCATAAACTCGCTGTCAGTTTCTTTGTGGCGACGCTCGAGGTTTGGGATAACACCTTCATATGTCGAATCATAATCTCGACCATTGCCAAGTTCAATCGTATATTTTTGATCGCCAGTTCCATATAGTACTTTGTTTAAATTTTCTTGAGATAATTTACCAACTGGCGTTTGAATGCTAAAACCATGAGCCTCAGCGACTTTAGCTAGTCGTTTCATATACCACGCGTCACTATTAACTCGATTATAGGGACGAATCGCACCTTCAGAAATAGTTAGATTTGGATTAAATACTAGGCTAGGATCAACTTCTAATCGATTACCAAGTCCAGTACAAACAGGGCAAGCACCTTGCGGTGCGTTAAAGCTAAACAAGCGCGGTTCAAGTTCGGGTATATCTTCGTTTGGATGATCTAGACAGGCATAACGTTGGCTATAAGCTGTCAGTAAATTATCATCGACATTCATAACTTCGATAATTCCATTGGCGATTTCAAGTGCTTGTTCAACCGATTGCGTAACACGACCTAACATATCAGCCGACAGAGCAATACGGTCGACTACAATTTCGATATCATGTTTATAATTCTTATCAAGGTCGGGAAACTCATCAAGAGCATAGACAACACCATCAACACGAGCTCTAGCAAAACCAGTTCGGCTATATTGCTCAGGAATATGAGCAAATTCACCTTTTTTTGACTTTATGATTGGTGCCAAAATCATCAATTTAGCCTTGTCGGGTAATTTCATGATTTCATCAATAATTGTTTCAGACGTACGACGCGTTACTGGTTTGCCACAAATTGGACAGTGTGGCACACCAATGCGTGCGAACAATAGACGCAAATAATCATAGATTTCCGTAACTGTGGCAACAGTACTGCGAGGATTTCGACTGGTTGACTTTTGGTCAATGCTAATCGCTGGACTTAGGCCCTCGATATAATCGACATCAGGCTTCTCCATCATTCCCAAAAACTGACGAGCATAACTAGACAAACTTTCAACATAACGACGCTGACCTTCGGCATAGATGGTATCAAAAGCTAAGGAAGATTTGCCCGAACCTGATAGACCCGTAATAACCACAAATTTATCACGCGGAATTTCGACGCTGATATTTTTCAAATTGTGTTCGCGAGCGCCAACAACTTTAATAACCTCTAACATATCCCGACGATTATACGCTGATTTGACACTTTTTTCAAGTGTTAATCATATCTAGGCATCTGGATCGGCGGGTAAAATATTTTCTGCCCATAAATGTAATTCTTGTAATACGAATAGTTTGTTTTCGTCCGTAGTTGACGATGATAATTTCTGTAACGATTCGGCAAATGCTGGTAAATTAACTGTAATCCTTGCCACGCGCCACTTTTCCCATTCTACCACCTCATCCTCGGCTAAGCTTTTCGGGAAATTACGAGCTTTGTAATGCAATAGTAGTGGGTCGAGTCGCTCATCGGTAAAACTTGGATGGAAGTCAGCCAGTTCACGTTCGGTCGCATTGCACACGGTTTCAATACGCAGTTTGTCGATGTCCGGCACAAAGCCGTCATAAAGCTGCGCTTCGGGATCTGGTGACTTTTTATATTCTTCTCTATTTTCAAAAACCGTTCGGATGTTTTCAGCAAATCCAGGTGCAGATAATAGTATTTTTTTATGTTTTTCTATGGTTATCTCATCAAGTTTGATTTTGTTCCAACCATCATTTTGCGTTAATACACCTATCGGAGCAACCGCTGGCGCACGATTATATTGTAATTCTTTGACTGGCAATCTAATAAAATCGTCAGACTGTCGCTCTTGCTGAGTTGCAAATAATTTCTTGGCAAGTTCTTTGGAGACCAATTCGATAAAAGGCGTTGGATCATAGCGCAAATCATAAACCACTACATTGCCATTTTTGCCAGAGGTTAGCGGAAAAACAACGGTTGCCTTGTTATATACTGAATCGAACCGTCCACTGACATAAACAAATGGCTGCTTATTATCTAAATTAACAAGTTTTTTAATCTCTTTTTTATCTCTCATTTTCAGTAGATAATCGTAGAGTTGAGGTTGCTTATCGCGAATAAGTTTGGTCATCGCAATCAGTGCTTGCACATCACTCAATGCGTCATGAGCTTTGAAATGACCGATGTTATTGGCTTTGCTAATTAGTTCTAGTTTGTTCGTCGGTTCACCTTTTTCGTCAACTGGCCACTCAATCCCTTCGGGCCTTAATGCTCTAGTCATACGGACAACGTCCAGCAAATCCCAACGCGAACGGCCTTCTTTCCAGCTCCATTCGTATGAATCGTAAAAATTGCGCCAAAATAAATGATGAATGAACTTGTCATCAAATCGAATATTGTTAAAACCGACAATAATCGTGTCTGGCTTGAATATGTCACTCGCCAATATCCGCGAGAATTCAGCTTCGCTATAACCATCGTCAACTGTTTGTTGTGGCGTAATGCCTGTTACCATCAAAGCCTCAGGGCTAGGCAATGTATCGTCGTTCAACTTGACTAACATATTGAAAGGCTCGCCGATCTGGTCCAAATCCGTATCGGTGCGAATACCAGCAAACTGCATAATACGGTCCTCTTGCGCACTCAAGCCACTAGTTTCAAGATCATAGAAAAAGAAAGTTTTGGACATTAAGTTTATTATAACATTAGTATAGTAGCTCTTACTTTGACGGGTCCTGCCGCCCGGTTTGCCCCACTGAACGTCACCCGTCTTGAGATTAGTGTATATCTAAGAAGCCGGTGTCTTTCAAAATATGTTTAGTACGTTCAACACCACTTGGTTTAGAGCCAACAGATGCGGAGCAGTAGCGGAGGCCAAGCGCCACGTGCTGACCTGATGAAGGTCACACGTAGAGTGGCTGTTGGTCTAAACTTAGTGGTGGTGGACGGAAGAATAAAGAGTTTGTTATTGTTCTAAAAAAGTAAATCTATTATCTCCAATATGAATAAAGCTGTTGTCTTCGGCACCTTGGCGGCGTAATTCGTGGGCAATGCCAAGTTTTTTCAGAATATCGCGCAGACGGTTGACACCTTCATAATTGCCAAAATCAGTTCGACGAGCAAATTTTTCCACTTTTTCGCCAGTTACCAAAAAGTATACCCTGTCGCCATCTTCAACTTTTTCGACATTCCATGAATTTGAGATTTTTTCTTTACTTAGTGATATCGTCTGAATTTCTTCGACTGGTTCGTCAGGTAAATCAACAGTTTGACGAGATCCTATAACTTTTTTATTAAGGGCTCTCAAAACTTCGCTCAAACCCAGATGCGCACTCGATGAAATAGCAAAAACTGGTGTTTTGCCTGCAACTGTCTTGACAGCGTCGATTTGCATTTGAATAATGTCCTCATCCAAACCCTCAATTTTAGTAAGTGCAATAATTTCGGGACGATTCGTTAAATCAAGATTATAATTGGCAAGCTCCGTCCGAATAGTTTTATAAGCCCCAGCAATATCATCTATATAAATATCAATCAAATGTAATAATACCGCTGTGCGCTCAACATGGCGCAAAAATGCAACCCCCAGCCCTTTACCCTTATTCGCACCCTCAATTAGACCCGGAATATCTGCAATCAGTAAACTACCACCATCAATATCAGCTACACCCAAATTAGGTGTTAGCGTCGTAAAAGCGTAATCAGCAATTTCAGGTCGAGCATTACTAACAACCGATAGGAATGTTGATTTACCAGCATTAGGAAAGCCAATTAAACCAACATCGGCCAGTAGTTTTAACTCTAATTCTGCCTCGAATGTTTCGCCAGGTTCGCCTTTTTCAGCCATCTTTGGAGTTTGACGAACCGAACTTTTAAAGTGAGCATTGCCAAAACCTCCATCACCGCCCTTGGCAACAATTACTTCTTGCCCATTTTGTGTCAAGTCCGCAATAATTTCGTCGCCTTTGCGCACAATTGTACCCATCGGAACTTTAACATAAAGTGGCTCACCGGCAGCACCGTGTCGATCGCGTTTTGAACCATTTTGACCTGGTTCAGCCTTTAACTCTGGTTTAAAACGAAAATCAACCAATGTATTCAAATTTTCAGTCGCTACAAAAACAACATCACCGCCCTTACCGCCAACACCACCGTCAGGCCCACCTTTATCGACATAAATCTCATGACGAAAACTAACGGCTCCGTCGCCGCCATTACCTGCGCTAATAAATACTTTGGCGGTATCGACAAACATACTAAGCTTATTATACCAAAATCGCCCCTAAATTAACAGGGACGATTAAAGACTGTTTGATCAATGTATATACTTATATAGTACAGCTTGACCATAAGAAATAGTACGATTGTTAACTATGTTCCATCCACCATAAGCCGAGTTGTTCATTTCACTAATAACTATGTGATCATTTAGCACTACACTTTCTACGACCGCAACATGCCCTAACCAACCACTTTCGTCCACAAGTACCGCCCCCGCAGACGGTTCGTGATCATAGCCAGTAGGACTTCTCAATGCCCACGTATTGGCGTTACCCAGTGAGCTACTAACTGGATTACCTAAATCTAAACGTCGCTGATAAGCATACCATGTACAATATCCGAAAGCATAATCATTACCACTAGAAACAAAACCATAAGAAATAATCGATGCGACAGGTGCGATATATGGTGCAACATAGCCAGGACGCTCATTCTCTGGGAGAATCCCATTTGGTAGTATAATACTCGTGTTTGGCTCAAGCCCACTTACTTCAAGATCGTTATATAGCACCATGCGCGTCTTTTCAACACCATATTTACTGACAATCGAGTCAATCGTATCAGCTGATTGAACATCATAAAGTACGCCATCAATTGGCAAAATTTTCAACACTTCGCCTTCAGACAGTTCGTCAGAAGTTAAATCGTTTGCCCACTTGATAGTTTGCGCAGTTATTCCAAATTTGGTCGCCAAAGCGCCGACGGTATCGCCAGTCTTGGCGGTATAACTAATAACCTTCCGATTTGTGATTTCGGATTCAATAATTTGTGGTTTGGCTGTATTCGTACTGTTAAATTGAGCAAAATCGCTCTTAGTTTGAGCCGATACCGCCAAGTTTGTAACCGAAGTTGCAATCGGTAAATTAGTAATCTGAGCAACACCAGCAGCCACACCTGTTGCCACCACATTATCAACCGAGGTCTTGTCAGATTGGGCCAAAGAATTAGCGTTAGTTGCATTAGCTACCACAGAAGTCTTCTGTGGTTCTTGATAACCAATCGACACCATCGCAACAATAAGAGCAAAAATACTCGCATAAACAGCGACTACTGATGGTTTAATCTTGACCATCGCCTTGCGACGAGGTTTGGCCGATTCAACGGCGTTCATAATTATCTGGTTACGAATTCTCATTCTCCCGCCTACTGCATTGCTACAAAGGCACTACCTTACTTTGTCTTTCTTCTCGCTCAGAACAGGGTACGTATCGATTTGTTACACCCTACGACATTTATCGGCAGGCTCATTTATGATTCGCGCTTTACACTCGCAGATTCCAGGTTGCTACACCGAATCATCAGCAGACGAAGTCACAAATGTGCTAGTGATTAGTATACCAACCATTGCTTTTTATGTCAATTTATGGCGCTACACAGCCTTCTTTGCAATGATCAATAACATTTGCCTCATGTTCAGCGTTTGTATTGGCAAAATACATAAGCCCATCATCACCACTCAAAAAGTACAAATAATCACCCTTAGCAGGTTGAGAGACCGCCAAGAGTGCCGAAAGACCTGGGGTAGCAATTGGTCCAGGTGGTAGCCCAGGATAGCGCCTTGTGTTGTACGGTGAGTCTAGGTTGAAATCACGTGCTACCCCAGTTTTATCAGCAATATATTGATACGTCACATCTGAGCCTAAATTCATCCCTGAGCCTAATCGCGAATAAAAAACCTGAGCAGCCTTTTTCTGATCCTCAGGTTGCGAAACTTCACGCTGAACAATCGATGCCAAAGTGATTCCTAGGTATAAATTTAGATTATGGCTTGCAAAACCCTCAATTAATTTGTTTTCCTCAATTATTGCATAGAATTCGTCGAACGTACGCCTTAAGATGTCCTGCACTGTTGCGCCAATGTTAAAATTATATGTTTCACCATAAACATAACCCTCTAAATCAGCACTTGGTGGTTTACCTGCAAATAATGGACTATCATAAGTTTCTTTTAGTGCCGACTCGATTTCTTGATCTGAATACCCAGCGTTTCTAAGTACTGTAGTGACATCGTATTTTTTAGAATCAGGTTTATCGGTTTTATCCGTCAAAGTAGCACCTGGATAAAACGTTATGTTAAAAGTGTCCACCGACCCATCAATAAAATGCTCTACGATCTGAGGGATCGTTTCGGCAGGCGATAAACGATATGTCCCTGCCTTTATGTCAGCTTGTTTACCAGATAACCGCATATAAATATCAAAAGCAGTAGAGGAACGAATGATTGATTGAGATTTTAACTCTTTACCAATTTGACTCGGCGTACTGTCTAAATCTATAGTAATTCTTTTTAACTGGCTAATATCGTTACCAACAGGTGCAAGCTGAATGTTATACCAGATAATTCCGCTAGTCACCACACCGAGGATAACTGCAAATATCGCACCACCAATCCATAATAAAATTCTGCGTCTTGATCTAAACATAATTCTTCTCCAGGTAATCTTGTAATATTATGGCCGCCGCCTGAGCATCAATATCGGCTTTTGAATAGGGCCGATTATATGCCTCTAATTGCTGCTCAGCAACAACACTAGTTAGTGATTCATCTTGAAAAACAATCTTCGAGGCAATATCTGATAGTTTAGTAGCAAATTCCTCAACCAGTTTGGTTTGTTCAGTTGGTTCGCCTGATTGATTGCGTGGATAACCAATAACTAAAATTTGAGCTTTTTCTTGAGCCATTATCTCAGAAATAGCCCTTATTTCATTTCCGTCAACCTCGATTGTTTCGAATGGTATCGCAATACGCACGTCACTATCACCAACTGCGACGCCAATTCGTTTTTCGCCAACATCCAAACAGACGATTGCAGTTGATTTAGACATCTTCTAACCTGAACTCAACTTCAATTTTATTGACATCATTCGGTACATTAGTTACCCAAAAATATGAAAATTTGGTATCGACGCTACTGACACCTTCGATGGCCCCAATAAGTGACTGAATGTCGCCGTATCGCTTGCCTTTGACTTGCTCTTTGATAGACGTCTCGTCAATATTCGGTCCAATTTTACCAACGGTAGCGATGTTTACGGTTGATACCAAGTCAGTTTTCAAATATCCTGATAGAACAACCTCATCGATACCATCGCTATAGACACGTTGAATCTTTGCATCACTAATTTGTTTGTTCAAGGCATCTTTTAGAAATGTCTGTAATTCTGACTTTGCAATAGCAGTAATTGAAAAAGTGGTTTGAGAAGTTAATTTAGCCTTACCTGTTGTCGCTTCAGCACCAATCGCTGGTACAGATACGGCGGCAACTCGAGCGACATTGAAACTGTCACCAATTACCATTTCTCCATTAGTGAATTGGGCGGTAAGCTGCTGCTTGGCATCGTTAGTAGGTAGGTCAACCAGAACTTGACTGGCCTTTTGGACATCTTCGGCTGTAACGATTTTTGATATTTTAGTAAGTCCACCAGTCATAGCTGTGCCGACACCTGACACATCCGAGTATCCATCAGCCGTATATGATGCGCCACTTGCCAAATTGTAATCTTCACCATTAGCCTGCGCTAAAACATCACCACTACCCGTAAAATGACAACCTCCATCCCATGCAGGAATAGTAACGCTGATATCGTCTTGGGCAACAAAAATTTTTCCCCCAGAACTAATAATATCTGTCCCTGAAGGCACAACAATTGGATCAGGACCAGCATTAACACATGTGATAGACAAAGTTACTACGCCTGATGATTTAACGCCATCATCCCTTGTGCCAGTTGCATTAAATTCAACACTTACGTCCTTTTGGGTCTGTTTTGAGATGGTTTGAATTATGTTTTTCTTTACATCTGTCGCCTCTGTGCCACCTAATTTTACGGCCATACTAACTGGTGCTGGTGATGTTTGGGCAGTAATAATTACTCTTGCGGCAGGAGCATACTGATTTGCCCACACTAAAAACGCCGCTATCAATATAGCTAGTGTAATACCTAGGAAAAGCTTTTTGCGAAAACGTGGAAAATCTGGTACTTTAACAACACTTTTCATCGGAGCTTTTGATGATGATTTAAAGCTATCATCCTCGATATTAATATCTTCAATAACATCGCTGGCGTCTTGCTTGTTGTCTTCCTCTTTGTCTTTTTGCAATACTTTATCAAAGTCGGCAGTTTTGACTAGTTCTCCCACTGGTAACTGCGCGCCATCAATCACGTCTTCACCTTCGTCTATTTCCAAAGCGGCAATCTCAGCAATTTCTGGTTTAGACTGCAAATTTTTGGCAACTGGGATTAAAGCAGTCGCCGAAAGTGCAATCAAGGCGTCATTATTAGTAATCAGAACTAAACGTTTATTGCTCTTTTCGGCCATTCGAGCCAAAAGACGTAAATTAACAGCGCTTTGCAACAGCCCAATGCGTTTCGGTGGAACCAAAGCAACGATTTTTTCTTTGCTATCTTTGATTTTACCAATAATAGCCGTAATATCGTCTTCGGTGTCAATGTAAATTATGTCTTTTTCAGTACTCATATTCTCAGAATCCGATTTAGTTTATCTTTAATCGTGTCATTTTCGCTGCTGCCAATCATTGTATCATAGCCAACCCTAAGGAGGCCCATGGCCGTAATGTAGGTATGATCATTAACAACACCTGTAGAATCAGTAATTCCGACAACTTCTGATGGATGAATGTGGTGAATGGTTGGTTTCTTTGTAAATGGTAGATCTTTGTGCCAATCTTGCTTTTGCAAAGTCGTGACGAGTTTAGTCAAACTTGAACCACCACCACATAGTAAAATCCGATTTGGCAAATGATCAGCCGAGTTAAACTCGTTTAATGCCAGTTCAACGCCAGATATCCAAACCTCTAGAGTTTTATCGATGGCTTCATTGACGTCCCTAGCGACACTCTCTTTGATTTGGCTGTTTTCGATGTTAACTTTTAGTTTTTCAGCGTCATCATAAGATAAATCTAGTTCACTAGCGATGGTATGAGTAAAGCTACGACCACCGATACCAAACGATTTAGTACCTTCGACGCCACCATCATTTACAACTGCAATATCGGTCGTACCACCACCAACGTCAGCTAAAATTGCTGTAAAATTACTGTTTGCATCGGTTCCAAGGACACTTCTGCTAACGGCAAACGGTTCAGCGGCAACTGCTAACAGTTCCAGTGATAATTCTTCGGCAACGCGTTCCAATGCACCAATATGAACCATTGGCGCAAACGCTGTATAGATTTGAACAGCCACATCGTGACCTTGAAAACCAATTGGATTACTGACTTTATAGCCATCAATATGAATACTGACAAGGGCGCTATTTACAAGTTTAATTTCGACATCTGGGTTGCCAGTTTCAAGCGCAATTTGTTTTTGAGTTTTGGTCTGAGCCCGTTCTTGAACTTTTTCAATAATAAATTCCATTTCGGCAGTATCCAGTGGACGGTCTGGCTGAGGACGACGATAACGAATTGTGTTGGTCACACCTTTGACAAGTTCACCAGCAATACCGATTACGACATGTTTAGCCTGAAGGTTGGCTTGGGCTTCGGCCTCAGTTAGTGCTACTTCACAGTTACGAACTACGCCTGAAATATCGGCAATTGCACCCGAATACATGTCACTGAGGTCTTGATGAGCTCGCCCAACACCGACAATTTTAATCTTGTCACCAACTATTTTGGCGATTAAGGCTTTGACATATTCGGTTCCAATATCGAGTCCAACGATGTAATCGCCCGTTACTTTGTTCTTTAAACCATTTCGTAATTTTTCAAATACCATAAGTGTCTACCATTATATACTAACTGCGCTTATGGTGCATGAAATCAAAAATATATCGAAATTATATCAAATGAAAAAGCCTTCAAGAAAATCTTGAAGGCTTGGGCGCCGGGAGGACCAAAGGCCAAAGCCAAAGGTCCTTCCGGACACCTAGAAACCAAGTACTTAGCACTCCCTGACTGAAGGCGAAGACCAGCCGTAGTTGGCAATGTAAGCCAATTCGACAAGCAGCCTCAGCTGACGACCGTCGTCAGCCAAATCCAACCGGTAGAGATAGGGGCAGTACTGCCAGGCAGTCTTCTTTAACTTGAACTGGTAGCCTGCCATGTTCGGATACGGCGACTTGCGTCTATCCCAACTGGCAACCCAATCAGGAAAGAGCGCTGCGGCTATCAGGATATGGAAGCTGGCTAGCTTCTGTGCCACGCTCGGGTCATTCCAGCACGATTTCGGTGATTTACCTTGGTTGGTGTTCGGATCGAACTCGACCCAGTAAATGCCAGCGGGGTAATTGATGCCAGGGAGGAAACGCAACTGTTTGGAATCGCTCATCAGCAGTTCCAAGCCCCACTTGCTGTAGCCGCCTGGTGGTGGGGTTATAAAATTCCACCAGGCATTGAATGTATTTTGCAGGCTTCTGAAGTTGACAACCAGCATCAGTACCGCGGTTGGTGTGTGCGGTACAAAGTTCGTAGGTACAGGTGGGATGTCAGCCGGCTTGAAGCCGTTGCCACCACCATGTTGCTTTAGGAACTCTGTAACGATCCTGATTTGCTGCTCGGGCTGGACGTACCAGGTAGGCAGCGAGTAGGTCGGCGGAATCTTAAAGATAGTCTTCTTCTCGATAATCATCTGGAGGCCATACTTGACGCTCTTAGAATCGAGTGAGCCGTTACCGACACGCTTGGCGATCTCGTTGCACTGGCCGACGATGCAAACCAATTCTTCAATTGTAGCCATTTTGAACCTCTTTCTGCCGTAGACTTCTCCGATGCGATTGCAGCGGTGATCTCAACTTTGTTGAGAACGGCGCGATATATTCAACAGATTGAACACATGGTGCCGTTCTCAAGGGGAGTACTTTAATTGTAAAGGTTCTAAAGATGACTATATCATAAACTGCTACTTTTTGCAACTTTTCACCACTCAAACTGACAGCACTTTAAATAAACTTATTGGAGTTACACATGACACGTCCAACACCACTTGGTTTATGTCAACAGATGTGGCGGTAGCCAGCCAAGCGCCACGTGCTGACCACTACGTGGTCACACGTAGAGTGGCTGTTGACATGAACTAAGTGGCGGTGGACGGCAAGAAAGGCTAAACCATCACAGCTTTAATCCGGCGGACGCCGGCGGAGCTGGATTCTTCTTTGATGATTTTGAATTTTTTCCCATTTTCAGATAGTTCACCAGTGTGGTCTATGTGAGGACCGCCACAAATTTCTAGGCTGAATGGTTTTTCGTTTTCGGCAGCTATTTTATAGACTTTCACTTTGTCGCCATATTTATCATTAAATTCACCGACAGCACCGATGGCGCGAGCTTCGTCTAGCGGATATTCAGCGAAACTGACTGTTAAATCTTTGTCAATTTGCTGATTCACAATATCCTCAATTTGCTTAATCTGTTCTGGATTTACTTTTTCTGGATACTTAAAGTTAAATCGAATTCTTTCTTCGTTAATATTAGCGCCACATTGCGAAACTGAATCGCCCAAAACCATGCGAAGGGCTTGGGCCATTAAGTGCGCTGTGGTGTGATACTTTTTATGAATGTCAGTTTGACCCTCTAAACCACCTTTGAAAACACCCTTAGTCGCCGTCTGACTGCGCAAACGTTGTTCGGCCATTTTTGCGTCAAATTCTGCTCGCCAGTTCTCAGACAGACTAATATTTTGCTTGAAAGCTTCTTCGGTTGAAAGCTCAACTGGAAAACCATAGGTGTCATAAAGCGTAAATAACTCTGCACCCGTCAGTCCATTACTGGCAAACTTTCCTAGTTCACGCAGACCTTTGCTAAGAGTTTGACGAAATATTTTTTCTTCTTTGACAAGAATCGCAATGACTTCTTCACGTTTTTGTTTAAGTTCTGGATAATCTTCGTGATATAAATCGGCAATTACGGGCACAATTTCTTGCATGAAACTCTGTTCAATACCCAAATCAAATGCAAACCGAATCGCTCGACGGAGTAAGCGTCGCATTACATAACCTTGTTCTTTATTACTTGGAATAATCCCATCAACCGCTAGAAAAGTTGCGGCACGTAAATGGTCCGCAATCACTCGCATACTCTCGGTGTGACTTTCGTAACTCTGGCCACTGATCAGTTGTAATTTTTCAATAATTGGCCAAATTAGACTAATTTTAAAGATGTCAGGACTATCAATTGCGGCAGCTGAAATTCGTTCTAATCCGCCACCAAAGTCAACATTTTTACTGGCAAGTGGTTCAAAACTACCGTCGTTCAGGCGTCGATATTGCATGAAAACTTGATTACCAATTTCCATAAATTGACCACCATCACTGTTCGGATGCGCCAAACCAAAACCTTCGACGTGATTTTGTGGGCCAAAATCATAAAAAACTTCACTATCAGGACCACATGGATCGCCAATTGGCGTTTTATCTAGTCCACCACCGCGTGACCACCAGTTCTGCTTATCGCCATAATAGAAAATTCTCTCACCTTGATTAATGCCACGCTTATCACCATCGGCCTGACTGCCAATTTCAACTATTTTGGCCTCAATTCCCTTTTCGCTAAATACTTTTTGCCAAATATTGGCTGCTTCGTCGTCGCGTGGAATGTTATGCGCATTATCACCGATAAATGCCGTCACATAGATTTTATTTGGATCCAAGCCGACTTTTTCAGTCAAAAATTCAAAAAACCAACGAATTTGCTGCTCTTTAAAATAATCACCCAAACTCCAGTTACCCAGCATTTCAAAAAAAGTCGTATGTCGATTGTCGCCAACATCATCAATGTCTTGGGTACGAAAACATGTTTGGCTATTCGCCAATTTGACACCATCAGGATGAGTTTCGCCTAATAAATACGGTAAAAGTGGTTGCATCCCGCTACCGGTAAACAGAGTCGTTGGGTCATTATTTGGGATTAATTTGGCACGAGAAATAATCGCATGTTCACGCTCTTTAAAAAAATTCAGATATTCATTGCGAATTTGTTCTGCATTCATCTCTGTTGATTTTAGCATTATTTTTGCCCCACCGCCACCCATCACATTACAATTTTAAAGCCTCGTCCATTGACGAGGCTTGATAGAAAAAATATGACTATTCTTTAATTTCAATTACAGAAAAAAGGCTGGTTTTATACCATTCTGAGCCAGATTTTTTTCAAATCGAGTTCTCGATATGGTAGAACTAATCAGGTCATGTAGAGAATCAGAAAAACCACCTATATCGCTTATGTCTATAGGCATTACATTTGCTGAGCGATTAGTCCTTTTCATACAGATAGAATTACCGGACTCTCCATTTCTAATCACCAAATCCTTTAAGATAAAAAAGAGATTTTGGTCTGATTCCGAAGATATTATTGCCTTCATATCGTCTATTGGGCAAAGTTTCCAACAGAGTCTCTTAAAAATATTGCCGTCACGACATAGGATACTTTTTTCGAAAATCTTGAGAACGTAAAGAAATTTGACAGTATTTGTGTCATTGTTTTTAGTCATATATTCCCCCTTATTAAAGTGCAACCACTGTTCTCCGTGGTCGAGATCAATTATCCTATGAACATTCGCCCATAAAACAACAAATTGATACCTATACCATAAATGCTTCTTGAGTATTTGTCAATTTATATTAAGTGCTACGAAACAATTCCACCACCCAAGCAAACATCCTTGTCGTAAATTACGACGGATTGGCCAGGGGTGATTGAGCGTATCGGATTATCAGGTTTTAAAGTCAAGCCGTTTTCTTCAATAGTCAGAATGGCATCAACTAATGGCGCCTGGTGACGGACGCGAATCTGATATTCCCCATTTTTTGGCGCATCATTAATCCAATGCATATCGCTCAAATTAATCGAATTTTTCCAAAGGTTAGCGTCATTTAAATCAGTCGTAACATAAACCTCGTTTTTGCTCATATCTTTACCGACAACATAATAGGGCAAACCTCCACCAAGTTCCATTCCGTGACGTTGACCAAGTGTATAAAAAAACGCGCCGTCATGACGACCCAAAACTTTGCCAGATTTGCTATCTTTTATTTCGCCTGGTTTAACATCAATATACTGACTTAGAAAATCACGAATTCCGACTTGACCAATAAAACAAATGCCTTGTGAATCTTTTTTAGTTGCAGTCGATAACCCGCGTTCTGACGCCATTCTGCGCACCTGTGGTTTCGTAAATCCACCAATCGGAAACAGTGTTTTACCAAGCGCCTCACCAGTAATGCGATATAGAAAATAAGTTTGATCCTTTTTTTCGTCAATTGCCATCAATAACTGGGGATTGGGGATTAGGGATTGGGAAATCGGAGGGATTTTTTGTTCTTCCCTATTTCCCATTTCCCAGACCCCATTCCCTACCCTGGCGTAATGCCCGGTTGCAATCATATCAGCGCCATCAGACAAAGCAGTCTCAAGAAATAATTTAAATTTGACCTCTTGGTTGCACATAATATCAGGGTTTGGGGTGCGACCATATTTATACTCATCTATCATATAATCGACAACTTTATACTTGTATTCATTCTGGAAATCGAAAACCTTAAAATCAATTCCAAGTTTCACCGCAACTCGTTTGGCATCGGCTAAATCATCGGCCCAAGGACATTTCATTCCAGGCAAGTCTAGCGTCCAGTTTTTCATATAAACAGCTGTCACGTCATATCCCTGTTCGACCAATAATGCCGCAGCCAAAGACGAATCAACACCACCGCTCATCCCAACGTATACTTTTGTTTTTTCGTTTACCACTATGCGCCTACAACATAAAACGCAATGGTCTTAATTAGTTCGTTGCCAGCTATCCACAAACTGTGTGGATTTACCCACCACCAAACTGGCCAATTCTCATCTAATTGAGTTGAGTGATTCAATATAGTCACACCGTCAGAATATCTGTTGAATTCTAGACTGGCGCGTCGCTGATGGTAGCCAGATGTAACCAAAATGGCGGTTTTTATATCGTGTTCGATAAACAACTTTTGGGTATTTTGGGCATTACCTTTCGTCGTTTCGGCATCTTCTTCAAGAATAATAGCTGTTTCTGGAACACCCGCAGCAACAGCAACTTTTTTCATAACAGCCGCGTTACTGGGACCGGCTTTATCTTGTGCAGCACCAGAAAAAATCAATATATTTGACCAACCATTTTTGTATAATTCTATCGCTTCATTGGCTCTAGCCTCGGTGTCGCCACCACTTATTGCAACAATTGCATCGACAGGCTGACAACCAGCGTTCATAGTTGGCTTTTCACCGCAACTCCTCAGATCATCAGGCTGTAAATATATCCCTAGTCCAATCATGGCCACAATAATAACAACTAAAAGAACTATTAATGGCCTAATTAATAATCTAATTATGAACATATTCTTGTATACTCTCGCTTAATTTCTGAAACCATAATCTCAGCTGCACGTTTTGTGTTTTCGGATGTCGATAATTGGCCTAAAGTAATTCGCAGGCTCCCATCAGCTAGTTCGGGCGACAAACCAATTGCCACTAGAACATGCGAACGTTTGCCTTTATTGGCTGCGCAAGCACTACCAGTAGCGACTAAAACACCCCTGTTTTCTAAACCATAAATCAATCGTTCGCTATCAATACCAGGGAAAGAAATGTGCAAATGTCCAGACAAGCGATGCTTAATATGACCCGATACTACCGCATTCGGAAACGCGCTAGTTAATGTCAGTTGCATATCATCTCGCAGTTTTTCTAACCGTTTCGACTCATATTGACGATGTTTAGTCGCCAGTCCTAGCGCCTTGGCAAAGCCAATCACGCCAGCAACATTTTCGGTGCCACTGCGAAGTCCGCGTTCCTGACCACCGCCTAGAATTTGTGGAAAAATCTGTACATGACTCGCCGCCCACAACAGCCCAACTTGCTTTGGCCCATAAATTTTACCAGCGTTAAGCGTCAACATATCAATCCCCAGTCTAGCAACATTAATATCTATTTGACCGACACCTTGCGATGCGTCACAATGAAAATAAATTGGCGTTTTGTCATTTCTTATCATTCGAGCTTCACGCTCAGACCTAATCACCTGTGCAATATCACGAATAGGTTGAATTGTACCCAGTTCGTTATTTGCCAGCGCTACACTAACCAGCCCAGTATCTGGCCGAATGGCTTTTTTTATAACATCAGTCGGTACATATCCTCGTTTGTCGGCATCGACGATTGTATAATCATGAGCTTTGGCACACTCTAATACTGCTTGATGCTCAATATTCGGAGTAATAACGTGGCCATCGACACCATTAAAAGCTAAATTAATCGATTCAGTTGCACCGGCAGTCATAATAATTTCATCAGGTTTGGCACCGATCAAATTAGCCAAAGTTTTTTTTGCGTCCTCATATTCCCGTCTAACTGCCACTGCTGGTGCATAAGGACTGGACGGGTTATAAAAATTATCAGCAAAATACGGTTGCATCGCAACCAGAACTCGCGCATCCATTGGCGTAGCAGCAGCATGATCAAGATATATTGTCTGATTGTCCATAACTAATCAATTATAACGCCTTCATTTAGGTTAATGTAATAATCTTTTATAATTCGAATAGCGCACAAGCATTCGCGGTTGTAGTAATCGCAACTTCATCGGTAGAAATTTTACGAATCATGGCGTGATAATCGGCAATATTCTTGATATATGCTGGCTCGTTTACCTTGTTACGAAAGGGATTTGGGGTCAAATAAGGAGCGTCAGTTTCAAGCAATATTTTTTCGAGTGGCAATGCAGCAAACATCGATTTGGCTGATTCATCTTTGGTGAATGTGCTGTAACCGTTGACACCAATATATAGACCCCTCTTTAAACCCTCCTGAGCATTTGCTATTGTGTCAGTAAAACTGTGCAGTTCGCCACGAATCCCCTTAAAATTATCAAACACTGGCCAAAAATCGTCGAACGCTTCACGAACATGAAAAACAATTGGCAAATTGTGTTTCAAAGCTAGTTCTATCTGAGCCTCCAGTGCCTGGATCTGAACATCACGTGAACTATGATTATAGTGATAGTCTAGCCCAATTTCACCGACCGCAATGACTGATTTATGCTTTGATTCAAGTAATTGCTCAATTCCAGCCCAACCTTCTTTGGCATTATGCGGATGCACACCAACCGAAGCAAATATCCCATCGTGAGTGGACGCAAACTCAATTGCCTGCCTCGAATTTGATATGCTCGTACCGACGCAAATTATTTTTTCGACAGTTTGATCGTGCGCATGTTTGATTATTTCATCAATATCCAGCGGATAATCAGGGTCGTGAATATGACAATGCGTGTCAATTAGCATAATCTAAGTCTTTGGTTTGGTTGGCTCAGGTGTGTGTTTATAAATTTTTGGAAATAACATACCCTCAGTTGGAACGATTGATCCTGATTTAAAAATTTGATGAATTTTAGTGGCGGTATCAGGCAAGAATGGTACCAATAAATCACCAATCTGCAGTAATGCTCCGGCTGAATATGCTAGCACTTCATTTAAATGCGTTTTGGCTTCTGAATCTTTCTCAATCTTTTTGGCAATTTCCCATGGTTTGACATTCTCGATATATTGATTCAGACTTCGCACCATCAACCAGACTTCATCAATCGCTTTATTGAAATCAAGGGCTTCCATTGCCTTGTGATAAGTATCCATATCATGTTCGCCTTGTGGTGCCTCGCCAATCACACCTGATTGATAACGCGTTACCATGCCAGCTACGCGCTGGACCAAATTGCCAAGGTCGTTAGCAAGTTCGGTATTATAAGAGTTTTCGAATTTTTCCCAAGTGAAATCACCATCATCAAACGTTGGGATATGACGCGAAAAGAAATAACGAAAGGCGTCCAAACCATATTCGTCAATAATTTGGTTGGGATCGATTGAGTTGCCGACTGTTTTACTCATTTTTGCACCACCGACATTGATAAATCCGTGAACTAACAATTTTTTAGATAATGCCAGTCCCAAGCCAAGCAACATTGCTGGCCAAATACCAGCATGGAAGCGCAAAATATCCTTGCCGATAACTTGAATATCGGCTGGCCAATATTCTTGCCAACCCGTTTGGTCAGGATAGCCCAGAACAGTGATATAGTTTGCCAGTGCATCAATCCAAACATACATAATTTGTTCAGAATCGCCAGGAACTGGTATACCCCAACTAAGGTTCTTTTTGGGACGCGAAATGCTGACATCTTGCAGGCCATCTTTAATCAATTCCAGGAATTCTTTTTTACGAAACTCTGGAACAATCTGCATTTCATCACTAGCGATGGCTTCTCTAACTTTATCGGTAAATGCGCTAGTCTTGAGATAATAATTCTCTTCGCTAAGTCGTTGATAAGGCTGATTATGATCGGGACAAATACCACCATTAGCGGTTGCTTCTTTATCCGAAACAAAGGCTTCACAACCTACGCAGTACCATCCTTCGTATTTTCCCTTGTATATATAAGGTTGTAAAGTTTGCCAAATATATTGAACCGATCCAATGTGATGCGGGTCGGTAGTACGAACAAAATCCGTGTAACTTATACCCATCTTTTTTATAAATGTCTCAAAATTAGCGTATATTTTATCGGCATAACTTTTTGGGTCAAGCCCAGCTTCGGCTGCTTTGGTGGCTATTTTGTTACCATGCTCATCAGTACCAACTTGAAACCTAACTTCATGACCGTTTTGTTTTTGATAGCGTGCCCAAATATCCGCCATCAGATAATCAAGCGCATGACCAATGTGTGGAGGCGCATTAACGTAGGGGATAGCAGTGGTAATGTATAATTTCTTTTCCATCATAAACTATTGTAACAGAGAACTTTAACTAATCGTATCCAAGCATCCAGGTCGAGCGCCTCGGCACGAATGTCAGGACTAATATCTGCTTTCCCCAGGATAGTTTCAATTTCGTTTTTTGGTAATTTTAATCCGCCGGATAAACTGCTGCGAAGTTTTTTGCGCTTGGCTGAAAAACCGGCTTTGACTATGCGAAAGAAATCGTTTTCGTTGATGTCAGTGAGAAATGGCGTTTGGCGAGTTTTTAGGATTACCACTTGACTGTCGACTTTTGGCGCAGGTGTAAATAATTCTGCTGGCACTACGTCGCCCAATGTAACTTCGGCAAAAACTTGAGCGCTAATTGCCAAAATACTCATTTTGCCAGGTTTTGCCGCCAGACGCTCGGCAACCTCTTTTTGTACCAACAGCACGGTGATTGACGGTTTATTTACGGCTGTCATTAACATTTTGACAATTTTGCTGGTGATGTAGTAGGGGACATTTGCCACAACTTTATAGCCAACTGACAAGGTTGACAGGTCAAACTTTAATATATCACTGCAGATAACTTCTAGGTTTTTACCAGGAAATTGCGCTGGAAGTTTTCGTGCTAGTTCACTGTCTAATTCTACCGCTACAACTCTCCCCGCTCGTCGCAAAATTTCGCTAGTAAGTGTGCCTAGGCCTGGACCAATCTCGAGTACCGTATCGTCACGAGTTAATTCAGCACAATCAGCGATATGTGCCAAAGCTTCGTGGTCATGAAGCCAATGTTGACCAAGAGCTTTATCATTTTTTAGCGCCATTTCAGTGACTGCCTAAAATACCTTGAGCGTAATATATACGACTACTCTCTCTACAATCACCACAACGCTCAAATCCATTCTGGAATATTTGAATGACTTCGGTCAAAGAACTTGATGATTTAATCGCATCGCGCACACCAGCGTAACCGCTGTTTAATTCTTCCATCAAGAAGTCTAATTGCGTGTAAATATTATTGGGATATGGTCGACTATATAGTTTTGCTCTACGACCATCAGTCCATTGAGCCAGACCATCACCAGTTGTATTAAAATGATGCTCTTGTTCCAAATTACCCATAATACCAGCCGTTTGAATTCGACTAAAGCCATTTGCTATTAAATAATCCCAAATGATAGTTTCATTCTCGCTAGGTGTTGTATATTGACCCTTTATTCCGACCAACTCTACCTGTTTTTGAGGTTGTTTAGTCGTAATACTGGCAATTTCGATTCGACTGACCTCTAGCCCATCTTGAATTGTTATTTCGTATGTAACATTCCTGGAGCCTTTTTCGCCTGGAGTCTTGATCTCTCGATAGCTGACTTCCCTATCGGCATCCTCAATTTTTTCGATATCAAAATCGACAGGTTCGTCGACAGTAGCAGTTTGTTTGCCTTCGCGCCAAACTCTGACGGCAAGCCCTTCGGTGAGTTTCGTATCTGGATTTAGCGACACTCGGTCATCTTTGCCAAGTTCAATGCCTTTTTCGGATAGCATCTCCCCTATCGTCTTGCCTTGAGTGCGAACAGTCGTAGTTTTACCATAGAGAGTGAAAGTAAATGGAGTTGCTCGATTAATAGTCAATTTAAGTCCAGCACCCTCGGCAATAATATCGTCAGTTCTTTCTAGATTTGTCGTGTCTTCGTCGTATAATTTTATACCAGCACCCTGCACAATTTGCAAAGCAGTCTGATATGGAGTAACTGTTTTGGTGCGTGTATTGCCATCGACTATAACAACAGGTCGAGCTCGATAGATATTAACCTGATAGTCGGATGCAATAAGTTTTTCAGTTACGGCAGGTTCAACTGCATCTTTGTCATCAATTGCAATTCCCGCCTCTGAAAGCGCATCGCCAATCGTGGTGGCCTCAGATAGAATCACCTTTTCCGTCCCACGATCATAAATTGTAATTAATCGTCCAGATTGAGAGTTGCTGCCATTATCAGCATGAGTCACCCCCGAAATAACAGTGATAGTTACCACGACTAAAAAAAGTACAGTGGCAACAAGCATGCCAAATGGTATAGCAGATTTACGGATTAGATTATTCATTCGATATTTTCACACCCAACATGAGTTATATTGTATCAAAAAGCTATCATCCTCACCAGCCAAAAAACAATTGAACATCCTCTGAAAACTATGTCGCAACTGAGTTAGTATCGTAATCAAATGCTAGTGTTATTATATGCAAAATTAATTTCTACAAACCCAACGTATGGTAGATAGTAATGGTATACAAGTACCATCCCATATGTACCCCCACACTGATACACCACCACAGTTCCCGCATACAACACCATAGTAATAATTATCAACCTTATCGATACATACTACACTACTCCCAACATCAGCATATGATGCCCCAGAATCTATTGATAGCCGTGCAATTCGAGTATGATCACCTCCTACACCATAAGTAGCACAAGCATTAGAGTAGTTACATACTATGCTATAGCGATTAGTTGGTGACCCAGCATAAGGAGAATTTACAGGTCCAACATCAGCACAGCCAGATTGTTCGCCGCCTAATATTGTAGTATAACCCGAAGGGGCAGCGCCTGAAGTTGGGTAGCAGTCACCTGAATATTTAGCAACCTCAGCAGAAGCAACACCCGAGCCTTCTGAAGATACTCCCGAGACCCTGTAAGTATATTGTGTGTTTGCTTCCAATAGCGTATTGGTATATGCCGTACTAGTATTCCCAGTGTTTTCTACTATCGTTGAATAACTATCTGTTGTCTTTCGTTCAATCTTGTATCCTGTCGGCGAAATCCCACCAACGGGCGCAGACCAACTTAATTGAAGTGCAGTTTCTGAATAGATAGATATTGCTAAGCCTGTTGGGGGACCTGGAAGCTGAAAATTCAATGTTATCGTATACTCTGATGAGGTTCTTGCGTTGTAATTCGCATCGGCTGCTTTGGTAGCTGTCACTATACAACTTCCTGCGGCCGTTGACGATACTGTAGCACTATTCACTGTGCATGGACCACTGACTCTTGCATAACTAAAGGTTCCAGTTCCACTCCCGCCTCCACCTGTTAGGGTCGTATTTGTACCCCATGTCACTGGATTAGGAGATGCAATAAGCGTAACGGTGGCTTGAGTCATTGGCCTGTAATAACTGCTCTGACCTGCTGTACTCCAAGCACTAGCAACAGATCCGACATAACATTGAGCCTGAACGCTGACTATATAGGTTTGTCCTTCAGTTGAAGTCGTAAAAGCAATCAGTAGAGCAGTTGGATTATTGGGTGTTACCCAATTAGAATCATAACCAGAAGGAGTAATAGTATATCTGTATTGATAACGAGCCGTTGTACCGGCCTGACAGGATACTGAAGGCCAAGACCAGATAGTCGTAGTTGTAACTGTGCTGGCAGTTACAGTTGGTGCAGAAGGAGTGCTTATAGAACTAGGATAGCTAGTGGCGCTAATTGTATTTGACCATTTACTAATATCGCCTGCAATAACAGAATTAACCCGAAAATAATAAGTAGTATTTGCAGATAAACCACTTGAAGTGAAGGTTGTGTTCGGTTGGGTAGCAATTGTAACCGGACTCGTGAAAGATGCATTAATATCTCGCTGCAAAGTATAACTAGTAGCACCCGTAACTAAACCCCATGATAAATCAATTGAAGAAGTCGAAGTGGTAGTAGCAACTAAAGTGGAAGCAAATACAAGTAAACATTTACCTTCTTCAATAGAGCCACCATTATCAGATAATACATGCCAGGTAGAACTACCATCCCTTGTAGACGTTGCGCTTAGGCAATATTCACCATCGTTCACGGTGTACTGGAAAACAGTACCTGAGCTTTTTACTAGTCCTTTACCTCCATTAGCCTCTGCCTCAGTTGCTGGATAATGACCATATGTACCAATGTCAACTCCAAGACGAGTTTGAGCATTAGATAGGTCAGCTTTGAGGGAGGCAGTAACAGCTTGACTCTGTATTCCTCTATACGCGGTAAATACCAGAACGGATATAACGGCTATGACGAATATGACGACAAATAATTCAACTAAGGTAAAGCCCTTCGAATTGCGCTTTTGCATAAAATCAGTATAGCATTAGTAATATTGTAAGGCAAAAAAATTAGATTTTTTCCAAACGAGCGTATTCGGTATTCAACTTTTTAGTCCGGCCGTCGTCGAATTTAACGGTTAATGCCAATCCGTCAACTTCAACAATTTCACCAGTCCCAAATGACGCCGAACGAACATGTTCACCAATCGCAAACATTTCGTCACTATAAAATTCTTGCTCTGGCACAAAATGCGGTTCAACAGGTGACGTGATTGCAATCTGATTGCCCATATCCTCAATGAATCGCGATATCTGATTATAGCCACGTTGGCCAAACTGCATCCGACTTTGAGCGTATGTCAGATGTAATTCTTCGCGCGCGCGAGTCATACCAACATAAGCCAATCGTCGTTCTTCCTCAAGCTCGGCTGGGCCTCCTTCGTAAATTCTGGCATGTGGTAATATTCCCTCTTCCGCTCCTACGATAAAAACTACTGGGAATTCCAGGCCTTTGGCGGCATGTAATGTCATCAATGTAACCTTTTGCCCGTCACTGTTGGTATCGGCACTGGTCATTAATGCAACTTCTTCTAAAAAGTCAGGTAAAGTTGCGAAACTTTGCGCATCAGATAACAAGGCACCGATATTTGCTTCGCGGTCTTCAGCCTGAGGAGTTCCGTCCAAAATATAATCTCTATATCCCGTCAAAGACAACAATTTCTCAATCATTTCAGCCGGACTGGCTGTATCGAGCATTGATTGGACTGTTCGTAATTTTTCACCTAGGTCCAAAAAAGCGTTTTTTGCCCGAGTCGCAATAGTACTGGTCTGATTGACGTCCAAAAGAGACGAAATTATGTCTTTTTTACTCTCTGATTGCCACAACATGAATTTCTCTAAACTCATCGCCCCAACACCTCTGGTTGGTACATTAACGATTCTACTAAAACTCATCCTATCTTGAGGTTGATAAATCAGCCGCAAATAGGCAATTATATCTTTGATTTCCTTACGGTCATAAAACCTTACTCCACCAACAATCTGATACGGTACATGCAAACGCAAAAATGCCCTCTCTAGCGTATAGCTTTGGGCGTTAGTACGATAAAGCACCGCAAAATCACCGAATTTTCTGGCACCCATGGCAACATGTGATGCAATCCGTTCTGCCACCAAATTAGCCTCTTCGGCTTCATCGTAAAGTTCATGAACTTGAACGGGTGCACCTGGACCAGCCGTTGTCCACAGTTTTTTATCGGTTCGTTGCACGTTTTTAGCGATAACATTACCGGCGGCATCCAAAATATTACTTGTTGAACGATAGTTTTGCTCTAATTTTATTACCGCCGTTCCCTTAAAATCGCGCTCAAAGTTCAAAATATTCGTAAAATCAGCCCCTCGCCAACTATAAATCGAGTTATGTACGACTATACCGCCTGCCAGATAATTATGAACCTTATCGACGTCTAGATCATAGACATCGCCATTATAGGTATCTTTGGTAGCGCTGACCACTCGATCTGATATCAGCAAATCACCTTTTTGAATCGGGACAATCATACCTTGATGAATTTGAGCAGCTGGCATAAATGAGAAAGCTTCGTTCGTCATAAAACTGTATTTATGTACGCATAAGGTGTCCGTACCCACAACTGATTGAATGTCTTGCAATACCTGTTCTATCTTTCCGTAATCCTTATTATAGATTTCTGATCTAAAGGTTCCAGCTCTGCCAGATCTGACAGAATAACCCGAATCCTTAAACACAGTCATATCCTTTGCATCAGTCGTATTAATAGACAGCCTACTGGCAGACCATGGGCTGGAAATCGTAGTTCGCTTGTCGCCAAACAAAACGACATTCAGATTAACACGCTTGAGACCGTTTCTGGTAGTAGCCTGAGGTGAAAAGTGAGGATAATCAAACATTATGTTCATATCCTTCATTAAAGTTTTTGCCCTTTTTTCGGTGTCAATCAACCTATACAAGTCGTCAATTTGTTTTTGGTCAAAATGCAATTTGGGATCAGTTGATGCGCGAAACACCATCATCGGAACACCATATTTATACGACAATAAGGCCTCATGATACATTGCGTCTTGACGATCTGAGCAAATTCTAAGCACCCACATTCGATCTGCTCGCTCTTGATTAGCTCGTATTCTCAAGCCTGTATCATCTCTCTTACCGTCAAATCTTGTCCCCTTTGTGATCCCTATCCGATATCCTTGGATACGTGAGTACATCAAATAGACAAAATAGTCTGATATTTTGCCCCACTTTGCAAATAATAGATGATTCGGCGTAGATGTTATCGTTTTGCCAGTGGCAGTCGTAATAGTTATCATCTCTCCCGAATAACTAAACTTTTTGCGGTTTGTTACCTTAAAATATTCAGTTGCGCCGTAACCACTTGCTGAACGAACCATTGTCCCTTTTTTGATGGTTTCAATCTTTCTTGAACCTGCGCGAGTCTCTATTAAACTCCCCTCGATTAAGCATTGCCAGTCGTCCCCTACTACGCAAATATTCTTATTCTTATTGACAAGTAGTTTAATAATGTTGTACTGAGCGGCGTTGGTATCTTGATATTCGTCAATCAAGATATGTTTGAACGTCGTCTGCCATTTAGCTCGAATTTCGGCCTTTTCATTGAGTAAATTGACCGTTTCCAGTAATAAATCATCAAAATCAAGTGCCCCAGCGATTTTTCGAAGCGCCTCGTATTTTTTATAAATTTTGGCGATAATTTTCTGATTTGGGAATTGAGCTGTATTTTCGTAATCATCGGGGCTAACCATCTCATTTTTGGCACTTGAAATTAGGCTACTGACCATCTTTGCCTTAATCTCATTATCACTGATGGAAAGTTGCTTCATCACTTGCTTGACCAATCCTTGCCTGTCATCCTCATCATAAATCACGAAATTTCGCGGAATTTTAATCACCTGACCATCAATTCGTAGCATTCGAACACAAATACCATGAAAAGTTCCCATCCACGGCATAAAACCACGATTGGCACTATCTTGACCTAATAATAAGCCCAAACGTTCGCGCATCTCACGAGCCGCCTTGTTAGTAAATGTCACTGCCAAGATTTCACTAGGCTTAATCCCCTGCTTAGCAATAAGATACGCAATTCGATGAGTCAAAGTTTTTGTCTTGCCACTACCGGCTCCAGCCAAAATAAGCAGCGGTCCAGAAGTTATCTGCACCGCTTGTTTCTGAACCGGGTTTAACCCATCAAGTAAGTCCATTACTATCTATTATAGACTAAAAACAGATTATAAGTTCGGCAAAACAAAGAAATAGACAGCCGCACCAGCCCCAGCACCAAATACTAGCAAGATGACTATCCAAACAATCCACATCCAACTTGGTTTTTTGTTAGCTGGATGCATTAAAGCTTTATGATAATCTTTGGTGTCATAAATCGAACCGGTGCTCTGGTCGCCAGTACTTGGTTTCTCTGTGTATTGTTGAGTAATAGAAGTAGGGCCAGTTGGTTTATCGTCAGTCGTTACTGGGACAGCAGGCACCACAGGTATAGTAGTAGGCGTAGCGGTAACAGGTGCTGATTCACTACTGGCAACAGGTTTTATCTCGTCGGCAACAGGCGCATCATTAACACTTGGTTTTTCGTCTGTTGGCATCGTGTTGTTAGATTCAATTAGCAATAGGTCATCCTGTAACTCGGCAGGAAGTGGTGTGCTGGCATTGATTAGCGAATTAGGGACAGGCTTATCGAGCTTGGTTTCTACAGTTGGTGGCTGATCTGTTGGAGTTGGCAACACGGTTGAAAAACCCCCAAGTGGTCGCTTTTCGACCTTTGTATCAGATAAGAATGGTGAATCCATCGACTCGCCAGACTTCGGGTTCAATGTATTTGCAATATCATCACTAATCCGATCGATATCAGCATCTTCATTTTCGTCTTTTTTGGGCAGATTATCTTTGTCTACAGTATCTTTAGCGTTTTGCATGTCAATTGGGTCAGGCCAGTCGCTGGTTCTAGACGCCTTATTATCATCAGAAAGGATAGGTTTGGTAGATATTGGATTAATCGTCATACCCTGCCTAGAAGGGCGCTCAGGCATAACTAGTGGCACTCGCATATTCGACGACGGTTGAACAACATCCATAAACCGACCAGTTGTTGGCCTCCCTATTGATGGAGGAACTACTGGAGTTGTTGGAACCGCAGGATCCGCTGGAGTTGTTGTCTGTCCTCCGACATCAGATTGACCTGCTGGTCCGGCATTAGTACCTATCGAATTTACAGCGCGGTCAATTTCATCAAAATCTAAATCTTTCACTTATCCACCCCTATCCTTTTTTGGCTACTTGAGAGCCTTTATGTGCTTTCTTTATTATTTCATTAAATGCATAAGCATTCAAGCTTGACCCTCCCATTAACAGCCCATCAATTTCTGGCAAAGCTAAATAATCTGCGGCGCTATCAGGGGTAACGCTACCACCATACAGCACTTGAACAGACTTTGCAGCGGTTGGTCCGTATAAATGCTCTATTTGGCTACGAATTGCCCTGGCTGCCTCGCTGACATCAATCGGCAATGCGTTTTGACCGGTACCGATTGCCCAAACTGGTTCATAAGCTATTACGACTTGGTCAAGTTCTTCGCTGGTGATATTTGCCAGACCGCTAATCAATTGATCATGCAAGACATCGTGTGTTTCACCGCTGGAGCGTTCCCAGGCAGTTTCGCCAATACACAAAATTGGCCGAATATGATTTCGTATGGCCGCCGCAACCTTATTACAGACGTCTTTATCGGTTTCATTAAAGATATGACGGCGTTCAGAGTGACCAACTAAAGCGTATTGCACGATACCACGCAACTGCGTTGCTGACACTTCACCAGTACAAGCTCCATGATCACGCCAATAAAAATTTTGAGCCGCTAGTTTGAACTGTCGCAAATTAACCTGCAAACTTAGCGATTGCAACATCAGAGTCGATGGCGCCAATACTACCTCTGTATCGCGATGTATTTTGACAAGTTTTGCCAGTTGGTGCAAAAACAAACTCGCCTCTTGCATGTTAAGGTTCATTTTCCAGTTACCAACTATAAGTTTTTTATCGTTAGCCATCTATTCCATATCTCTTATGTTTATCATTTTTAGTTTACTCTATTTAAGCTCTACCGTCTAGTAAGTTTTTTATACCAGGTAATTCCGTTGCGCGTAAGATTGTTCTGTAGTCACGCTCCAGCAAAAGCCCTGCCACACTCGGAATATACGCCGTAATTGCGTCAGTGCTAGCGTGTTTTTGCCATACAATTCCACAACCTTCTTGCACGAAATATCGTGCGCCAGTACTTTTAGCCAATCTAGAGGCAAAATCATGGCTATTTGCTTCTTCGTCAGCGTGAAAGCGCAGGTTTTCAAGCATAATGATGCTATTTTTTGGTGCTCGTTTTATCGCTTGAAATACCCTATCACCAACCGTACTCTCGACAAACCTCAAATCACGCTGTAAAAGCTGTGCCAATCTAAAGGCAATTGACTCTAGGCTATACCCCTGTTCACGACCGTTAGGACGGCCTAAATGACTGATAATTACTACTTTACAGCCTCGATTTAACAGATGTTCTATAGTCGGTAAACTAGATCTTATCTTTGAATCATCAGTAACTACACCTACCGTATCTGTTGGGATGTCATAATCAGTCCGTACCAGCACTGTAAGGTTATCAAGAGGTACATCACGAATAGTCTGTTTAGAAAAGCTCATCCCACCCTTTTAAATCTATTTTAGCATGTTTTGGTAATCTCACCGTGATTAGTGATCTCACCGTTCCAGCAGTCGGCTAAAGCCTCCCTATATCCGCTCGGTCGTAAAAATGAGCAAGCTAATTTTTACTTCCGTCGCTTCATGAACTCGGATTTTGCGCACCGCTAAAGCGTTGCGCATCCGAGTTCAATTCCAGGGAGGACGCCAAAATATAACACCCATCAGATGATGAGTGTTATATTTTGGTGATCTCACCGAGAATTGAACTCGGATTGCCAGGATGAAAACCTGGTGTCCTGACCGTTAGACGATGAGACCATAACTTTAATTACCGGATGATTGTAACAAAAAAAGCCACATTTGACTAGTAGTTATATCCGTTATATTTAATCCGCTTGTGTTTATTTAAGAAATATTGTATTAAGCATTGACATTATGGATGTTTTGTGATACATTAGTGTCATCAGTTGTCCTAGGTGTGAGGACCCAGGATAGCGGAGGATCGTTAACAAGTCAGATCATTACAGTGCATGTCGAGGATTATTTACTTTGTAAGTAATCCGAGACCGTGAGCCGATTCGATAAACTCACGGTCGGTGACGTAGTCGAACGGTTGTTTGGCTTACTCACCTGTTTTTCTCCTACCTTCGGATGCAGCACGCTAATTAATCTATACGGTTAGTTAACGGCTGCCTCCGATCTATTGGGCAGCTAATTGTGACGATTGTCACGGTTAAAAACCCAAAAATAGAAAAGAGGAGAGAAATGATAGATAAAAAGAGAGAAAAATTTTTAACTGAACTCGCAAGAGAAGTTCTAAATAATATAGATCCGAAAGAAGGGATCGTATTTTTCGACGATTTTCGTGACTATTTGGCCACGAAAACAGAAATTGACGATATGACGCTAAGGGAAGAGTTTGTAAAAATGCTCTCCAAAGCATCTAAGGGTGATAAGGGCAAATTCCACGGAGCAATGCGCTTCGTGGACATAACAATGTCTTTACACCAAAATCAGACTAAAAAAGTTGCCCACAAATCCACCCTGAAAGAAAAATGGAGAAAATGGTTGAAAAAAAGGCCAAAGCCGAAACCAAGGGCTCCTATTGCGGAAGACAAAAAATCCGCAATTAAAGATAAGAAGAAAAGACGGTTTTATGCCGCTCTTGACTTCTTATTTCCGTTCGAAGTGAATAAGGGCTCATGGGCTGAAGCCGATAAGATGTACGAGGAAGCCATCAAATATGGCAAAAACCACAGAGAATCTGTGGAACTCGCCTTGAAGGAAGCTACGGAAGAAAATGTTGCGGGATATAACGAAGCAATCGCTATTGCTTTGCCAAGAATGAAAAAATGGCTAAAAGGGTTAATAATTGCCCTTGGAGTCATTGCTCTCATAGCAATTGTTATTGTTTTAGTCGTTCAACTGACACCGCCACCAGCGGCACCAGTTGAGACAACAGCGATAACAGTTGCTGAAACCGCAGCACCGGAAACAACCGCAGTAGCAGAAACAACTGCAGCACCGGAAACAACCGCAGGAAACATCAAATTTTTGCAGGTAAAAGGCAACAATGCGAAAAATCGTGTTGATGCCGATTTCGAGCAAAAATATGCAGATGCAACCCAGAATGCAACTAATTTGAGCGATGCTCAAAGAAAATTGCTTCTGGACAATTCTGCTAATAATGCCTTCCGACTTGCAATTTGGTCGCATGCGTTTGGATTGTATGACGATCCAAACAACTGGCAACCGCTAGTTGATGGCGATTATCTGTCAGCAGAGGGTGAAGCTCTCTACTATAAATTCGAGGGAGCGATTTCTGCAAAGGGAGTCATAATCTCGAAGGAAAAAGCAGATGAAAAAGCAGTAAATTCAGGAGTAAGTGATGGCACTTACGGCACATCATCTTCCCCTGGAATCACAGGAAATACTGATTCCATAAAAGTCACACTGACTGATGGATCAAGTACGACTATCCTTATTCGTTGTGGAAATGTCGTCAACGATGATAAGGATCTACCCCCTGTGGACACAGACGAGCCTAAACCTCCAAAAAAGCCTCCGCTAGAACCAAAATCTAGCAACGAGGCTGACTACAAACAGCCTGGCGACGGTTCTGAAACCGGTTCAGGAACTGGTGACAAGCCAAAAGTTCCTGAAGTGACGACTCCCCCAGAGTCGACACCCCCAGTTGTTGACACAACCGAAGTCGTTAATGGTGTCATCGAGACACCAATTAATCCTCCTGGTTCTGAAACAGGAGTTAACGCTCCTGGTTCAACGCCAACGGAAACAACATCAGTTCCTGCAACGGAACCAGGTGTTAATCCGGGGACTGGAACGAATACCGGAGATTCTGGTAGTCCGTTCTAAATTATCAACAGAGAAGGTACACAGTCTAAAAAACTGCGTACCTTCTCGTCCAAAAAAACCGAGGAAATCTATTCCTGCCAGGACGCCCCGCGTTCGCAGTTGAGTAGGTTCCTTGTGAACCCTCCATAGCTTTAGCGACGGATGGGTCGACATGCACTTGTTGTAATGATCTGATTTGTTGGCATTTAACAATATGGCAACGATTCTAAACTATATTAACTATATTAATTTTATTAAAGGAGAAATAATGAAAAAATTAACCGTAGCACTTGCAATGATTGCAGCAGCAATTGTTGTACCTGCAACACTTTTTGCGTGGGGACCAGCTCGTCCAACTTATACGACAGCTGTTCCAGCCGATCATATTACATTTAACTCAATAATCGATAACCCGTCACATGGTGACGAACGAAATTTCGTCCAAGTTCGTGATGCAGCATCTGGAAATGCGACATACGTCGATCAAATCAGCCTTAAGTCTGGTCATGAATACGTCGTATATGTTTACTTCCATAATAATGCTGCTGCTAACCTGAAACTTAACGCAACAGGTTCGTATGTCAAAGCCGAAATCCCCGCTATTGTCGTAAATGGCAGTAATGGCACAAAAGCGGTTGGTTATGTTGGCGCAAGTAACGCCAATCCAACCCAGGTATGGGATGACATCAGTTTTAGCAACGCAACAGGAGGCGATATCGTCCTTCGTTATGTTCCCGGTTCTGCAACTATCCACAGTTTTGGCGCAGTAAATGGTCAAACTATGTCGGATAGTATTGTCACAACTGGTGCATCTATCGGATACGATTCACTGAATGGTGTGGTACCTGGTTGTAATGAATATGCTGGTTATGTTACCTTCCGTGTGAAGGCCGACCAACCTAATTTCACTATATCTAAACAAGTTCGTAAATCTGGTACAAAGGACTGGGTTGAAACCGTAGCAGTTAACGATGGCGATAGTGTTGACTACCTCGTTACCTATAAGAATACTGGTACGACTGTCCAAAATGACGTCGTTATCAATGATATTCTTCCAAATGGCGTTAGTTACACTGCTGGCACAACTTATGTTGCCAACACAACTAACCCAAATGGTTTGAAAGTTGGAGATAATATTACCAAAGGTGGAATCAATATTGGTAATTACGCAGCCGGAGCTGCTGCATATGTTAAGTTCTCAGCTATAGTTAGCCGAAACGAAACTTCAGCAGTTTGTGGTACAACTACGTTCCATAATGTTGCCAAAGCGCAAACAAAGAATGGAACAAAGGAAGATTTAGCTGACGTAACTATTACTAAAAAATGTGTTACGCCTCCAGTTAAACCTCCAGTTACGCCTCCAGAACTTCCAAAAACAGGTCCAGGTGAAAATATCGTTGCCATTTTTGGTCTTGGTGCATTGATTACAAGCATTGGTTATTACCGTGCAAGTCGTCGTACATCAATCAGCCAATAAAAAGAGTCTGACCGCTCCTCACATTCTGAAGCGATTCAGACAAAACATAACTACCTCCGATTAACTTCGGGGGTAGTTTTTGTTATAATAATATCGACATGGGAAAGAATAAAAAGAAACGAAATAAAATTTACACTGGCACTGATGCAACTATCGTTCGCCCAATTATTACTCATATTTCGGCCGTTAACCGTTCAAAAATCGGTCAATACTGGTTTGATAACAAGAAAATCTTCAGACCAATCCTGATAGCCTGTGGCGTAGCAATCGTCATTATTATTTTAATTATCGAGATTGTTCGAATCAGTAGCGGCGGCTAAGTCTAGTTATCATGCATCTGTTTAATCAGATTATCTATTAACTCAGCCTAGATTTCCTGAATACCGGTATTATCACCCTTGACAACCATAACTTCGCAACCACGACGTTTAAAAATCTTAATGGCTTTCTCTTTTTTAGCTTTATCTTGGGTATATACCACTAAACTTGGGCCCGCAGAAGTCATCCAACCACCCTCCAAGCCCGCTTCTTTTTGCTCAAATAGAATACCATGAGCATCACAACGATATAGTAACATCTGCATTCCTTTACCACCAAAAAGCGTGTAATTATAGAACGCATTGCCTACTTTAGAAAAATCACCTTTAACCCAATATGGCATTATTTCCATAACAACCCACAGGCAAGACTTAGCTGCATTAATTCGCTCGTTATGTCTCTCCCAACCCATAATATTAACATCAGTTTCTGAATTCTCGGGACCAGCTACTTTCACTTGAGGTGTCCCTATTATAAAGGTCATATCTTTAGGTATTTCTCCACGAAAAATTTCCTCGCATTCGGAAGATGTGATAACAAAACCACCTCGACGGATAGTATTGAATGAACCACCCGTTGATGCACCAGGAAAGAGTTTAGTTCGGTCACTGTCACTTTCTTCAACAAAATTATAGGCAACTAATTTTCTGATTTCCCTAAAACTCATCGGTTCGCCCAACAACTTGTTTATTGCAAAAACAGTGGTTTCAGCCATAATAGCGCTAGAACCAAACCCTACATGCAAATAGCGATGAGCAGTAGTTTTTATCTCGAATCCACCTTTATAGCCAGTGGCTTGTTTCATTAGTAACGCATAATGCTTAACAAATATTTCCCTTTCACTTTTTATCCTAATTTCTGGCTTATCGATTAACTTAACATAGACTGTCGTATAGGCATCACAGGCAAAGGACATCTCGCCAGCTTTGTAATCATGATCGTCGGTAAATTTTAATGCCGCGTAGTCTAACAAACCGACATCAATCCGGCATGGAGATTTGAGAGTAATTTCCTTTCGCGTAATGACAATCGGCTTAGTCTTGCCGACCTTGTTAATAGTTGTTCCAGGTTCAATTGGTATCGGCGACCAAACAACTGTATCATAATTGCTAGCTTCAATAATCATATGATTTCCTCCAGATTATCTAATAAACTTTGGACCTCAAGGGCTTTTTGTCTAAAATCCTCAATATTCCCGCTATTGTCAATATTACAATCTGCCATTGCAAGAATCTGACCCAATTCTGTTTCTATGCTTTCATCATAAATAACTCTCTTAAAATCCTCAGCATCAATTCCATCCCTTATCTGTAATCTTTTGTATCGTTCTTTTTCAGAGGCAATTAACCGTATTATTAAGGTGTTCGAATGATCTCTTTTCAAGGCTTTTACTTCGGCCAATCTACGTGGACCATCTAATATTAAGTAACGTCTCCCCGTCATACTCCTTAAAATACTAGGCACCTGCCACTCTGGATTTTTTACATAAGCTTGGTTAGCATAAGCGTGGATAGTATCGTGATTTATAGATTGACCCATTTTAACTATCTCTTTTTCTATTGCCTTACTAGAACAATAATATTCCTCTGGTCGGTTTAAAAAGTCGCAAAAAGTGCTTTTTCCAGCCCCAGATTCACCTACTAAAATCATCAATAAAGATCCTTTTTGGGCCTGGCTTATAATTGTTGGCAGTTTAGACTTCATTTAAATTTTGTGTGTTCAGGTTTATCAAATTTATTTGTCTTTTTGTTGTACGTCCTCTGCTCACAAAAGCCTAATTTTTCCTCCATAACTTTTGTCAGTGGTTCTGCATCATGAAATTCTTCGGCAATATTGGCTACCTTACAGGCAAAAACAATGACATCAGTTACCTCTGCTTGAATTTCATCCCAGTTGCCCTCTAATAAATCTTTCGCCATTTCACCAGCCTCTTCTAATAATTTACAGACTGCAATAAAAGAAGCTTTTTTCTCATCGGGTGCTATCCCCTTTTTATTGACAAAAGATTTTTCCCAAATTTGAATTTCTTTAATGGTCATATACTTTCAAATCCTTACTACTGTTAATCAGAGTTGTTACCATTTAGTTGGTCTAAGTGTATCAAGCCTATTGTAATAACTCAATAGCATCTTACGGGGCCATTTATCCGGCAGAGAAGAATTGCAGTTATAGTTTTGAATTAGATAGTGGCAATCTGAAACCGAACGTACTTCCCTTGCCTTCGACTGATTCAAACACAATTTTCCCATCATGAGCGTCAATTATCTTTTTGGCCAGATATAACCCAACACCCGTTCCGTCAGGACGTTGTTTGCGTGCATTAGAGGCACGATAAAACTTTGTGAACAACTGTTCCTGCTCGTCCGATGGAACGCCGATACCAGTATCTATGACGGTGAACAAAGCGTCGTCACCATCAACTGACAAATCTATCGCAACCTTTGAGCCCTCGCGGGCATAATATAATGCATTATCGGCAAAATTAATCACTACTTGGCGAACTTTCCCTTCATCAACATCAATAATTGGGAAATCTTTGGGCGGGTTGTAGACAAATTCCAAATTCCTAGATAGTGCACTAGGTTTCAAACTATCAATCTCTTGTCCGACAACTTTCGATAAGTCCGTCGGGTATTTTTCGATAAGAAACTTGCCATTCTGTATCCTAGAAACATTCAAGAAATCATTAATCAAGTGGACCATGCGCTCACTACTGCTAAAGGCTTCATCCAGCAATTTCTTTTGCGGATCAGTTATTTTGCCAGCATCACCTTCAATTACCATGCTAATATAGCCCTTGACGCTCGTCAGAGGCGTGCGAAGCTGATGAGACGCCATACTAACGAATTCATCCTTTGCCTTGTCTAGGCGACGCAGAATCGTGTTACTGACACGAAGTTCCTTGGTAGCATTGGAAATTCGCTGTTGCAAAGATGCATTCAATTCGCGGATTTCCTGTACCGCCAATGCATTTTGAATGGCAATTGTTAATTCGTCTGCAATAGTACTAAGGACTCTCATATCGCGCGTTGTATAACCAGAGGTTAAATGGTCACCCAGGCATAAATAACCGATAGTTTCATCGGCTTGAACTAGTGGCAATATCAGCTCAATTCGATGGCTTAACATTAATCGTCTAGTTGGGTCATTTGGCTCCCTGAGCGAGGCAATTATCACACCGTGACTTTTGTTATTAACACCCTCTAACTGAGCTGCATCGTATTTAGGCATTTGTTTGTGATTGGCTGTACCAGCCGAGACATAGTGTCCATCAAGCGTATTAACAAAGAAAAACGCCTGTTCACTTTTTAGAGTCGTGCCAATTTCTTCCGCTGTTCGCTCCAATAAACCACGTAAATTAGTCGTAAAAGCCAAAGTTTTGCTAAGTCGCGCAAAAAAGACATCACTATCATAGTTATCTTTGTAGAATATCTTGTTCGTAACTTTGTCGAAAAACCTTTTTATTGGCTGGAAGACAAAAGCTAATAATAAAGCAAGGAATATGTTTACAGGGCTAATACTTACCGACTGACTCAAATTACCATTGAACAAAATCGCAGAGGCTATATAAGCCAAACCAAAATACACAGCCGATAAAGTGATTAATGAAAGTACATAGGCAAATGTTCTAATTGCCGCCAACTTAATATCAAAAAATTGATATTTTACAATTGCGTATCCGACCATTATTGACATAATCAACAAACTAATTGGAAATACCATCTGCGATTCAGCAGATGATTGGAAAAAAGTATTGCTCACAACTAATAAAATTACAGCTTGTAAAAAACCAGATATCAATAAACGATTTCGAGTTTTATCTTTTTTCAACTTCATTTTCAAAGTTGACCTTAGAAGTTCGATGAAAGCTACTACAAAGACTAGACCCACAACAATAATATATATCTGGTATAAATCTGAGGCTCGATTAATGACCACCCCAGCGTGCTCACCCCAGGCCTCCTGCACCATAAAACCCGACATATTTAACGTTAATTCTATAACGAAAAATACTGACGCAAACACATACGACCACCTATGTATAGGTTTATTAATATATGATCTACTAAACCCATAAAATAAGAAAGCCATTATGAAAGAGAGTGCAGAAGCAAACTGAATGAGCTGTAGCCCAATAGTGCCATTAAGCGAAAAGATCTGAACTATATATTGCAAAAATAACCATATACAAGATACATAGACAGTTAAAGCGAAAAATAATTTTGATTTACTGTAGCTACTCATAGCAATAATCGTAGCGACAGTTATCATCCCTAAAATGGAGACTATATTTATTATTAATGACAAAACATCCATTATTGATATTGTACTTGATAAATGCTACCGTGTATACACGAGCTTTATAATCAAACCAATAGATAATTTTACAAATATATATGCTTGAAACTGTCCCTAAATTCCCTGATTTTCGTTTGTTTAATATCAGTGATATTAAATGGTATTATGACTATTACTGCAGTAAAAACCTAAATCCGTATGCCGACATCAATCCCGAGAATCTTTTTGTATGGCTAAATATGAATGATGATTTAATGATAAGCGAATTAAATGATGACGTCGTAATTCGCTATACTAATGTTCTTGACAATAATCGAATTAATATCATACCACTTGCAAATCCAATTCATAACTCGAGTCTTGAAAAAATAATGTCATATTTAAAAGAAAATAATTTACCGCTAGAACTAAACGAGATACCTTCAATATCATGCCACGATTTAGATAATACAAAATGGCAGGTCGAAGACGATCGTAATAGCTACGAATACATATTAGACACCCAACAACAATCAGTCTTGGAGGGCAAAGAATTTAGCAGACAACGAAGGCGTATTAATTTTTTCGAACGAGAGCATTTAAATGAGCCAATAGACATCCAATACTACATAGAAATTGACGAGCAGGTAAAGGATATTTTTCTACACCATATAGACACAATGCCGTTTAATAGCAACAGTGAAGCTTCTCAAAAAAACTCCACAGAACCGATAGCTATTCGAAAAAATCTCGATTATGCGGCAGCCTTTCATAAAAAAGCGTTAATTATTAAAATCGACGGGCAAGTTGTTTCTCTTGCTATAATTTCATATCTTGATAAGAATACGGCCGCAATTAACCATATAAAAGTGGATTATTCTGTACAATATATTTTTCAATATACGATTTATCGACTTGCAAAAATATTACAAGAAAACGGCATATCTGAAATGAACATTGAACAAGACCTTGGGATAGAAGGTCTAAGAACATTCAAAGAACGGCTCCAACCATCGCGCTTTTTAAAAAAGAATATTATACGTCCTCTCCACTTATAGACCATAATCTATAAGTGACTTTATCGATCAGACTGGACGGTCTTACGACTGTATATTTGCATGCTCTACCCATAGAAGCGTCTACAATCCTAGGCACATATCTCTTTGATAAATTAGTATTCTCAAAAGTGACATTGGCACTTAGCCCTGTTTCGTCAGCTATTCTTGAAAAAAATCCTATTGATAGAGGCGCGTAGCTTCGATCGATACCTTTTGAGACCAAACCTGGCGTGAATACATCAGTAATATAATCGGGGTTATTATCAGAGTTCTTTTTGAAAAAGTCTTGATTTAGCCAGTATAAATTATTCATGTCATCAATAAAATACGTAAAACAAGTTAACTCATTGGCTCCGTTTTCTAATTTTTTATATGTCGCAGCTATCATGGTGCTATTCGAACGCAATAGTTTGTAGAAATCTTCTTTTGAATCCTGCATAGATATCGGATGCTCTTCTCCACCAAGAAAGTTAAACATATCATCATAAATCCGCCACATCTCTTCTGCTTCTTTATCGCTTATCTTATCACCCATATTTAGAGTTGTCATAGCCTTGCCATCCGAAGTATAGAAAGGCTCTGCATTTTTTTCATAAAAATCTTGAACATCAGCTAACCTGAGTTTTTTACGCTTTCCTCTCTCTGGTTTTTGCTCAGCACAGCAAGAATACAAATATAATGCTGCCTGCTCATCGCCCTTAGCAGCCCGAGAATCAACTAAAGGCTTCTCTGCGTGTCTTATACCAGTTTTATTAAACGTCTCACTCATTGCAATAGATTCGTCGTTATTATGGTCACTAAAATAAAGGGCACATTTACCATAAGATTGGATGAGACCTGCTAACTGATTCCTTTCATCATCATTAAGTTCATGAAAAGGTAATGTTAATATCTTTATGTTGGGTGATAATTCATTTGCGTTTTTTTGACACCTTACTGTATCATATCCCATTGCCATACCATGGCTTAAATCCATCAAAACAGGAATGCGAGAATTATCAAAATTTATGAAACCAGTACTTGGGTCTTTAACAATTTCTGTATATAACTCCTCCGATAATATGCCTCGTCGTCTTGAACTATCATTATTAAAGTTGCATATAGTTTCGTAACTATCAAAGTCAACGACTGGATATTCTGATCTTCGCTCGACCGCTTCAACTGATACTATATTATCTTGATTTTGAATTATTCTTTCGTCAGACATTATTAAAATTATTCTTTCTGTTTATCGACAACATATGTCACTGGGTTTGGAAACCCATTGAAATTTTCAGTAAAAGCAGTGGTATATGCTCCTGCGCACTCAAAGTATATTTTATCGCCAATTTCAATATTTGATGATATGGGAACATCAAATAGAATAGTGTCCTGACTGTCGCAAGTTGGACCGGTGAGTACAAAAATGTCTTTATCATTCGATCTTTTTGAGTCATGAACTGGAAATGATAGAGTATTGGCAGTTTGCACAGATTCCATTAACCCATTGTCTGCACCAACATCCAAATGAAGCCATTTTCTATCAAACCTCTCAGCCATCCCAATAACCGAACTGACCATAGTGCCTGAATCAGCCACCATATACCTACCTGGTTCGGCAATAACCCTAAAATCTTTGGGGATATATTTTTCGATTGCTTTCAGTGCCGAGTTGCCTATCCTATCTAAATTATCTCGTCGAACATCATCATAACAAACTGGAAAACCTCCGCCTATGTCTAAAAATGTTAGATGAATATGGTCTTTTTTGAGTATATTAATAAGTTTTGCACTATGCCGAATTGCATACTCCCATGACTTATAATCCAACATCTGCGATCCGACATGAAACGATATACCATAAGGCTCAAGACCGCATTTTTTGGCGTATATAATCAAATCTCTTGCATGTTCAATCGAAACCCCAAATTTACCTTCGCTTGCAACAACGCTTTTTCGTACAGGTATTGACAGTCGAACGTATACATTTGCCCCAGGCGCTCCTTCGGCTAGTTTATCAACTTCGCAATAGCTATCAAAAGCAAAATATCTTACTCCTGCTTTATGAGCCAATTTTATATCGTCTAAAGTTTTTACTGGGTTACTAAACAAAATTTTCTTTAGGTCTGCCCCAACATCAATAGCCTTTGCCATTTCATTTGCAGATGATATCTCAAATTGTCCCCCACATTCCAAAACCTTTTTCATTATTTTAGGGTTTGGATTACACTTCATGGCATAATATATTTCAATGCCACTCAAATGTTTACTGAGTTTTTCGTAAGCTTCCTCAATCTTATCCAAATTAATCTCTAAATATGGAGTTTTGATTGAACGATCCAATGGCTTTGCATACTGACTACGTTCAATCATAAATGAATCTCATTAATTCTATCGAATTCTATCATTAAAAATCCTAATTATTTTATTACGTCTTTTTAAACATTTTCTATTCAAATTATACCATAAACTTGAACATATAGACGCTCTGTCGTATACTAAATTTATGACCAAGATAGCAATCATCGAAGACGATTCAGTTATCAGTCAAATGTATCGCATGAAATTCGAAGCGGATGGATTCGATGTCCAACTTGCAAATAATGGCAAGCGTGGCGTCGCATTAGTCGAATCTTTTTTACCTGATATTATCCTACTCGATTTACAGATGCCCGAAATGAACGGCGTTGAAGTATTAGAGATCATCCGCAAAAGCGATTGGGGTAAAACCATTCCCGTCATAATCCTAACCAATATGGGCGAAGAAGAATCACCCAAAGAAATTCGCGCCCTAGGCATTCATAGTTACATCGTCAAAGCCAATCTCACCCCTCGCCAAGTCGTCCAACGCGTCAAAGAAGCCCTCAACATCACCTAGATTACTCCACCCTACAAAGAGCAGCTAACTGTTTTACAAACACTGGGCGCTACTATACAATAAGCTTAAGTATGAATAATGATATGGATGATTTTGAAC
>Ga0247841_10001453_pt1 | contig 53549 bp, 27 predicted proteins | sample LaCruzMarch2015__2_FD_192410 | JGI IMG/M metagenome (GOLD analysis project Ga0247841, IMG submission 192410) | Freshwater microbial communities from meromictic Lake La Cruz, Castile-La Mancha, Spain - LaCruzMarch2015_18m | ecosystem: Environmental > Aquatic > Freshwater > Lake | place: Spain... | reverse complement strand
CACACGCCCCGACAGAGCCGCCGTCGCCCAAAGGGCTATGGCGGCCATGGCGGGGCGGCTACAGGAATCGAGCTTTCCGCTGTAGCCACGGCACTCTGTTGCCGTGTCCGGATGAGTCTTGTTGTAAAGGTTAATAATTAGCGGTGCCTTTGTCGTTCTTCACTTAGTCGGTTGACTATTATCCTGCCATTAGGGCTGCTCAATGCGAATCCCAAATCGTCCTCGTCCTCGAAACTTTCAAGATGGGCGAAGTTCGAGGACGACGACGAGGACGCTTACGACATGCGCGATCCGTTATGCATCGTATCGGGGCAAGTTCGATATTCTGCTGTTCTGCGTTGAACGCCCGCCTGCCCCCCGACCGAGAGTCGGGCGGGGCGGGCAGGTTGAACGGTTGTTGAGTGTTTTTTCTCTTCCCCTCTGTAACCCTTCCCCTCTGCAACCCTGCAACCTTTCCCCTCTGCAACTCTCTTCTACTGGAACATATACGTCGTGCCCTTGGGCGGGATTAGCGCGGCATCGTTGCTGTTCCCCGTATCTCCGGGATAGTTGGCCTGGTAGGTGATCGTCCATATCCCGTTCGGAAGGGTCACATCTGCGCCCTCTCCATATCCGGCGAAGCTGCCGCTCACTGTCCCGCTACCAGTGTTGTGGATCAACCACAGGATCCCGCCCGTTGAAGCGGAGTCAAATCCGCTCGTGATCAGCGTCAGTGTTCCACCACCCGGTGTCACTCCATTCGCGACGATCAAATCATGTGACGAACTGCCTGCAACGCGCATGACACAGTGCGAGCCCGACGCGAACGACAGAGAACCGCCGATCGTCAATGTCACAGGTGAGCCCGCCGCGCCCGGTGCAAGAGTACCGCCATTACTGACCGTTACCCCGCCTGCAAGCGTTCCATTGCCGCCCAGGGTGGCGCTGCTGCCTACGGTCACATTGCCCGAGCCGGTCGCCGACCCGCTGTTCGCCAGCAGTGTGCCACCGCTGATCGTTGTCCCGCCGCTATAGGTATTCGCGCCCGTCAGGGTCAGCATACCTGCTGTGGTCTTAGCGAGACTGCCTGCGCCGCCGATGACACCGGCGAAGCTGCCCTGCTCGATCGCGAGATTGCCTGCGTTTGAACTGTGGTAGTTCAGGCTAATGCTGTCCGCCACATCGCCGCTGAGGCTCTGGATTGTGACGTTCGGCTGGCTGGCCACACTGTCATTCACCAGGCTAAGCGAGACAGCGCCGCCACCCACGAGCGAAGCCGAGGCATACGTGCCGCCATTGAGTATGACGTTTCCGGCGAAAGATCCCTGCGCGGCCAGGAGTGCGTCAAGACTTGCAAAGGCGTTCACGCCAACATAGGCAGTCTGAGTGCCAGCTTCTTCAAGGTCGCCGTCAACTGTAGCCGCGGAAGTCCATCCGTCATTGACATAGAGACTGCCAGTCGGCGTACCGCCTGCGACCAATACTACGTCGTTCCCGGTCCCGCCGTCGTAGTAGACCGTCAGTATCTTCCCATCCACGGTAATGGTTGCACCATTCGCGAGGCTGGCGAATGTTCCGGTGACCGGATCAGCCCCGTCGTTATTGATGATCGTAAACACCTGACCGAATGTCGGGGCAAAGCTGCCGGATGTGCCTGTGTAGTTCACGCTGAGCGTACCGCCGAGGGAGACCGTGCCGCTGACATTGACCTGATCGTAGTCAGTTCCCGCGATACTGCCGCTATTAGCAATTTCGAGGCTGAGAGTGCCATTAACGGTGAGACTTCCGGTGCTGATGATGCCGGGGCTGTTGCCGGGTGAAAGAGTGCCGTCACCATTGATTGTTACGGCGCCTGACACGGTGCCGCTTCCACCAAGTGTCGCATTTCCAACCACCATGCTGCCCGCCACACCAACACCGCTGGCGTTGTTGACCAGCAGTTTGCCTGCGCTTACCGTGGTCAATCCGCTATAGGTGTTGTTTCCCGTGAGCACCCAGGTGCCGACCCCTGATTTCGCGACCGAGGTTATCGAGCCGGAACCGCCATCCCCGATTGTGAGATTCAACATATTGTTGCCGGTTAATGTACCGGTAAGGGTAAGGGTGCGGGCTCCGGTGCCGCTCTGCACAACCAGGCTTCCAGAGGTCCCAAGGTTCAGCGTGCCGGAGCCGGAGGACTCCAGTGTGCCGCCATTCGTGCCCAATGTGAAAGCCCGGTTGCTGGTCTGTGTCGCACCGGTGTATCGCAGCGTGCCGCCGCTGAGCACCAGACTCGTCGCCAGGCTGCTGGAGTTGCCGATGCCGCTCGTTGCCCCACCGTCGGTCAATGACCCGACACTGAGAATGCCGCCACTGACTGTGGTCGCGCCATTGTAGGTGTTCGGGCCGCTGAGCACCTGCATGCTTAGGGTGCCGGTCTTGGCGAAACCGCCGCTGCCGCTGATCGTACCGCTGAAAGTGGCGCTACCACTGAAAGTGCCGCCGCCAACGGTCAACGTGTTGCTATTGAGATTCACAGGTCCAGAGCCAGTCAAGGCACCAATGGTTTCGTTGTTCCCGCCTTTGCTTATGTTTAGAGTACCTTCAACATTCACGGTCGATGAGTCGGGAATGAAACTGACGCTTGTCCCACCACCGTTGCCCAGACTCAATATGGCACCGGAGTTGATGATCACATTTCCCGTGAAGGTATTAGCTGTTGTCGCAAAACCAAGAGCCCATCCACTGCTAGTAGAGATCGTCACAGTGCCAGAGCCGTCAATGCCGCCGGTGAAGTAGTTGTTGAGGCCGTTCAACGTGACGTCGCGGCCTAACGTAATCCCTCCAGTAAACTCATTTAGATTCTGCAGGGCCACGGACACCACGTTAAGGGTCACCGTGCCCGTGCCTTGGTTGGCCACAGTAATGTGGCGACTGTAGCTACCAATGTTATCAGTCAGCGTAATCGCATTCGCCCCGGAATGAGCATCACCGAGCGTGATTGTGCCCGACGAGCCCAACGCATTCGCATTTCCAAGGATAACCGTGCCCGCGCTGATGGTGGTGCCGCCGGTGTAACTGCTATTGCCGTTGAGGGTGAGCTGGCCGGAGCCAACCTTGGTCAGGCTGCCGTTACCACTGATGGCGCCGCCCAACGTCAGGTTGTTGCTCATCGTGTCCACCACCGCCGCAGCGCCCAACGAAATCGTGCTGTTGCCGAGCGATACACTGCTGGCAGCCTGCAACGTGCCGCCAGCAAAGGTGATCGTCGAGCTTGCCGCGCCGAGTGCCTGATCGTTGCGCACCGCCAACCAGCCTCCGCTCAACGTCGTGCCGCCGCTGTAATCGTTCGCATGGGTTATAGTGAGGGTGCCAGAGCCGGCTTTGGCGAGCAAGCCGCTGCCGGTGATGAGGCCACTAAGTGTCCCGGCGTTTCCGCCAGTCACGTCAATCGTGCCGGCAGCGGCGAGATTGACGTTGTTGTTGAAGGTGAGATTGTTGGCACCAAACTGGAACGCGCCCCCGCTGAAAGTAATGACCGAACTGCTGCTCAAAGAGCCACCCGTGCCAATGGACAGCGTACCGGCATTGATCGTTGTCAAGCCGGTGAAGGTGTTCACGCCTGTGAGGGTGAGCATTCCGCTGCCGGTCTTGGTGACACCGCCATTGGTGCCGCTGCCGAAGCCGGTCGCCAAGGTCACGCTGTTCCCGCCGGTGACATCAAGCGTCGCCGTCTTGCCGCTGACCATCAGTAACCGGGCTGAAATGTCCTGCGTGTTACTGCCGTTCCACTGCAACGTGCCGCCGTTCATCGAGATGCTGCCGGTGGTCCCAAATGAGCCGGTACCGAACGAGAGCACGCCGACGCTCAACGTCGTGCCGCCCGTGTAGCTGTTGTTGCCGGTGAGGGTGAGGGAACCTACGCCGCTCATGGTGATGCCCTTGGCGCCGTTGGAACCGTCTGTGATCGTGCCGCTGATAGTCAGCCCGCCGTCGGCCTGGATGCCCGTGTTGTCCGCCAGGACCACATTAACGCTGCTGCCGATGGCGTGCAGGGTACCGGAGTTAGCAACGACATTGGCGCCGGAACCGCCTCCGTCAAACGTCATTGTGCCAGGTCCGGAAATCGTTGTGCTGACGCCAGCGCGGAAGGTACCGGATGCGAACGTGGGGGTTTGGCTGTTGAGAAGTACCACGCCGCTGGACGAAGTCGTGCCAAAGTTGACCGTCAACATGCCGCTGCCGGGCACGATACTAGGACTCCAGTTGGCGCCGGTATTCCAATTGTTATCGTTATTGCCGATCCATTCGTTAGCCGCCGAAAGGTCGCCGATGGTCAAAGTGATGAACCCGTTGTCACCAGTGTTGCCGAAGGTGTACGTATAATTGGCATTGTACGGATTACCGACCGTCAGAGTTCCAGTCGCGGTGAAGGTTCCGCTATAGGAAATCAAGTTGTAGGTACCCACCGTCGGTTGCCACGAAGTGCCACTTATGTTGAAGAGGTTTAACGTACCGCCATTGATGATGAGACCATCGGTGTTAAGCACTTTGATCTGGTCATAGCTTGTGCCGCCCTCATCAAACTCGAGGTCGAGAATGGTGGAGCTGAGGGTCAGGCTGCCGGTGTTCAAGCTGCCAATGCCGTTGCCCGGGGCGATGTGGCCTGTGCCGGTCACAAGGCCGCTGATGGTGCCCGTGCCGCCGAGCGTGGCGCCGCTGCCAACCGTGACGCCGCCGGAGTATCCCGTGGCGCTGGTGCCGTTGATCTTCAACGTGCCTGCGCTGACCGTGGTGAGGCCCGTGTAGGCGTTGTTACCGCTGAGCACCAGCACGCCCGCGCCAGCCATTGTCAGCGCACCACTGGTGGTGCCGAAGTTGCCGCTCAGGGTGGCGGTGTTGCCGCTGGTCACGTCAATCGTGCTGGTCTTGCCTACCGTGATCGTGGCGGCGTTGGCCAACGTCAAGCTGTTGGCGGCAACCTGGAATGCGCCACCGTCGAGGACGAGCGCGCCGCTGCCAATCGAGCCGCTGCCGCTGATTGAAAGCGTACCGCCGCTGATCGTGGTAGCGCCGGTGTAGGCGTTTGCGCCGGTCAGGATCAGCGTACCCGCCCCATACTTGGTCAGGGAGCCGCTCGTGCCGGGCGCCGCTTTTGAAATCGTCAGTGTGCTGTTGGCCGCCGTCACTTCAATGCCGCTTCCGGTCGCAGTCCCAAGATTCCACGGGCGGTCAATGATTGTGCTCTGACTGCTGCCGCTGTACTGCAACACGCCACCGCCGAGCGTCAACGTCCCGGTGGTGGTAGTGACGTTGCCCAGATTGCCGTTACTACCAGCCGTGAGGTTGCCGGTCACGCTGAGTGTGCCGCCGTTGATTGTGGTGACGCCGCTGTAGCTGTTATTGCCCGTTAGGAACTGCGTGCTTAAGGTGCCGGTCTTGGCGAAACCGCCGGAGCCGCTGATGACGCCACTGAAAGTGGCACTACCGGTGAAAGTGCCGCCGCCGACGGTCAACGTGTCGGAAGCAGCGATGGACACACTACCGTTACCGGTCAGGGCACCAATGGTTTCGTTGTTCCCACCTTTGCCGATATACAAAGTGCCGTTAACGTTCACGGTCGATGCGTCGGGAATCAAACTGACGGCCCCACCGTTCACATTCAAAATACCGTTGATATTCAAGTTGCCAAAGCTATTAGGGATGCTGCCACTGAATGTGGCTACCCACCCGCCGCCAGAAGCAATCGTCAAATCGCCCGTCCCGGAAATGCCGCCGTTTAAGTCGCTGCTCGCATTCCACGGAATGAAGGTAGCGCTGCGGCTCAACGTGATCGCGCCAGTGATATGGCCGCTGCCGACATTGTAGAGGGTCACAGTCCCCGTACCCTGGTTGGCCACGGTGATAGGGTTACTGATGCTGGCTTGGACATTCAGCATAATTGTATTCCCACCGGAATTGGCGTCGCCCAGAGTAATTGTGCCCGTGTTGAACGCACTGCCATTCCCGACGATCACCGTGCCCGCGCTGATGGTGGTGCCGCCGGTGTAGGTGTTGGCGCTGTTGAGCGTCAGGGTGCCGGTGCCGGCCTTGACGAACGACAACGTGCCGCTGCCATCCTGGATCACGCCGCTGAATGTGGTGCTTTGCGAACCCGACCCACTGCTGGTCAATGTCATCGCGCCCGAGATGCCGCCGGTGATCGTCGCGCCCGCCGGCATGGTCAACACGCCAATTATGGCGCTGCTGACGTTGATGCTCAACACACCGCCGCTGCTCATAGTCACCGATCCGGTATTGCCGCCCGCGCTGATGGTCCCCAGCGCCGTGCTGCTGCCCATCACGAGCGTGCCCGCACTGATCGTTGTGCGGCCGCTGTAGGTGTTAGCGCCGCTGAGTGTGAGGGTGGCGCCTGGAGCGTTCAGAGTAACGGCGGTGACGCCGGTCCCGTTCTTGATCACGCCGGCGAAAGCGGAGGTGGTGCCGGTGTAATTCCAGGTCGCAGCCGTGGCGTTATTATTGACGATGGTCTGGTTGGCGTCCGTGCCAGCGGTGGCCAGCAAGTTGATCGTTCGCGACGCGCCGTTGAGATCGAGAGTGGCGCTGTTGCCCACGGAACCAATCGTCACCAATCCGGTACCGAAGGCCGTGGCATTGCCCAGCACAAGAGTCCCCTGCTGGATATTCAAACCGCCGGTGAATGTGTTGGGGCCGCTGAGCGTCAAAGTGCCGGTGCCGGTCTTCGCGAACGTCAAAGTGCCGGTGCCGTCCTGGATTACGCCGCCGAAGGTGGTGCTTTGCGTACCCGACCCGCTGCTGGTCAACGTGAAAGAGCCGGTCGATGTGATCGTGCCGCCGGCACCCGACAATGCGCCAATCGTCCCGGTCGCGCTGACAACCAGCGTCGCCGTACCACTGTTGAGCGTCACCAATCCGGTGTTGCCGCCCGCACTGATCGTCCCCAACGCCGTTCCGCTTCCCATCACGAGCGCACCACCGCTGATCGTTGTGCCGCCGGTATAGGTGTTCACGCCGTTCAGCGTCAAGGTACCGGTGCCGATCTTCGTGAATGAAAGCGCGCCGCTGCCGTCCTGGATCACGCCGCCGAAGGTGGTGTTGGCAGTGCCTGTACCGCTGCTGGTCAACGTGAAAGCTCCGGCCGACGTGATCGTGCCGCCACTGACACCGCTGAGTGCGCCGATAGTTCCGCTGCTATTCAGGCTCAACACGCCGCCGTTGTTCACGGTCACCGACCCGGTATTGCCGCCAGCGCTGATGGTGCCCAGTGCCGCGCTGTTGCCCATCGCAAGCGTACCGCCGCTGATCGTTGTGCCGCCGCTATAGGTGTTCGCACCATTGAGCGTGAGCGTGCCGTCGCCGGACTTGGTGAGACCACCGGAGGTGCTGCTGCCGAACGTGGTCGCCAAGGTCACGCTGTTTCCGCCGGCGACATCGAACGTCGCCATCGTGCTGTTGAGCATCAACAACCGGGCCGAGATGTCGTCCGTGTTGCCACCGTTCCACTGCAGCACGCCCCCGTTCATCGTGATGCTGCCGGTACTTCCCAGAGCGCCGCCTCCAAAGGAAAGGACGCCTGCGTTCAACGTCGTGCCGCCGGAGTAGGCGTTCGCCCCGAGGAGCGTCAACGTGCCGGTGCCGACCTTGGTTAGCGAACCGGTACCGCCAACACTGCCGCTCAACGTCAGGCTGTTGGAAAGTGTGTCCACAACCGCCGCCGTCGCGCCAAGCGAAAGCATGCTGTTGCCGAGCGTGACATTTCCCGCAGCCTGCAGCGTGCCGCCTGCAAAAGTAATCGTGCTCGCGTTACCGCCAAGAGCCGAATCATTACCAACCTCCAACCAGCCTGCGCTCAACGTCGTACCACCAGTGTAGCTGTTGTTGCCTGACAGTGTAAGGGTGCCGTTACCTGCCTTGGTCAGGGCATAGCTGCTGTCGCCGGTGATTGTGCTGCTGATGGTCAATCCGCCGTAAGCCGTGATGGTCGAATTATCAGCGAGTACCACGTTCACGCTGCTGCCAATGGTATGCAGGGTGCCGGAGTCGACAAGAACAGTTGCACCGGAACCGTTGTTGTTGAGCGTAATGACACCTGATCCGGAAATCGTCGTGCTCACATCCGACCGGAAGTGGGTAATTGCAAACGTGGGTGTTTGGCTGTTGAGATCCACGGTCCCGATGGACGAGGTGGTGCCAAAGTTGACTGTCAACGTACCAGTTCCTGGCGCGGCCTCACCCTGCCAGTGGGCACCGGTGTTCCAAGTGTTGTCTCCACCGCCAACCCACTCGAACGCCGACGAGGAGTTTTGGATGGTCACCGTGATCCAGCCACCTGAGTTTCCAAAGATGTACGAATAGGCACCTACGGGATTACCGACTGTCAGTGATCCCGCCGAACCGGTAAAGGTTCCTTGATACGAAATCAAATTGTAGGTGCCAAGAGTGGGTGGTGCCCACTGGCTGCCGGTCGTGTCGAAAAGGTTCACGGTACCACTGATGATGTTGAGACCATTTTCGGCCGACACTGTGATCTGATCATTCTTCGGCGTGTTCGCTACGTCGAACTCAAGGTCGAGAATCGTGGAGTCGAGCGTCAGGCTGCCGACATCCAGAATGCCGATACTGTTGCCGGGGGCGATGTGGCCGGCACCGGTCACGAGTCCACTGATCGTACCCGTGCCACCGAGCGAGGCGCCACCCTGGACCGTCACTGTACCCGTGCCTGTGCCGCTCCCGGCAGCGTTGTTGACCTTCAGCGTGCCCGCGCTGATCGTCGTATCGCCGCTGTAACTGTTGTTGCCGGTGAGCGTAATGGTACCGGTGCCGAGCTTGGTCAGCCCCGCGGTGGCGGCGGCGGAGATGGTGCCCGACATGGTGATGTTGCCCGTCGATCCAGTGTCAATCGTGGCGGCGCTGTTCATCGTCACCTGCCTGGAGGTTGACTGGGTGCCGCCTGTAAACTGCAACGACCCGCCGCTGAAGGTCAGTGTGCCCGTCGTGCCGCTGCCGGTGCCAAGTCCGCCGCCGGCATCGGAAATGGTGCCCACGCTCAGCATGCCCCCGCTCAACGTCGTGCCGCCGGTATGGGTGTTGGCGCCGGAGAGGGTTAGCGTGCCGGTGCCGGCCTTAATGAACGACAACGTGCCGCTGCCATCCTGCAGCACACCGTTGAACGCGGTGTTGGCGGTACCCGTGCCGCTGCTGGCCAACGTGAAAACGCCGGTCGCCGTGATCGTGCCGCCAGTGCCAGACAGCGCGCCAATCGTGCTGGTCGCACCGACGACCAGCGTCGCCGTGCCGCTGCTGAGCGTCAACGACCCGGTATTACCGCCCGCGCTGATAGTGCCCAAGGCGGTGCTGCTGCCCATGACGAGCACGCCGCCACTAATGGTCGTGCCGCCGGTATAGTTATTCGCGCCGTTCAGCGTCAGCGTGCCGCTGCCGGTCTTGACGAACGACAACGTGCCGCTGCCGTCCTGCATCACGCCGCTGAATGTGGTATTTTGCGTGCCCGTGCCGCTGCTGCTCAACGTTACCGCCCCGGCGATTCCCGAGGTGATCGTGCCGCCGGCTGTGCCGCTGAGCGCGCCGATGGAGACGCTGCTGTAGCCGTTCAGGTCCAAAGTGCCGCCGCTGTTCACGGTCACCGACCCGGTGTTACCGCCAGCGCTGATCGTTCCCAAGGCGCTGGCATTGCCCATCACGAGCGTACCAGCGCTAACGGTCGTGCCGCCGCTGTATGTGTTCGCGCCGTTGAGCACCCAGGTGTCGACACCGGATTTCGCCACCGAAGTGATCGAGCCGGCACCACCATCGCCAATCGCGAGATTCAATACGTTGTTGCCGGTTAATGTACCAGTGAGCGCAAGGGTGCGGGCTCCAGTGCCACTTTGCGCAACCAGGCTTCCAGAGGTCCCAAGGGTCAGGGTGCCCGTGCCGGAGACTTCCAGCACGCCGCCATTAGTACCCAAGGTGAAAGCTCTGTTGCTGGTCTTTGTCGCACCGGTGTATTGCAGCGTACCGCCGCTGAGTACCAGACTCGTCGCCGCGCTGCCGGAGTTGCCGATGCCGCTCGTTGCCCCGCCGTCGGTCAATGACCCGACACTGAGAACGCCGCCACTGATGGTAGTCACACCACTGTAGGTGTTGCCGCCACTGAAGGTCTGGATCCCGGTGCCGGTCTTGGTGATGGCGCCGGCGCCGCTGATGGCGCCGCTGAAAGAACCGGATTTATCTCCTCCGCCGACGGTCAACGTGCCAGTGACCTTCACAGTGCCGGTGCCGGCCAGGGCGCCGATGGTTTCGTTGTTCGCAGCGCCCTTGGTTATATTTAACCCGGCGTTGCCGTTAGCACCCGTACCGTAGACATAAACAATCGATGAGTCGGGAATCAAATTCTTGGTCGACGTCCAGCCAGTATCACCAACAAACAACATAGAGCTGCCGGAGAGAATATAGATATCGCCGTTGAATGTGTTGTCTGTACCGCCGCCAGACAGCGCACCGGTAGAGACCGCCCATCCGCCGGAAGAACTAATCGTCATACTGCCCGTCCCGGAAATGCCGCCGTTGAAGCTAGCGTCTCCCGAACCGTTACCGAAGGTGATATCACGATTTATTGTGATCGGTCCGCTAAAGATCCCCTGCACGAGAGTCACCGTGCCGGTGCCTTGGTTGGCCACGGTGATGGAGCGAGTGAAAGTGTTGCCATTCAATGACAGCGTAATGGCATTCGCGCCGGAATTAGCATCGCCCAAAGTTATCGTACCCGACGTGCCCAACGCATTGGCATTTCCGACGACAACCGTGCCCGCACTGATGGTGGTGCCGCCGGTGTAGCTGTTGGCAACGGAGAGGGTAAGTTTACCGGTGCCAGCCTTGGTGAGGGAATAGCCCGAGCCGAAGTCGGTAATCGAGCCGCTCACAGTCAGCGAGGCTCCGCTGTTCACCGTCCAGGTCTGGCTGGAAGCGAGGCCGACGTTGGAGGATATTGTGTGTCCGCCCGATGTATTGCTGAGGGTGATGCCGCTGCCAGCGGTGTTGCCGTTGACGGCTACCGCCTCGATCGTCAGCAGGGCCGTCGTCGCCGAACCCTTGCCCAGCGTGGTCGAGGTGGTGGCGGAGGCGGCGTAGTTGAGGCTGTTGATATCGAAGCTCTGGTTCAGCGAGCCGAAATTCGAGATACCCGCACTCGTAAGGGTGACATTTGAATCGTACCCAGGAACCGCGGAATACCAGTTCCCGGCTGTGGTCCAACCGGTTGTGTCCGCACCGACCCACGTTTGGTTTCCTGACGCCGTGCCGGCAGTAACAAGTACCTGTAGCTTCTTGGACGTGCCGGCATCGAGTTGAAGAGCGAAGGTGTTGCCGAAGGCCGCGGGTGTGGCCAGAGTGAAACTGCCTGCTCCCACTATCGTACCTGTGTTGGCAATCAGGTCATACGTACCCGCAGCAATCTTGGTTCCGCTGAGCTGGTTTAATGTGATCACGCCTGCACCGCTTGCGGTCATGGTTGTGTTGCCGCCAACCATGATCTTGTCCGTGACCCCAGAGGGACCATTACCCAAGTCGAAGTAGAGGTTGTTGGCCCCGAGCGCGCCGGTGATGTTGAGATTGCCGCCGATCGTCAAGGTGCCAACGGCGCCGTCCTTGAGATTTATGCCGCCGGTGCTGCTGATGGTGGCATTCCCTCCGATCGTGCCGATGCCGACGACGTAACCGCCAGAGACCGTCATGGCACTCGACGCGCTCAGGGTGCCACTGACGTTCAGGAGACCGCCACTGACGGTTGTCGCGCCGGTGAGCGTGGTCGTGGCGCTGACCGTCAGCGTGCCGGCCGAAATCGTCAGCGTGCCGGCACCGAAGTTGTTGTTGCCGGAGAGAATCAGCGTGCCGGCACTAACGCTCGTCCCTCCGGTATAGGTATTGTTGCCGTTGAGGGTGAGGATGCCGGAGCCGGCTTTGCTGATGCCTCCGCCCGTCCCACCGGCGATCACACCGGAGAGCGTCGTGTTGTTGTTGACGGTCAACGTGCGCGCCGCCGTGCCCAGAGTGCCGTTACCGCTTAACGTCAGGGCGCCCGTACCGCCACTGGTCTGGCCAAAGGCTGCATTGCCGGTGAAGTTGAGCGAGGCGGTGTTGCCGAGCGCGTACGCCGTGCTGCTGCTGGAGGCCAGAGTGCCGCCGGCAAAGGTAATCGTGCCCGAGCCTAGCGCCCCGGCATCGCCGATCAACACCGTCCCGGCAGTCAGCGTAGCACCACCGCTGAAGGTGTTGGCGCCGCCGAGCGTCAAGGCACCGGCACCGGACTTGGCAAGGCCGCCGGAGGTGCTGCTGCCGAACGCGGTGGCCAGTGCTACGCTGTTTCCGGTGGTAACATCAAACGTCGCCGTCTTGCCGGCGATCATCAGCAGTCGGGCCGAGATGTCCTGCGTGTTGCTGCCGTTCCATTGCAACGTGCCGCCGTTCATCGTGATGCTGCCGGTGGTTCCCAACGCGCCGCTGGCGAAGGAAAGGACGCCGTAGTTCAACGTCGTGCCGCCCGAGTAGCTGTTGTTGGGATTTGAGAAAGTCGTTGAACCAATTTCTGCAGACGTGCCGATCGTCACCACGGCACTGCTCCCGCCGGAAATCAAGCCGGAGATAACACCAGAACCTGCTCCGCCAATCGTGGCACTGGCGGCAAGGGTCAAGTTTCCCGTCAGAGTCGCCGTACTGCCGGCAGAGCCAAACCGCAAAGCGGACTCCCAGGTCGACTCGCCCCAGCCTGTGCCGGCGATGGCAAAATTCTGGCTGTACGTGCCACCAAGCCACATGCCGTATTGGGCGCCGCTCTGGATGATAACCGCGGTCGTGCCACCTAAGGCCCCGTTAGCAACGCGGCCTTTCTCGATGAGCAAAGTGCCTGTGAAACCGGACCCCAGCGCCGGCGTGCCCCACTGCTGGTTGGCGGTGCCGACGTTATTGACAAGTAAGTCAAGCGTGCCTGCCCCGGAAATATTCCCCCACTGCGCCGCGGTTATGGTGGAGGAGGAGTTGACCGTGCCCCAGTTGAGGCGCAGAGTCCCGGCGCTGGCGATGGTGTAGGTGCCACTGCCGAAAGTGCCGCTGGCCGTACCGTTTCCAATTTGGAGTATACCCTGGCTGATCGTCGTACCGCCGCTGTAGTTGTTGGCGCCGGTGAGGACGAGTGTGCCGGAGCCTGATTGGGCGAGCGATCCGGTGCCGGAGATGATGCCGGTGAGGGTGCCAATGTTGCCGATGTTGAGGGTGAGCGCGTTGACACCCAGTGCAATCCTGGCGCTGCCGGTCAACGTCGCGCCGCTGGCGGTGGTCCAGGATTGCGCTCCCTGGAGGCTGATGGTGCCTAGGTTGTTCAGCACGAGCAAACTGGTGTCGTTGACGGCAAGGCCGTTGTACAGATTCATCGTGCTGGTGCTGCCGGTGATGGTCATGGTATTTGCCGTGCCACCGACGGTGAGAGTGCCGAGGTTCAGGCCTGAGGTGTCAAAGTTGATAGAGGCACTGGAGCTGATGCTCGCCGTGTCGTTCTGGCCGGGCACGGTGCCACCCCAGTTACCGTTGACATTCCAATTGCCACTGCTGCCGCCAACCCATGTGTACGTCGCGGCATGCCCCGCGCCCGCCGTCAGGAGCAATAACAAGACGGCCAACATTGTATTGATCTTCTTCATAGTCGCATCCTCCTCTTTCGAGTCAAACTGGCAACGCTCTGAGAGCTCGACACTCTATTCGATCTTCTGTCAAATCCTCGTATTCAAAATTCACTAGTCAAGGCACGACAGCGACAGACTCAGTTTTCTTTTCACAAGATTGCCAGTGGCTCTTGCTCCCCGAAGGGGAACTACATGATAGCCCACCGAGAATCGGTGGGTTGTTGGCGCCGGTCCCAACATCCCCAGGGATTCTCCCTGGGCTGACATGCCCGCCTGCCCTCGCTCGCGAAGCGAGGGAGCGGGCAGGCGGCTCCCCTTCAGGGAGCTAAGACAATCCACATCTAGTCGGTTACACTTAGTCCCCACACTTCGTCGGCTACGCTTAGCGAAGACGGACGCGTAAAAACCTTCTTCGTCCCGCAGTAGCGTGACTACGCAGGTCAGGCCGCGTCCCTCCGAAAATTACTCTCTGTCTCTTCCTTCGTAATTCTGCGGTTCAATATTCTGCTGTTCTGCTGTTTCTTCTCTTCTCCGGTCTATGGTCTATGGTCTTTCCCGTCTATGGTCTTCCACTCCCTGACCTCTGTTTTCTGTCTTCCTCTACTTCACTATCAACAACGTCCCCGGCTCCATACACCGCAATACTACATTCGTATTACCCGGATAGGTGATCATGAAGCTCTGTCCTGCGGCATTGAAAATGGTGCCTTCCGGCAGACCGTCAAACGTGCCAACGATGCTGGCGGCTGTCACAATCGTGAATGCCGTTTCGCGCATGATGATATGTTCCGGCATCACGACCGCGAGCGTTGCATTGTCGGTCGATACTGTTCCGGATGATACAAGGGCATCGGCTCGTCCGTCCGCCGAGACCTGGACCGCAAGGATCGCGCCCGAAGCCATGGTCACATTGTTGCTGACCGTGAGCATCCCGAAGCCGTCGTTGACCGCCGGATTGCCGGGCGAAAGCGTGCCGCCGGAGGTGATTGTCGTTGCGCCTGATACCAGGCCGGTGCCGCCCAGCGTTCCGTCGCTGTTGACTGTGATCGAACCCGCGCCAAGCAGCTTTCCATTCACCAGCAGGCTGCCGCCATTGATTGTTGTGCCGCCAGTGTAGCTATTGTTGTTGCCGCTGAGCAACAGCGTGCCGGTGCCGGTCTTGACGAGGGCGCCAGCGCCGCTGATGGCGCCACTGAAAGTGCCGGAGCCATTGCCGCCGCCGATGGTCAACGTGCCGTTACCGATTGACACGTTGCCATTGCCAGTCAGGACACCGATAGTTTCGTTGTTCCCGGTACCCTTGTTCACATTTAGCGTACCGAAAACATTCACAGTCGATGAGTCGGGAATCAAATCGGCGCTCGATGTCCATCCGCCGCCGCAAACATGAAGACTGGCGCCAGCAATAACATACACATTGCCGATGAAGGTGTTGTCCAGGCCACCACCGGCCTGGACGCCGAAATAGACGGACCACCCGCCGCTACTGACAATAGTCACATCGCCATTCCCGGAAATGCCGCCGCCAAAGTTGTTATTGAAGCCGGTCAAGGTAACGCCTCGGCCCAACGTAATTGCTCCACCAAATGAACCGCCGCCAAGGGTCATCGTACCCGTGCCGTTGTTGGACACGGTTATGGGACGATCAAAGCTGCCGCCACCGTTATTAAGAAGAGAAATCGCATTCGCCCCGGAGTTGGCGTCGCCCAGTGTGATCACGCCCGCCGTGGACAATCCATTGGCGCTTCCAGCGACAACCGTGCCAGCGCTGATCGTTGTCCCGCCGGTATAGCTGCTATTGCCGCTGAGGGTAAGCTGACCGCTGCCGACCTTGGTAAGACTGCCGCCGCCACTGATGCTGCCGCTCAACGTCAGATTGTGGGAAAGGGTGTCCACTGTCACCGCCGCTTCGCCCAACGAGATTGTGTTGTTCCCGAGCGTGACATCGCCTGCAGCCTGCAAGTTGCCGCCCGCAAAGGTGATCGTGGAACCCGCCGCACCCAGCGCGGCATTGTTCGCAACCGCCAAACAGCCACTGCTGAGCGTCGTACCGCCAGTATATGAGCTGTTGCCGGATAACGTAAGCGTGCCAGGACCGGTAATGGTCAGACTGCCGCCGCCGCTGACCGCAGACGAAATCGACCCGCTTCCGGCCGACGTATCCACATAACCGATGGTGTTCAACACCACCGGGCGAGTGGCGATCGTGATCGAGCTCGCCCCGAACTGGAGCGTGCCGCCATTGAATGTCAACGTGCCTGCCGTATCGCCAAGACTCGTCACGCCGCCAATCTTCAGGATGCCCGCGTTCAACGTCGTACCGCCAGTGTAGCTGTTGTTGCCGGAGAGCGTGAACATGCCGGGACCGGTAATGGTCAGGCTGCCGCCGCCGCTGATGGCAGACGAAATCGACCCGTTTGCGGCCGACGTATCCACATAACCGATGGTGTTCAACACCACCGGGCGTTGGGCGATCGTAATCGCGGCACCGAACTGGAGCGTGCCGCCATTGAACGTCAATGTGCCCGCGCTGCCGCTGGTGGCGGTGCCGAGATTGTTGTCGTTATTGGCGATGATGAGGGTACCTGCGTTGATGGTTGTGCCGCCGGTGTAGATGTTCGCGCCGCTGAGTGTCAACGTGCCACCGGTGCCAGCTTTCACAAGGCTGCCGCTGCCGCCGACAATGCCGGTCAACGTCAGGCTGTTGGAGAGCGTGTCCACAACCGCTGCCGCTATGCCCAGCGAAATCGTGCTGTTGCCGAGCGAGACATTCCCGGCGGCCTGCAACGTCCCGCCCGCAAAGGTCACCGTGCTCGCGTTATCGCCAAGAGCCGAATCACTACCAGCCGCCAGCCAGCCGCCGCTCAACGTCGTGCCACCGGTGTAGCTGTTGCTGCCGCTGAGCGTCAGCGTACCGGTGCCAGCCATGGTCAAACCGTAGCTCCCGCCGCCGGTGATCGAACCGCTGATAGCCAAACCGCCACCGTTGGCTGTGATGGTCGCGTTGTCAGCCAGGACCACGCTGCTCGCGATGGTGTGCAGGGTGCCTGAGTCAACGAGGACAGTGGCGCCGGAACCGTTGTTGTTGAGCGCAATGGTTCCTGATCCGGAAATCGTAGTGCTTACGCCGGACCGGAAGTGCGCGTCTGCAAACGATGGGGTTCCGCCATTTAGATCCACCATGCCGCTGGACGAGGTGGTACCAAAGTTGACCGTCAATGTGCCGGTGCCCGGTGCTGATCCACCGCTCCAGTTGGCGCCGGTATCCCATTGGTTGTTGTGATTGCCGACCCACTCGAAAGCCGACGAGGACTCCTGGATGTCAAGGGTGATCCAGCCGACGGAGCTTCCGAAGTTGTACGTGTAACCGGGAACGGCGTTACCGATTGTCAAAGATCCCGCCTCACCGCTGAAGGTTCCCTGATACGAAATCAAATCGTACGTGCCCGGTGTCGGCGTCCACTGGGAGGTCGTACCTGGAACATAGAGATTTACGGTGCCGCTGATGATGTCGAGTCCGTTGTTATTGAAGACCGCGATCTGATCGCTCTTCGGCGTATTCGCCGTGTCGAACTCGAAGTCGAGAATGGTGGAGTTGAGCGTCATGCTGCCTGCATTCAAGACGCCAATGCTGTTGCCCGGGGCGACGTGCCCGGCACCGGTCACAAGCCCGCTGATGGTGCCGGTGCCGCTGAGCCAGGCGCCGCTGCTGACTGTCACGCTGCCAGCCAACCCGATACCGCTGCCGTTGTTGACCTTCAACATGCCAGCGCTGACCGTGGCAAGACCGTTGAAGCTGTTGTTGCCGGTCAGGTTCAGTGTGCTGCCGGAGGTGCTCATCAGCAACGCGCCATCGCCACTGATGGTTCCACTCAAGGTTTGAATGACGGAACTGCCGTAGTCGAAGGTGGCGCCGCTGCCGATGACGAGCGATCCCGCATACGTCCCGCTGCCGCCCAGCTGCCCGCTGCCGCCAATGGTCAATATCCCGCCATTGATTGTGGTGCCGCCGGTGTAGGTGTTCACGCCACTGAGCGTGAGTGAACCCGTGCCGCTCTTCGCGAACGACAATGTACCGGTACCATCCTGGATCACGCCGCTGAATGTGGTGTTTGCGGAGCCCGTTCCGCTGCTGATTAACGTGAAAGCGCCGGTTGCCGTGATCGTGCCGCCGGTGCCCGACAGCGCGCCAATCGTGCCGGTCGCACTGACAAGCAACGTCGCCGTGCCGCTGTTAAGCGTCACCGGCCCGGAGCCCAGCGCCGCGCTGCCGCCCATCACAAGTGCGCCACCGGTGATAGTCGCGCCGCCGGTGAATGTGTTGTTGCCATTGAGCGCCAACGTGCCAGAGCCAGCTTTGGTCAAACCGCGGTTGAGACCGCCATCGGTGATCATGCCGGCGACTGTCAATGTATTGGTTATGATCGTCACCGTGTCGCTCGCGCCCAGCGTGACGGCACCGGCGCCGAGGTTCAATGCCTGCGTGCCACCAAAGGCAAAACTGCCGCCCCACGTCTGAACGTTGTCGTTGGCAAGAGTAATGGAGCCGGTGCCGGTGTTGTTGATCGTTGTGCCGTTGCCGATCGTGAAGGCACCGGTGCTGATGGCCGCCGCGTTGTTGATGTTCAGGCAGCCTCCGCTCAACGTTGTGCCGCCGGTATACGTGTTCGCGCCGCTCAGCGTAAGCGTGCCGGTGCCGGTCTTGACGAACGACAAAGTGCCGGCGCCATCCTGCATCACACCGCTGAATGTGGTGCTTTGCGTGCCCGTGCCGCTGCTGGTAAGCGTGATCACGCTGTTGGTGCCGACGGTGATGGTGCCATCGCCTGTGTGCCCGCTGCTCAACGCCCCAATCGTGCCGGTCGAGTTTACAACCAATGTCGCAGTGCCGCTGTTGAACGTCACCGACCCGGTGGCACCGCTAGCGCTGATGGTTCCCAAAGACCGGCTGCTGCCCATCACCAGCGTGCCGCCGCTGATTGACGTGCCACCGGTGTAGGTATTGACGCCGGTGGTGAGGGTCTGGGCGCCGCTACCGATCTTGGCGATGGCGCCGGAGCCGCTGATAACGCCGCTGAACGTGCCAGAACCATTAGCGCCCCCGACGGTCAACATGCCGGTGTAAGTAGAAAAATCCACAGCGCCGTTGCCGGTAAGGGCATCCATAGTTTCGTTGTTGCCGCCTTTGTACATCTGTAAAATGCCGCTACCCAGGATGTCCACGGTAGAGGCGTCTGGAATCAAACTGACATTCGAACCCCATCCGCCACCCAATCTCAAAGTGCCACCGGATTGAATAGTAATACTACCGGTGAAGGTATTGGCTATGCCGTTGCCGTTCTGGAGGCCGAAACCGACTTGATATCCGCCGGCCGATGGAATTATCACATCGCCCGTCCCTGAAATTCCGCCACTTAAATTGTTATTACTGCCTGCGAGCAATGTGACGCTGCGGTTTAACGTGATAGCCCCGAATTGTCCGCTACCACTGGTATAAAGGGTCACCGTGCCAGTGCCGCTCGCCACGGTAATGGGGTTACTAATGCTTACCGTGGACGACAGTTGCGCCCCGGAACTGGCGGAGCCCATGGTGATCGAGCCCGTGCCGAACGCGCTGGAATTCCCTGCGACAACCGTGCCCGCGCTGATGGTAGTGTTGCCGGTGTAGGTGTTGGCGCTGTTGAGCCCAATGGTGCCGGTGCCGTTCTTGGTCAAGCCCGCCGGGCCGGCGATCTTCGAGCCTATTGTCGTGGTGTTTCCGCTGTTGGAGGCCAGAGTCCCGCCCGCCAGGGTGATGGTACCGCCGCTGAGAGTCAGAGTGCCGAAACCGGGGAGAACGGTGATGCTGTTGGCGGTCACACCGGCGCCGTCGACGGTCACCGTATACGCGCTCGTGGTACCAGTCCCGGAGAAGATGGCGTTATCGGGGTTGGCCCCGTTCCAAGTGGCAGACCCACCGCTGCCGTTGCTCGTATACGTCCACGCCTTCGTCGTGCCGGCATCCCATGTGCCGGTGCCAGTGGCCACCGCATAGTAGGCATCGGCTGTACCCGAGCCTGCGGTGAAGTTGAGGAGCCAATTGTTGCCGGAGGCGCTGGTGCTGAAAGAGCCACCACTGAGGCTCAAGCCTGTGGTGTTTATAGTAAAGGAACCGGCGTTCACGGGAGTGCTGATCCCGACGGCGCTTGCCAAGGTGAACGAGTAGGTCCCGCCGAGGGGACGCGGTTCAAAGCTGCCATTCAAGCCGGCGATGTCGAGGATGAAATTCCCGCCGCTCAGCCCGCTGAGATCGAGTGTGCCGTTGAGGCTCAACGTGTCGTAGTTGGTGCCTGCACTACCCTGCGCCCCCACCCCGCTGAGGGTGCCGAGTTCCCAGAGGTAATGGCCGCCCGGATTGAAGGACGTGCTGCTGGCGTTGAGCGTCAACGTGCTCAGAGTCCCGCTGCTGCCCGGGCTGACCGTCCCGTTGATGCTGATCGTGCCGGTGCCGCCGGAAACCGTACCTTTGCCCGCCAGGGTCTGGCCTGCGTTCAGGCGGTAGCCGCCGGTGACGGCGCTGACATCGAACACTGCGTTGCTGCCGACCGCGATGGCAGAGCTGCTACCAATGGAGCCGCTACTGCCCAACGCCAACATGCCGCCGTTGATTGTGGTCGCGCCGGTATAGGTGTTGTTGCCGCCGAGCGTCAACGTGCCGGTGCCGGTCTTGGTGAACGACAACTTACCAGTGCCGTCCTGCATCACACCGCTGAAGGTGGTGCTTTGCGTGCCCGAGCCGCTGCTGGTAAGTGTGAAAGTGCCGGTCGCCGTGATTGTGCCATCGCCAGTGTGCCCACTGTTCAAGGCGCCAATCGTGCCGGTTGCACCGACGACCAACGCAGCCGCGGCGCTGTTGAACGTCACCGACCCGGTGGTGCCGCTCGTGCTGATGCTGCCCAAGGCGCTGGCGTTGCCCATCACGAGCGCGCCGCCATTGATCGTTGTGCCACCGGAGTAGGTGTTCACCCCGGTGAGAGTGAGCGAGCCGGCGCCGGATTTGGTCAACGACAAGGTGCCTACGTTATTGAGCACTCCGTTGAAGGTGTAGGTGTTGGCGAGTTGGTTCACGGTCAACGTCGCCGTCGAGCCGCTGTTGCCGACAGTGATGGTGCCGCCGCTGGTACCGGTGAGAACGCCCACCGTGCCGTTGTTGCCAGCCATGTTCAACACAGCCGTGCCGCTGCCGAACGTCAACGTCCCCGTCGCCGCGCCCAGCGCCGTGCTGCTGCCAATCGTGAGCGTCCCGCCGCTGAGTGTCGTGCCGCCGGTGTAGGTGTTGTCGCCGGTGAGCTGGACCGATCCCGTGACGACGTCCTGCAGCGCAATCACTCCGGTACCGCCGCCAATGTTTCCACTGAACACATTCGCGCCACTCTTCTCGTTGGCTGCTCCCAATGTCAGGACCTGGGTACCGGCCGCGCCGCTACTGATGCTGCCAGAGACAGTCCGACCGTTCATTCCAAGCGTGGTACTGCCCAGAAGTGAGATGGGACCGGCCAGACTGCCTTCCAGCCGAATCGCGCCGCGATTCTCGGTGTTGCCGGCGCCCTGGACCTGGATCAGCCCGAACGAGCTGGCGCCGCTCACGTAGAGTTGGTTGTTCGGATCGATCAAAACGGTGACGCTGTTGGCGGTCTTTGTACCCGTGTTCCACTTGTCCGAGCTGACGCCAGTACTTGAGATCTGAATCGTCCCGCCAAAACCACTTATATTGCTCAGGATGGTATTTCCCGATCCAGTGCCAAGCAGAACCTTGAGCAGCCCCGAACCGGTGATGGTATTGGCCCAAGTCTGGCTATTGCCGGCATTGAGCGTCAGTACGCCACTGCCATTGATAGTGGCCGCACCCGACAGGGCGCCGGTCGAGTTGACCTGCAGCATACCGCCGCTGACCGTGGTGCCGCCGGTGTAGAGGTTGGTAGCGGTGAGGATGAGAATACCGGCGCCGGACTTGGTCAGGCTGCTACCAGCGCCGGCGATCACCGAACTGATTGTGTCCGAGGAATTGTTTATAGTAATAGCGCCGGCGGCGGCCATTGTGATTGTGCCGCCGGAAAGAACAATGGCGCTTGAGCCTGAGGCGAAAGTCAGACTGTTAACCCGTCCCGTGGTAACAGTAATCGTACCGGCGTCCAGGCCGGTGGTGGTGTAGCCAAAATTCAGATCGTCGGATGTGGCTGGGTTGGTGACGGTGGGCGTGGCGATGCCGGTGTTGTCTGTGCTCCAGTAGGGATCTGTTCCCCACGTGCCGCCCGCTGTGCCGAAGCCCGTGATGGTACCATTGTTATCCCAGTAATAGGCGGTAGCCCACGCTGGCGCCACGCCGATGGCGCAGCTCAGGAACGCAATCGCAAATGCACCCGCAGCTATTCTAGAACGAAACATGAAACAGCTTCCCCTTTCAAATTACTCAGGTATTCAGAATTCAGGAGTCAGAATTCAGAATAGCCTGCGAATATGCCTCCAGCAACTTACTCAGGCACCGCTCATTAATAACCTTTACAACACGACCCATCCGCGCACGGCAACGGAGTGCCGTGGCTACAGCGGAAAGATCTATTCCTGTAGCCGCCCCGACCAGTCGGGGCGGCCTACATGGCGACCTCTGCACCCGTTGACCTCTGACTCCTGACCCCTGACCTCACGCCGACTCCCGCAGGACAAGCTCCGGCTTGATTTGAACGATTCGATCTCGTGGCTGGTCCGGGCGTTCAATCAGTTCTGACAGGAGATCCAGCGCCGAGGTCACCACATCCTGCATCCGGTACGCGACGGTTGTAAGGCCCGGATCCATCCAGGCGGCCAGGTTTTCGTTGCCCCACCCGACGAGCGACACGTCATCGGGCAACCGGAGACTGCGGCGCTTCAGGGCTCTTGCCAGGAAGGCCGCGGTGCCATCGCTGTCGGCCAGAATCGCGTCGGCATGACGGACGTCGATCAATTCGTCACACAGGGCCGCGAATTTCGGGTAGTCGTCCCGCCCCCAACCTTGCGTTGCAAGACAGACCTGGTCGTCGGCCACTGGCAGGCCAAGCTCCCCGTGCGCTGCCATGAACCCCTGGTAGCGCCGCTGATTCATCGTCGTGTCGAGATTCTCCAGGATCTGTACGATCTTCCTTCGACCCCGGGAGCGAAGGTGCTTCACGGCCTGGCGCACGCCGTCGGCGGAGTCATAGTCAATACAATAGCCGCCCGGAATACCGGGGTCGTCAAACAAAGAAATGACGCGGGGCAAACGGCCCAAAGCCTTGACTGCCGCGGGCTTCAGGAAGGCGCCTCCCAGCGTGACGACGATCAGCCCATCCACGTTCCAAGCCAGACATTTGCTGACATAGTCTTTCATACTGAACGACCTGCTGTCGCACTCCCAGCCAAGGGTTTCCAGACCGCGAGCGCTGCCCAGGTGGTTCACCCACGAGAACGCGCGCAGCTGAGGTGCGGCAAAGAAGTTGCCTGCCAGCACGGCAACAACGTCGCTGCGTTTGCCGGTCAACTGCCGGGCCGCATGATTGGGATGGAAATTCAACTGCCGGGCGACGCGGAGAATCCTCTCGGCAGTCTCGGCTTTCACCCGCGTCTGTCCACGCTTGCAGCCGTTGAGCACGTATGAAACCGTTGGCCGCGACACACCCGCGGCGCGGGCAACATCGATCATTCGGGCACAGTCGTTGACTTCCAACATGGTCTTTCCTTAACCATAGGGAATATCTTCCCTTGCGGGTTCCGCACCCCTCTTAGACACTTTGACTACGCGAGTAGTTCTTAACAACTACACGTGTAGTTAATTGTGCAAGTATGACACAAGGAGGCAAAATGGTCAAGCGATAAGGATTGCAGAAAATGTACGCAGCTTTGCGAGCAGTTACGCTTAGTCGCGTCACGTTGAACGTTGTTCTTTGTTGTTTCGGTCTCTTGGAGTCTATCTAAAGTCCTTCGCGGCGACGGAGCGCCGCGGCTACAGTAGGCGCAGAACGGTTTTGTAGCCACGCCGCCATGGCTCGCCATAGCCATCCTGGGCGACGGCGGCTCTGTCGGCGTGTTTCGAAAAAGGAGAGAAAGGATTCCAGAAAATGTACGCAGCTTTGCGAGCAGTTACGCTTAGTCGCGTCACGTTGAACGTTGTTCTTTGTTGTTTCGGTCTCTTGGAGTCTATCTGAAGTCCTTCGCGGCGACGGAGCGCCGCGGCTACAGTAGGCGCAGAACGGTTTTGTAGCCACGCCGCCATGGCTTGCAATAGCCATCCTGGGCGACGGCGGCTCTGTCGGCGTGTTTCGAAAAAGGAGAGAAAGGTTGAAGTGAAACGGAAGGCCAGGCAATTGGACTGTTAATATCAGGATGGTTAGAGGTGGTGTTCATTCCAATCATCCTATCCTGTTATCCTGATCTTAATTCCGGTGGCTGCTACGGCGGAGGGATACCTGCAGAACTGCCATAATTGCCTCGTCTTTTTTCTTTCCTGTGTGAATCATCAGTGACATACTTGATGCTCCTGATTTTCGCCGTTGTGCTCTCGATGCAGGCGCTTCGGCCTGCATAGTTGACGGGCACGGAGTGTGGCCTTGATGGGCGCAGCGCATAGACGAATACAGCAGACGAATGTAATTATATGAGTTGTCAAGTGAAATGGTTTATGAGAGGCTTCGGCACTCCAATGACAGCAAGAAGAATGATACAAGACAGGACAGATTGCGTAATCCCGTTGCGATTCAGGCTTATAGCTCTTTGCCTGTTCCTCGTCGCGGCCACCCCACATGCTCAGGCCGCGGAGACGGCAAGTAACACGGCCGTGAAAGCCTCGCAGGTGGCAGCAAGGGCGCCAAAGACAATTGCGCAGACAAATACCACCAGACGTTCCTTCTGGCGCAGATTGATCCACCCGGCTGCGGAAAGCGCAGTACGAACTAATACAAACGCGCATGTTTCAGCTCAAATCCAGGACGCACCCTCAATTCCCCTGCCCGCCTCCGCCTCCTCGATTGCCACGAACCGCTTACCCGAGCCGAAGCTCAAGCCGGGATTCATGATCGACATCACTGTCACGGCGGGCGGCAGGAAGGAAATCATCGAAACCGGCCGGCGCGTTTCAAATGACGGCAATGTGAGTCTCCCACTCATAGGCCCGGTTCAAGTTGAAGGCCTGACCCTGAATGAGCTTTCAGAGCAACTTCTTGCGCTCTACAGCAAGTACCTGCGCAATCCGCAGGTCGATATCGATTTCAACATCGCGAGCCCGGGATCTGTATCGCCATGGGGATCGGTCACAGTTCTTGGAACGGTTAAGAATCCAGGCAGCATCAGCATACCTTCGACCCATGATTTGACGGTCAGCCGGGCAATCCAGAGCGTGGGAGGGCTCGACCTGAGCGCTAATGATAGTGCCATCAGGATTTCGCGCCGGAATCCGGACGGCACTATAAAGAAGATAAAGGTAGATCTTCACGCGCTGGGGTCGACAGGCGAGTTGACGCAGGATGTCAAACTTGAAGCTGGAGACGTGGTTTTTGTTCCTGAAGAATTTTTTTAGTTTGTATTGACAGGGAAGGCTCATAACCTTTACATTCCAACGCATGAATGGAAATATTTCGACAATGATTTACACACGCCCCAGTAAGTTATTGTTGGCCCTGGCTGTAATAGTCCTCCCGCCCCTGTTGGCCTTTGGCGGACCGGGCGAAGGCATTCGCGTCGGCAAACTGACAATTAGTCCGTTCATAAACGCATCGGTGACATACGATTCCAACGTCTTCCTTGAAGAGAAGGATCCCAATGATGACTTCTTTCTGGACACCATGATAGGAGTGTCTGTCGCCGAGCAAGTCAGAACCATTACTCTCAATGCCAGGGCTTGGTACATGCTGAGGAAATACCTGGAATATACCAGCGAAAATCACGATGAGTGGGGCGAATCGGCATCGATTGCGATAGGCAGCTCAGAGCGCACGCTTCTGCAGATTTCGCAAAGGTTCCGGCGAACCGAAGACTTCGAGCGCACACCGGGGAGCGTTGAGTACGCGAACCCGGAAAACCAGACGCTTATACTATCCGAGGATCGGACCATGCGCGTGCCTCGCTCCCTAAACGATGTCGGTGTTTCCATTTCGAGGAAGATCTCAGAAAAGACCACTATTCTCGCTAGCGGAGCGCTCAACTACAACAACTACGACTCTTCAAGTCTCTACGATTGGAATGAGGACACGATTCTCGCGCAGGTATTCCGCCGGATTACCGATAAAACGTCGGCCACATTGTCCGGCACGTACGGTCTCCAACACAGCGACGGATTGGATGAAGCTGTTCGTTTGTATTCCGTGGACGCCGGCTTACAAATGCGCAGGTCTGCGAAGTTGCATCTGGACGCATCCCTCGGCGTACAGCGGTACGAGGCTCCGGCGGAAACCGGTCCGGAGAATCCGACTTTCCTGGCGTTCAATGCCGCCGCAAGGTGGGCGGCAACAAAGAAGTGGACGCTTCAATTGTCATCCCGGAATGGCATGCAGCCGGCCTCGCAATTCAGGAATGACACCATGAAGGTAACCTTAGTCAGCCTAAGCGCGGAACGTCCGCTTGGCCAATCCCTGCTTTTCTCGATGACTGGAGCGTACAGGTACGACATGTACAACAACACCCGCTCCTCCGGTGATCCAACTTCTCCCGAGTACACGGGTGCGGTGCAGGACGACGCAACATCCGGAGAGGCATGGTCGCGCCAGTGGGCGGGCCTCGTGCGCCTGGACTACCGGCCGAACAGAAAACCATACAATGTTTACGCGGAAGTGCGCTACGAGGATACGGACTCAGTCTGGTTCAAATATGACCAGTTGAGAGCATCGATCGGTTTGGCAGCGCGGTACTGAGCGTAGAGTTGAAGAAGAGCAGAAGAACACTCCACGACCGGGGGAAGAGAATATAATGAAAACAAAACTAACAGCAGCTTTGGCCGGAGTTCTGGCGATTTCCTCTTTCTTCGCGCAACAGGCCGGCGCAAAGCCATCAGAGCAGGATATAAAAGGCGTTGTGCAGGATGTTGCAACCCTTGACGAACTCGTGAAAGACATCACTCCCGCGGAAACGGCCGCGGTGGTTTTGCGCGTGATCAAGAGCATAGATGCATCTCGGATGTCCGATGCGGAGAAGAAGCGGGCAATTGCCATGGTTGTGGCTCGAGCTGTCGCTTACAAGCCGGAACAGGCGGCTGAGATGATTGTGGAGCTGGTCTCGATCATGAAGAATGACGCTCTCCTTCCGACCGTAGCGGCGGCCGCAGTGATTGCTGCGGAAGGAAACTCGACTGCTGTTATTGACGCCCTGACCGCGCGGTTCAAGAACGACAAGGCGCTTCTGCAAGTAATCAACGATGCGGCAAACGAGCCCGCAGGGCCTCTGACACCCCCGGTCGTCAAGGACATCCAGGACATGGTTCGGGAAATGAGACTGGCTGCGGTGCCCCTGGTACCGGCCCAGGAGCCTACCACTGCTCCGCTCGTACCGCCACTGGTCGGCGGCAAGTACGAAGGCCAGTAGCACACCGCAGACACCGTTTGATCTGAATGCGGTGTTGCTTTTGCCTGTTGACCACCGCGCCGTCATAGTATGTTCGAAAAGGTACACTTCCCGGTGTTAGGTTGCTGGTCGTATCATTTCATCACACTGAATCACCTGTCTGCAATATCCTGACCTTGAACTCATGATTTCTCTCATAGTGAGCGTCGGCGCATTTGCCATCTCTATCGTCCGCCGCGGCAGTGCCGAGATATGGTTGCTCCGCATTCTTGTAGCAATCCTCGTGTACCTCCCGTGGGCACGGGGTGGAACCAGCATCCGTTCCCAATTGCCTTTGCCGTGGGTGGGATTCGGTCTTCTGGGTTTGATTTTCCTTCTTCCCGCGATCTACCGCGGAACCGCGTCGGTTGGTCAATCGCTGACCAAAAGCGCGAAGGGGCTTCTGCGGGACCCGGTGGTCTACACCGGTGGTTTGTTCCTGATTTTGCTTGCCGTGCAGTGGTGGAATGCCGGGCGATACCAGTTTTTCAATCCAATACACCGCGCATGGGAATACACGGCTCCCGGCATAGCATGGCTACCCTTCGCCTTCTTACGAGCGGAAGCAAAAGAAATGCTTGTATGGTTCTGCCCGGCATGGGCCATGCTCCTTGCGATCCGCAACCCTGGGATCAGTCCGGCCGGACTCAGAACTCTGTGGACATGGATGGCGGCCAACGGTGGTGTTCTCGCGCTCCTGGGCCTGGCGCAATGTGCAACCGGGGCGCCGGGAGTACTCTGGACACAGAGAATACCCGGTTCGATCTTCTTTTCCACTTTCGGATATGCAAATCACGCCGGAGCATTCTTCACCCTGATGTTCTGTCTTTCGGGCGGACTATGCATCAGAAAGCTGTATTCACGCTCCTCGCGTCGCTGGGGTCCGGGACACTCTCTGTTGCTGGCATTTGCGGTTCTCAACCTTGCGGGGACAACATTTTCCCTTTCCAGGGTCGGCATCATCCTGGCCTGGACAGCAGTAATCATACTGGTTGTCTACACCATTGCACTTGGCTGGCGCCGTATGGCGCCGGCGCATCGTCTGAATCTTGTGGCCGCCCTTGTGGGTGCTGTATGTCTCATTTTCTTCGTCATAGCTGGTTTACCGGGGCACTCCGTATTCACCGAGCTCTCAACACTGAAGTATCTCAAGACGGAAGCGGCACTTCTTGAGAATCCGCGCACCAGACTTATGCAAACCGCCGTCGAAATATGGATGGCTTCACCATGGTTCGGAGTCGGTGGCTGGGGTTTTGCCCATCTCTTCTCGACATACCTTCCAGGCTGGAAGAACCCTGGGCTTGCCAACGTGCACAACGACCCGTTGCAGTTCCTGGTCGAATTCGGAGCGGTGGGAACGCTGCTGTTGTGCGCAACACTTCTGGCGATGTCCTGGCCGCTCCTCCGAACGAAGAGGATCAGCAAGCATCCGCTCGCCACGTGCGCAGTCCTTGGTCTTTCCCTCACGCTGGCGCACAGCCTGGTCGACTTGCCGTTCCGGTGCCCTGCAATCCTTTTTTCCTGGCTGGCGATACTGGCCGGCATCGGAGTCCTGGGCAGAACCTATCGCTTGGAGACCATCAGCAAAAGGCCGGCTGACAGACAGCACGGGTCAGGAGGAAGATGGAACGCACGACACCATACCTCATGGCGACAGAAAGCTGCTTCCATCAAGCAACAGATAACGCAGGAATTAACCGACCGGCACCGGGCAGACTATTGGAGAATTACACACTCGCGTCCCATAGGACGCAGGTTGATAGGCTGTAGGCTGTAGACTGTTAGGGAATATGCATTTCTTTCTGTTTTCATGCTATAGCAATTCCGGTGTTTGAATTCAGACTTTCAGTCGCTTTACCTAACAGCCTACAGGCTAAACCGCTACCGCCTTGGCGGCCCTATGGGACGCCAGTGAGAATGACATTCGTTTCCCGGGATCAGAAACAATGTACGTGAGCTGGTTGCGGATGAGACAAGGGGAACATCATGGTTTTTTATCTCCCCACCTTGTCATTCTTGCGGCTTGCGTCCGGGACGCTAGTATTCCAGTATTCGCTGTTTACATGCTAAAGAGCCGGTAGCAAATAGCATTTACATGTAGAGAGGGAATGCTACAGCCGCTGACACAGGCCTCGACAGAGACGCCGTCGCAAAAAGGGCTGTGGCGGCCCATGGCGGGGCGGCTACAGGACTGGAACTTCCTCTGTAGCACGGTCACGCTCTGTTGCCGTGTCCGGATGAGTCGTGTCGTAAAGGCTATCACTGAGCGCCGCCTGCGAGGGGTGCGTAAGAAACAACATGACGTCAAGACAGAAAAAGAGTAGTGGTACACCCGGGTGGCCGGATGCACCGCATCGCAGCTTGGAGAACAGGATGAATCTCGAAATATCGAAAGTTGACGCTGACGCAAAACCGGAAGAATCAGGTTCCACCCCTTCAGCGCCCAAGGGATCTGAAGGCACAGGATCCGCGCCGGCTGGAGGCCTCAAAGCTGTTGGAACACCTGGCCTTCCGCCCACAGCCGGGGACGGTCTTCCTGTGGCATCACCGGGCGAACCACCTCCCTACTACGGATCGCCTTACTACCACGGTGAGCCGGAGTCAGAGCATGGATTCCTTGGTCCCATTCATCCCTTGCGTATACTCCGTGTCGTCAGGCGCAAGTGGCCGATGATGCTCCTCGTACAGATACTGGTCCTGGCAGGTGCATGGTTCTATCTGTCCATGGTGCCAAAGGTCTACCGCGCCACGGGCCGTATTGAAATGAGTCTTCGCCGACCCAGGATCATGAATCAGCAGAGCGCGATCATTGAGGATCCTGGCTATGCATCCTCCGAGGAAGTATTCAATACCCGCCTGATGCGATTCAACGGCAGCGATATGCGTGAACTCGCTCTTTCCCGTTTCAAGGAGCTTTATCCCACCAAAGGGCAAAGCGATGACAAACTGCGGTTGCTCATGGGCACCGGAATTGGTACGGGAATGAACAATTCTCCTTTCTCCATGCTCAGCAAGACAAAACTGGTGCAGATCACTTGTTACCATACCGACAAGACTCTCGTACCCATAGTGGTCAACTCGTTCCTTGAGGCCGCGGAACTTTACTCGCTCGAAGAGAATCGCGCTGCCTCCGACAAGGCCGTGGCGTGGCTGGATGCACAGGCGCGGACGCAACGCGACATGCTTGAGAAGGCCGAGCAGGCCATCGCGCAATTTCGAATGCAGAACAATATTGATGTCCTTGAGAACACCAAGAAGTCCTCTGAAGAGTCTGCAATGGCGCTGGGCTCATCGCTGGTGGACCGTGAAGGCCAGGTGATACTCCTTCAGGACATGGTCCGCAAGATAGACGCACTGGAGATCAAGCCGGAAACCGCCGGCGGCATCCCCGATTCAATACCGAGACAAGCTGAAATCAAGGCGGCACTGGAGCGATGGGGTTCCGCCATTGCCGAGCGCGATGGTCTTTTGATCCGCTACACGCCTCAACACCCTGAGGTTACAGCCAGAAACCAGGTCATTAGTCTCCTCAGGAGCCAGGTCGAAGGGACCATCACGCTCGCACGGGCCACCGCCCAGTCGAATCTGGACCTGCTACAGAAGCAGGTGGCCAGTCTGCGGGAAAAGAATACCGAGCTCTCCCTCCAGATCGCCCAACTACACCTCAAGATTGTCGAAGCCAACAGCCGCCTCACCGGGCTCCAACGTGAGCGTGATGCCTGCGATGTCGCCTATCGTGGCATCTTGAACAGGATCGAGGAAGCGCGCCTCGCCGCCGACGAAAACACAGCAACGGTCAAAATCATTGAGCGCGCTGCGGAACCCATCTCTCCCTTCAAGCCTCGCATGGCCAATGTGCTGCTTATCGCCATTATGGCCGGTTTTGCCATGGGCATGGGGCTGGCGCTCTTAACCGATACGCTTGAGGATCGCGTCAGCAGTACGGAAGATGTGGAGCGCAGGATCGGGCTCAGAATCCTGGGCCTGGTCCCTCATGTTCCACGAGCAATGCGCAGGGACATCGTCATGGCCAACCTTACGGACAAGCGCGGGCATGTCGCCGAGGTTTTTGCCGGAATTCGTGTTCTTCTCAATTCCAGGCAGTACGCCGAGCGCTCCCATTCCATACTGGTGGTCAGTTCCGGACCGGAGGACGGAAAAACGGTTACCTCCTGCAACCTGGCAATCGCATGCGCCCAGGCAGGACTGCGAACGGTCATCGTCGATTTCGATCTTCGTCGCCCCCGCATCGGCAGGATCTTCAACGTTCCTGACAATGCGCGGCGCCTCACGGAAGTGCTCAACGCTCAGGATCGCTCAAAGTTTCCGATTCTAGCGCATCAGACCGCTTGCGAAAATCTGCACGTCATCTCTACCCGGGTAACCGCGAACGTGAACCCGTCCGACATTTTCGGCAGCGGCTTTGTCACTGATTTCGTGGAATGGGCGCGATCAAAATATGATCGCGTTATTATCGATTCGGCACCGTTCGGAGCCGTCAGCGACTGCCTGGTCCTCGCGTCACTCGTTGGCTCGGTCATCGTGGTCTGCAGGCCGGTGAAGACACGCAAGCAGTCCGCCCGGCTAATGGTGCGGCATTTGATCGATGTCGGCGCCAACGTCATCGGTGCTGTCATTAATGATGTTGATTTCTCGGCAAATCCGTACTTCAGCAACTATTACCACCAGTACCACTACAATTACTCATACGGCGAGCACGAACGCCGCAAAGGCGATACTGAGACAGAGGCGGCTGGACAGTAAAGTGCAGAGTAGTTAGACCCTGTTCGAAAAGGTATTTGGACCACGAAAACACGAATATCCAACAACCAGACAGGCTTCGCAGGATGCTACGCCCCGGCGCGCAAGGAATATCCAACCGAACATCAGAACCAGGGCTCAAAATGAACGGGAATGTCTGACATTTTGCGATGGTTTTCGGACATGGATATTGGACTTGGCTGTTGGATGTTGGATATTCGGTCGGCAGCACCTTTTCGGATGGGCTCTAATTAGCGGTGCCCTCTATTCTACCGTTGCCGCAGACACCATGAAGAAGATACTCGTGATCTGTGCGACCTTTCCTCCCCAGTCTGACGTTGGAGGAGTGAGGCCCGCCATGTTCTGCAAATTCCTGCCTGAATTTGGATGGGAACCGTTCGTTTTGACTCGGGACTATACCCGCGAAGATTCGCGGTTTAATACAAACCTGGATATCGGTGAGGTTCTTGACGATCATCATATCTTCCGAATCCCTTTTTCGCACGAAGACGAAAAACGATACCTCAAAGACAGGCGTCTCTTGGGTCTGGTTCGTGATTTCTTCGTGCCTGAATACTCATCTCCTCCGGGATTGCTGGACAGGATGAAAGTAGCGTCCGATGAGATTTGCCGAAACGAACAATTCGATATCATCTTGTCAACCTCTCCCGATCAATGGCAACTGACCCTTGGGGCTTGGCTTTCAAGGAAATATCGGATTCCATTGATTGCTGATTTCAGGGATATTGGCGAGCAGGAAGCCGGTTTAGAGCGGAATGCCAGGCAAGCCCTTCAGCGTTTCAGATTGCAGTCGAGAAGAAAGCAAACGGTGCGATATGCGGAGCTCGTTACTACAGTCTCAAAATACCACCAGCATACCCTTCAAACAAAAACCGGGAAAAGAACTGCACTGATCTATAACGGATTTGATGAAACGCTTTTTCATCCGGTTGCTATGCGCAATGCCGTCGATTCGGGACCTTTGAGGATCGTCTACACTGGGAGAATCCTCAGTTTGTGGTACAGAAATCCGGCTATTTTGTTTCAAGCAATAGACGAACTAATTAGCGAACAGAAAATACACCAAGACGAGATTCTCCTGGATTTCTATGGTAGCGATCACGCTGTGTTAGCCCCAATTTTGACTAGTCTGAACAATGACAAGTTTTATCGTCTTCACGAAAGTGTTTCTTATAGCATGATGCCGGCAATTCTCGCCGAATCGCAACTATTGCTGGTTCTTACAAATCGGGGCCGAAAGGGGATACTGACAACAAAGCTCTTTGAGTACATAGGCATGAGAAAACCTATTCTATGCGTGCCTGGCGACGGTGGCGAACTGGACGAATTGATTCATGAATTCAGCCTTGGGGCTTCCGTCAGCAGTAAGGAAGAAATGAAAGTAAGACTTCTTGAATGGCTGGGCCGTTGGAGAAGCGGAACATTACCTGTTTCTATAGCATCAGATGTATCGGTGTTCTCCAGGCGAAACCAGGCGAAACTACTTTCCGATGAAATGGAGGAATTGCTGGCGACCCACAGGGCCGCCAAGGCTGTAGCAGTCTAGCCTGTAGGCTGTTAGGCAAAACGGATGAGAGTCAGAATTCAAATAGCACAACACCATAGCATGAAAACAAACAGAAATGCACATTCTGCCTAATAGCCTTCGGCCTACAGCCTATTAACCTGCGTCCTATGGGACAATAGAAGGGATTGCCACTATGAAGAAAGTTGCAATAGTCGGATGCGGAAGGATCATGGCCCGCCACATTGAGGCCATTTCGACCAACCACGGCATCGAGATCGCAATGGTCTGCGACAAGGATGAGCCAAGGGCCAAGGCAGCCGCCACGCTGCTGAATGTGCCTTATGTGACGGACTACCGCTTGATTAGCGGCGTGGATATCGCCGCGGTCCTCACCCCCTCTGGCCTGCATCCGAAACATGCCGCCGAGATTGCCGAATGCACGGATACGCCATATGTCCTCTGCGAAAAACCGCTTTCGCTGACCCTCCGGGAGGCGTATGAGCTGTTCACCCGCATCGACAAGGCCGAGAAGGTTTTGCTGCCGGTCTATCAGAACCGCTACAACCCCCTGGTGGTGTATACGAAGAATCTGATCGACAGCGGTCGACTTGGAAAGATCCATCAGTTCATCTGTAATGTCTTGTGGAACCGTAACGACGACTATTTCAAGATCGACTGGCATGGAACCCGCGAACTGGATGGAGGCGTGTTATACACTCAAGCAAGTCACTATGTTGATATGGTGCATTACCTCTTCGGCGAAGTTATGGAGCACAAGGGCATCGGCGGGAGCCTTCGCGGATTCGAGGTCTATGATTCAGTCTCGGCGGCGATGAACTTCACCAACGGGGTAGTGGGAACTCTCAATGCGACCGTCAGCACCTACAGGGCGAACTACAGGACCGAATTCACTTTGATCGCGGAGAAGGGGACTATTCGTCTGGCGGGGACTAACCTGAACACCATCGAATTCTGGGATGTCGAAGGGTTGGAGAAGCCAAACATCGATTTCACCATTGACCATGTGTACGGAAAGGGACATGACACCATGTACCGCTACATCGAGGAGGAGCGTTGGGATCAGTTCCCCTCCCGCCAGGATGTGCTTTCTGGCATCCGCCTGATGGAGATGCTGAGTTACTGATCATCCCCATTCTGTGAATTCTGTCAGATACTCCTTAAGAAAGTGAATCACTCGCGTCCCATAGGGGCCGCCAAGGCTGAAGCGTTTTAGACTGAAGGCTGAAGGTAGAACACGAATTCAATAACCCTGCACTATCGTAAATGACATCGAGTGTAATTATGCAGAATGATGCGAATTTCCTAACAGTCTTCAGCCTTCAGCCTATTAACCTGCGTCCTATGGGACGCTAGTGAAAGTGAACCTATGAGCGACTACTTCAAACATGACTCCGCCTATGTTGACGACGGTGCTATCATCGGCATCGGCACCAAGGTCTGGCATTTCTCTCACATCATGAAGGGTGCCAGAATAGGCGAGCGGTGTGTGTTCGGGCAGAATGTAAACGTGGACGGCGGGGTTGTGATCGGCAACAACGTCAAAGTGCAGAACAATGTCTCAATCTACACCGGGACCATCATTGAAGATGACGTCTTTCTCGGCCCCTCTTGCGTACTGACCAACGTTACCAATCCACGCTCGCAGATCAATCGGCACAGCCTCTATGAAACAACGACTATCAAGCGCGGGGCCACAATCGGAGCGAACGCCACCATCGTCTGCGGCGTGACGCTGGGCCGGTACTGTTTCATCGCCGCCGGCAGCGTTGTCACGAAGGACGTCCCCGACTACGCCCTCCTGATGGGCAATCCTGCCCGCCAGAAAGGATGGATGAGCCGGCACGGGCACCTGCTGAAGAATCCCGACAAAGACGGCATCATGGTCTGCCCGGAAAGCGGCCTTCGTTACCACCTCACCACTCCCCACTCACCACTCACCACCATCAAATGCCTCGATCTCGGCGAGGAAGTTACCCTCCCCCCTGAGATGGCAAAAGGTCGACGGAACTACGAAGAATGCAAGACATCGACAGCCACTTGCGCTGGCTGATAAACTCCAACTTGATTCACCGAACAATGTCATCCTCCCGCACCAGCAAAGTCTTTGCGCTCTCCCTTGGACAAGGCTTAACCACCCTCGTGAGTCTCGTCTCCGGCATGGTCATGGCTCGCATCCTGAGCCAGACCGAGCTGGCCACCTATCGCCAGACCATGCTGGCCTACGATGTGGCCATCCCTTTGCTCTCCTTGGGCATTTCCACTGGTATCTACTATTTTCTTCCGACGGAAAAGAACCGGGCAAGGGGTATTGTAGTGGATGGGCTGGTAATGATGCTCGTCATGGGCCTGCTGTATGCCGTGTTCATTGCCTTGGGCGGCAACCATCTTCTAGCCAAACGCTTTTCTAACCCCGCCATTGTACACACGCTGGTGTATCTGGTTCCATTACCAATCATCATGCTTCCCGCCGGCCTGCTCGCGTCCGTCATGGTAATCCAGAACAGGGTCAACAAGCTGACTGTCTACAACGTTCTGACCAATCTACTGATGGCCTCCAGTGTCATCGTTGCATGCCTCTTGTGGAAAACTCCCGAATCCATGGTTCTAGCTCGGGTCGGTGTCAGCATTGTTGTTGGCGTAGCCGCCATCGTCCTCATTCTCCAGGTTATCCCAAAGGACGATTGGCGTCCCCGGTGGAGCAACATGAAAACCATGGTCGCCTTCAGTATCCCCTTGGTTCTGGCCGGCGCGATGGGTACCATTTCGCTTCAACTCGATAAGCTTGTTGTGTCGGCCATGTGTACTCCCGAGGCCTTTGCCGTTTACTCCACCGGCGCGCTGGAAATCCCGGTTATTGGCATGATTACGGGTTCCATCGCAACGGTCATTCTGCCTGACCTGCGGCGTATGGTTGCGGCTGGTGACAAAACGGGTGCCCTGGCGCTCTTTCGACAGGCGGCGGAAAAGTCTGCCGTATTCCTGATCCCAATGATGATGTTCCTGCTGGTCAGCGCCGAACCATTCATTCTGACCCTCTTTTCTTCAAAGTATGCCGATAGCGTCCTTCCCTTCCGGCTTTACCTCTTGATTCTTCCAGTTCGGATCGTCATGTTTGGCTCCCTTATGACAGCCCTTGGCCTAAATCGAATGATCTTGTATCGCAGCGGTGTTGGCTTGCTTGCCAACCTAATACTGAGTGTCCTATTTGTTCATTGGTGGGGCTACATTGGGGCGCTTATTGCGACTATTGTGACTATCTATCTCGTCGCCTGCGTCTGGAATTTTGCCGCTATTAGCCGATCCTTCGGATGCCGTTGGTGGCAGATTGCCCCATTCGCCCATGTGTTTGAACTGGCCTGGGTCTCTGCTCTCGCTTGCATCCCCATGGCAATCTTGATGGCATGGGGTCCCACCCTTACCCCGGTATTGAAACTGGTGGTGAATGGAGTGTGCTTTATCCTAATGCTTGCGGTTTTGAGTTGGAGTTTACGCGTAGAACCGCTAACCCGCGAAGGCATCCTAATGTGGACACGACTGGCGTCTCGATGGCAACAGAAGTGAAGAAGATCTTCAAGACGGCGAAGAACCTTACGCCCAGACCTCAAATGGATGCCTCGGGAAGGCCGTTGCCCTTGAGTGCGCCAGTGCACACAAAGACAGATTGATGCTTTTGACGACGTTTGCAGAAAATTGCTGAAGACATTGCGGGATGAGAGGACTCCTGATGATATTGGCTATGTCAACGGTGCCGTCGCGGTCTGGTGTGAGGCTCACGATCTGTAGGGCAGCGTGCTCCTTATGAAATTCAGGAAGATATGCAGTCGTTGCTGGCAGGTGCTGCGGCTCATTTGGCCATGGTTCCTTCTGGCGCGATTCACGTCGCCTATTCCTCCGGGACTATGGCTCGTGAATGTCTTCATCCAGCGGATTCTTCGCATCAACGGCAATGTACCCTGGATGATGCACTTCACATCGTACGCGTCCGGACACATCCAAGTTGGAAAGAATGTGTGGAAGTCCTTTGCCCTGAGTGGTGGGTGCTATATTCAGAGCGGGAACGGCATGGAGCTCGGTGACGACACTATTTTCGCGCCCGGCGTCAAAATCATCTCTGCGAACCATCGTGCAGGCGATCTTGACAGATGGGACCCCGCTGAACCAATCCGCATCGGCAAGCGGTGCTGGATCGGGTCCAACGCAGTAATCCTTCCCGGAGTGCAACTTGGTGATGACGTCATCGTCGGTGCGGGCGCGGTGGTTACAAAGAGTTTTCCAAGCGGGAGCGTGATTGTCGGAGTTCCAGCCATATTGATCTCAACGCACCCACGCAAGGCCTGAACGCATGAAATTCATTACTATCGTGGGCGCCCGTCCGCAGTTCATCAAGGCCGCTCCTCTCAGCGTTGAACTCCGCAAGCAGCATACGGAGTTCCTGGTCCATACCGGACAACACTATGACGACAATATGTCGGATGTATTCTTTCGGGAATTGAGCATTCCGCCGCCTGACCGCCACCTAGGAGTGGGATCTGGCTCGCACGGCGCACAAACGGCTGCCATGTTGGTTCAGATCGAGAACGTTCTCGAAGAAGTCCGGCCAGATGCCGTTATCATCTTTGGTGACACCAACTCTACGGTGGCGGGCGCGTTAGCCGCCGCCAAACTGCATATCCCCGTGGCACACGTAGAAGCTGGCCTGCGCAGTTTCGACCGCCGTATGCCTGAGGAAATCAACCGCGTCGTCGCAGATCACCTCTCCACCTGGCTTTTTGCTCCTTCAGGGGTTTCAGTGCGGCAACTGGCGGCCGAGGGGATCACCCGGGGCGTACACGACGTGGGCGATATTATGGCCGATAGCGTACGGCTATTCGCACCCATGGCCCGGCAACAGTCCAATGCCCTTATGCGCATGAGACTGAAGCCAGGCAACTTTTTTGTGGCAACCATACACCGTGCCGCCAATACAGACGATGCCGGAAGGCTTGCCGGCATCATCATGGGATTGACCAGCGCCGTGCTTCCCGTGGTGCTTCCCCTGCACCCGCGTACCAGGGCCTCTTTGCATCGTCACGGACTCGACTATTTACTGACGGCCAAACATTGTAATCTGATCGTTATCGAGCCGCTGGGTTATCTCGACATGCTTCAACTACAGCAGCACGCCGTCGCCATCCTCACCGATTCCGGCGGGATCCAGAAAGAAGCCTACTATCTCGGCATTCCGTGCCTCACTTTGCGTGATGAAACAGAGTGGGTTGAAACCGTTGAGACAGGATGGAATCGGCTCGTAGGCACCGATCAGGATCGCATTGTCGCAGCCATGCAAGAATCAACTCAGATCATCGGGAAGGCGCATCCCCCTCTATATGGTGACGGCTATGCCGCGGATCGAATCACGAAGTTGCTCGCGACATCATGAAGGCGCCATACCTGGTCACACTCTCTCCGGGCAAACTCAAGACTGGAATAGGAGGGCCGTCGTCGACAGGGCATTGGCGGAATGAAGAGCGGGATCCAAAAGACACCACTATTGTCGGATCAAAATGAACCGTCCCGGTCTGAAGACATGAATCAAACAGACTCAAAGCACATCCCCATACTCGATGGCATTCGCGCCTATGCGGTCTTGCTTGTCTGCCTGGCACATTTCTTTCTGGTTGACGAAAGTGGTTTGTATGAGACCAACAGGTATCTCGGCATATTCCTGTTCAAAGTTACACGAATTGGAATATTTGGAGTTTACCTTTTCTTTATACTCTCGGGCTTTCTGATAACCGGGATTCTGCTTGATTCGCGTACATCACCAAAATACTTCACCCCTTTTTACGCTCGCCGGTTTCTTCGCATTTTCCCACTCTACTATTTTGTTCTCTCGTTTTCCTTCTTTGTACTCCCTCACTTTATGCAGCTGGACGCCGCAGCGCGAAACGTCATTCACAGCCAAGTGTGGTTGTGGACATATATTTCCAATTTCCCAGGCTTGCCTGGCCACGGCGGCGGATGGGACGCCAGTCTGACTTTCCCCTCCTTCGCTCATTTCTGGTCACTGTGCGTCGAGGAGCATTTCTATGTGTTTTGGCCGTTGCTCATCTACTTTGCCGGCGACAAATGGTTGCCGCGCATCATGTGGGGTATTGTTGCTGTTTCGACATTCTCAGTATTTTTTGTCTATTGTTTTGGAAACTGGGCTCCTATCCTGACATGGTCAACTATTAAATGTGCCGGGGTGCTCAGCCTAGGCGGGCTAATAGCATTCTACAGGAGATCTCCTGACAAATTCAAACTACTGGTTCGTAGGTCGAAGAGATATGTCATTCCTGCTGGCGTCCTCTTCGTTCTTGTCAATTTCATGCCTCGCCAGTACGCAGTTCGTTCTGTTTCCACGTTCTTCGCAGCTACGGCCTTTTTCGCGTTTCTTCTTGTGGTCTCTCTAGGCGGGAATAAGGCAACCGATACCCTGTTCAAGCATAAATCTCTCTACTTCATCGGGAGAATCAGCTATGGCATATATATCTATCACGGCATGCTAGCACCCGTATTCAAAGAGTATATCTATTTCAACTTGCGCGACTATGTTCAGAACGGAATACTTGCCAGCGTCATCTATGTAATTATCTGCACCGGTATTTCCATTCTTGTTGCGTGGATAAGCTGGAGACTCCTCGAAAGTCCCTTCTTAAGACTCAAGAGTCGCTTTGAATATCAAAGGGTATGATGCGCCCCGGTTCGGTTCTTGAAACACTTGCTTCTGATCGGGTCCTCATGACTCCTTACACTCACAAGCCCGTGCACATCGTGATCGGTATTCCATACCTGATGGTAGGTGGCACGGAAATGCAGACGTTGATGGTAGTGAAGGCTGTAGGGGGAGAAGACGACAGAGGGCAGAGGGCAGAGGGCAGAAGACAGCTTGCCCTGCGAAGCTCGCAGAGCGAAAAAGGGAAGACAGAGAACACGGCTGGCAAGAACAGCTATAGAGTCACGGTCGTATGCTATTTTGAACATGACGCCGGGATGATGGAACAATTCAGACTGGCAGGCGCGGAAGTAGTTCTCCTTAACCTGAACCCCAATATTCATTTCCTGCGCCTGATCGCAACCCTCAAGACTGTCTGGCGGAAACTGCAACCCTCAATACTGCATGTTCAATATATGGCCCCGGGGCTTCTGCCCATCGTTGCGGCACGCTTGGCCGGAATCAACAACATTCTCGCCGCAGTCCACCAGCCTGCGACGCCGTATGGGCGGATCCCCCGTCTTTTGCTGCGGATCGGGGCGATGTTGTGCCGGAAGTTTGTCTGCGTATCCCAGGCAACCGAAAAATCATGGTTTGGGAATTGTTCTTTGTCTGACGCACGGTCGGTGAGGACTGCGACCCCACTGGACACGCCCGAATCAGCGCCGCGTAAGGTCACGCGGCTTACAGACGGTGCCTATAGTAGGCCCGATGAACTCACCGGGCGGGTATCGCAACAGGCCCGGCATCTGACAATCCATAACGCGGTCGATATTGAAGCCATTGATCGCATACTCGCCTCCACTGACCATTCTCGCCTGTGTCGGGAACTTGGCCTTGAAAATGCTGTTGTTGTCGGCACGGTTGCCAGGCTCAGCCCGGAGAAGGGTGTCGATCTGCTCATCAAGGCTTTTGCCTCGATGCAAAGCAAGTTCCCGGCCGCGCGCCTGCTGATCGTAGGCGACGGTCGAGCTCGCAACTCACTGACTCAACTGGCTCGTGAGTTGGGTCAGGAAAGCCGCATTGTCTGGGTGGGCTCACAACCCTGGGAAAGGGCCATGCAATATATGACGCTGATGGACGTTGTTGTTATCCCCTCCCGATATGAGGGGTTCGGGCTGACTGCTATCGAGGCAATGGCCTGCTCAAAGCCTGTCGTGGCGTTTGCTCTGGACGGTATATCTGAGGTGATTGGCAATGGCATACCCGGAGCTCTGGTGCCGGCTGGTGATGTTCAAGCCCTGTCCGACTCAATAGCCGCATTCCTTGCCAGCAAGGAGCGTCGGAAATCAGCCGGCCAGAGCGGCAGGGAACGGGTCGAAGCTCTTTTTGGCGCCGAACTGTTTACGAAACGCTGGCGTGAGCTGTATGAGATTTAGGGAGTATCTGACAGAATGAACAGAATGTTCAGAATGGAGGAGAAAGAACATCTGTTTCGTACCCGCTTATTGACTGTCTCCTTACTTCCCCATTATGTGCATTCTGTTCATTCTGTCGAAGAATCCATTGCCTACCGTAGATAGTTAGACCCTGCTCGAAAAGGTAAAGGTAGGGCGAAGCCTCCGGCTGAGCCGGAGCAAGTGAATGCCCTTGTGTGGTACCAATAGAGAAGATCATATCTGTCGCATTTCGAGGCCAGTACTTGTTCCGGCTCGGCGGGGACGCCTCGCCCCACCCATGAAAGCCCATTGTTTTCAGTGTTTCTGTTCTTATACCTTATCGGATAGGGTCTAGTTACGAAGAGCCTTTTTTATGAACCAGCCGCAATTTACTCGCTCACCTCAGCCACCAGCCCCGCCGGCGAAATTGCCGAGACTGCTGGCTATCGTGATGGTTCTGACCTTTCTCCCATGGTTCGGCTTCGGCACTTTCCTAGGATTCAACATGGCCGGATGGGCGTGGGTGTTGGCGCTTTGCACAAGCGTTATTGTCCTTCTGAGTACACAGGCCGTGAGGATCACGTTTCCGCTGGGCCTTTGGACGCTGTGGGCTATCCTCCTGATTGTTTACCGCATCTTCTGGGGCAACCATCCCGATTCCCTCCAGACTCTGGTGCAAATGTTGACTCCCCTCTTTGTGGGCTGCGCAATTTCTACTTGTCGCTACACTACGGACCATCTGGAGCTTGTGTATTCGTGGCTGACGAAGTTGTTCTACATCGCGCTGGTCATGGTGGCGGCAAAGAACACCTCCATCCTTCTCGGTAGACTTCCAACGCATGGTTCGATGACACCAGAAACTACTACCTGTTGTTTGCTTGCTTCATTCTACGTCGCGTTCTATTCCGCAGGTAGTCCTCGGCATTTGTTATTCTATCTGGGCATGCTGATTGTGCCGGGTCTCATGATGACAAGGGGGCCGCTGCTCAGCGCAGCATCCGCCTTCATACTGTCGCTTTCTCCGCTTCGCCTGAAGCAGCGCTTGCTGTTGGGTGCCCTGCTGGCGGTAGTTGCCTTAATGGTCTTCTACAGCCCAAGGTTCCAGAAACGAATGTTTTACTCCGGAAGTGGAACCATACAGGATGTGCGCTGGGATAATGACAATTTCGCGTCCAGCGGCCGCAAGGCCATGTGGATAGTACTGCTAGACAGCTGGAAGAAACAACCGTGGACCGGACACGGCCTGAATGCGAGCCGTACAGCACTTCTCGATGCCGGCTACACTCTTTACCTGCCGCATAATGACTGGCTCAAGTTGCTCCATGACTTGGGGATTATCGGGGTTTCATGCCTTGGCGCAGCAATGTGCGTTCAGGTGCTCTCTCTGCTGAGATTGGCACGCCAACTAAAAGGGAAAGCTCGGGCTCTCGCATATGCCGCCGCATCGGCATTTATCCCATTCACGGTTCTCATGTTAACCGACAATGTCACGCTGTATGTCCAGTACTACTCAAATCTTCATTTTGCCATTATCGGGGTCGTGTATTCATTCACCCGCAACGAACGCAATGGTTTCTCAGTGGCTGTGCCCCAGACGATGCCGACACACCTGCAAAGACCCGGCAACGCATCCTCGCCAACAACAAGACTCTCAATGCGATTCGCGGGAAGAGAAGGCGATCCAGATGGCAGAAGTAACCGGATCTAGAGAGCCTGGATATTCCATCTTCCACAAGGTGCGGAGAACGGCCTTGTTTTGCGGTGCTTGCTTCGGTAGCTTCTCTAAATGAGCCAACGGGCTGGAATTCGGGAACTAGGGAGAATTGAGGCATCATGACCGATCCATTGATCAGTATAGTCGTCGTTACATATAAGCGATATGACCTGCTGGCAGATACCATCGAGTCTCTGAAAGCACACTGTAATTACCCACGGTTGGAATGGATTGTTTGTGACGATGGGAGCCCACGACGTGTGCAGGAGAAGATAGAACTTCTGCCATTCGATCACTACCTTTTGGCTCGAGAAAATGGTGGAATAGGGTTCAATACAAACAAGGGCATGAAAGTCGCAACCGGCGAGTTCATCCTTCATCTTCAAGATGATTGGCATTGCGATGGGCCGGAAGACTTCCTTCATGTGGCCATAGAACTAATGCGAGAGCGTGATAGTGTTTCGATGGTTCAGTTCTGGAGAGAGGCGAATTTCGACTATCCATCGGAATTGGTCGTTACGCAGAGTGGACGACGCTGTCGGATCTTTCACGACAAGACAGGTGCGGGATGCCTGCCGCCGTTTCCCATCTATTCCGACAGGCCGCACCTGAAGCGAAGACGGGTACTGAAATCGATCGGATACTATGAAGAACGCAAACGCCCGGGCGCTGAGATTGAAAATGACTACTGCAGACGCTTTGCATCATGTCCTTCTGAATTCGCGGCAATTATTGATGGCTATGGTCACGTATTCAGGCATACCGGGGAAAGCCAGACCTTCATGTGGCCGCAACGCAAAGAAAACTGGCGAAGGAAGTTGAAAGCAAATGCTGTCACTCGAACGCTTTGGCATCTATACACTCATTTGCGATATGGGGAGCGGCGATGATTCAGCTTCGAGATCCACATTGCTTTTGAGAGGAAGCATGCGGGCATGCTATACACATTAACCCCTATGAGAACAATGGTCCATCAGACAGGTACCTTCCCCCATAGGATTACGCGACAATGACCACCTCAACTTCAGGTCGCCTTCGATTTGCGGGTACCCTTGCTCGTCACCTGCCTATTGCGGTATCCGGATACATAGGTCGTCTACTGTATCCCACGGCCTATGCGCAGCGAGAGCGGCCATTGGTCTCTGTAACCAGTTCTCTGGGAGGTGTGCGCTTTGCCGACTTGCCGATGAACCACATTACCCATGCGCTCGCACTTCGGGGGTTTTTCGACTGGCGGAATGTATTGATCGTAAATACTGTCTGCACGGCCGGGGACACGGTTATCGATGTCGGAGCACATATCGGCACCGAAACCCTGCTCTTTGCCTTGCGTGTCGGCGCAACTGGAAGAGTTATTGCCTTTGAGCTGCTGCCTGATAACTTCGCCATACTTCGCAGATTGGTTGCGCTCAACAAGATGGAGAACGTATCTCTATTCCAAACTGCTGTCGGCAGCAATGTCGGTACGGTATCCTTCATTCCACCAGAGGAGAGTTGGTCCACAGGAGAAGGCCACATCTCAACGGGCAGTCATGCGGGCAACGAAATATCAGTTGAAATACTGACGCTCGATGGTCTCTATGAGCACGGCAATTGGCGTGCGCCTCGAATGATCGTCATGGACGTCGAAGGATTCGAACTTGCCGTCTTGCGTGGAGCTGAAACCCTGATCAGAAAATACCAGCCCTTCATTATTCTGGAATGGCTTCCTTCTCTGCTTTCCAATCAACACCGAGATCCACGACTCTTGCATGGCCTCCTGGAGGGGCATTCTTATCGGTTGTGGAGAATTGGGGGGTACCGACTCGAATCCACCTGCGCTGGTGACATGAGGCCGGGCAATTATCTTTGCATACCGGCGGGGGAATCGTCCGATGGGAAGAGAATGGCCGCTCGTCTCAGCCGACGAATGCTGCTCGCGACTCTGGCGCCGGCGATAAAATGGTTAAATCCCGCTGTGGTCACAACGACCCATGGTTCCTGATATCGGAAGGAACGCCCCGCAACATGACCGACTTTGTGGCCCGAGACGCTTTGCACAATGAAGACGGGAGGAAGGGTGCCGTTACGTATTCCACGCACGCCATATCTGTCGCGATCCCGCTCTACAACAAGTGCGATACCGTTGCCCGAGCATTGCATTCGGTCTTCGCCCAGACGGTGCAGGACTTTGAGATCGTCGTTGTCAACGATGGCTCGGCCGATGGTGGAGAGAAGATTGTGGCGGAGTTTACGGATCACCGCATTCGCCTGATTCATCAGATAAACCAAGGGGCATCAGCGGCCCGCAATCTCGCAATCCGCGAAATCCGGTCGGATTATGTTGCTTTCCTTGACGCAGACGACACTTGGCTGCCAGATCACCTTGAAACACTGTTGGAACTTTGGAAGGACTGCCCGGAAGCTGCGCTCTGCGCCACGCGCTACCTGTTCGGAGCGGAAGGTGTTGGAACAAGACCACCGACAATCCGTGGATTACCGGATGCGTGGACGGGCATATTGTCGGACTATTTTTCCATAGCGGCAAAGTCAGACCCGCCATTGTACACGAGCGCGCTTGCCGTGCAACGAAAGTCGATCGATGCTATCGGAGGGTTCCCGGTTGGCGTCACACTGGGCGAGGATCTTCTCACGTGGGCAAGACTGGCCGTACAGGGCAGGATCGCCTATTCCATGAAGACAACGGCCATAATCTGGCAGAGACCCGCTCAACTCTATCGAGCCAAACCGGCCCGCATGCCGGATCGTGATGATGTTGTGGGGCGCGGCCTTCTGGCGCTCCTGCGCGAATGCCGACCGGAACAGAACGCCGGGTTGAAACGATACATCGCCCTCTGGCACAAAATGCGGGCGTCCACCTGCCTACGGCTTGAACAAAGCGCACCCGCCCTGAAGGAAACGTGGCGTGCAATCCGGTACGATCCTCTGGCTTGGAGGCTCTACGCATACCTCCTACTCGCCTTTCTGCCACCGAGTGCCTGCAGATGGTTCCTTCGTCAATCTGCCACCAGAAACGCTGCTGGCAATGGATCGCACATGCGGAGACCAAACGATGACAGATAATGTCCTGAACCAAGTCGTTGCGAAGGGTTTGTGCATCGGCTGCGGGGCATGTGCGACGATCTGCCCCGGCGCAGCGCTTCATGTTACGTGGAATCATGAAGAGGGAATGCCACAAGCCATGCGTTGGGACAATACTTCTGATTGCGATAAGGAATGCGGTCTTTGTCTTCGTGTTTGTCCTTTTTCCAGAGAAACACGATCATCAGAGGCAATTGCAGAAGCACTCTTCTCCCGTTCTGCCGGAATCAAGTATCACCATGAAGGTGGGTATTGGCTGAATGCCTTTGTTGGGTTTTCTCCAGACGAAGCGATTAGAGAGAGGGCGGCATCAGGAGGCATGGTTACATATTGGCTCAAACACCTGATGGAATCGAGGCAGATAACAGGTGCGATCTGCGTGGGCAGCACACACGGAACAAAGACGGATGAAGGACCGTTGTTTTCATACAGGATTTGTCGTGATATTAGCGCCATTATGGACTGCTCTGGGTCAGCCCACTACCCCGTCGGAATGGAAAGTGCCCTACGGGAACTATTAGACACTCCGGGACGATACGCCATGGTGGCTCTTCCATGCATGGCCAAGGCACTACGACTCTTGTGTGAAAGGAATCGCACCATCAGGGAACGCTTGGTATTTGTCTTTGGTTTAGTTTGCGGCCAAGTCAAGACAGCTCATTTTTCAGAGTTCATTGCCGCAAAGTGCGGTCTTTCACACTTGCAGAACATCAAATTCCGGGTCAAATCTCCGCAGTACCCTACTGCAAATTTTGGCGTGAGGGTCTCAGGACCTTCAGGGAGCGAGAAACTCATCAACTTCAATGAACTATCTCGATTCTGGAGTGACCGATATTTCACTCCTCAAGCATGCAACTACTGCGCCGATCTTTTTGCGGAGACAGCGGATGCTGCCTTCATGGACGCATGGAGCCCTGGACTGGAGAACGATTGGAGAGGATGGAGTTATGTCATCGTTCGCAACCCAGTTCTTCTCGGCATGTTTGAAGAAGCGTCCGGTATTCTTCCTGTGGCTATCAATCAAGTTGACTTCCAGAAGGTGATTTCAAGCCAAGCATTTGCCTTAACGTCCAAGCGTGAGGATATTCACTGGCGCCTGAAGCAAGCAAAAAAGGAATTGGGGTACACTTTCCGGGTATTGCCCGCCCTTCGTCAACCTCGAATCAGTCGTCGCTTGATTACAGAAACGACTCTTTCCATGTCGCAACTCAGCAATAAACAATGGATCAAGTACCGATTCAAGGTTCTGCCCTTTCTGCGTTCGATGTCGTATCTGCGCCTGAAGATTGAAGGTGCAAGGCAAGTGTGGCGCATCGCGAAACTCGCAGCCTTAGTCAAAGAGAAACTTGGGCTCACTCCCGATGAATGAAAACTTTCTACTGGCTGGTAATGACAGCCCGGCCAACAGGGGCTGCGACGCCATTACCAGAGGAACCGGGGAGATACTTGCGCATCATTTCCCCGGATCAAAAATTACTGATGCCCATTTCCGGACTGGTAACGATGCCATCGCCACACCGTTTTCTCCCGGCTCATCAGTTCATGTTGTCCAATTTCCAGCACGCTGGTCCTATCGCTGGTTGATCTTCGAATTGGGTATGCACGCGTGTGAATCATTGATTCCCAAAGTGCTCTACGCAACAATGGAGGAGGATATCCGACGGTGCACCGCTTTGCTCTCTGTAGGAGGCGACAACTATTCTTTGGACTATGGTGTGCCAAAGCGCTTCGTTCATATGAACCGCCTTGCCCACAACTTTGGAAAGCCCATCGTTATCTGGGGAGCCTCTATCGGGCCATTCACGACAAATCCTGCATTTGAAAAGCTCATCGTGAGTCATCTGAAAAACGAAGTGGACCTGATTCTCGTCAGAGAAAAAGCCAGTCGAGATTACCTCGGATCCCTTGGGATTTCTGGCAATGTAGAACGGGTAGGTGATCCGGCGTTCCTGTTGAAAGCGACGCCTTGTCCCATCAACAGGTTAGGGTTTGAATTGCCTGAACATTTCATCACTTTCAGCACTGGCGCCATGATGGCCAAGTACGTAACAGGCGGTAGCGGCACCCGGTGGGCGCTTTGTTGCAGAGAAACAATCATTGCGCTGACAAAGAAAACTGGGCTTCCGATAGTACTGGTGCCTCATGTCGAAGCCGACCACGCCTTCTTCCAGACAATAATCAATGGCGGTGGCAGTACTGGCAACATTCACTTGCTAAACCGCCAATTGACGGCTGCCGAGATGAAATGGGTTATCGGCAAGTCTGAATTGCTTGTTGGAAGCAGGATGCATGCAACCATTGCAGCCTATTCAGCAGGAGTCCCGGTACTGAGTCTTGCCTATAGCATCAAGGCGATTGGAATGAACCTCGAGATATACGGTCACAAAGACTATTTGCTGTACAAAGATGACATTTCAACTGCGTCCGTGCTCGACAAGGCCACCCACATTCTGCGGACAGGCCGAGGTGTCAGAGAAGAAACATTGCGCGGTGCAAAGCGTCAAGAAGTTCTTGCTCTCAGGGCCGGGGAGATTCTCAAGAGATACTTGCTAACATGCAACAAGCGCGATCTGTCACAATAGCAGCTGCCTGGGATCTTGGCCAGATGGGGAGGGCCAGCCGTTGCGAGTGGTAGTAACTCATACTGATTTCCGGCTCTACTGGCCGGCCAGACTCTCGGCACTGCTGGCTTTTGCCAAAACGCAGGGAGCCGACCTACAAGTCATAGAGATCTCTGGAAGGGGATCTCCATATGCCTTTGCCGGGACTGTGCAAGCCCCCCTGGATGGATGGCGATGCCTCTTTCCTGATAGCGCCATGGAGGATCTTTCTCCACGGCAAGCGGGAAAGGCGTTGTGGAACCAGTTGGATGCTCTTCAACCCGACGTGGTCATGGCCGGCGCCATCGCGTTTCCATCCGGGGCCACGGCAGTGCGCTGGTGCGCAAGAAATGGCAAGGGGTGCGTGATATTCGATGATGTGCGGTGCAAAGATGTGCCAAGGCCGTTTCTCGTCAATTGGGTCAAGCGCCGCCTCTACAGTCACGCACATGCCATGTTGCTCCCGGCGGCATCGCACGTTCCCGACTATGAATGCTGGGGATTCCCGAGAGAAAGGCTCTTCTTCGGGCTGGATGTCGTTGACAACACATTCTTTCGGGAACATGCCGACCGTGTCCGGCTTGGTGGACCAAAGAAACGCCTAGACCTTGGAATACCCAGGCTATATTTCCTCGGCGTCGGCAGGCTGATTGACAAGAAGAACTGGGCCACACTGATTCAGGCGTTTGCACACTGGCAGAGCACAGGTAAAGCAGAGCCGTGGTCCCTGGTTCTGGCAGGCGATGGACCGATGCGCACTGCTCTGGAGGCCTCGATTCCGGAAGCAGTCAAGGATCATGTCCATTTTGTGGGATTCAAGACACTAGAAGAGATCTGTGCGTATTACGCTTTCGCAGAGGCGCTGGTTCTGCCCAGCAGTCATGGCGAAACATGGGGGCTTGTGGTCAATGAGGCCATGGCTTCAGGCTTGCCGGTAATCGTTAGTCGCGAATGCGGATGCGCGAAAACCCTGATCCATGAAGGAGTAAATGGCTGGACATTAGATCCTTATTCTACAGGCGACCTTGCCGGGAAACTTGCTATGATGGCCGAAAAGGGCAACGCTGAACGCAAGCAAATGGGTGCCGCTTCGCAGGAGATCATTGCCGATTGGGATTTGGGCCGGTTCGTTCAAGGTGCGTGGAATGCAATTCGGTATGCCTCGGAGGCGCACAAGCGGCGGGCGAATCTTTTTGACAGCCTGATTCTCAGCCTCTGGCACGGCCGTTACAGACCATTATGACGTGTCTCTTCGGTTTGTCCCCTCTCTTCTCATTAAGTTATACAATGCTGTTCAATTCATTTCCATTTGCCGTCTTCTGTCTGGCGGTATTCCTATTCTACTTCACCTGCCCCCATCGCTTCCGCTGGCTGGTTCTGCTTGTCGCAAGCTATGTGTTCTACATGTGGTGGCGGTGGGAGTTTGCGTTCCTGCTTCTCTCCCAGACAGCAGTCAACTACTTTGGCGCACGGATGATCCACGGTGAAGTTGTCGCGAGCAGACGGAAAGCCTGGCTTGTTGCCGCCGTCGCCGCCAATCTTGGCATTCTCGGGTTCTTCAAGTACACCGGTTTTCTTGCTGGCGGGCTGCAACAGGCCCTTTCATTTGTTGGTCATCCGGCCGGCTTCTCAATCCCGCAGATCATTCTGCCCCTTGGAATCTCATTCTTTACATTTCAAGCCCTGAGTTATGTCATTGACGTTTATCACGGCAAGATTCCGGTCGAACGCCATTTCGGCCGGTTTGCCCTCTATATGTCCTATTTCCCGCATCTGATGGCTGGCCCCATCCTGCGCGCAAGTCTCGTAATTCATCAATTCCACCGCGATAACAACTTTGAGATTGCGCGGCTTGTATCCGGCCTGAAATTGGCGCTGTGGGGTCTATTCAAGAAGGTAGTCATCGCCGACCGGCTGGCGATATACGTGAACAACGTTTACGGTAATTGTCATGTGCATACCGGGAGCAGCCTTCTGCTCGCCACCGTCTTCTTTGCCTTCCAGATCTACTGCGATTTCTCCGGCTACTCGGACATAGCCATCGGAACAAGTCGCGCACTGGGATATGACATTGCCCAGAATTTCAATCTTCCATATTTCGCGAGATCCATCTCGGACTTCTGGCGCCGCTGGCACATTTCGCTTTCGACATGGTTTCGAGACTACGTCTTTATTCCCATGGGCGGAAGCAGGGTAACCGCCGTACGATGGGCCATCAACATTCTGGTTCTCTTTTCCCTCAGCGGCCTGTGGCATGGGGCAAAGATCACATTCGTCCTGTGGGGTGCCCTGCACGCAATCTACTACCTTCTTGAAAAATATCTTGGCCCTCCATTCTCAAGAATGGCAGCCGCACTGCGCATAAGAGGAAGTCTCCTTGAAGCCGTCCAAATGATAGTGACTTTTGTCATGGTCCTGATCGGGTGGGTGTTCTTTCGCGCCGATAGTATCAGAGACGCTCTTTACGTCGTCCGGCGTGTTGTTTTGGATCCGATTGGCCCGCTGTTTCAAGGCGATTCTCAGCTGACATTGCTGCTTTCATTCGTATTCATAGCCATCCTGCTGGCAGTTCAGATTCTTCAGCACAAAGGGCTTGTGTCGTTGTATTCCTCACCAGCGCGATTGCCTGCGTGGCTCCGATGGACTGGCTACCTGGCAATGATCCTGGCGATAGCAACATTCGGGATCAGCAACAACGAGTTCATCTATTTTCAGTTCTAAACATGAGACTCTCCAGTTACATTCCTCTCCTCGTCGACATCAACCGCGATTGGCGGCAAATCCGCCGGTACCTTCTTAAGGGGTGCCTTTTCTTCTTTATCCTGCTGGTCCTGGACCATGGGCTCGCAATGTTCTTCACGGCAGGCCTTCGCCGGTACTTTGGATTTGATCGCAAGACCGACATCCTCTGCGTCGGCCATTCGCAAACCCTCCTCGGAATCAACGAGCGGGAACTCGGCCGTCAACTCGGCGTCACTGCGACACAGTACACAATGGACGGAGTGAACGTGGTGGATCGCTATGCCATGATTCAGCAGTTTCTTTCTTATCACCCGGAAGTCCGCCTGATACTGTACGACGTCGAAAGCACCCTGTTTGCCGCGGACAAGCTCAGCAGTAATTCCTATCGTCGTTTCTTTCCTTTCATGGACGACCCCGCCATGTGCGCCAAGATCAAATTGGAATGCAGGCCGTCATTCGACTTCTGGCTCCGAAAAGCGTCATGGTGCGCCCGCTTCGATGAAGCCACCCTGAACAGGTCAATAAGAGGATGGTTGAATATGCGGCAGAACATGAAATGGGGATCTCTTGACGCAGAGAGGGTCCGGGAGTGGGTTCGCCTCGGAAGGATCCAATCGCCATCGGTGGATCCGAACGTTCAAGGTGTATTCTTGGACACAATCAACTATGTAACATCACGCAATATCAAGGTCCTGCTCTGGAATGCGCCGATCGTGGACATAGTTGATGACTTCGAACACGACAAACGGGTCGCAATACGTGCCGGCTTTAAGAAGCTGGCATCGGAAAATCGGTTGGTGTCTTACATCGATTACGTCCAGCGCTACAGTGGAAGATATGACCTCTTCTACGACCACATGCACATGAACGCGAAAGGACAGACTGAATTGACGGGTCAACTGGCGAGCGATATTGACAGACTTGGGCTGTTGAAATAGCGCAGGAATCAATCTGGAACTCGCGACAACCGCAACGGACCATGCCTCTTGCAAGCGCGCAGGCTGGAAGAGAACATCCAGACATTTCCTGATTTCCTGAGTTCCAGATGAAGATCTGCTTGGTCCATAACGAATACGGCAAGTTCAGCGGCGAGGAAGCGGTTGTGGCTCAGCAACGTGACCTGCTGAAAGGTCGCGGCCACGATGTGAGGATGTTCACACGCTCCAGCGCTGACATCTCCGATACGCTTTCTGGCAAGGCTCATGCTTTCTTTTCCGGAATCTATAGTCGCTCTAGCCGCAAGATATTCTGCCGGGAACTTGAGTCTTTCACGCCGGATCTGATTCACATTCACAACCTCTTCCCTCTCATTTCTCCTTCCATCCTGCCGGAATGCCGGACGACCGGCATTCCGGTCGTCATGACCCTCCACAACTTCCGCCTGATCTGTCCGAACGCCCTATTATTCTCCCATCACGAAATCTGCCGCAAGTGCCTTGGCGGAAGGGAGTGGCATTGCGTTTTACGCAACTGCGAGGGCTCCCTCTCGAAGAGCTTGGGATATGCTCTCAGAACCGCAGTCTCCAGACAGTTCCGCTGGTTCTTTGACAATGTTGACGTCTTCATCTGTCTGACAGAATTCCAGCGCCAGATCTACATCTCCCAAGGCTTCCCGCCCGACCGCTGTGTGGTAATCCCAAATTTCATCTCCCTGCCCGTCACTCCCCCTCTCCCACACTCCGCGCTCTCTGCGCCAGACCTTTCCTCATCTTCCCTTCCCCACTCAGCCTTCCCCACCCCCCCCTCCCCACTCACTA